>Ga0111538_10000543_pt1 | contig 50426 bp, 43 predicted proteins | sample SoiMethybrSBSTD1_FD_79669 | JGI IMG/M metagenome (GOLD analysis project Ga0111538, IMG submission 79669) | Bulk soil microbial communities from a Populus tree surrounding site in Tennessee, USA - Soil MetaG P. TD hybrid SBSTD1 (version 2)... | ecosystem: Environmental > Terrestrial > Soil >... | reverse complement strand
TTTTGGCGGCGGCGGCGGCTTCGGCGGCGCTCGTGGTGCCGGTGGCGCCAGAGGCGCAGCTGCCGGTCCCGGCGGAGCCGCTGGTCCCGGCGTCGCAAGAGCCGGAGCTCCCGGCCCTGGCGCCGCCGGCCCTGGCACGGCTGCCGGTCCTGGCGCACCTGGTGGTCGATTCGGCGCTCCTGCTGGACCTCCTCAGCCGCCAGTCGTACTCAGCCGCAATGGCAAGGAGTTCACCGTAACCGGGGGCAGCAACGTACGAGCCGGTACCGAGATCAAGGTGACCACTGAAAGGCCGTCATTGCCCCTCACCCTGACGGAACTGGATAGCGGCTCGTGGGTGATCTTCGAGCTGCCTGGATTCACCACCGCAGCCTCAGGTACGCCGCAGGACAGCCTGGAGGCGCTGCGCAAGGCCAGCGCCACCTCGTACTACAAGGGCAAGGATTCACTCTGGGTCAAGGTGGTCTCCAACGGTGACCCCGGCAACGGCGCCCCTGGTGGCGGAACCAGCCTCCAGGTCAGTCGGTAGACTGGACCCTGCCGCATGAGATAGAGCCCCCGGGTTGTGCCCGGGGGCTCTTTTACCTCGTACAGCAATCAGCCATGTCCGGGCGCGCGTATTCATAGCGGTCACGTCCATGACCGCTTGACGCGGAGCATTGAACTCTTGTACTAGTTCATTAGGATAACTGCAGCGCTCGATGCGAATGCGCTGATCGGGGTGCGGGTAGCCACTCTTCGGCAGCAGCAATCGCTCGTAGCGGCAGCGCGACAGCAACGGGAAGCACGGAACAGACGGTTCGGTCGAGAGGAGTGGGACCTATGAATCGCAGATTGGAAGCATGGCTCGTATGGCTGACGATGGCTGCCATTCCAGGGGTGGTGTGTGCGCAGCAGTCGGGAGCCCTGCAGCGTGGCGTCAGTGTTCAAATGGCCGTCACACGTAATGCGGTTGCGGTACCGAGTGCGGACACACAAGACGCCCTGGTCGTGGCACTGACTGCCGACGGCACTGCATATCTTCGCGCCGATCGACTTCCAACGCCTGCTCTCGCAGAGAGGGTAAGGAACCTTCTCGCCAGCCGAAACGACAAGACGCTCTACATCAAGGCGGACGCGCGCGTTCCATATGCACGCCTCGTTGAGGTCATCGACGCTGTGCAGAAATCGGGCGTCGAAGGCTTGACGCTGCTTACGGCACAAGAGGACGCGGCGGATCGACGGGACAGGCTGGTACCACCGAAGGGCCTGGAGATGCGCGTCGTTATGCAGAGACAGTAGGCCTCAGTCAGCCGGCTCGATCCGGAGCAATGCCCCGTTGCGTTCGTCCGTGATCACGTAGAGGAGTCCGTCCGGACCCTGACGGATGTCGCGGATGCGCCAGCGTTTGTCCTCGAGCAGCGTCTCGCGGCGGGTTTCTTCCATGGCGCTGTTGAAGACTATGCGCTGGATACGACCCGTGCCCGGGACCTCGCCGTAACGCACGCCGCCGATGAAGAGATCGCCTTTCCACGCCGGGAATCTCTCGCCGGTGTAGAACGTCATGCCCGTCGTCGAGATCGACGGCACGAAGTTGACGACCGGCGCGGTCATGCCCTCGGCCTGAAAGCCACCGGGCTGATACGGCCCGGCGTAGGAGCGGCCGAGACTCACAAGCGGCCACCCGTAGTTGCCTCCCGCCTTGATGATGTTGATTTCGTCGCCGCCGTTCGGGCCCATTTCGGACTCCCAGATCGTCTTCGTCGGCTCGTGCCAGACGAGGCTCTCGGGCGTGCGATGGCCAAGCGTGTAGATCTCCGGCCGATAGCCCTCCTTGCCAACGAACGGATTGTCTTTCGGGATCGTGCCGTCGTCGTTGTAGCGGAGAATCTTGCCGCTCAAGCCCATCTTGTCCTGCGCCATCTGCCCGGGCTCGCCCCAGGTGCTCACAAGCAACGTGCCGTCCGGCAGGAACAGCATGCGCGACACGGTGCTTGCGCCCTGCATCCTGATGATGTCCTCGACCTTCGTCAGCGCCGTGCCATCGAAGACACCGCGCGCGACCGTCAATGTTCTCGTGCCGCCGCCGCGTCCGCCGCGGCCTCCGCCAGCTGGCGCTGTGGCTGCGGGGGCGGGAGCGGGAGCGTCGCCCTTGTTGTAGACCCAGTACACAAGGCGGTTCCGCGCAAAGTTCGGGTGAAGCTTGATGTCGTGCAGACCGGAGATGAAGTTGTCGGCGACGACCGCCGGCAGGCCAGGGACCGGACCGGAGAGCACGCCGTCCTTGAAATGACGGAGCCGTCCGTTCCTTTCTGTGATCAGGATCGACGCATCGGAAAGAAACTCGAGGCTCCAGGGATTCTCGAGGCCCGCCGTGAGCACGCGAACGCGGATCTTGGCATTCGCTGTCTGGTACTCCCAGGGCTGCTCGGGCAAGGCCGCCACGGGAATGCTGCCACCGCGGCCCTGAGCAGCGGGCAGACCAGCCATGATGACTGAGAGAAGCGCGATGACGGCGATGCCAAGCTCTCTGGATTTCATGAGCGGGTTCCCCGGCTTGTTCTGATCATGGGTCGGGAGAATAGCATTGGCGGTCTCCAGGAACCGCGGAAATCTGGATTAGAGTCGGTGCCACGATCCGCGAATGTTCCTCGTGTGCCTCGGATTGGTCATGGTTTCCGCGGTCGCGTTGGCGCAGGCGTCTGGCGTGATCTCGGGCACGGTTACCGATACCGACACTCGTCCGCTGCCTGGTGTGACGGTTACGCTTGCGAGTTCTGACGATTCGCTAGGTCGCTCTATCGTGACCAATGCGAACGGCCGCTATGAGATCGCGGATCTCGCGACGGACACGTATACGGTCACAGCCAACTACCGGGCTTCCGTGCTGCCGTAAAGAAGCAGCGTGTCACTGGCGGACGTCGCTCTCATTTCGCGAGCGCGCCGTACACCTGCTCGGCCTCTTTGAGGTGATCTCGAACGTCCGGCAACGTCTGGGCCGCCCAGTAGCTCACCTTGGCAGCGAGTGAAAGCTGGTCGCCGTCCTCAGCGGCCGGCGACGGCGTTCGCACGTGCTCGCCGCCCTTGTCGGCACGCTCAGCAAGCATCTTCTCCATGTCTCGATGTCCATCGACCATCGCCTTCATGTAATCGCGATCGAACTGCGCGGCGTTCAGGTTCGACAGGCGCTTCTGGAGCTCGCGATGTGGCTCATCCAGCTGAGTGGGCCATTTGATACCCTCGCCATACGCAGCATCGGCCAACTGCTGCTGCGCCTTCAGATGGTCATCGACCATCGTCTGCGCGAATTTCTTGACCGCCGCATCCTGTGCTTTCTTAGCGGCCATATGTCCGAGCTGGATCTCGGCCATGTTGGACAGGGCGGCCTGTAACACGAAGTTGTGGTCGACGGTGCTGCTCGTCGCCGACGTCGCAGCCACCGGCGCCGGGGTGCGCTTGGAGGGCGAACCCTGCGCTCTGACAATCCCGAGCCCGACTACCACAGAGAAGATTCCCGCCAATGAGAGCGTCGTGCTCACACGTGATTGCATCTCGCCTCCTGCCACGGCTGAACTGGGTCAGCGGCAATTGGACTGGTGCAAGCACCAGTCCACGATCGCAGCGAACCAGCTTCGCTGTGGTGGGCGCGACGCGCGGCCGGCGAAATTGGTCAGGGCAGACTGAGAATCTGCGGCAGGCTACACGGGATCTTTTCGATCGCGATACTGAGGGCGACGATACCGCTGTCACGCTCGACCAAGCTGATCCAGCATCGCAGGTGTAAGGTAGTGCGAGGTATGTCAGCAGGCCCACTCCGTGCTGTCGTGGTTGCCGCGCTGAGTGTCGCGGCCGCGTACGCGCAGGATCCAACGGCCGATGAGTTCATGGTGCGGGTGGGCGACTATGTCCAGCGCTTCGTGAACGCGTTCTCCAACGTCGTCGCCGAGGAGCGCTACGAGCCGGGTCCGGGCCACCACGGACGACAGCGGCTGCGTTCGGACTATTTGCTCGTCCGGTCGCCGACGAACCAGGACGACTTCCTAACGTTTCGAGACGTCGTCGAGGTCAACGGAAAGCCGCTTCGAGACCAGAAGGAGCGCCTGACGAAGCTGTTCCTTCAACCCTCCGAAAACCCGCTCGAGCAGGCGCGCGCCGTCTCGGCGTACAGTGAACGGTACCTCCCTCCGACGACCGATCCCCTGCTGGCCGTTGTATTTCTCCAGCGCGGATTCCAGGCCCGATTCCGCTTTACCCTCGGCGAGCGTGACCCTGGGCTCGCGCCGGATGTCCGGCGGATCGCTTTTGTAGAGACACAAGCGCCGACGCTTCTCGGCCGCGCTGACGGCAGCGATCTTCCGACGCAGGGGACGGCGTGGGTGAGTGAAACGACTGGCCGCGTCTTCAAAACAGAGCTGCGGTTTGCAGGGGAGGAGCCACGGACGCTGACGACGGTGTTTGGGATGGACGAAACCCTCCGAATAGACGTACCGATCGAGATGAGCGAGTCCTTCTCCGCCTCGGGCGTGGTCGTCAAGGGCGTCGCTCGTTACTCGCGGTTCCGGCGGTTTGGAGTTCGAACCGACGAGACCATCGACACACCAGAACCCGGGCGCTAATCGTCGACGACCGCCCATGGTTCTCGGTATTCGTGCTAGGACCGCCGCACGAAGGCTCCGTCCTGGTTGCGAATCAGGAATTTGACGTCGACGAGTGCACTCAGCACCGCCTCGCACGCGATGCGATCCAGGCCCCATAGTCGCTGTGCTTGTGTGGCTGTCAGGCGAAGTCCAGGCATCTCGATGTATTCACCCCGGATGCGCCGACAGAGGTCCTCAAGCGGCTGCGGCTGTGCCGATATCGTCAATCCGCCCTTTCGTTGTCCTCGTCGGTCGCCGAGGCGATGAATTCCGTCAATCTCGCGGAATCTGAATAGAGACACGCCGGCCGCGAACGCCTGACGGGAAAGCTTTGGTGAGGGCTGATTGATCAGGGCCGGGGAGAACCCCCCGGCGAAGTGTAGCCGTGCTCAGGAAAGCGATGCAGGTGGAGCATACCCCCATTCAAAGGGTTAAGCAAGGATGCGAGCAGGTGTGGCTGACATGGCGAGCTGAGTGGCTCGCACGCTCATTCGAAGTGACTCGCGCCCATTGTCTTCCGTGATCACGCGTGTGTGCGAGGGCTCGGCGATGAACGCGAGCTGATCGCTCAGCATGGCGCGAAGCAGATCGCCATAGACCGTCATCTTTGTTGCGGGTACCGACGTCAGCGTGATGCGCTGATAAGCCTCGTATGTCTTGTGACGCGCCCTGAGCACTCGCTCGGACGGGGCGTAGAGGCTCTCGACGTCGATGCGCGCACCCGGGAAGATCGACGCGAGCGCACGAGTCGCCCCCTCATCCACAGCCGTGCGCACGACGGCCTGCGTCGGGATCCATTCTCGCAGCGTCACGTCTCCACGCTCGAAGAGGAGGCGCAGCTCCTGACGGTCCATGCGTCCGGCTTGGGTAAAGCCATGGTAGAACGTCACAGGCACGTCGCCGTACCGAGCAGTGCAGTAGACCTGTTCCTCTATTCCCGATCCGGGGCGCAGCACCCGTCCCGCCGATTCGACGGCCCCGACGCCCAGCCAGCCCGCGAACAGGTCGAAGAAATGCACGCCGTGCTCGATGAAGATCCCACCGCTCTTGGCGCGGTCCCAGAACCAATGGTCCGGACCGAGCCCTTCGTCGCACGCATAGTTCTCGAATGTGCCGCGCAGCACGTCGCCAAGAAGCTTCGAGTCGACGAGCGCCTTGATCTGAGAAAAGAGTGGGTTGTAGCGCTGCATCAAGTTCGTGACGAGGAGACGCCGCGTGTCTCGTGCGAGAGCGACGATCTCGTCGGCCTGCTCCATCGTGACCGCCAGAGGCTTCTCGACGATGACGTGCTTGCCCGCGCGGAGAGCGGCTCGCGCCTGCTCGTAATGCAGAAATGGCGGCGTGGCAATGTAGGCGAGATGTACGTCGGGCATCGCGAACAGCACGTCCGCTCGTTGCACGTCCGCAAGACCGAAACGATCGGCGCAGGCGAGCGACGCTTCGCGATGCGTGCCTGCGATGTACCGCAACGCGGCCCCCGGCACCTGCGCGAACTGCTGCGCAGCGAACATGGCGAAACCACCGAAGCCGAGGATACCGATGCCGACCGGGTTCGATGACATGTAAACCCCGCACCGGGGTCGCGTACCGTCAGTCCCGTTAGGTCGTTGTGCGCCGGACGTTCTCGGCCCGCGGACCCTTCGGTCCTTGGCCAAGGTCGAATTCCACGCCGTCGCCCTCCTTCAGATTCTCGAGGCCTTCGCCATACACGGCGCTCCGGTGAAAAAAGTACTCCTTCCCCGCATCGTCCTTGATGAACCCGAATCCCTTGTCAACTCGTAACGTTCGAATCGATCCCGTCATCACGTTGCCCTCTTTGCTCTGTATCGACGTTCGGAAAGCCCGATCGCACCCATGGAAGCCACCGACATCGTCCCGTACGGGCCGACCGATTGGCTGTGCCTTTCAGCACATCGAGTGTCTGCGACTGCGATCACCTGCTCATCCGCCGTGTGGTGCTACGATACGCGGGCTATGGGCAACGCCGTCGTCTCAACGGCGAACACGGTAGTCCTGGCGCGGCAGGACAGGAAAACACGCGGCAGACCGATACGCTGATGAGACGCCTGACGTGACCCGACTCTGGCCGCCCGCTCGTCTCGTCACCGCCTACGATGGCGCACTGGAGGCCACTGCCCCCCTGCTGATCGGGCTCGTCTTCCTGATCGTCGTCGCGTCCATCGCCCGGGCGTGGCTACGCTGGGATGAGCGACGGCAGATGCGGAAGCTGTTGAGGAAACGGGGCAGGTGGTAACAACCGACGCAAGGCTCGCGAGGCAAAGGCCTCACTTGCGCTTCAGGGCCGCATCACTTGCGCGCGACAAATAGGGCGAGTGCGTTCTCGATCAGTGGCGATTCCGTGAGCTCGTTCGACAAGGGCACCGGAAACTTCACTGTCAGCGTGGTCGCGAGGTCGGCCTCTCCCTCCTTGTGGAAGTACAGGCGAACGCGATCACGGTCGATCTGGATCTTCTTGACGATGAATTCCACACCAGGCGAGTAGCGCACCAGCAGGAGCGGCTCGATATCCTCGACGGCACCGAGATCGAGGTGTTCGCTGCGGAGGTACTGCGTCCGCATCTTCGACACGATGCGATTCGGATCGTGGTCGATGATGTCGTCTTCTGAATCTCGTTTCGCGTCAAACTGGTAGTACGAGGTTCCTGTCGGCGTCACCACGGTGAGACCGCTGACTCGATCTTTGTGCTTGAAGATCGGCACCACACGACTGCGCTCGTCGAAGACGACGCTGTAGAGCGCTCGTGTGACGACCACGCTGCGGCCTACCCAGGCATGTTGGAACGCCTTCTTGCCCGAGGGTGCGGCTGCCTGCAGCGAGGCGGCGGCCGCCAGCGCGACGCACAGGGTCAACACCAGACGTTTCGGCGAAGACATATTGCGGGCCGAGCAAACGACGTGCCCCGCGGCGATGTCGGTGAGCGGAGGGCTGTTACCTGGCTGGATCACGCAACCGGGTTCAGCCCATTACAGAACCGTACGATTTAGCGCCCGAATTGATAGTAGAGTCCGACGCTGAATCGGACGCTGCTATTGTCCGAGATATACACCTTCAGTTCGGGTTGCACACCCCAGTTCAGTCCCCCTTGCCAGCGCGCGCCGGCGCCGACGTTCACGCCGGCATCGGTGTCAGACATGCTGGTGGTGGTTCCGAAGACCGTGGTCGTCGCACTCGCGCGCAGGAATCCGACGCCCGCGAGCAGATACGGCGTCAGTGCCCGGTTGGTGGGTTGCGGAAACAGGTAGTGGGCGTTGAGATCCACTGAAATCGCGGAACTCTCGACACCAACGCTCACGCCTGGGACGGCGGCCTGGAAGTCGTCGCCGCCCGTAAGGTAGCCCAGTTCGCCCACCAGCACCCAGCGTGTGTCGTAGACGTAGTGGATACCGCCGCCGAAGGTAAAGCCGCCGCCATCCGTCACACCGCCGACGAACGCGGCGGCTTCGGTCTGGCCGGGGTTCAGTTGTTGCGCCATCGCCGGGCTGGCACCGGCGACACTGAGCAAGAATGCGAAACCAGCTGCAAGTCTCTTCAGATCAGACACGCTACGCTCCTCCCAAAAACCGAAACCGTGGAGACGCGATCTCTCACCGTATCGGCCAGGCAGGAGCGACGCCTTAGCGTGTCATTCGTGCTGGCGGTAGACGCGCCATACGATCCCTGACAACGGCCCGGCGTCATACACGCGGTCAATCGAGTATTGGCGACCATGCGTGTCGACGATCGATTGCGGCGCGGGAGCGTTATCGAGGTTCTCGTCGATCACCCACTGAGCGCCTTCGACCGCGGCCTCTTCGGTTGCCACATAGCGTAGCCGGCTTTGTGCGCCGATCGCACGCGTGTAGTAACGCATCATCATGCCGGTGCGCCAATCGCTACCGCCAAAACGATTCGCTGAGGCGACCGTTGCACTTCCGGTGGACTGTTCGACGATGTGAGTCAGCGCGGCGCGGTATCCACCCCGCGAGGCGTTGGGACTGAACGTGAACCATACGCCAGCGACGACATGTGCGGCGATGAGGACGCGCGCCATCACTCGACGCCAACCGCCGCGGTCAATGGCTTTTGCGAGAGAACACGACACCGCTAACAGCAGCACCGCCGCTGGGACGAGGAAATAGCGAGGTGCCAGCGTTGGTGGACGCCGCAAGAGCACGATGAGCGCGGGTGCGATGATTCCAGCGGTGGCGTAAAAGAACACGCGATCATCTTTCGACCGGTACGCCGACCACACGGCTGTCGCGACGAGACAGCCGCATATGGCCGCGACGAACCACAGTCCTGCACCGTGTTGCGGGCCTCCGGACATGACTGCCAGCGTCTGCGCAACAACGATCGGTATGTCGAATGGCGGACCGCCGCCTATCTCCTGGCCGACGAGTGCGACGACTGCGAACACGCCGATGCCCACAGTCGGGATCGCGAACATCCGCATCGTGAGCCGAGTGGCGTCGCGAAGCCGGTGGTGTCGCTGCATGTGGGCATCGCACCAGATAAACGCGCCCAGGAAGAAAAAGGCAAACGTCTGGTGCGACATCATCCCCAACACGCTCGTCACAGCGAAGCCAATCAGATATGCGGTGTTCGGAGCGTCGGCGTAACGTTGAAGGCAATACCACGCCGCCAGCATCAGGCAGACGACTGCCGAATATCCGCGCGCCTCGGACGAGTAGAAGACGAGCGCTGCCGAAGTCGCGAACATCACGGCGGTGATGACCGCGGTTGTTCGCGAGTCGCGCAACCCGATGAGCCATGCGAGACCAATGGTGGCCACACCAAACACGTAGGCCGGCACTCGGTACAGAGCCGCATCCACGTTTGGACCGAGCCCGTGCATGTAGAGCGACGTCAGATGATGGTTGTTGTCGATCTTCAGTCGGAGTATCTCGAGCCAGGAAGTCGCAGCGGAAGCGTTCTCGAGAGACCAGACCTCGTCCAACTGGAGGTCCGTCCATAGACCAGGCAGACGAAGAGCGGCGCCGATGACAAGCACCGCCAGGGCGACCAGCGGCAGTCGATTATCGTTCTCCATTCACTGATGGCGAACGACTATGCTACGCGAAGTCGATAAGCGAGGGGACTGCCTCTCTACTCCGACCGCATGGCTACCGCCGGGTCGACACGCGAGATCCGGCGCGCCGGGACGTAGCTGGCCAGTAGCGTCGCCATCATGAGCACCAGTGCGACAGCGGCGTAGGTCGGTGGATCGACGGGGCTCACCTCAAAGAGCAACGACGTCATCACGCGCATCACGCCTGCCGCTGCCGCCAGACCGATCGCGATGCCGATGCACGTCAGGACCAACCCATGTCGGAGGAACATCCCGCGAACCTCGTGTTGCTGGGCGCCGAGCGTAAGCCGGATGCCGACCTCCCGCGTTCGCCGCGTCGCCGCATAGGCCACGACTCCATAGATGCCGACCAGGCCGAGCACGAGCGCCATGAACGCGGCGATGCCCAGCATCACGAGCGTAAACGACGTTCCCGTCATCGACACGTTGTACACGTCCTGCATGGTGATCACGAGCGACACGGGCACACCGCCGTTGACCGACGTCAGGCGCTGGCGAATCTCGTCGATCAGCGCCTGACTGCCCGCGCGCGGAGTGCGCAGCATGAGCACCGCCCGCCGCGGCGCGTCCGACACAAGTGGCCCGGTGAAGCCCGCGACGCGCGACGGCCAGTACACGATGGGCGGCGCCGGCACGTTGACACCGACCTCGCGCACATCATCGACGACGCCGATCACTTCACGCCAGGACGCATTGGGATCGGGTTGGACGCGCTGCCCCAACGCGGCCGCCGGCGAGCCCCACTGCTCTATCGCCAGATTCTTCGACACGATCGCGACAGGCCTCAGTCCCTCGACATCCTCCCACGTGTACTCGCGGCCGGCGATCAGGCGTGTCCCTGACGTCCGGAAGTAGTCGGGCGAGACGTACTTGAACATGCGCAGCTGACGGTTCCTAGCCTGCTCTGACGTGTCCCGCTCCGACACAAGCGGCATGCGGGACGACCCGAAGCCGTTCGGGATAAGTTGGCCCATCGGCATCGCATTGGTCAGGGCGACCGACGTGACACCCGGAATCGACCGAAGCCCCTCGATCATCGCCTTGTGGATCTGAGCGATCTGATCCGGCGTCGCGGCCACTGATGGTGGAATCGCAATTCCGATCGTCTGCAGCTGACCGGTGTCGAATCCAGGCACAACGCTGCGGAGCGCGAGGAACGTGCGAATCATCAGCCCCGAGCTCACGAGCAGCACCAGCGCCAACGCGACCTGCGCCACGACCAGGCCATTGCGCGCATGAAGACGCTCGCGGCTGTCGCTCGCGCCACGCGCGCCCGCGAGCATCCCGGACAGTTGTCGTCCCGCGTACCTGACGGCCGGAATCAGCCCGAACAGAATCCCTGACAGAACTGAGACGAGCAGAGCGAACGTGAGGACGCGGGCATCGATCGTGATCTCTTGCAGGCGCGGAAGCGTGTCGGGGCCGATCGCTTTCAGCAGGCGCACGCCGGCGTAGGCGATGCCCGTCCCGATTGCACCTCCCACCAGTCCCAGCAGGACGCTTTCGAGGAGCCATTCACCGATCAGACGGCCGCGCCCGGCCCCGAGCGCCATCCGCAGGGCGAACTCCTGTTGTCGCCCCTCCGAACGTACGAGTACCAGGTTCGCGATGTTGGCGCATGCGATCAGCATCACGATGCCGATCGTGGCCATGAGCAGCCACAGCACATTCGCCACACCACCAACGACATCGTCCTTGAGTGGACGTGCGAGGCTCAGGAAGCGCCAGCTGTCGAAGGGACGTGGAGCGCGTCCGTACCCTGGCGGCATCGGCCAGGCTCCGCCCCACAGGTAGGTCAGGCGTTCCAGATCGGCATTCGCCTGCGCGAGCGTGATGCCGGGTTTCAACCTGGCCACCATCTCGTACTGGAAGAAGACGAGGGTCAGCGTGTTTCGATCGAACCACAGTGGAACCAGCACCTCGGGCTCCACGGTGACGACGCGGAAACCGCGTGGCATGACGCCAATGACTTTCATCGGACGGCCGCTCGTCAACGTCCGGCCGACGACAGACGGGTCGCCGCCGAATCTTCGCTGCCAGTAGCCCCACCCGAGGATGACGACGTCGGGTCCGCCGGCGTGATAGTCCGCGTCGGTGAAGGTGCGTCCCAACATCGGCTGAACCCGCAGCGATTCGAGTACGCCGCGACTGGTTGAGACAGCCCGTATCTGTTCTGAACCGTTCGCGCCAGCCACCGTGAGCGGGGCGGGTTGGTAGACACCGAGGCTCTCGAAACTGCGATTGTTCTCCGCGTAGGTGACGTACATCGACGCCGATTCCGGCATGTTCGGGATCCCGCCACTGCCGCCGGGCGCGTTCGGAGCACCGGGCGCTCGAGTCAGCACGCTGATGAGCGATTCGGAGTCGGGATACGGCAGCGGGTTGATGAGGATGCCGTTCACGACGCTGAACACGGCGGTGTTCGCGCCGATGGCGAGCGCCAGCGTGAGCAGCACGGCCGTGGTGAACGTCGGATTGCGGCGGAGGCCTCGAGCCGCCTGGCGCAGGTGTAGAAGCGACAGCGATTGCAGGCGCACAGGACTTCGACGAGGCGATCGGGTCAAAGGTTGGCGGCAACGCACGCCGACTACACTGTGCGGATGCGCGCCTTTCGGACTCTCGTCATCACCGCGGTGCTGGCTTCCGCACCCGCGCAGGCTCAGGACGTGCCTGCGCCATCACCGGCAATGTCGTTCTTCATCACGAGCACCGGCCGCGGGTTTGGTGGAAATCTGGGCGGGCTCGCGGGCGCAGATGGGCTCTGCCTCCTGCGGGCCAGGGACGTCGGACGTGGTGATCGACTGTGGCGCGCGTATCTGAGCGTACCGGCGTCAGACGGCATGCCGGCAGTTCACGCGCGAGAGCGGATCGGTCAAGGCCCGTGGGTGAACGCGCACGGGATCCAGATCGCCGCCAACGTCGCGGAGCTCCACAGCGAGGGCATCAATCTCACCAGGGAGACGGCGCTCACTGAGGAAGGTGCGCAGGTGGCGCCGACCAGGCACGACATCCTGACCGGCAGCAACCCGGATGGCACATTGGTCACCAGTGGTGATGCCACGTGCCACGGGTGGACGAGCCACAACGAGGGGCGTGCGATGCTCGGACATCACAATCGCAGCGGCGGGGGCCGAGGGGACTCCTGGAACTCTGCACACCTGTCGCGCGGCTGCTCGCAGGCCGCATTGCGCGCATCTCTCGGCGACGGACTTCTCTACTGCTTCGCCGCCGACACAGGACAGTGAGAGCCGGCTTTAACGGGGGTCTTTGGATTCCGTATCCGGTTCGTTCACCTTCGTGATGCCGGTAAACAAGGGCTTGTCGTTGCTATCTCTGATCGAGTTGGCGATGGCGATGGCGGGAAAGTTGCGCGCTGGAGCGCCGGTCACTTTGACGCGGTCGCCAGGTTTCAACGAATCCCGCGTCCATCCCCGGCGCATCAGCGTCACGGGACTCGGCAGCTCGAAGCTCCAGTTCACCGTGTCGCCCTTGTCGCTGGTCACATCCACATAGATCCACACGTGCGGGCTTCGCCATTCCACCTTGGTGACCGCGCCCTGGACTTCGACTTTGCCGCGTAAGTCGTACTCCGATTGGGAATGATGCGCCGAGGCGGTGGATACCAGCGCAACGCACAGGGCGACAACATGAGCGGCGTGAGAATAACGAGTCTTCATTTCTTGAACAGCCTGGTGTCCTTTTCGTTGTCCATGCAAATCTCTTCGAGCATTTGCGTGTCCGCGATCAGCGCCATTTCGATCGTGACGGCCCATGGCCGCGTGTAGGCCTTGGGATCGTTCACGGCAATTTCGATCTGCATGAGGCCGAAATTGAGGCGCTTCAGCCGTTCGGTGACGCGGGCTGATTCGGTGATGGGACTGCCCTGGATATCGAGCCACATGTCATCACGGATGCCATTGGTTTCGATGACCAGCGTGTCGCCGTCCCAGTGCCCGGTCGAATAACCGTTCCACGTCGGATTCGGGTTGACGGGCAGCGGTCGCCCGTCGAGGTACACCTCGCGATAGGCCGCGTTGAATTCGTGCAGGACCACCATCATGCCAGGCGTCTGCACGATCCGGCTGTGCTGCGGCAGTGTCCATGCGCGCGGGAAGTTCGGTGGCATGCAGTACGAATGCGGATCTTCCCGGCCGCCGTTGGCGCGCCGTATCTTCATCTGCTCTTTGGACCACTCGGTATAGGGCAGACCGTCCTTGAGTGTGATGCCCAGGTTGATCTGCTCTCGCGCCATGCGCTCTTCCTGGATGCAATCCTTTTCCCGGCAGAAATCCCTGGACGGTGTGTTGGCGAACCACATGCCGGAAAAATCCGGCTTCCCATCGGGTGTGCGCGGGGCCGGCGCCTTGAGGTTTGGAGCGCCGTTGGCCAGACGCGGAATCCCCGGCGTGGGATAGTTCAGCCACTGGGCCCTGGCTACTGCCGGACCTGTGGCCAACAGGAACAGCAACATCGCCGCTCGCTTCCGGTCGTTCATGTCGTTCGTGCCTCGCGCTCCAGTATCGCCTGTGCGGCAATCGCCGACGTGCTGATGGTGTAGTGAATGTTGAGACGGCGGCCCAGCTCGTTCGCGGTGTCGCCGTCGAAGATGCGCAGGATCACGCGGATGCGTGGATGCATCGCGCGCGCATTGAGACCGACTTGGAGACTCACCAGATCGTCGTTCACGAGCGACGCGACGGCGGACGCCTGATCGACCGCCGCATCCATCATTGTGTTCGCGACGGTCGCATCTGCGATCATCACCGGAATGTTCTTCTCGCGAATCGCAGCGAGAAAATGGTTGTCGGCGTCCTTCTCGATGACCAGCACCGGATAGTTCTCTCCGCGCAGCCGCTCGACGAGATGATAGCCGACGCGACCCAACCCACAGACGATGACGTGACCGACGAGCCGGTGACGACGGCGCCCGAGAATGTTCTCAGTACGTCGGGCCACAATGCGATCGACGAGCAGCGAGAAAAACAGCGAGACGAACGCGATCGCCGAAATCATCGTGACGATACCGAGGAGCTTGGCGGCGATGCTGGACGTGCGCAGGCTGATGTCGCCGAATCCCGTCGTGGTGGCCATGGTGACGACAAAGTACAGCGCGGTAATCCAATCCAGCTGCTCGCTGTAATGGAAGAACACCGTCGCGCCAACGAGCAGGATCGCAAATGCCGCGGCGAGGGCCATCAGCACGATGCTCCCACGCATCCAGGGATGCCGGATTCGATCGGGTGGTAGCGCCGCAGCGCTGGCAACCGTGGTTGACGCGGGTGCCTTGAGCGCCCGGATGATATCGGGCGTAACGATCTCCCACGGGTTCAGCACGACGAGATTGGGATGAAGCTCTTGAAGATGCGGAACGAGGCCTTCGTTCGACAGGGCCATCGTAATCGGGAGCTCAGGCCTGACCTTCAGCGCGGCCAGCGTGAATTGCAGATTCGCCGCGTCGCGGTCATCGACGACGTACAACGCGGCGGCCGCCTGGATATGGGCGCGCTCGAGCGCGTCTTCAAACGGTGCGAGCGGGCCGGGATGGACGGCATCGACGCGCGCGACGGCACGAGTCGAGCGCAGCAGCACCTCGAGCCGATCCGCGAGATGGCCGCTTCCCGCAACCAGAAAAGGTGAACCGCTCAGAGATCGGCCTCCCGACTTACCTGATAAACACGCTCATGATCTTCATGACCTCGGCCACCGAGCCTCCGGCGCTGCGGGCGAGAACGGTGACGTCGGCGCTGCCAGGAGGAGACGTGGTCCCAGGCACACTACCGTCCCAGAGGAATCTGGCCTCCAGACTCCAGTCTCGCAACACCACGTTGTTCCCGTAGCGCCATTGGTACTGGTACGGGGGCCGCCCGCCTTCTCCGGCGGCGGTAAAAGTCATCAGTTGATTGCCGACACGCTGGGGCGGTTGGCCGGGCACGTCGGTCGTCATTGTCAGCCTGGTCATCAACGGGCGAGCGGGCACATTCGAGGTGATCGGCCGTTCGACTGTCACCTCTTGAATGCCGGCGGGAGAGCCGCTGTCGAAGAGGTATTCGAGCTTCACACGGTAGACGGCCGCGGTCGGCCGGTTGAGATCGCGGTCCACAAACCGCGTGCTGTGGCAGCCGAGGCCGACCGTTCTCGAAACGCCTCCAAGCTTCTCTCCGAGCAACGAGCCGTGGACCCTGGTGTCGTACACGGCTCCGTCGGGACCGATCACCCAGTACTCGATGTATTGGATCGTCTTCGTGGTGTCGTAGAACCCCTCAGGTACGCGAATGTTGTAGCAAAGCTGGTACTCAATCACGCCTGGCCCACCGCCGCGATCGATCATGAAATTCGCGACCGAGCTACCTGTGTCGAGCAGCAACCCGTCCCCTGGCCTGGTCGTCGGCGGAGGCGGAGTTGGCGCCGTGGGCGGTGACGGTTTGTCTCCGCAGCCGATTGACGCCACACATGCGGCCGCGATAAAGACTCTGAAACGTGTGACCGACATCTGGTGATGAACTTGTGAAGACGCACGCAGCGTATCGGACCATGCGCCAGCCGGCATCATACACGCGCGCCGGCGCACCGTTGAGAGGTGCCGCTGCGGTCATCCTCGTACTGCTCACGACAAGCTGCGGTTCGTCTCCATCCGCGCCAACAGCCCCTCCGAGCACACCAGGAAGTACGACGACTGGCACTGTCACTGCAGTGGCGCTGACATCTTCCCTGCCCGGCGGCCCGTTGCCGTCAGTGCGTCGTGGCACTCAAGTCACGTTCAGCGTGACCGCCACGGGTGGGACGCCGCCCGTTGAATTTCGCTGGAAGGCCAATGGCATCACCTTGCGTGGATGGAGCACCACACCGACGTTCACCTGGGACAGCACGACGAGTGCTGATGGAGACGTGATTGTCCCAGGGCGCATGTACTTCTGGGTGGAAGCGCGCAGCGGTGGACGAAACGAGAGGGAGGCCGGCTCGGCCACGCTTCAATTCGACGTCGACTGAGGACCCAGACAGCGAGACGAGATCCACAATCAGGCACGGACCTCCGCTGCCACCCGCACCATCGCCGACAGACTGCGCTCCACGTCCTCGTCTGTCGTCGCCCACGACGACACGCTGATACGCATCGCAGTCTGCCCTTGCCACACGGTGCCGCCGACCCAGCACGTGCCGTCGGCCTGCACGGCCGCAATGACCTGACGTGTCGTCTCAGGATCGCCAAACGACACAAGGACTTGATTGATGACGACGTCGTTGAGGATCGCGCAGCCGGCGGCGCGAAGACCGTCGGCAAACCGCGATGCGTGGCGGCACGAGCGCTCGATGAGATCGGTGAGTCCTTCGCGGCCGAGCGATCGCAGCGCGGCCCAGACCTCGACGCCGCGGGCACGCCTGGAAAACTCGGGCGTGTAGTCGTCGGGGTCGCGCCGCTCGCCGCGGACCAGGTACGCCGCCGATATGCTCATGGCCGCACGCAGGTGCTGCGCGTCGCGGACGAACACGATGCCGCTGTCATAGGGCACGTTGAGCCATTTGTGGGCGTCGGTCGCCCATGAATCAGCTTCGGCGTACCCCGCGAGGAGCCGCGCCCGCGCTGGAGTGGCCGCGGCCCACAGCCCGAACGCGCCGTCCACGTGCACCCACGCGCCGGCCCGTTTCGCCTGGGGCACGATCGCATCGGCGGGATCGAATGCGCCGGTGTTCACGTTGCCAGCCTGGAGACAGACGATGGCGTGATCGTCGAGCGGCGGAAGCGCGTCGGCGCGCATGCGTCCCTGCTCGTCCACCGGCACCCGCACCACGCGATCGCGTCCGAGTCCGAGCAGGCCGAGCGCCTTGAGTACGCTGACGTGCACTTCTTCGCCGACAACAACCGTGATGGGTGGCGCGCCGAAGAGGCCGTGCCGATCAACGTCCCAGCCCTTGCGCGCATAGAGCGCGTGGCGGGCGGCGGCCAGCCCCGAAAAATTCGCCATGGTGGCGCACGTCACAAACCCCGTTCCGCAGCGCTCGGGCAGCCCGAGCACATCGAGCATCCACGTCGTCGCGACCTCTTCGAGCCGCGCTGCCGCCGGCGATTGGATCACGCCGCCGGCATTCTGATCCCACGCGCCGGCAAGCCAGTTCGCGGCAAGCGTCGCCGGCAGCGAGCTGCCAATCACGAAGCCGAAGTACCGCCCGCCCGACGTCGCGACGGTCGCAGGAGACGCGATCTCGTCGAGCAACGCGAGCACGGCCGCATCGTTTTGCCGAGTGGCCGGCAACGCCTCGTCGAGCCGACCGAGCGCGTCCAGCGCAGCCGCTGCCGGCCACACCGGACGATTCCCGACGTTCTGCCGGTAGCGAATTGCCCGCGCTGCCGCATCTCTCAGTAACTCGTCCATGAGCTGATTGTGCCGCACGTTTCCGACGGCTTGGATGTCGAACAATCCGTCGTGGTGTTCGAGTCGGGGAACGACTAAGGCAGCGATCCCTTGATTCCGATGACGCCGCCCTGTTCGTCGTAGTAGATGTGCGACTGCTCTCTGCCGCCGCTATACCGAATCTCGTACCGTCGCCTGCCGTCCGCGTCAAACTGCGTTCGTCGCGACGGCCGCATGTCGTCCCCGACGTAGTCGATCCGCCACACGATGCGGCTACCGCCAAAAAGCCCAGTGTCGGTCTCGACAATGGTTCGCCCACGGGCGTCGCGCTCGTACGTCGTGATGCGCTGGACGCGTAAAGTGCCTTCGGCACACGAGGCCCGCATGCCTTCCGTGGATGTGTAAAAAAACGTCTTGACGATGAAACCACCCGGACTGCCGCACTCATCATTCGAGAATCGCAAACTCGCCCTCAGTCCAAAACTGTGATCCGGCGACCGGTGTCGGCCTCGGTCTCCGGTCCGGACCCCTGCAATCGGACGTCAAACCGTGCGGACGTGAGCTGGACCGGAAGTTGCCGCTCAGAGGCCCATGCGCAAGCAAGCCCTGACGATCTCGTTCATGATGGCCAGTCTGGTCACCGGCCGCGCGATCGCGCAGACGCCGCCCAATCCAAGCCAGCAACTGGGCGCGCCGAACACGCCGCAAGGCTCGACGCCCATCTTCCGCGTCACCGTCGTCGGCCACGTCACTCCGGCGATCAACTACCGGCCGCGGAAGGGCGACACGGAGATCGATTTCAGAGGCACCACGCTGATGCCGTTGGCCGTCGGCGAAGCCAAGGTGCAGGGCAAGAAGGGCTACATCGACATCGACGCGAAGTTCGACAAGCTCGGGTCGCCGGCGCAGTTCGGCCCTGAGTACCTCACCTACGTGCTGTGGGCCATCACGCCCGAAGGGCGCGCCACGAACCTTGGCGAAGTTCAGGTCAAAGACGATGAAGGGCGCATTCACGTCACGACCGAACTGCAAGCCTTCGGCATGATTCTCACCGCGGAGCCGTACTTCGCCGTCACACAGCCCAGCGATGTCGTCGTCGTGGAAAACAGCCTTCGTGATGGCTCGAAGGCCAACTTCGAAGTGATCCAGGCGAAATACGAGCTGCTCACGCGCGGCACGTATCTCATGAACCAGGACACGCGCGGATTGAAGCTGAAGCCGCTGGAGCCGGGCGCTCCGCTGGATCTGGCCGAGGCGCGCAACGCGGTCATGCTGGCGCGAGTGGCTGGCGCGGACAAGTACGCGGATGACACGTATCTCAAGGCAACGCGGCTCCTGACGGAAGCCGAAAGCGCGCAGGCTCGCAAGCGCGGCAGCGACGCCGTCATGATGTCCGCACGTCAGGCCGTCCAGACGTCGGAAGACGCGCGACTCATTTCATTGAAAAAGCAGCAAGAGGCGTTCGAGGCCGACCAACGCGCGCGCGCCAAAGAGCGCGAGTCCGCGGCGCTGGACCGTGCGCGAGCTGAAGAAGCCACGCGACGGCTGGCGGAACTCGAGAAGCTGCAGGCCGAGGCCGCGCGCGTCGCGGCCGAGCGCGACAAAGCCGTGGCGGAAGCGGCGCGCCTGGCCGCGGAAGCGCAAGCGCAGCAGTCGCGTGCGGCCGCCGCGCAGCTCGAACGCGACAGGGCCGCGGCGGAGGCCGCGCGAGCCAATGCGGAAGCGGCGCGTCTCGCCGCAGAGACGCAGGCGCAGCAGGCACGCGCCGCTGCGGAGCAAGCGGATCGCGAGAAGGCGGCGCTGCGCGACCAGCTGCGGCAGCAGCTCAATCAGGTTCTCGATACTCGTGAAACCGCGCGTGGCCTCATCGTGAACCTTTCGGATGTCTTGTTCGATACGGGCAGTGCGACGCTGAAACCCGGTACGCGCGAAAAGCTCGCCCGCGTCGCTGGCATCGTGCTGTCGCATCCGGATCTGACGCTGCAGATCGAAGGTCATACCGACAGCGTCGGCGATGCCACCTACAATCAGCGCCTCTCCGAAAGCCGCGCTGACTCCGTGCGGACGTATCTCCTGGCGCAGGGTATCGCCGCGGCGTCTGTGAGCGCGACGGGATTTGGTGAGACGCAGCCGGTCGCGCCGAACGATTCGCCGGGCGGCCGTCAACAGAATCGGCGCGTGGAGCTGGTGGTCGGCGGCAAAGGCATCGGTCTCGTCGCTCGGGACAATCGCTAGACCGGCCGCGTTCTCTACTCGGTGCGCAGCGCGAGCATCGGCGCCAGAGCCGCGGCTCTCACGGCCGGCACAACCGATGCGATAAATGCGGCACCCGCCAGCGCCGCAGCGGCCACGCTCAACGCCACCGGATCCCAGAACGACACACCATAGAGCTGCGCTGACAGCAGATATCCGGCCCCGACAGCGAGCGGCGCGCCGAGCACGATGCCGACGGCGACGCGCTTGAATGCCCCGCTCAGCACCATGCCGATCACGTTGCGCTTGTCCGCACCAAGCGCCATGCGCACGCCGATCTCGCTGCGGCGCCGCGCCACGCTATAGGCCGTGACGCCGTAGAGGCCGATCGCAGCGAGGACCAGCGCGACGATGCCGAAGACACTGGCCAGGCTCGATACGGCGCGCTGCTGGTCGAAGGTCCGTGCCACCTGCTCGTCCAGGGTGCGCATGTTGATCACAGTCAGGTTGGGATCCGCCTCGGCGAGCGCGCGCGCGACGAGTGGCTCGAGGACGCCCTGCGGCGTGTTGGTCAGGAGCAGGATGCCGCCCACGTAGTGCGAGGCCGTCTCCACGCGTTGCATCATCGGATTCGCATACTTCGCTGTCTGCGCCAGCGGCACGAAGAACATCGGACGCGCCGGTTTATCGAGTTGAAAACCCGCGAACCGAACGTCGTCAACAACGCCCACAATGCGAAACGTGTTGACGTTCTCAGGCAGGTTCAACCCGAAGTGCTGATCGATTGGATTCTCTCCGCCTGGAAAGAACCGTCGCACGAACGCCTCGTTCACCACGGCGACGTTCTCGGACCGCTCATTGTCGCCGTCCGTGAAGTACCGTCCGCGAACGAGCTTCACGCCCAGGTCCTGAAGGTAGCGAGTGGTGACGCGGTTCCACGAAGAGCCGATTTCGGCGCCCGGAGCCGGCTGGGGCTTTCCGGCGATCAGCACCCCTTCGCCCCAGTTGTTCGTCAACGGGTTATAGAGCGCGAGACCGGCGCTCTGCACTCCGGGGATGCCGGCGAGCCGCCCCTCCACGTTGCGATACAACGCGGTCAGGGCGTCACCCGTGAAGGTTGCCGAAGGCCTGCCAACCGACACCAGCATGCGGCCGCTGCTCACGAAGCCGAAGTCCTGCCCTTCGAGATTGCCCAGACTACGGCCGAGCATTGTCGATCCGGCGACCAGAACCACCGAGAGTGTGGCCTGTACCACCAGCAGCGTCGTGCGGGTGAACGATGCACCGTCGCCGATCGAGCGTCCGGTGCCTCGCAGAGTCTCGATGGGATCGGTGCGAGTGGCAAACCACGCCGGCGCAGCACCGAACACCACGCCGGTGATCAACGCCAGCCCAATGGTAAAGGCCAGCACCAGCGGTGACGGCGTGATGTCGATCGGCAGCGTCGTCGCGCCAGCGAAGGCAAGGGAAAGCAGGAGTCGAGCCGCCCCGAAGGCGACGACCAACCCGACGAGGGCGCCGCCAACGGCCAGCAGGACGCTCTCGACGAGCGCCTCGGCGATGATCTGTGCGCGCGAGGCGCCGAGGGCTAGACGCACGGCCAACTGGCCGCGCCGCACGACCGCGCGGGCCAGCAGCAAGTTGGCAACGTTCGCGCAGGCAATGAGCAGCACCATCGCACACACCACCAGCAGAATCCGCAGGCTGCGTCCGTACTGCTCCTTCATCACGCCGACACCGGCACCTGCAGGCACCACGGTGATGACCTGCTCCGCCATCTTGCGCTCGATTTCCTGCATCCAGATCGCAGGGTATCCGGCATCGCCCCGCATCCACTGATGGAGCATCACGGTGAGCCGCGCCTCCATGCCGTCAATCGTCGCGCCCTCACGCAACCGTCCGATCACGCGCAGCCATGCTGTCATGCGCCCGCGCAGGATCGACGTCTCGGCGCCAGAGATCAGTGGTTCGTGCTGCAGCGGCAGCCAGAGGTCTGGCGGATCGGCGCGCAGCGTCTCGCCGAAGAATCCCGGTGGCGCGATCCCGGCAACTGTGAACGCGCGGTTTTCGATCATCAGGGTGGAACCCACTACCGACGCATCGCCGCCATAGAGATTCTGCCAGGCGTTGTATGCCATCACCGTCACGGGAGGTGCTGCGGCATCGTCGTCGCCGGCAGTAAAGACACGACCGGCGAACGCCCCCACACCCAGCGTCGTGAAGTAGCTGCCCGTGGCATACATCGTCCGGAGCGGCCGGGGCGCCTCGGCGACGCCCTGACGCCGGACGCTCATGCGACCCACGAATGTCTGAAACGCCGTGATGTCGGCAAATTGCGGGGTCTCCTTCTTGATGCGCTCGAACAGGTCGAACGAATAGAACCCCCAACGACCTTGCGGGCTCCCCTGGACGCAGCAATTGCTGCCATCGCCGATCCGATACAGGCGCGACGGATCGGTCACCGGGAGGGATTTCAACATCAGGGCGTGCATGAGCGTAAAGATCGCGGTCGTACCGCCAATACCCAGCGAGAGTGTGAGCACCGCCGTGGCTGCAAAGACTCGCGCCGAGCGAAGTGCGCGGAAGGCGTAGGCCATGTCGCGGAAAAGGACGCTCATGCGCGTCTTAGACGAGGCGCGGTGCGGGCGGGTTGGTGCGAGTAGCTGACGTCGTCCGCTTTGCTTCCCGCCTCGCCCGGACTCTTCAGTCCGGTTTGTCGTGTCCCGGCGTCTCCCGGACTCAAGCGGGGGGCATGTAAGAGGTAGGCGGATGTAGGGACGCGCTACTCAGGAGGCGACCATATGAAGACCGCGAACTCTTCCTCTGCCGCACGCTTGCTCGCGCTGGCGGTCGTAGCCACGACATGTCTCCCCGCCGCCACGCGCGCACAATCACTCGTCGATCCGTCGCTTACCGTCACGACCGTGACGAGCGGCTTGTCTCAGCCCATCGCCATGGCCTTCATCGGCGCGAACGACATCCTCGTCACGGAGAAGGCAACCGGCCAGGTCAAGCGCATCACGAACGGCACCGTCGTCGGTACCGTGCTCGACCTGGCGGTGAACTCGGCTGTCGAGCGCGGCCTGCTGGGTATCGCGCTTCATCCAGAGTTCCCGTCGGTGCCATATGTCTATCTCTACAACACGCAAAGCTCCACCGGCGCCGATTCGAGCGTGGTGGCCGAGGTCCCGCTCCTCGGGAACCGCGTCGATCGGTTCGTGTGGCACGCCGGCAGCCCCGGCAGCCTGACATTCGATCACAACATCATCCGCCTTCGCTCGTTTCAGAACGACCACAACAACCCGAACGACCCGTCGATGGAAGTGTTGCGTGGCAATCACAATGGCGGCGTGCTCCGGTTCGGACCGGACGGCAAGCTCTACGTCATCATCGGGGACAACGGACGACGGGGATGGTTGCAGAACAATCTCGAAGGCCCGACACCTGACGACGATTTCGGGGGGCCCGAACCAGACGACGCGCACTTCACCGGCGTCATCCTGCGACTGAACGAGGATGGCAGCACACCGGACGACAACCCGTTTCATCAGGCTGCCGAGCAGATCGGCCGCCGGGTCGGCGGCGACACCGGAGAACAGGTCACGAGCAATCTTCAGAGGATCTTCGCGTACGGTGTGCGCAACAGTTTCGGGATGACGTTCGATCCGAAGAAGGGCGATCTCTGGACCACTGAGAATGGTGGCCGGGCATTCGACGAAGTCAATCACGTCGAGCGCGGATTCAACGGGGGTTGGATCGAGTTCATGGGACCCCTCAACCGCGTTGCCGAATTCAAGGCGATTGAACAAGCCGCAGGAACCAATGCGAGCGGTCCGGTCGGTCTGCAGCAGCTGCGATTCCCGGCGACGAGAATTTCGGATACGCCACAGGAGGCCAGGAGGCGTCTCTTCGACGTGCCCGGGTCGCATCCTCACGATCCGGAGTTCAGTTGGAAGCAGGTCGTGCCGCCGGCCGCACTTGGTTTCATCGAGGGCACCGGTCTCGGTGAACAGTACGACGGCGATCTCATCGTCGGTTCCGCAGTAGCTCGCGCGACCAACCTCGGTCACCTCTATCGATTCCGCTTGAACGGCGGCCGCAACAGGTTCGAGTTCGATGACAACCGTCTCAAGGACAACGTCGCCGACAACCTGGCGGTGGACGATTTCACGACTGAGGGCGCAGAGATTCTCTTCGGCACGAACTTCGGCATCGTGACCGATATTCAAACCGGCCCGGATGGGAATCTGTACCTGGTGGGCCCGGCCGGTACGATTCGGCGGATCTCGAGGCCCTAACACACCACACGCCGCCCCGGTTTCCACTTACCGGGGCGGTCGTGATTGAATCTGAAGAACCGCATGAGCAGGGCCTTCACAAAAGAATCGGATCACGAGGACGACGAGCTCGACGTCGCCGAAGAGCCGACTCCCGTCGAACCCGCTGGAGTCAAGAACTACATCACGCCGACTGGCTTGCAGCGGCTCAGAGACGAGCTGCGCTTCCTACTCACCAGGGAACGACCGGCGGTGACTCAGGTGGTGGCGTGGGCAGCTGGCAATGGCGATCGCAGCGAGAACGCCGACTATCAGTACGGCAAGCGGCGGCTGCGGCAGATCGATCGCCGGATTCGATTTCTCACCAAGCGCATCGATGCCGCGGAAGTCGTGGACCCGGAAGCGCCGAGAAAAGGACGCGCGGCGACGCACGTCTTCTTCGGCGCGACGGTCCGCTACGCGAATTCGACGGGGGCCGAGCGCGTGGTCAGCATTGTTGGCGCTGACGAGGTCGATCTCGATCGCAGCCACATCAGCTGGATATCACCGCTGGCCCACGCCCTGATGAAGTCCGGGCCCGGCGACGACGTGGTCCTGCGCGCGCCGGGTGGCACGGAGCACTTACAGATCCTCGAGGTGCGATACGAGCGCATCCCCGTTGAGCCATTCACCGAACCACCCGGAGCCGAGGCCACCTCGCCGAAGCGTTAGCGCGATTGTGGAGTCGCGCGAAGACGGATCAGAACACGACGACTTTGTACCCGTTACTCACGCGCTGGTAGTAGGTGGAACCGCACTGGCTCACCGCAACGCCGCTGACCTGTGTCGAGGTACATCCACCAGGCAGCGTGGTGATGATGGCGCCGGCAGGCGCAGAGACCACCTGATACGTCACTTCACCGCCATACATCACCTGCTGGTAGTAGGCGCCGTCCGCGTACATATAGTTCGCGCCTCCGGTTACGACCGTGACCGATGTCGTGGGCGGCCTGGCGAGCATCGTGCCAATGGCAATGCCGGTGACGACACCCGCCGTCACGCCCGCCGCAACTCTCCAGCCTTCATACGAGTCGTAGTATTCACCCGCAACGACGCCGCCGTAGCGGCCAACGCCCACAAAGCCTTCTTCCCCTACAGCCACCGCGCCGCGTCTGCCGACCGCGACCGCGCCTTCCTCACCGGCCACGACCCCACCTGGGCGACCGTAATAGCCACCGGCAGCGTTCACGTTCCGGTTCACGTTCACATTGTTATTGACGTTCACGTTGTTCACGTTCACGTTGTTGTTGCTGTTTCTGTTCACGTTCGTGTTGCGGTTCGTGTTCGTGTTGGACCGGTTGGCGTTGGTGTTTGTGCTCCGGTTGTAGTTGTTGCTCCGATTGGCGCCGGCACTGCTCGACGTGCTGCGAGACTGCCGCGCCGACCCGCCACTGCTCTTTCGCTGGGCCCCGAGTTCCACGGTCGAGAGCACAAACAGCCCACACATCGCGACCGCGACGCAGCGTAGCGCGCGGGACTGCTGGCCCGAGAGGCCGGCCCACATGGTATGTTTGAACATCGTCCTCTCCTACCCTTTCATTTGGTCTGCTTCGCGCCAGCCTTGGCACCGGGCGCAGGCTCATCGAGCTTCGGATCGATCACCGTCGCACGACGGAGAATCTTGATGCGGTTAAACCCGTCCGGCACGTTGGCCTTGAACGTCTCGTCGGTCACATTTGGCGCCTCGAGACCGCGATACGTCACCCACGTGCTCGGCTGACCAGGAGCTTGTTTGTAGGTCATCTTCAACTGGCACGGCATCGCGCGGTCCGTCGTCAGCCACAACTCCCAGTCCACGACTTGTTGTCGATAGGCGAGATGCTCGCAGGAGCGATCGCCGATCTTCTGGGTGTCCACCCAGCCACCGGTCGTGTCTTTGGTCATGAATGCGTCGTACGGCGACGAGTACAGCAAGTCGGCGGTCGGCATCTGCACGTCGTATTCCGCTCCCAGGAAGTCCAGCGCTTCATCGAGCGTCGGCGGCATCGGGCCGCGGGCCCACACCTTGTCGCGATACGACACCAGCGTGATTTGTTTGCCGTCGTACCACCCGGCGGTATCTCCGCGGTCTCCCTTCCCGGTGAAGGCGATCCCGTTCGGGCGGCGCACGATGACATGTCGTGTGACTCTCCGCTCGGAGGGTTTGCCACCCGGGTTCTGCCGGCGCTCCTCAACCGTGTACGCGAATGTCTGGAGCGCCGACATGTTCGTGCTCATTTCCCTGAGCAGCGCGTCGCCTTTGGCGCGTGCGGCCTCAGGTGCGAGCGTCTCCTGCTGGTGGCACCCGGCGCCGATGATGGCGAGGGCCAACAGCGACAACAGCGTGTGTTGACGCCGAGCGATCATTTCAAGGCCCCAGCGAGCAAGCTGCCGACTTTCGAGCCGCCGGACTTGGTCACGTACGACGTCAGGATGGGGACGGCCTTGCTGACCATGTCCGGCGAGAGTCCGAGCTTCGAGAACGCGGACCCCGCACCCGCCAGGCCGCCGGCAGCGCCCCCGAGCTGTGAGAGCGCGCCGGTCGTTCCGCCGGTCGGCGACGCCTTGAGCAGCGAATCCATTCCAGGAACAGCGGTCGCAATCTGTGAGAAGTCGTTGGCGTTGAGACGCGACTTCGCCACGCCGAACAACGCTCCGGCAGCACCGGCTGCCTGTTCTGGCGTCGCACCGATCTCTTTCGACAGCGCGCCGACGAGCTCGGGGCTCGCTTTGGCCGCAGCCGCCGCGTCTGCTGTGGCGGTCTGCGCCGCCTGGAGCATTCCCGCAATCGAGAGCGACATCGCGACGAACACAACGATTCCGAGACAGGTTTGCCGTGTCATGGGTACCTCCCAGAGGCGACACCTCGCGAAATGCCGTGGGCTCCGGGCTTTCGCAAGGCGATTTTGTTTGCGAATTCCGGCGATCCGGATTTCGCGCGCCTGTATAAGGCACACGCTATGCCGCGAAGAATGTCGAGGTGCTAAGGCCAAGGAGACTGTCGAGGGTTACGACGGGCCACCGACGAACACGGGCGGCCGTCCACCTGAACCCGAACCGCCCCAGCGAGTCGGCGCACTGACACCCATCCCCATTCCAGAGCCGCTATTGCAACTCAATGAAGCGAGCGCAGTGAGGAGCGCCAACGTGACAAGTACCGTGCGGCGAATCAAAACGGATACCTCTGCAGCGCAAGTGGCGCACCGCCGGGATCGGCGATGACGACGAGTGAATTGTTGCGACGTGCTGCGTCCGCCGGAAGGAGGATGCGGCCGCCGAGTCCGGGCACTTGTTGGGCGAGGATGGCCGGATACTCGACGAGCACGTACGGCAGCCATGTGGGCAGCACGTCGCTGGATTCCGGAAGTTGAAAGAGACCCGCTCGCGGACGCGTCGCCGTTCTCAGGACGTGGTACTCGATCCCGAGCCTGGCATCGGTGACTGCCGATTCGTACCCGCCGAGACGTTTGTAGAACTCGAGCGCCTTCGCCGCGTCGCCAGCAAGATATTCCTGCCAGAAGAATCGGCTGGCCACCGGGCGCGTTGGATCGACGATGCCACGGATCTCACGGTGCAGCTGCGCCAGGCCGAGCGGCGCTCCCTGCGGATCGCTGACAACTGCGGCACGAGCGACCGACGCCACCTCGCGAGGTTCCGCGAGCACTTTCCCGCCGCCAAACCTCACGAGCTCGATTGTCTTCTCCACATCGGGCACGGCCATGAAACTGATCCACTGTGGAGCCGCATCCGGCAGCGAACTGACATCGACGATGCCAGCGACAGGATCGGCGCCGATCCGCGCGAGCACGTACGGACGGTCACCGCGTTTGGTGTTCTCGAACGTCCAGCCGAAGAGCCCGCCGTAAAACCGCTTGGCGGCGTTCACATCCTTGGTCATGAGGTCGTGCCAGACGAATCGTCCCGACTCGACCGGACCGACCGCTGATGCTGCTGGTGTCGTGAAGAGTCCGAGCACCGCGAGCATGCACGCGGCGGCGATGGACGTGGCGGTCAACAACCTGCGAATCATGACTGTGCGCGCGCGTTCTCGCGCGTCGCAGCCATTCATGCAAGCCAAGATCCCTGCGCAGATCCTTCACAGTGCGGTGCGATCCGCGGATCTGCAGTGTCTGGTGACAGCGTGCCGCGCCCGGTCGTGGCCGGGCGTCGCAGGTGAACGAATTACTTCTGGGTGTTCGGAGGCGCCTCCGCGCCCTGTCCTGCCCCACCCGTTCGACCGCCGGCACCGCGGCCGCGGAAGTTCGCTTGGAGCAGATGGGTCAGCGTGTGCACGTAGCGCAGCTTGCCGTTCTCGACGCGGAAGAGATGCGTATCGGGCGCGCCGCTGCCGCCGGCCGCGCTGCCAGCGCCGAACGTGCAGAACACCACGACCGAGCCGATGGTCTCGTCAACGATGAAACGGCGATTGGCGATGTTCACACCAGCGGGAACGCCGACGTCGCAGCTGTCGCTTGGATCGCCCTTGCCGGTGTGCGCGCCGCCCTCAGTACGATTGCACGGGTAGCCCCAGGGCACGCCGTCCTTCTTCCCTTCGAGAAACGCATCGAGATAGGCGTTGGCGGCCGACACCAGCGTGTCGCGTGTGTCGCGGCTCTTCGCGGGAATGGTGTCCCACTTCTCTGAGGTGGACCACTTCAAATACGCCTCCGCGTTGAACAGCCAGTAGCCCGTCGTCGTCCAGAGGATTTCGATCTCGGCGATCTTGTCGCGATTGACCCTCAGGCGTGTGCCGAGGACGTACGGCTTCTCCTTGTTCGTCACGATCACTTCGGTGAACGTCTGACACGTTGACGGATCGAGCAGGCTGCGATGGTGATCGATTTTCATCGCGGTCTTGATCAGGCCGCTGTCGATCGCAACCGGCGCCATGTTTTCGACGTAGCCGAGACCCGTCGCCAGCGGCAGACCTGACGTCTCGCCCTTCGTCTGGGCAGCGACGTAGAGATCGACCGCACGCTGCAGCCCTTCGCGTGTGCAGGCCACCTGGGCGACGCTCGCGCTCGGCGCGAGCAACGCACCCATGAACACAATGCCAATGAGGGCAACAGCTTTCATCGAACTCCTCCCACGACACGCGAGTGTTTTCGCGCGGCGCACATGGCGTGACAGCGCTAGACTAAGCGGCTTATGACTCTCTCTGTCAGGCTGGTCAGCCAGCACGATCTGGTGCGTCGTCTCGTCCACGATTTTGCTCTCGGCCTCGGCTGTCGCGTTGATGTTGGGCCGCCACCTTCGGGTATTCGGATCGCGTTGAACGACGACGATCACAGTCTCCTGGAGATACTGACACATGTGGCGTTGAGCGCCACCAAGGCCGGCGTTGACGTCGCCGAGCCGCTCTGCCATGTGACGCACCGCCATGGCGGTGTGACCACGGACGTGACGCTCACGCTTCGGATCGCCGACGTTCGCATCGAGACGCCCGCAGGGCCTGGCGCCTAGGCCCGTGTTGGCCGGTCGAAGACCTCCGTCCGCTCCCGGCACCGGCCTGTCCCAAGAGCGGACAGCCAACGCGAACAATCCCGGGATTTGTTCCAGAATCCAGCGGCACACCAATTGACATAGCACGCGAGACTTCGGTCGATTCGAGGAGGCGGTTCATGCGACCCATGACCTTCCTGGGTGAGTTCCTGCAGGACATCCGGTATGCGTGGCGCGTCGTGGCACGGCAGCCGGGCACCGCCCTCATCATCGTCATCTCACTGGCGCTGGGCATCGGCGTCAACACGATGGTCTTCAGCCTGGTGAACACCATCCTGCTTCGTTCGCTGCCGTACCCCAATCCCGATCGGTTGGTGCAGGTGTTTCCGACACCGCCTGGGCGGCCGAACCAGAGGAGTCGCTTCAACGCGACGGTGTGTCTAGACCTTCCCTCGAAGGACTCGTTCTTCAGCGCGGCGGGCTGCTACATCGCGGTCGCGGGGAACGTCGCAGACCCCGAAGACGCGCTGACGACAGGACCGGAGTGGCTGGAGGGCGAGATGCTCACCTACCACGCCGTGCAGGCGCTCGGTGTCAAGCCAATCATGGGCCGATGGTTCACACAGGCCGAGGATCATGGCGATGCCGAAAAGGTCATGCTGATCAGCTATGACCTCTGGCAGCGGCGATTCAACGGCGCGCCCGACGTCCTCGGCAAACGCCTGCGCGTCGCCGACTTCGGCGGCAACGACACACCGAGCACGATCATCGGCGTGATGCCACCAGGCTTCGTCTTCGCGAACGCGTTGTCCGATTACTTCGTGCCGCTGCGGGCCACTGGTCGCGGCCGCAACAGTCCCGCGCGGAATCGTGACGTCGTGGCACGGCTGAAGGATGGCGTCACGCTGGCGCAGGCGCAGGCAGCGGCCGATCAGCTGGCGCGCGGCTTCGGCGAAGAGTCGCCGCAGAACAAGGACTGGGGCATTCGTGTCGTCCCGCTGGACGAGTCGATGGTCGGCGGAAATATCCGATCGGCGTTTCAGATCCTGCAGGGTACCGCCGCCCTCGTGCTGCTGATCGCATGCGCGAATGTCGGAGGGCTGCTTCTGGCGCAGGGCATGATGCGGCAACGCGAGCTGGCCGTGCGCGCCGCCATCGGGTCGGGGCGCTGGCGCATCATCCGGCAGTTGCTGACCGAGAGTCTTGTGCTGGCCTCGCTTGGTGCCGTCGTCTGCCTGGTCGTCGTCGGGCTGGGGATGAGCGGACTGCTGAAATGGCTGCCTCAGTGGATCCCACGGCTGAATCAAGTGTCGCTGAGCCCGACGGTCCTCGCGTTCACGGCACTCGTGTCGCTACTGACGGCGATCGTGTTCGGCATGCTGCCCGCCTTGCACGGATCGCGTCTCGATCTGTCAACCGCCTTCAAAGGCGGCGACCGCTCGACGACCGCTTCGTCGGCCAAGCTGCGGCTGCGCAGTGCATTCGTCGTGCTGCAGATCTCGACAGCGCTCGTCCTGCTGACAGGCGCAGGACTCCTGATCAATTCGCTGCTGCGGCTGACGACGGTGGACACCGGAATCGATCCGAGGAATCTCACCACGCTCGAAATGTCGTTCACAGGTCGAGGGTTCTTCAACGCCACAGGCAACGTCACGAAGATCGGCTCGCTCGAATTCGAGCTGAACCCGCGCATCAATACCATCACCAACCAGATCCGCGACCGGATCGCCGCGCTGCCGGGCGTCGAAGGCGTCACGACGATGCGTCTGAGCACGCCGCTGGGCGGTACCGGAGGCTTCCCATTCACGATCGCGGGACGCACGCCACCGTCCCCGAAAGATATGCCCCAGGCGCGCTGGCTGCCGATCGGCGCCGACTATTTCAAGCTGCTGAAGCTGCCAATCAGGCGCGGACGCGAGTTCACCGACCTCGATACGACATCCACGACGCCAGTTGTGGTGATCAACGAGACGATGGCGAGGCAGTTCTGGCCGAACGAGGATCCGATCGGCCAAACGATTTCCGTGCAGTTCTACAACGACCAGCCGCGACAGATCGTCGGGATCGTTCCAGACATCCGGCCCTTCCTGCGCAACCGCGATCCACAGCCGCAGATGTATGTGCCGCATACGCAACTGCCGACGATTCAGGCCGGGATCACCGCATTCGGGCTCGAGCAGGTGACGTTCGTGGTCCGCTCGCGCGGACGCCTCGACGACTGGCTGCCTGCCGCCAGGGCGGTCGCCAAGGAACTGGACCCCGCGCATGCGGTGAACACCGTCCGGCTGCTCTCGGAGTTCGCCGCACAGCAGACACAAGGGTATCGTCAGTACGTCATCCTGCTGGGCGCCTTCAGCGGCATCGCGCTCCTCCTCGCCGTGGTCGGCATCTACGGCGTGATGAGCCACTCGGTGACGCAGCGAACGAACGAGATCGGCATCCGAGTCGCCTTCGGCGCGACGGCGCGCAACGTCCTCGGCAGCGTGCTCGGTCGCGGCATGATCGTGATCGGCACCGGCATGGCGATCGGTCTGGTGGCGTCGCTGTCGCTGACGCGCATCATCGACAGTTCCCTGTTCGGCGTGACGTCCACCGACCCGTACACCTACACCGCAGTCGCGCTGATACTCTTCGTCGTCGCCTGCCTGGCTTGTTACGTGCCGGCGCGGCGCGCGCTCAAGGTGGATCCGCTGGTCGCAATGCGTCAGGAGTAAAACGACCGTCCCGGTATAATCGACGCCTCCACAGGAGGAACTCGAGTACGCCTGGACGCAGCCTTTGGATCTCTGGTGTGACGCTGGCGGCCGTCGCCCTGCTGGCACACGCCGGAATACAGATACACGCACAAGCCCCGGCGGATCCACGCCCATTCCTCATGACTCGCTCCACAATCGAGCGGGTTGTGCTCGCCTGGAACGAGGACCTTCCCTACATTCCCGGCGAGGTACTGGTGAAGTTTCGGAGTGGAACGACGACAGCAAGCCAGAGCGGGGCGCTGTCGATCCTGCGCGGTCCTGTTGATGCGGCAGAGACGGAGTGGATCGGCGACGTCCTTCTTGCCCGCACCACGTCGGAGCCGGATGCGGAGGCGGCGGCCGCCGCGCTGCGGCGGCAACCGGAAGTGGAATGGGCGCAGCCGAACTATCTGCGCCGGCTTCATGCGACGCCGAACGATCCGTCGTTCTCGAGGCAATGGAACTTCGAGATGATCGACATGACGCGGGCCTGGGACATCAACCCTGGCGCCAACGCGAACGTGGTCGTGGCGATCATCGACACCGGAATCACGACGGCGGCCGCGAGCTATCCGTTCCCGTTGTGGACGGGATCGCGCTTCGAAACCGTGAACCTGCCGTTCGCCGTCAGCCCGGATCTCGCCGCGTCTCGTATCATGCCAGGCCGCGACTTCGTCTTCTGGAGCGGGCCGGTGCTCGACATGGTCGGCCATGGCACGCACGTGGCGGGAACAGCGCTCGAGGAAACGAACAACAACCTCGGACTCTCCGGCATTGCCTATGGCGCGCGGCTGCTGCCGCTGAAAGCGTGCTTCGGGTACTGGGACCTTCAGGTCCTTCGTTCAGCCGCCGGCATTCCTGGATTCGTCAATCCGAACGAGACGGGCTCGTGTCCGGACTCCGCCGTCGCGGAGGCCATCCGCTTCGCCGCCGACAACGGGGCACGGGTGATCAATTTGAGCCTCGGCGGATCGTCTCCCTCCGCCATCACCCTCGACGCCATGAACTACGCTGTGGGCCGCGGCAGCTTCATTGCGATTTCGATGGGGAACAACTTCGAGCGGGGCAATGTGCCACAGTATCCGGCCGCGTACGCACCGCAGATCAACGGAGCCGTGTCAGTCGGAGCGGTCGGACGTTCGCAACGCCGGGCCTACTACTCCGGAACCGGCGATCATCTCGAGCTCGTCGCGCCGGGCGGCGATCTGCGCGACGGCGGACTGCCAGGCGTCATCTACCAGATGGGGCTCGACGAATTCGACATCGATCCCTTCGTGATCATCAGGCCTCGATTCGACCACTACTTCGAAGAGCCCCAGGAAGGAACCTCGTCCGCAGCCCCTCACGTGAGCGGGCTGGCCGCGCTCCTCTACTCGCAGGGCATCACAACTCCCGCCGCGATCGAAGCGGCGATGAAGCGCTTCGCGAAAGACATCGGCGCTGCCGGGAAGGATAGCGAGTACGGCAACGGCCTCATCGACGCGCGTGCCACGCTGCGCGGCCTGGGCGTCGCACGATGAGCAGGCCGACGGCGCTCGCCATCGCCATCTGCACGCTCGTGGCACTTGTGCTGCCACAACCGGCTGACGCGCAGGGCACTCTGCGTCTCCGCGGTTACTTCGTTGGCGGATCGACGTGGCTGACGGCCACAGACTCATTCGACGCCGTCGCCGGCTCGCATCGCGCGTCGAGCATCGGCGGGGGTGCGGCCCTGACGATCTGGAAGGATGCCTTCGTGGATGTGGCCGTCCTGCGCATGAAAGTGGATGGACAGCGCGTCTTCGTCGATCAAGGCACTGTGTTTGACTTGAACATCCCGCTGCACGTCACCATGATCCCGTTCGACGTGGCAGGCGGATGGCGCATGGCGGGCCGGGTATCGCCGTACGGTGCCGTTGGCGTGAGCCGCATCTCATATAGCGAGCGCTCGGACTTTGCCGCACCTGGCGAGGACGTCAACAGCAGCGGAACGGGACTCCTCGTCCTCGTCGGAGCGGACGTCACGTTTTCCAGACTCTGGCACGTTGGTGCCGACCTTCGTTACCGGAGCGTCGAGGGACCCCTTGGACAGACGGGAGTGTCGGCCTTCTTCGATGAGCGTTCGATCGGCGGTTTCGCCGCATCGGTCCGCGTGTCAGTCGGGCATTGAAGGTCAGCCGCCCGAAGACTAAAGGCAACCTGCGCTGAAAGATCAGTTCATTAGTTCCGCCGCGATCGGTGGGGCATTCCACGCCAATTCGTGGCCACTGCAACGTTTAGTTCAAAAAGTCCGTGCATCGGCCGCACGGCCCTTGGTTTGCAGACCGCCCCGCCCGGCTTTGCACCCCCCAAGTCGTGGAAAAGGAGATCCTATGACACACACGGTTCTACAGCGGTGCTTCGGCGCCGTCGCGTTGTTCGGTGCGCTCGCGCTGGTAGGCGCGTGTTCGGGCACCGGGTCAACGCTGCTGTCGCCAACGGGGACCAGCGCCGGCTCGTTGCGAGCATCGACCGGCAATTCGGCGTTCAATCCATTCCCTAATGAGGACCCTTGCGCAGCGGCGCCAGCATCCGCGAGCTTCGACACGAACCCGAACGAGCCGCCTCCGCCGCCGCCTGAGTGCGATGGTACAGGGCGGTTCACCGGTGGAGGCTTCCAGATCAACGCCAACGATGTGAAGGTCACCAGGGGGTTCACGCTGCACTGCGACGTGCTGCTGTCGAACAACTTCGAAGTGAACTGGGCTGGCGGCAACAACTTCCACATCGACAAGCTTGGGCAGACTGCCACCTGCCAGTTCATCAGCGATCCAAACCCGCCCGATGCTCCAGTCAACAGAATCCGCCTCACTGGTACGGGTACGCTGAACGGCCAGCCGGCGACGGTGATTCTTATTCTGATCGACAACGGCGAAAAGACTGGCGCTCCGCCGGATCAGGCGTACATCCAAATCAACGCTGAGGTACTTGCCGGTCTACCGGGTGAGATCCCAACCAACATCGACGGCGGCAACATTCAGGCGCACGAAGACCAGCCGCACAAGTAGACAAGAGTTCACACATGCTCGGCGCACCTTCCCGCGTGGTCGCGGGAAGGTGCGCGTTATGATGAGCCTCAATGAGGCTCGTGCCGCCTGTCGCGCTCGTGTCGATCCTGTCTGTCGCCTGTCTCGCAACAGCCACAGCGTGCCGATCGAGCCACCCACCTGTTGATCCAGCCGTCGCGGACGTCGGCGCGGCAACCAAAGAGACCGAGGCCTGGCGCGCGGACCACGAGAAGAGCTATCGGCAGAATTGGGCGACGATCGCCGGTCTCCATTTCCTCGAGCCGGGCAGCCACACCGCCGGTACGGCGAAGACGAACGACATTGTGCTGCCGGCGTCTACCGGCGCTCAGCGCATCGGACGCTTCGTGCTCGTCGGCGACGTCGTGCGGTTCGAGCCTGAACGCGGATCGCGTGTGGTCATCGGCGGCGAGCCAGTCACAAGAGCCACCACTCTCACCGACGACGCAGCCACAGAGCCGGACACGCTGGAGGTCGGCGCCATTCGCATGGTCGTGCACCGCAGCGGCGAACGGAAGTCGCTGCGCGTGTGGGATCCCGAAGGCGAGATGGCGCGTGGATTCCTCGGCTTCAAGTGGTTCGACATCCAGATGAACTACCGCGTCACCGGGAGATTCATTCCTGATGCGTCGCCACGCGACATGCATGTGCTGAACACGCTCGGCGATATCGACACCTACCAAACAGAGGGCGTCGTCGAGTTCGCGCTGAACGGACAGACGCTGCGGCTGCGGCCATTCACGACGCGTCCGAAGCGTTTCTATTTCGTGTTCCGGGATCAGTCGAGCGGCGCCGAAACCTACGAAGCGGCACGCTTCCTCTATTCCGATCTCCGCGACGACGGCACGACAGTGCTCGATTTCAACCAGGCCTACAACCCGCCGTGCGCGTTCAATCCATACACGACGTGCCCGATTCCGCTTCCCGAGAATCGCCTCCCGGTCAAAGTGCTCGCCGGCGAACGCGCCTACCCGGTCCACGTGCCGCTGCCGAAGTCGTAATGGCTTAATCGCGGCTTCGAAAACGGATCCGTAATCCACGGCGACGAAGCCTGCCCGAAGCGTCACGCTAAGGCGCGAAATCGCGACTGTTCGCCTCGGCATACCTCTTGAACAATCGCCGCTCGTGCTGTTTGGTGGACGAGAGCTTCCGGAACGCCCACTCTGGGTACGGCTGCTAACCGTCGCCCTTGTCCTGTACGTGGCCTGGCCGGTCGTCAAACCGGGCGTGGCGTCACTGCAGGACATGTTCTTGAAGATGAGCGCCGAGGAAGCCGCGAGCCAGCTGGGGCGTCGTCGTTCGCTATTTGGTCCGATGCCCGCTCCCGATCCAGACGTACGCTGCGAACCGGGATCCGATGGTTGGGACTACGTCTGCTCGTACAACTATCAATCCAAGCTGCATCGGGTCAAAGTCGGCGTACTTGCCGGACACGAGTCGTTGACCCGGATCTCTGCTCCGCACGAGATGACGGCCAAGAGAATCACCGCGACGGGCGCATTCGTCAGTGGACGCTGACATCAGCTACGACCGCTCGAACGTGCTCCTGACGAGGGCGGCCATCGTGCTGGCCGATTCCGTCCCCTCGCGGGTCAGTCCGTCCACGACACCCATCCGATCGCGGTCAGTCCGGTTCTGACTCAGCTTCCACTTGCCCGTTAGTCGTGCAATCGGCATCTCGATCCCGACGATCGCGCCCACCATCTTCTCGATGTAGTCGTTTGGCGCATCGGTGACCGCCCACGGCACCTCGCGCGATCCCTCGTGCCGGTTGGTCAGCGCCTCGACATGCGCGCGCAGCCAGTCCCGATCCTCGACGACTCTGAGCCGGCCGTGCGCGTGCACGACCACGTAGTTCCACGTTGGAACGACCGCGCCGGTGTCACGCTTGGTCGGATACCACGACGGCGAGATGAAGCTGTCGGGCCCCTGGAAGATGACGAGCGCGTCGGCGCCGTCGCACTCGCGCCAGATCCGATTCGCCCGAGCGACGTGACCGCGGAGCGTCCCATACGGCGCCGGTTGGACGTCAATCAACAGTGGCAAATGATTGCCGTCCAGCCCCCCGCTTGTCATGGTCACGAGTGCACCGAACGGATGTACGTGCACGAACTGCTGCAGAGCAGCGACGTCAGCTTGCTCGAAGTGCTTCGGTAGATACATGGAGATATAGAAGAGTCTAGACGAGGTCGCGGGCACAGATGGTGCAGTGGCTGGCCGCGTATGCCGAGTTCACCTATCCCCGAGCTTGAGCCGAAGCGCAAGCCCGAACCGGAAATGAAGCGGCCGCGGAAGCCGGAGCCTGAGATCAAGCAGCCGCCGGCCCCGGCGAAGCCTGAGGTTGCTGACGATCAAGGCGACAGTGGACCCGATCGCGACAACCCGATCACCGAACGGAGTAAGCACTCGAGGCCGGTCAATCGCGAGGACGCCCACCTTGGCGCGACCGAAGCGCAGGTGTCCGATACGTCGGCGCCGTCTGGCGACGCGTTCGAGGACGAGCCTCGTCAAGGCTGAACACTCGTCGATCGTCCTGCCGTCCCGAGTGCGACACCGGACCGACCGAGCTCGACGATCCGTGCGACAGTGCGTGCGATCTCGACTGCAGCGACACGCGGTGGTTTGCCGCGCGGATGAATCCCACAGAGCGCCGTGGTCAGCGAGTGATCCATCTCGCGGCTCCATCGTGACTGGCCCGCACCGTCACGCCCATATGTGATGTACGCCGACAGCGTGTTCAATCCCGTTCCCGGGCGTTCTCCGATGAGGTGAATCACAATCGTCGCGCCGACGATGCCGCCGATGTCGTAGCCAACGCGCACGCGCCCATTCTGTACGACGATATCTGTCTCACCGACGTGGCGGCCGCCATCCCGCAACGCGTGACGTAGCTCCGGCAGCAGCAGCCGCAACTGCTCGTTCACGGCATTGGCGTTGAGCCCATCCGACACGACAATCTGCACCTCTGGTTGACGTGACACAGAGTGCGACGCCAGCAGACGAACGTCATCGTCTCGGAGACGTTCGCCGGCCGACGGATGTGAGAGGTAGTGATGCCGGCTTGCCGCTGCCGTCCGGACGCGAAGCGGGCGCGACGTGCTATTCGCGATCACGTGTTCGTCCAGCGCTGCATACAGCGCCGCGCGCGCGTGCGCATAGATCGCATCGAGTCTGCGTTCCGCGTCTCCTGCCTCGTCGATGCCGAGGTCGAGTCCGCGTTCGCGCATCTCGGAGAGCCGCTGCCGTCCAGACTCTTCGAGCGATGACGACGTCCGGCGATCGCCACCCGCCCGTTCGTATGCAGCGTACAGCCTCGCTGTCGTCTCCGAACGGTGAGGCTGGGGAATTTCGGTTGATACTCCCAGCGCGTCGAGCCGTCCCCTCATGGAGGACGTCATCTGACGACCGACCTGCTCACGCAGACGCGGGTGCTCGCGAAACGACGTCGTCAGATACCCGAGCATCGGATCGGCATTTCCGGCGACTGACATCAGGTAGGCTGGCGCGGCCTGCTCCACCACGCGTGCGGTCACACGCTGCAGCGTCTGCGGTGCGATCCCCATATGGAACGTCGCGCAGACGTCGAGTCCCATGGTCAGCCCGTGAAGTTTCGCCATCACCGAGTCTTCGAGACACGCCCGCTCGAGCTGCTCGGCGGTCCGAAAGACCTCGGGACCGATGAACCCGGCGACGTCATTGACGATCATCCAGCGGGTTCCCGACTGTCGTTGAATGTGACGAGCGACGCCATAGGTTCGCGCCTCGAGCGTCACCATGTCCACGCCTTCGGCGGCGCCGTTGGTGACTTCCGATCCTTGTCCGGTTTCGAAGTAGAGGCCGCTAAACGATCGCGCCAGGTCGAGGACGCCATCGACATCGAGTCCGACCATGCCGGTCAGCGCGCGAGACGTGCCGGCCAGACTTTGAAAGCCCACGTCCACGCGAGTCTGCCGCTGCGCCTCGCGCTGCTTGACGATGTCGGAGAGGACGCAGTAGCGCGTGGGCAGACCGAGCCGCTCGACGACCTGCGCGAGAAGGCGTTCGAGGCGAACGATGGTGTCCACATCGTCAGACGCGGGATTGAGTCCGATGATGACGTCGCCGCACCCGTACGAGAGTCCCTCGAGGATCGAGAAGAGGATCTCCTCGTCGTCGTCACCCGCACTGTTTGGCTGAATCCGCGAGCCGAAGTGCCTCACGCCGCCGATCGTTACGCCGTCGCCGCCAAGCGCGTGGAACACCGTGCGCGCGACTGTGGACAGCTCCTCGTTGGTCATCACCTTGACCAACGCGGCAATCACCTCGCTACCGAGGGCGTGCTGATAGCGATGTGCCCATGCGGCGCGGTCCGCGCCAAGCAGCGCGCGACGCGCCTCAGCTATCGTCAGGCTGGAGAGTTCCTCGTCCCGGTGCCGATCGCGCGAAAGCGCCAACGCGTCGGTGACGGCATCCTCGACAAGGGCGGCGCGATGGATGTCGGCAATCCTCGTTGCCAGGAGCGCCTGCCGTGCGTCCTCGCGCACGCGATCGTCTGACGTTCCGCCAACGGCGAGATCGCCCTCCTTGAAGGCATTCGCCAACGCAAGGAATTGACGCAGCTCGTGCGCATTCATGTCGTCGTTCTGCCCAGACGAATCGATCTTACGACGAGCATTCGTCGCAGAATTGCTGTATGGTCCCTCCTCGGGTCGTCGAGTTGCGGACAGCGTTGATCCTGGCGATCGTCTGCGCGATAACGCCTGTCAACGCCTTCGCCGACTGGCTGATCGCCGCCTATGTCGGCGCATCGCACACCGCGGCGACCACGCTGCACATCATTCCGGACGCGGGGGCGTCGTTCACGCTGCCGACAGTTCACTTCGTCGGCGAGGCCTGGAAGTCCCCGATCTACTACGGCTACCGCGTCGCCTGGCAGCGTAAGAATGCTCCGCTTGGGATCGAAGCGGAATTCACGCACGCGAAAACGATCGCGCTGGAGACCGGAGCGACGACCTTGACGCACTTCGAGCAGTCGCACGGTCTCAATTTCGTCCTCGGCAACGTCACCTATCGCGGCCCGACGTTTCTCGAGGGCCGATGCGTGGCCGTCGGACGTGCGGGCGCCGGTGTCACGATTCCGCACGTCGAGGCTACATATCTTGGAAACAGCGTCTCGTCTTATCAGTTCGGCGGTCCGGCCGTGCAGATCGGTGCCGGGCTTGAAGTGACCGTCCACGGCGGCATCACCGCCATCGTCGATGGACGCGTGACGTACACGACAGTCAGCGACGCCCTGGCAGGCGCAATGCTCTCAGCATCGTTCACCACGTGGCATCTCGCCGTCGGCGCAGGCTGGCGATTTCGTTGACCGGCCACGCCCGGCGGCTTACGGGCGAAACGAGCCTGGGACAGGCGGTTTGGCGGGATCGACCGGCTCGTAGGCGACGCCGCCCTTGAACGTGCGCACGATCCGCGTCGTGTTGCGAATGTCGGCGCGCGGATCGGCATCGAGGATGACGAGGTCGGCGGCCTTTCCCGCTTCGATCGTGCCGAACTCCTTCTCCGTCCCGATCATCCGCGCGGCGTTGATGGTTGCCGCGCGCAGGGCGTCTTCCGGCTTCAACCCCGCTTCGGTCAGCAACTCGAGCTCAATCTGTGTCGCCACCCCGACGAGCACGCCGAAGAACCCGGTGTCGGTGCCCAGGACCACTGGAATGCCTGCATCGAACACGGTCTTCAGATTGGCGCGCTGCACGGGCAGATGCTCTTTCGTGAACGCACCGTTGTTGAAGAAGAACTCGAACTGCTTGACGCCGAAGGGACTGGTAAACGCCGCGTAGAAGCGCGGTGGCTGCAGCGCCGCTTTGTCCCAGTTGACCGACTCGCGCCTGGCCCATGCCGCGACATCACCGATGTCCTCATAGAGTCCCATCGTGGAGACGTAGCTCGCGCGGTTGCGCTTCATCAGCGTGAGGAATTCCCGATCCACCGCCTTGTCGATGATGCCGTGCATCAGCCCGTCGCCACCGGCGCGCAGCACCTGCTTGGCGGCGTCGAGCATCGGCGCATGCGCGAAGACTTTGAGTCGCTGCCGATGCGCTTCGTCGATGAGGGCGGTCAAGACCTCCTGCTTCATCAGCGGAACGGTCGTTTTCATGCTCCAACTGACGTCGTCGTTCATGATTTTGATCGCGTGTACCCCGGCGGCTTTCCGGTCGCGCACGATCATCCGCGCTTCGGCAGCGGTCTCCGGAGCGGCGGCACCCTCCCTGCGGCCAAATCCGTCTTCCTTGACGGTGATGCTCGGGCCTGTTCCGAAGAACCGCGCGAACGGCGCGGAGTCGTCAGCGGCGGCTGCCGTGAGGGCCGCAAAGTCCTTCTGCTCGATTGACGGAGTGAAGACCGTTGTGACGCCGACGGCGAGCATTCGGCGCAGGACGGAAGGCCGGTTGACCTGCGGCTGCATGCTCCCACTCAACAGGTGATGGTGCATGTCAGCCAGGCCGGGGATGACGAATTTTCCCTGCGCCTCGATCAGGGTTGCGCCAGGCGGCACCGTGATCCTGCTCCGGGCGCCCGCCTGCGTAATCCTCGATCCGCTGATGACGATGACCGCGTCGGGTATGGCCGGCCGCGTGGTGCCGTCGATGAGCGTGGCGCCGGTTATGACGGTGACCGGACGCTCTTGCGCCCGCGCGCCGACGCAGGCGAGCGCAAGACCGAGTGCCAGGGCGATGCGATTGATGTTACTTGCTACTCCCGCTCTCGCGCTCCGCGGCGCGCGCCGCGCTGAGGATCCCGCGGAGTCCCTCGTTCCCCTCATGGCACGCGTATTCGAACACATGGCTGTCGTCCTTTGTCAGGCGCATCCCGAATGTCCAAGGTCGTACCCATGTGGTCTTGTCGTCAAACGTGATCGACCATTCGATGGTCTTGTTCGACGTCGGGCGGAAGCGCTCGGTGATCTTGATCTTGTCTGAGGCGCCGCCGTACGCAGACTTCTCGAGCACGTTGGTCGTCTCGATGACCAGCGTGTCGCCTTCCCAGCGTCCGCGCGCATCGCCCATGTACGACTGCATCGAGGACGGCAAATGCGGTCTCGCGTCGAGCGGGATCACGCGCGTCTCGTGCACCATCTCGTAGCGGATGGCCACGAAACCGGGGCCCTGCGTGATGTCGTAGGTATTGCCGTAGATCGCCGGCATCATCGACCCCGGCAGGCCGCGACTGATGCAGCGCACGTACAGCGTCAGATCCTGCGGGCCATCGAAGGGGCCGGTGTTGTAACCGTCGCCGCCGCGCCGTCCCGCGCGCACGGCTGCGGCGCGCTTCTTCGCGTCATCGGTGGTCGCCGGGATCTTGCCGTCTTCGGGATCCGAGATCATCCACGCGCGGCTGTTCGTCGCGTTGTAGTTCTCATACCAATGCGGAGGTCCGGCGCCGGTGTCGTTCTCCGCGGACCCGCCAATGGTCTGCGCGGTCTTGAGCTGCCGCTCGCGGCGCGTCTTGATCAACTCGGCGAGCTGCGCCGGTGTGACCTCTTCGACCCGCTTGCCGGCGAACTCGGCCGGCTTTTCCATCGCGATGCCGCTCTCATTGCTGTTCGTGTAGGTGCCCTGAAGGTCGGGATCGCCCCATGGCGTTTTCGGCGCACTATACGACTGGCCCATCACGGTCAGGGTCGCCGCGAAGATCAGCGCGAAGCCCAAGGCCACGGCTGCGGTACGACGGTTAGGACTCATATGATTCCCCGTCCGGCTCAAGCCGAACACTACTTGGCTGAAGAGGCTTTGGCCGATGTCCGCTGCTGGATCAATTGCTTCAGCAGTGCGGCGGTGCTCTCGCGCACCACACCGCCACGGCCGCCGCGGCCGCCCTGGCCCATCGCGAGATCGAGCGGCGTGAACCCAGCCTTGTTCTTGAGTGTCAGCGTCGCGCCGCGCTCGGCGAGGAACTTCACGACCGCGTCGCCGCGTCCGACGGCGCCATGCAGCGCGGTGTTCCCCGCGTTATTGAACGCATCGACATCCATGCCGCGATCGACCAGCAGGGCGCACGCCTCTACCGCGCCTTCCGGCGTCGGGACGACGATCCGGATTCCCTCGCCGCGGAGCCCGCCAGCGCCGAGGCCGGCCGCAATCATCAGCGCGTTGGTGCGATCGGGCAGGGTCAGGAACGGATCGGCCCCTTTGTCGAGCAGGAGCCGCATGACGGCGACGTCGTTGGTTCGCGCGGCGCGCATCAACGGCGTGGTGCCCTGGCCGAAGTTCAGCGTGGTCCCGGCGTCGTGATGGCGCTTGAGCGGCGCGCGTTTGAGACGCGCATTCGGATCCGCGCCGCGATCGAGCAGCAGCTTGACCACATCGACGCCATCGAGCTTGTCGGTGAGGATCGGCGCCGGCCGGCCCTGTACCCACTGCAGGCTGTTCATGTCCACGGCCGCATAGAGCGGGCCCATGCCAGCGATGTCCACGACGTTGGGGTTGGCGCCTTTCTCCAGCAGCACCGCGGCCAGGTCGTAGTGGACGTTGATGATCGCGAAGACCAGCGCCGTCGTGCCGATGCCCTGCTCGGCGGTCTTGAATTCTTCGGGCTTCAGCGGAATGTCGGTTTGCGGGAGCGCCGCGACGTCGAGATTCGCGCCGAGCTCGGCCAAGGTGCGCGCCGCGTCGATCGCGCCTTCCCTCGCCGCGAACATGAGCGCCGTCCACCCGCCGCGCGGGAACGGCGAGTTCGGTCCGCCGCTGCGCGGGAACTCGAGCACGGGCGCGTCGATCATGGTGGACTTGGCGTTGATGTCGGCGCCGGATTCGGCCAGGACGCGAATCGCGTCGGCGTGGTTCTCAGCCGCGGCCCACATCACCGCGGTCTCGCCGAACCATTTCTCGCGGGCGTTGACGTCGGCGCCGCGGCCTACCAGCAGCTTGACGGCCGCCGCGTTCCCGGTGCGCGCCGCGGTCATGATGACCGGCTCGCCCTCGGCAGTCTGAGTGTTGGCGCTCGCCCCGGCGGTGAGCAGCGCGTCGAGCGCTTCGACGCTGCCGTTGGTCGCGGCCAGCGTGATCGGCGCGATGCCGTAACGATTCGTCGCCTTCGCGTTGGCGCCGGCTCGCAGAAGCATGCGCACCAGCTCGACGTCGTTGCCACGTACGGCGTAATGCAAGGCCGTGGTGCCGTCGGCCTGCGCGGCATTGAGGTCCGTCCGCCCGCGCAGCAGTTCCCGCACGGCTTCGCGGTCGCCACGCTTCACCGCGTCAAGGAGGGAGTTCGTGGATTGTGCGCCCCCCGAAGTACCGAGGCAAAGCAGGAGAACTATCGACACACACGTGACTTCACGTGCACGACGATACGCGGAGGCGCGGAGGCGCGGAGCTATTTGGCTACTCATTCTTGCCGTGGTATCAGCTCAGAGCGCAAACGCTCCTGTGCTCACGCCGAACGTGTCAATCTCGGCGCCGTACTTCTGAGCGACGGTGAGCATCACATTCGCCAGCTGTGTGCCCTTCGGCGCCGCGATGTGACGGTTGCCTGTGAACGCGCCGGCGCCCTTGCCCACCTGCAGATACGGCACATCGAGCGGCGAGTGCGTGTTGCTGTCGCTCATGCCGCTGCCCCACAGGAGCACCGAGTGATCGAGCAGGTTGCCGTCACCGTCGGAGGTTGTCTGCAGCTTCTTGACGAACTTGGCGAACAGCTCGATCTGCCACGTGTTCAACTTGACGAGCAACGCCAGCTTCTCCGGCTCGTTGCCGTGGTGCGAGACGTGATGCCACGGCTCGTTGAATGCGAGGTCAGGGAACACCAGCTGACTGGCTTCGCGGTTCAACATGAAGGTGAAGACGCGGGACAGGTCGGCCTCGAAGGCCAGCGCCATCAGATCGAACATGACCGTGGCGTGCTCTTCCCAGGAGTCGGGAATACCCACCGGCGCGCGCGGGGCAACCAATTCGCTGGTCGTCTGCTTCTCGGCGCGCTGGATGCGGCCTTCGATCTCGCGCAAATGCTCGAGATACTGGTCGAGACGCACCTTGTCGCGCGCACCGAGTCCGCGCTCGAGCGCTGACACGTCGCCCTTCACCGAGTCGAGGATGCTGCGGTTCTGCCGCAGACGTGTCATGCGCTCGCTGGCCGAACCGGGGCGTCCGAACATGCGCTCGAACACCACGCGCGGATTGGTTTCCATCGGCATGGGCGAGGTCGGCGACTTCCACGTGATGGTGTTCATGTAGGCGCAGCTGTAGCCCACGTCGCATGCGCCCACATAGCCGGTGAGGTCCTCGGTCGCGATCTCGAACGAGGGGAAGACGGTGTCCTTGCCGATCTGCCCGGCAATGATCTGATCGAGAGACGTCCCGGCGATGAAGTCCTCGGCTTCGGTGCGCTTGGGCGCGGCGCCGGTCAGCCACGTGCCGGTGCTCACCGCGTGTGTGCCCTGCAGAGGCCGATCGAGACCGGTGATGACGTTCACCGCGTCGCGGAACGGTTCGAGAGGCTTGAGGATCGGGCTGAACTCGAAGCCAACGCCGGTGGTCGTCGGGTTCCAGTGGCTGGGGCGCTCGCCCATCGGGACGAACACGGCGCCGAACCGGCGCGTCGGTGCGGCCGCGGTTCGGACCGTCGGCGTCAACGCGGGCACCATCGCATCGAGCAGCGGCAGGGCCAGGGTTGCGCCGAGACCTCGAAGAACAGTTCGACGTGGCAGCGCGTGTTTCGAGATGAACATACGGTGCTCCCTATCGCTCACTCTTCTCGGTTCCCGCCTTCGCCAAGGCTACGGCGGGCCCTTTGACCCGCATCTGGAATGGTACGCTTCGAACGATGCCGAGCACAACCGACGAAAACCGGTAATTCTCGCGCTGGGCATCGCGGGCAATGGTGCGCACCGCCGGCATATCTGCCGCCGTCAAACCCCGGCCAAGCGCATAGGTCAGCAGCCGTTCGGTGAGCGCCTGGACGAACACGTTCGGGTCGCGTGTCAGCGCCGCCCGCAGCTCGTTGACGCCGTTGATCTGGGTGCCATCGACCAGCTGCCCTGAGGCGTCGATCGGCGTCCCGCGCGTGCCCCCGTCACGGGTGCGCCACGCGCCGACGGCATCGAAGTTCTCGAGCGCGAGGCCCGCCGGATCGATCATCCGATGGCAGCCCGCGCAGGCCGGGTTGCGGCGGTGCTGCTCCATGCGCTCGCGCACCGAGCGAGGCTTGGCCGAGTCGGTGCTTTCTTCGAAGGGCGGCACGACGTCAGGCGGACCCGGCGGCGGCGCGCCCAGCACGTTCTCGAGAATCCATTTGCCACGCAGCACCGGCGAGGTGCGGTGCGGATGCGACGTCACCATCAGCAGCGCGCCCTTGCCGAGCAGCCCGCGGCGCGCCTCGTCTTGCAGCGTCACCCGGCGGAAGTGCGTGCCGTAGACGTATGGAATGCCGTAGTGCTTCGCCAGCCGCTCGTTGACGAACGTGTAGTCTGCGTTGAGCAGATCCATCACGCTGCGGTCCTCGCCGATGATGGAGGCGAAGAACATCTCGACCTCGGTCTGCAGCGCCTCACGCAGGTTGTCGTCGAAGTCGGGGAACTCATGTGAGTTGGGCTGCTTCGATTTCAGGTTGCGCAGCTGCAGCCACTGGGCGAGGAAATTGTCGATGAGCGCGTGCGACTTCGGATCGCTCAGCATGCGCCGGACTTGACGCTCCAGTGTCGCGGCGTTCGAGAGCCGGCCCTTCTCGGCCAGGTCGAGCAACTCGTCATCCGGCGCCGTGCTCCACAAAAAGAACGACAGCCTCGCAGCGAGCGCTGGATTGCCAAGGCGATAGACGCCGCCCGCAGGCACCTCCGCCGGTTCACGCTCCACGCGGAAGATGAACTTGGGGCTCACGATCAGCCGGCGAAGCGCCAGGTCGATGCCAGCCTCGAAGCTCCCGCCATCCGCGCGCCCTTGCTTGAAGAAGGCGACCAACGCCTGCGAATCCTCGCGCGTCACGTCGCCCCGATACGCGCGACGTGCCAGTCCGCCCAGAATCTTCTGTGCGCAGCCCTCTTCTTCGGCCACGCTCTTCGGGCGACAGACAAAAATGCGACGCCGGCTCGGCGTGTCGCCTGATCCCGTCGGATTGAACGGCCCAGTGAGGATCACTTCGTCGATGTGCGGGGCACCGGAGAAGTCGATGGTGTCCGACGAGCTGCGCTGGTAGTTTTCGAGCCGGCGCGTGTTGAGCGCGTGCGTTTTCTCGAGGAACGCGACGCTGATCGTGCGCGGACCCGCTTTGAGCGGCACACGCGCGGTGAAGCGTCCGTCCACCGCATCGCCGGTCGTCGTCGGGTTGTCGCTCGATGCGGCAATCTCTTTGTCGCCACCGAACGACGCGAGGTGCACGCGCTCACCGTCTACGCTGATCTCGAGCTGATGCGGATACTCCAATCCGCGCGTCGTCCCGAGATTGGTGCGGAACAGCCTGACCTGGAATTGGTACTCGCCGTCGAGCGGCAGAGTGACGTGCAACTGGATTCCGCCTATCGTGCCGAGCGGGAGGCCTTCGATGTGGCGATCTTGCGACTCGTCCTGCCGCACGCGGAACAACTCGCCGATCGGTGGCGTCTTGGGATCGCCGAGCGCCAGCGCGGCGATGCGCTCCGCGGCACTCAAGTAGCTTTCGAGCAGCACCGACGAGACGCCCAGGACGTCGGCGTTGTTGTCGAACCCGCCGCTCGAGTCATCCGGCGGCAGCATCGCTGTCACGTCCACGTCGAGCGCCAGCAGATCGCGAACGGCGTTGGCGTATTCGCCGCGGTTCAGACGATGCGCGAGCGGCCGGCCCGGGTTGGGATTGGCGCGCGCCGCGGTATCAAGTGTGGACTCGAGCGAGGCGACGAGCGTCTGACGCGAAGCGGCGTCCGGTCTCGGCAATCCCGCCGGCGGCATCATGCCCGCACGCACCTTGCGGATCACCTTCTCCCACACGTCGGCATGCGCCGCAACGTTGGCCAGTTCTGGTGTGTCGAGGGCGAGATTGCCGGTCTTCAGTCGCTGGTTGTGACAGGTGACGCAGTACTTGTCGATCGTTGCGCGTGTATCGGCGGCGACCGGAGACGAGGCAGCCGGCGTGGCTTGCGGACTGGCGGCGTTCAGCGCTCGCCAGCCGAACACCAAGAGCCACGCGGACGCGGCAAGGATGAGCGAACGGTGACGGACGAGGGCACCCCGCATTAAAGGGAAATTTTAAACCAGTTGCCCCTTCACCCAATCCAGCTCGCGGGTCACGTATTCGACGATATCGCCCGTCTTGAGGTGGTCGGGAAGCACGTCCCACGTGTAGGTCTCGATCTCGAGATGCGTCGAGAGCGGCGTCTTCTTATGGAAGGCCAGCGCCTGCTCGAGCGCGAAACGGGTGGTGCCGAAGGCCCCGCCCAAGTCGTTGAGGAACACCGGCACGTGGAAGTGCGTGCGCCACTCGCGTGAGCCGGGATCCTTCTGAAATGCCTCGAAGGCGTCTTCGAGATTGAGGAACCACGTGTGCTTCCCATCCTTGAGCTGACACGTCTGCGACAAATAGATCGTCTTCGCGAACGACTGCAGCGCGTCCACCGTCTTCTGCTTGACGTCGGGGATATACATCGACGCGGCTTCCTGCAGCTTGACGATCTGGACGTCGTTGTCCACGAGCTTCTGGAGCGATACCGGGATGTCTTCGTAGCCGACCGCCTGATGGCCGATGTCGAAGACGACGCCGGTGTATTCGCGCATCGCCTTGCTCGCATCGGCCTCGTTGAGACCCGTCTTCCTGGCGAGCTTCTTCGCTGTCTCGCCTGAGAACAGGTAGTTCTTGAAGTAGGTGATCGTTTCGTCGGTCGTCTCGAGATAGCAACGCGGCTCGGGCTCGAGGCCGAGCGTCACGGTCTTCCCCGTCTTCTTCTTCAGCTCGACCAGGTGCGCGACGACGTCGATGACGTTATTCGTGTATTCCTCAACGACGTGATCGCCGGTGACCTTCGGCTTGAAGCCGAGCGGCGCGCTCTGGATCGACGGGTTGACGCCCTCAGGCGCGAGCTCGGCAAGCAGATCGGCGACCTGCTTCGTGTACTCGCGGCGCTCCGGCGTCTGCCAGTCCGGCTCGTAGACGTCTTCCTTGATCACCTGCTTCTTGAAGACACCGTAGACGAAGGCGTTCGCCGTGTAGAGATAGAGGTCGTTGTCGGCGAAGAACTTTTTGAGGTCGGCGCGCTTGGACGGGTCCTGCGACAGCATTTCCGCCGACGGCGCAGAGGTACGCAGACACACGCCGAATTTCTGGTTCGGCGCCACGCGCGCTTTCACGGCGGGCAGATAGGTGTTGACGCTCTTCCAGAGTTGGTCCCAGTTGTCGGTCTGGTGAACGAGCGTGGAGTACGTAAGGTGGCCAAGCCCTTTGCCAAGATCCATCTAATGCCCTCGTTATGTTTGGCGGGTCCACAGAACAAGACCCGCCCTACCCTGTCAGATCTCTTCTACCTTCCCCGAGGCCGCAGATTTCACGACGGCCTCGGTCACTGCTGCGCCGTGGACCATCTCGCTGGTCGGAATCAAGAATGGTGTACCGCCGGAGGCTGCCGTGGCAAATGCCTCGAGGCATGCGCGCGTCACATCGAGCCGCGCCGCCTCCCACGTCTCCGCCGGGCCTTTGATCGGCTGCCACTTCGCCGTGCTGAACAGCCG
>Ga0111538_10000542_pt1 | contig 50464 bp, 43 predicted proteins | sample SoiMethybrSBSTD1_FD_79669 | JGI IMG/M metagenome (GOLD analysis project Ga0111538, IMG submission 79669) | Bulk soil microbial communities from a Populus tree surrounding site in Tennessee, USA - Soil MetaG P. TD hybrid SBSTD1 (version 2)... | ecosystem: Environmental > Terrestrial > Soil >... | reverse complement strand
GCCATGAGCGAGATAGTGCAGGAAACGCCTTCAATCAGATAATTTCTAATGCCCATTGCCAGATGGTAACAAACAATACGCGAGACCAGAGCCTCTTCCTGTAGTGTTAACACTCACGGCACGGTATGCGTCAATGCCATTGAAGTCCTGCGCCTCTATGTCTGGGATAGTCCTTAAAACAGGACATCTCGCTTCTTAAGTTCTAAAAGGAAGACTTATGAAAACCAGAAGAACCCCTTCCCTGCCGATTCTTTTGATCGCTGCGCAGCTTTGTATTTGTTTCGGCTCAACCATGCCGGCTCAGGCCCGAGTGGTCAGCGATACCATTTACGAAAAGACCTTTTCGCAAAAATTTGCTGCGATCGAAATCGAAAATCCGAACGGTCGTACAGAGATCGACACGTGGAACAGCAACCGAGTTCGCATTTCCGCCTCCCGCAATAGCATAGGTGATGAAAGGCCGATCGGTACTCGGATTCACTATCAGGTGACTGACACAGACCTGAAGATCCAGGTTCGCGAAGACAGAAACGAACGACCAATCAATTTGCAGGTATTTGTTCCGCGTGAAGTTAGTTTGGCGGTCAGGGGCGACTCCGAAATGATTGCAATTCGAGGCCTAACGAATGCACTTTCGGTGCAAACCGAATCGGGAGACATTTCGCTCTCACTTCCGAAATCGGCAAACACCGATTTGTCATTGAGGTCACTTGACGGAACGATCAACTCGCAGTTGGACGTGCTCGCATTCGGCCCAGTCAATTCGCATAGCCTCGAGGGCCGGATAGGCCGCGGTGGCACTCCGATCATCATCCGCAGCACGCGTGGTTCCGTTTCACTTATCGCTGACGAAGCGGGCCGGATGGCCCGGGCAGACGCAACGATGGCGAGTGATGCGGGCAGAATCGATCCCCCGCCGGTGATGAACGCATCAGCCTTCTCAAGTCAGGATGAAGGTGCTGCTCGCTCGGATTCAGGAAACAGAACTTCAGCGGGGCCAAAGCCGCCTACTCTGATAGACCCGAACGACCCACCTGTTGCCGACATCATCAAAATCGACAGTCGACTAGTCAATCTAAACGTCCGAGCGACCGACAGTGCCGGTAAATTGATTCCCAATTTGTCGCAGGCTGACTTTCAGGTTTTTGAAAACAACATAGAACAACAAATTGTCAGATTCGAGCCAGTCACATCGCCCGTTTCTGTAGTGCTGTTACTTGATGCGAGCAGTAGTACGAGGGAACACTGGAAGCTCATAAAGAAAGCCGCCAAGAAGTTCATCGAGACGCTGAGCCCGAACACGCCTATCGCGGTTGCTGCCTTCACCCGGCGGTTTATGGTTATTTGTGACTTCTCCTGCGATAGAAAAACCTTGAAAGAGCGGATTGACAAAAGCAAGAATCTTTCCTCTGGAACCGCGTTTTACGATGCCACCTGGTCGACACTCAATCTCTTCAAAGAAGTGAAAGAGCAACGCAAAGCCATAGTGATGATGACAGACGGTGTGGACAATTCACTTTCAGATGAGGATTACGAACCCAAGCATCCTTTTGACGAGGTACTCGCGAGAATCAGCCAGGATGAGATAACAATCTATCCAATCTACTTCGATACTGAATACCAAGTGACTGTCAGAATGCATGGCAGTGATACTCACGAATCGTACGTGATTGCCCGCGAGCAACTGAAACGGATCGCGGATGAGACTGGTGGCACATTGTTCAAAGCTGATCGTGCTGAAGATCTTGACGGTGTCTACCAGCGCGTTGCTTCAGAACTCCAAACACTCTACAGCGTTTCCTATAACCCCGCGGATAAAAACTACGACGGGCAGTGGCGGAATGTTGGCGTGAAGGTGAAACAGGGTGCCGCCATGGCAAGAACGAAGCGTGGCTTTTATGCGAAATGATATACGTCTATCATCAATTGGAAGGGCTTTGCACAAAAAGTCGAAAATCCCGCCCACGGCAGTGGGCGGATTCGTTCACGTCCTTTCTACAAACCGATCCTAAAAAACGAATTCTAATCCCGCCAACGGAAGTTGGCGGATACTTCAAGTCAAAACTATTAATAAATAGGCCGGCACTGAACCATCCGCCAACTTCCGTTGGCGGGATTCAAATTTCACACAATTAGTTTCTATAGAAAGGACGTGAACGAATCCGCCCACTGCCGTGGGCGGGATTTGAGACTTTTTGTGCAAAGCCATGGCGGAACAACACTATTACCCCACTACCAAGCTTGCGAAACCTTTGAATTCTCGCTCAAGGTAGGCTTAATATATGGGTCTGAACCTTGCAATTTCTCGCTACAAATATGCCCTCTCGTCTGGACTGGTACTCAACCAAAAAGAAGTACAAGTAGAACTGTCCGACGAAGAAAAGTTAGTTAACTCCTTAGCGAATGTAATCCGCAGTCTAACAAGGGGATGAAGCGGTCCTCACTTCCCCTGCAAGAATTCGAACCCTGTATTAATTGACAGTTATCAGATTCGTCGATCGCGAGTATGTTCTGACGCGACGTCAGAGCCTTGTTAATGGCGGTTAGACGTAGTCTTCACTGAATCGCGACCAATTCTGAGAGTGAAACGATGATATCTGTTATGACAAAAACCGGGGCCATGTTTCTAGCGAGCTTGATCTTATGCAGTGTGGTCCAGGCACAACAGACCTCAGCCGCTTTCGATGAGAAGGTCGATTTTTCAAACTACAAGACCTTTGCATTCGATAAAGAGGGCGCGCGCAATCCTTACGTTAACGCTTTGATCGTAGCAGCCATTGAACGCGAACTTACTTCGCGAGGACTCAGTAAGGTGGATATCGATCCGGACCTGAAAGTGGTCTATCTGGCAGCGACTGTGCCCAATCTCCAGGTGCAGAATGTTCCTTTCTACCATGTTGTCAATCCTGCCTATAGCGGAATGGTAGGTAGCTCAACGATGAACATGTGGGATGTTACGACCGGCACGCTCGTGATCGATCTGTTGGACCGCCAAAGCGACCGGGTTGTTTTTCGCGGAACGATAACGGACGTCCTGCAACGAGCGCCGAGCGCCGATTTGAAGGCGGATGCCAAGATAGTTTCCAAGCCCATCAATAAAGGCGTCGCGAAAATTTTTAAAAAATATCCCGTCAAGCGTAAATAACCTCGCCTGCCGAAGATGTTCCAGAATCATTTAGACAGGATTGACAAGATTTTTCAGGATTTACAGAATTGCTGAATTCTTGTAAATCCGGCTTAATCCTGAAATCCTGTCGAAACGAGGCCAAAGCTCATGAAGGTCGTGGCTGTTACTCCGATACTGAATGTTACAAATCTTCCGGAGAGCTTTGCGTGGTTCGAAAAGCTGGGGTGGCAAAAGAATTGGGACTTCGGTGATCCACCCACTTTCGGCGCCGTCATTTCCGGAGACGCTCAAATTTTTCTCTGCCAGAATTGCCAGGGAGCGCGCGGTGGTCCAATGCCGACAGCGCCGTGGGACAATCAGGCCGGCAGCACGTGGATGAGCTGGTGGTTAGAATCACCGGCTGAAGTTGATGCGTTTTACGAGCACGCATTGAAGCTCGGTGTCGTGGCGCCGTTTCCTCCGACGGACATGCCATGGAACGTACGTGAGTGCCATATTCGACACCCTGATGGTCACACGTTTCGCGTCGGAGCCGGACTCGAGAGTGAATAATCTCCTCATTGGCTGATTCGCCCGGTCCAATTCACCAGATTCTGCACAAAGGTTGTACAGAGAAGAAGGGGTCGTGACTTTTTGTGCAAAGCCTTCCGACAGGATAAAGTAGATTCACCGAGAACAGGACTCGATGTTTATGACAGTACCTAATGGCTATGTTGGCTTACGTTTTCCTTGCGAATGCGTATCGGCGTTGAATGAAACCTACAGCGATCCCTGGGCAGATGTTACCAAGCGCAAATTGCTGCCAAACGGGACTAAGGAGCAGATCCTCAATCTCGTGGCGCAGGAACCAAAGACGCTCTCCCAGTTAGCCGAAGCCCTTTCCCTCTCGCCACCCAGCATTCACACGCACCTTAATGATTTGATGAAGAGCGAGTTGCTGCGTGAATCAATCGCATGGGAGAAGAAATACCCGGCGGAACGTTACTACGAACCAAATTTCCCAGTGTTAAAGGCGATGGAATGTGCCGAGTTTATGTCCTTGTGTGACGAAATGGCGGCGCAGATTGCGGCGCTGTTTGAGCGCAAACGATCAAAGCTCGAACGCGCGTTTCGCAAAACCGGCCTGGCAGAACAGGGTTGGGAGTTGTCGGATGTGACCCAGTGTTTGTATGCCAACATGCAACGGCATGCTCGAAAGCTGCTGGAGCAGAAGGGCCTCCTCACTCCGCCTCAAAAACATGCGAATGGAGCTGAATGGATCTTTTGGGCGCAAGAGTCAAATCCGAACGGTGACTAGGGATGGTGTGACCCCGCGACTGGAGCGCGGCAACACAAACGCTTCTTCACAACCACGCCGCCCACCTCCTGTACCGCACGGGTAACGAATTAGGTTTACGAAACATTACAAATGAGCGCTTCTTGTGTGCCATAGAGTCTTGACTTTTGCTGGTTTCGGAATAGATTCTCGTTGGTCGAGTACCTGTCGGCCCATCCAATCGCCAGAGCTGCCGTGAGCCTTTCCATCGGAACAAAGCTTGGACCATATGAGATTGTTTCTCCCCTGGGTGCGGGCGGCATGGGTGAAGTGTATCGCGCTCACGACGAAAGATTGGGACGCCAGGTCGCGATCAAGGTCGTGCCTACCGCCTACGCCGACGATCCCGACAGGTTAAGGCGTTTCGAGCAGGAGTCACGTGCCGCTAGCGCCCTGAATCATCCAAACATCCTTTCAATTTATGACGTCGGCCAGCACGAGGGTACACCCTACGTCATCTCTGAACTGCTCGAGGGCGAGACGTTACACAAACGCATCGCGGGCACCCCGTTGGCGCAACGACGCGCGCTGGAGTATGCGCTGCAAATTGCTCACGGCCTTGCCGCCGCGCACGCTAAGGGAATCATTCATCGCGATCTCAAACCTGACAACATCTTCATCACCAACGACGAGCGCGTGAAGATTCTGGACTTTGGTCTGGCGAAACTGATTCATCCCGACTTCACTCAGACGCAGTCAAATATTCCTACTCGGCGCGTCGAAACCGATCCCGGCTCTGTGATGGGGACGGTAGCTTACATGTCGCCCGAGCAGTTAAAAGGTGCAGATGTCGATCAACGTTCAGACATCTTCTCCCTCGGCGCAGTTCTCTACGAAATGCTTGCCGGTGAAGGTCCGTTTCACCGTGAGTCGGTAGCAGAAACAATGAGCGCGATCCTGAAGGAAGATCCGCCGGACTTGTCCCACGCGAACAAGACGGTTTCGCCGGCTGTCGAACGGCTGATCAATCACTGTCTGGAAAAGAATCCTGAATTGCGTTTTCACTCAGCCAGTGATTTGGCGTTTGCTTTAGACGCCGTTCCCACTTCAGCGCACACAATCGCGATGACGGCACAAACCGCCTCGATATCTGCGCCCTTACCACAACGCCTCAGGCAGCGCCAAATAATCATGGGCGTGGTCGCGGCCATCGCAGTTATTGCTGCTGTTGTCCTGGCTGTTACTCTCATCCTTCCGAACTTTCGTCGTACGCCAACTGAAGCGCACACCGTTCGCTTTTTCATTAATCCACCTGAGAAAGCCAGTTTTGGTCCATTCGCTATTTCGCCGGATGGACTTCATCTGGCGTTCGTCGCTTCAGATGCATCAGGGAAAGCTCTTCTGTGGGTTCGACCTCTCGACTCGCCTATCGCACAACCATTGTCCGGCACCGAGGACGCCATCAATCCGTTTTGGTCTCCGGACAGTAACTACATCGGGTTCTTTGCCGGCGGCAAGCTGAAGAAAATCGAACTCAGTGGAGGGACGGTGCAGACCTTGTGCAGTGCGGCGATTCCTCGTGGCGGTTCGTGGAGTTCCAGCGGGGTGATTGTTTTTGGACCATCACCGAATGAACCGCTTTACCAGGTTTCGGAAACTGGTGGTCCTGCCTCGCGTTTGACCAAGCTTGAGCCATCGAAACAGGAAGCTTCTCATCGTTGGCCGTTTTTCCTGCCCGATGGTCGCCACTTCCTGTATTCGGTGCTTGGTGGACCGCAAAGTCAGGGAATTTACGTGACGTCGTTAGACGGTAAAGACACGCGGCGGTTACTTAATATTTCCAGCTCGATCGCAATGTACGCAGCGCCGGGTTATCTGCTGTTCCGCCGCGAATCCACGCTGATGGGCCAGGCCTTTGACCTCAATAAACTTCAACTCAGCGGCGACCCATTTGCCGTAGCTGAACAGGTCGGTTTTGACTTGAGTACATTTCAAACTTACTTCTCAGTCTCACAAACCGGCGTACTGACCTATAGCGCGGCGACGGGTGGAAAGACGCAACTAACCTGGATAGACCGCGGCGGCAAAGAGCTCGGACTGGTAGGTCAGCCGGCTAACTACATTCGCCCGTCACTATCTCCTGACGGAAAACGCGTTGCGGTCGATGGTTCCGACGTACAAGGCAACCGCGACGTTTGGCTACTTGATTTGGCGAGCGGCAACTCAACGCGGTTTACATTCGACCCGGCACAAGATTTATTTCCCGTGTGGTCGCCGGATGGCAGCCGAATAGTCTTTGGTTCGGATCGAGGAGGTCCGCGAAATCTCTATCAACGATCGGCGAAGGGAGCGGGTAAAGAAGAATTGCTACTCAAGTCTGACTTTAACGCCTACCCGGTCGACTGGTCCCACGATGGGCGTTATATCGCCTACGTCATAAACGACCCTAAAACAAAAATTGATGTATGGGTGTTGCCGCTGTTTGGAGATCAAAAGGCATTTCCGTTCGCCAATACGGAGGCCAGCGAAAGAGGCGCAAGGTTCTCACCGGACGGAAAATGGTTAGCATACGTCTCCGACGAATCCGGCATACCTCAGATCTACGTAGAGACCTTCCCTTCCTCGGGCGGCAAGTGGCAAGTTTCCACTAATGGTGGTTACCACCTGGCGTGGAGGCACGACGGCAAAGAATTGTTCTATGTGGCAGCCGACAGAAAGATGATGGCCGTGGACATTAAGGGTGAAGGCGCGAACTTCGAAGCCGGTCCGCCGAAGCCTCTGTTCGAGCTGCGCGTTCCGAACTTCACTGGTTCTCAGGCACAGTTTGCAGTCACCCCTGACGGGCAAAAGTTTCTCATCGCGAATACGCATGGTGAAAACAAGTCCGAACCAATTACCGTCGCTTTGAACTGGACCGCAAACCTAAAACAATGACGACTGCCATCGGCAGTCAAAAAGAGAGCTCGAATAAACGTACTGGGGTAATGGTCTCTTGCCGGCGGGATTTGGCCCCAGGCGGGGCCAGATGTTTATAGCACCCCCCGTCCTAATGGAATCGCGCTCCAGCGGAGCGCCATGTGTAACGCAGCAGCAACATTCGGCTCCGCTGGAGCCGTAATTTTATTTTGTTGCGTAGCTATAAACATCCTGTCCCTCCGGGACCCAGGCTTTTCGGGCAACACACTGTTGCCCCACCACCGAAACAAAAAGGGCGCCAGTGATCCGGCGCCCTTGAGTTAATTCCAATCGCGGTGGTTATCAGAACGTAAACGGACAGGGAGTTGATTGTACGAACGTCTGATTGTTGTTTGCTTTGTCGAGCGCGTTCTTGAGCGCTTCCTGATAGGCTCGCCAGGAATCACCAGCCAGCGCCGTTGGGTGTAACGTGAGTTCCGCATTTGCTTCCGTCATCAGATTGTTAATCGTCGCGAAACCAAGTCCGTTTGCGCTGTTTGTACCGGGCGCGTAGACGAGAGCATTACCATTGACGAAACCAGCTTCGACGTTGAGTTCCATCGCTGCAAGTTGAGCGGAAAGCATGTACGCCATGTTTGTAGCCGTTGCACTCAACAGCCAGTTCTTGAACGCGGTGTAGTCGCATCCGAAGTTCATGCGAGTGCCGGCGCCGTTACGCAGATACAAACCATTCAGGAGTGCCAGTTCACTGCAGACAGACCCGCCATCATTCATCGTCGCGAGTCCATTCTTGTTTGACCAAAACCCGAGTGTGTGACCGCCACCCGGTCCAAGACAGAGATTCCCAAACTCGACTGTTTCTGTTTCGCCTGCGTCCACTGTTACGTTCACAGGGTTGAGCGTGGTGTGAATCCAGTTTGTCTCCGCCGGATCGAATTCCGAGACAGTGTAATTATCCGGAGCAACAACAACGCTCACAGGTGTGAAACGAAACAGTTCCACGTCATCAATGATGCGGATCTTCCAACCGGTGATTAACTGGCCATCGTCGTTAATGCCATTCGCATTAGCATCGTAAAACTTGTTGACGTTGAGCGTGCCACTTGCCGGGACTTCAGGTTTCACTTTGAAGTTGTCGGTCTTGCCGTTCGAGAAATCGGAGTTCGGGCTGACCCATACTTTGTACTCGCCTCCGCCATTCGTCGTATCGTCGTAGCCGGGAGTACTGTCACTGGCTTTGATTACCACGGCTTCGAGTTGATAGCACTGCTCGAATTCCCCATTCGTGACGTGAACCGGGGTGGGAGTTGCGCTTCCCACACTGGTCCCCAGCAATGCACCGCCTGGTTCAGTGACCTGAATATAATAGAAGCCATCGGGCAGACCTGCGGCGCCTTCGTGAGCTGGTCCACCATCGACATACACATCGGTCTTGCTGTTAAAGATGTTAACGTTGGTGCCGCTGCAGCTTGAGTTGGTGGTAAAAATAGCGCCGGTATTGGGCGCCATGTAACTGGTTGTTGTTAATACCGAGGCGGCGACGATAATGATTGAGGCGATCACGATGACGCGACGCCAGTTCGACGTATTCTTGTGGGGGGCAAGTGGTCTCAATTTGTACTCTCCTGATCGAGGCGGGCACGGCCATTTCAAATGGGAAGCGTACACCGGCGGTTTTGGTCCACTTTTACAGTGTTCCCGTGGGGACGGTTCTTCTGGTCTGAACCGCCATAGTTCCGTGACATTCAATTAAGAGAGAGAATGGGAACTGATTTCCACATATCGGACTTAATCGTTCAGTAGATCTGTTCACTCAGGCAAAGAAAGCGTGGCGTGAATGCTGCATGAGTAAGGCGCGACCACTCGGTGTTATCGCACTAATTGTGCTCTTCGCCATTGGTACGGGCGCAAGTTTCATCTCTGCCGTGTCCCTCATGTTTCCCGGCAGTTTTCTGGAGCCGATTTGGCACCTCAATCCCAACGCGCGCGCAGGATTCAGCCGGATCGGCTCCTGGGCCATTCTCCTGATGATTGCTGTTTGTCTGAGTTGTGCTTTTACCACCATCGGATTGTGGCGCCGACGGCGGTGGGGTTATTGGCTGGCCGTTGTGATGTTAGTGGTGAATCTCACTGGCGATGTCGTCAACGTCATAAATGGTACAGAACCACGAGCTATCATCGGTATACCGATAGTTGTGGCTCTTCTTGCGTACCTACTGCGCAAACCAATGAGGGACCATTTCAGCCAATCTCGTCTCCTCTAGAACGGTGCGATGTACACCGTTGTAAGGTTTCTCAATTCGGCACGACAAATCAGCGTAAACAGGCACGTCACGTATGCATGACAGTTGTGGCGCGTCGAAATTGAGAAACAAAGGAGTATTGGGATGAAGTTACTAATCAACGGTTTAATGATCGCGTGCTTGCTCGTCACTTTGGCCGCTGCGACAGCGTTCGGTAACACAAGGAAGTCAGAGATCGCGTTCTCGGCGGACACGAAAGTGAACGGGACTCTCGTCAAGAAGGGCAAGTATGAAGTCGCATTTGATGATCAATCGGGTGAGTTGTCGATCTTCAAAGGTGCGAAACTGATCGCAAAGGCCTCGGCCAAGATCGAGAAGCGTGATCAGAAAGCGCGCGGCACTCAGGTTCAGACGATCCTCGAAGGTATGGATCAGAAGTTAGTCAGTATTACTTTCGACGGCAGTCACGAAGATCTGGTTGTCGGTCAGTTGAGTATGCAAGCAGGTGGAAACTAGTTTTTTTCGCAAGGCGACTCGCATCTCGGGCTCAAATACGAGCTCCGGGCTGCGTTTCGCTTTTGGTTCAGCGCAAGAAGTAAATCAATGCAACGACTGCGAAAGCCAAGAGGATTACACATGGGACAAAACGGCGCCAGATGAAGCGGTCGATCATGTTTTCGGCGTCTATATTCATCGCGCACCGCGGACAGCCGCGCGCGTGTTGCTCAAGTACATTGCCACAATCTCGACAGGTCTTTGTGCTCATTGCCATTTTGTACTGTTGGAATTATCGTCGCCGATTTGCTGCGGACCAGCACATGCACTACTCTACTGGTCCAAGAGCTATATTTGTATGAACGAGCCACAGGGCACGTCCCCCGATGAATCTCCCGATCCTGGTCGTTGGCTGGACGACCATGGCGATTACCTTTTCAAGTATGCGGTTTTCCGACTGCGCGACGATACCGCCGCGGAAGATGCCGTGCAAGAGACTTTTCTCGCCGCACTGAAAGCTTATAAAGAGTTTCAAGGGCGCGCTTCGGAGCGCACCTGGCTCGTCGGCATTCTGAAGCACAAGATCGTCGATCATTTTCGACGCGTGACGCGTGAAGCCCCTCTCGGTGAAGAATCTGACGAAGGCCCCGAGCACCGTGAGTTTTTTGAACGGCCCGAGCCATGGCAGGGTCATTGGAACAACAATTACGCGCCCAATGAATGGCACGCAACACCGGCAGAATTGATCGAGCGCAGTGACTTCTGGAAAGTATATAACGACTGTCTTTCGCCCTTGCCGCAACGTACCGCCAGTGCCTTCACGCTGCGTGAAGTCGAGGGGCTGAAAAGCGAAGAGATCTGTGAGATTCTGAGCATTAAAGTAAACAATCTCTGGGTTATGCTTCATCGCGCGCGACTGCATTTGCGCAACTGTCTTGAGCTAAACTGGTTCCGACGCGAACAATGAGATGGCGCTGAAACTCTACGACAAATTGAAGCACTCCATTCGCTATTGGCTTCTGCGAAGGTTGCCGACCTGTCAGCAGACTGTCGAAAAGATCTCACAATCAATGGAGCGATCGCTTACTTTGCGAGAGCGAATCAACCTCAAGCTTCATCTCTGGATTTGTGCGTGGTGCCAGTGGTACATGGAACATCTGCACATCATCCGCGAAACGGCTCGCGCCAAAGCCGATGAACCACCGGACGCCATCTCGGGTGCCGGTCTCTCGAACGAAGCACGGGAACGAATTCGCCGCCGCCTCAGAAACCAAAACTAAAAAAGCACTTGTAAGGGTCGAGGTCACACTTTCGACTACTGTCCAGAAGGAGCGGTTTGCCTGCAGGACAGTTATGGAGTCTAACCACAATCATCAACACACACCGAACAGGTTTGGCGTTATCCCAACACCTGTCCGGTTAAATGCAAATCCGGAGTATACGGGCAAAGGCGTGACGGTGGCTTTTCTCGATTCGGGATTCTATCCGCATCCCGATCTCGTGACACCTGTGAATCGTGTTGTCGCTTATGAAGATCTGACAACAGAGCGGCGCGGTTTGTTTTCAACTGAGCCAGTAGAGTCATGGCAATGGCACGGGACACAGACATCGGTTGCCGCTGCCGGTAACGGACAACTCAGTAATGGCGTGTATTGCGGGTTGGCTCACGAGTCGGAACTCGTGCTGGTGAAAGTAAGTGAACGCGGTCGCATAACTGAAGAAAACATCGCACAGGGCATTCAATGGATAATTGCGAATCGTGAGCGTTACAACATTCGCGTGTTGAATATATCTCTCGGTGGGGACGAGGATGTTCCGTGTTCGAAGAGCCTTGTGGACCAGGCTGCGGAAGAAGCAATCAGTCACGGAATTGCAGTGGTCGCGGCAGCCGGAAACTCAGGTGGCCATCATTCCATTCCGCCCGCCAACTCGCCGTCAGTGATCACGGTAGGCGGGTACACAGATCACAACCAGTTGAAAGGGACTGAGCTTGATCTGTATCACTCAAATTTTGGCGTGACCGCGGACGGAACAGTTAAACCAGAGATCGTCGCACCCGCGATGTGGGTCGCAGCGCCCATTCTACCGGGAACGAGAATTTATAAACGAGCTGAAGCCTTATCGCGTCTGGGTACCGCCGTGGACTATGAGCTTCGAGATCTCGCGCGCGAGTTGAAAGTAACAGCCGAGCTTCCAGAGCGAGTTGCGAACTCAGATGCGATGGGAATTCGAGCGTACGTCGAGGCGGCTTTGCAGGAAGAGAAGATCGTCGCGGCGCATTACAACCATGTCGATGGAACATCTTTCGCGGCACCGATTGTAGCGTCGGTCATAGCCCAAATGATCCAGGCGAATCCGGCTTTAACCCCGGGCGCTATCAAAAACATTCTGGTTTCTACGGCCGATCGTATAGCGACGGAGCCTGTGATTAGGCAGGGCTACGGAGTTGTAAACGCCAGACGTGCAGTGGAACTGGCAAGAACTGAAAACCACGCGTTGAACGTTGTGGGCTGCAAACCCCCTCGAGTCGAGAATGGGCGGCTGATATTCGTCTTTCATGACGATAGCGCGTACAGCGTCTCAGTTGCAGGTGACTTTAACGATTGGAGCCAGGCCGCGACGCCACTCAAACGAGATAATTCCGGTCTTTGGTTCACAGAGATTGTTGTTACGCGCGGCGGGCGTTTCGAATACAAGTTCATCATCAACGGCCAGCATTGGATTGAAGATCCAAGCAACGGATTGAAAGTGCCTGACAATTACGGCGGCTTAAATTCAGTTCTCGTGATCGAATAAAAAGGACGACTTGGAAGCCTTTGTAAAAATCCGAAGAGTATTCAGACGCTGGCTGCTGCGATCGCTTCAACCGTGTCAGACGATGGTCCCATTGATGTCCGAATCAATGGAACGCTCGCTCACGCTTGGTCAGTGGTTGCAGCTTAGATTGCATCTGATCGTTTGCGCCTGGTGCGCGCGCTACCTCAAACAAATCAAACTCCTTCGGCAGCTTCTCCGATCCACAAACTATTAGCCACGGATTACACGGCTACGTGGTTTCCTACTGTAAGGAATCACAACTACCTGCGACTACCTGGCAGGATGAGCGAAGCACTGAAAAAACATTGGCCCGAATACCTGATGGAAGCAGCCGAGCTGGGGCTGTTCATGTTCTCGGCTTGCGCATTCACTGTCTTACTTTTCCACCCGTCCTCGCCCGTAGCTCAAATGATTCACGATAGCTTATTGCGGCGCTTATTGATGGGAGCGGCGATGGGCTCGACTGCAATAGCGATCATCTTTTCACCACTGGGCCAGAGATCGGGAGCACACTTCAACCCATCCGTAACGTGGATATTTTTTCGGCTTGGGAAAATCGAAGCGAGCGATGCAGCCTTCTACACACTGTTTCAATTCGCCGGCGGCATCGCCGGTGTACTGCTGGCATCGCTCACTCTCGGTCGGTTAGTCACGCACCAGTCGGTCAATTACGCCGTAACACTTCCTGGTCCACAGGGACCAATCGTCGCGCTGTTTGCCGAGATCGTCATTTCTTTCATTCTGATGTCGGTAGTGCTCACCGTCTCTAACACGAAGCGATTAGCACGGTGGACGGGAATGTTCGCAGGTGCTCTCGTCGCAACTTACATAACAATCGAGTCGCCAATCTCGGGCATGAGTATGAATCCCGCACGGACCTTGAGCTCCGCAATTGGCGCACAGGTTTGGATGTTTCTTTGGATCTATTTTGTCGCGCCGCCTCTGGGGATGTTGCTGGCGGCCGAAGTTTACCGACGACTAAATATGGGCCGCGCAGTCGTCTGCGCGAAGCTGCATCACCATAACAACAAGCGTTGCATCTTTCGATGCAACTTTAACGCTCAACAATAAAGGAGGATCGAAATCATGAAACGTCGAGAATTCGCAATTGGTCTGGCGCTGCTGATGGCTTTCTGTCTAACCCAATTCACGGTCGCCACTGCCACACGCAAAACCGAACAAACCAGATTCACGGTTCGCGTTGAAAACATTTCTAACCCGGAAGGAATGACGGCTTCGAACGGTCAGAAGTTTCCGTTTGCGCTATCACCCGGGATGTTCGTTTTAAGCGATAAGAACGCGGCTCTTTTCAGCGAAGGAAAAGCCGCGCGCAAAAACGGCCTCGAGATGCAGGCAGAAGACGGAGACCCGTCGGGATTAGTGGCCTCGCTCGTGGCAATGCATCACAGTTCGAACCTGCATGGCGTCTTCAATACACCCGTTGGCGCGATGGCCGCAGGTCCAATCCGTCCCGGTGATTCATTTGAGTTCACTATCACAGCCATGCCAGGCGTGAAGTTGTTCATGACACAGATGTTTGGTCAATCGAACGATTGGTTCTACTCGCCAGGAGCAAACGGCATCGCTCTGTTCGACGCCAAAGGTATGCCCGTCAGTGGCGATATCACAGATCAGTTGTACTTGTGGGACGCGGGCACCGAGAAAGACGAAGAGATCGGTATTGGTCCAAACCAGGGACCGCGACAAAAAGTCACGAACAGCGGTGAAGATGAACACGGCGTGGTGCAGCGCGTTAAAGATGCGCGCTGGACCGGAAAGAACAAAGAGTTCTTCCGTATCACGATTACACCGGAAGGAGGAATGTGAGCGATGAAGATCAGAATCATACTCACAACTTTGATCGTGTTCGGCGCTACGGTTTTCGCAAACGCACAAACCGTCGATAAGAAATCGCTAACCATTGACGGCGCAAAAAAGGTAATTGCAGGCGCTGTTGCTTATGCAAAGAAGAACAATGCACCGGGCGGCGTGATTGCGGTAGTTGATGAAGGCGGCAATCTGATGGCACTCGAACGTCTGGATGGCACGTTCGCGGCGGGCGCAAATATTTCCATCGGCAAGGCAAGGACCGCAGTGCTTTTCAAACGACCCACAAAGGCGTTCGAAGACATCATTAAGAATGGACGCACAGCCATGGTGGCGCTGCCGGATGCTTACTTCACACCGTTACAAGGCGGCGTTCCGATCACGATCGACGGCCAGATTGTAGGTGGCGTTGGCGTAAGTGGTGCCGCGAGCGCGCAACAGGACGAAGAGTTAGCCATGGCCGGCGCGAATGTGTTTGCGGAAGCGAAGGCAAGCGATGCGACGCCGGCAAGCACGCCTTCTGTCCTTTTCTTCGATGCGAAACAAGTGAGCACGTCCTTCTCGACTGGTTCAGCTCTGCTCGAGGGAAGCGATCGCAATTACATGGTTCACACCAGTCGCCGTGATAAGCCCGGATTAGCTGAGATTCACACCCTCGACACGGACATCATTTACGTGATTGACGGCACTGCGACTCTCGTAACAAGCGGAACGGCAGTAGATGCAAAAGAGATTGCGCCGAACGAAATTCGCGGTTCGCGAATAGAAGGTGGCGTCACGCGCCAGCTCTCAAAGGGCCAGGTGATCATCGTGCCGAACAACACCGCGCACTGGTTCAAAGAAGTTAACGGTGAGTTTTTGTATTACACCATAAAGGTTCGCTAAGTGCGGATTGAAAAGAGGTAAATCATGAAAATACCATTCAGACTTTTCTTTCTAATACTCCTGTCAGCAGCCATTTACGTTGGTGTCTTTTCCGACTTGAGTCATGCGTCAGGACCAGTGAAGACTTCGGCTGACATTCCAACAGGCAAACCGGATGCAATGATCGATCTCGGCTCGGTCGAAGGGGTGAAGACGGTTAAAGGCGAATGGCGTTACAGCGACACGAAGATCGTCGAAGCTGATTTCCGCGGGCCCGGACCAGACAAGCAGCCCACCGGCGCACCAGTCAAAACATACGACTACACACCACATGCCGGTGGCGCGGACTTCGACGATTCCAAGTGGGAAGTCATTAGCCCGACAACTCTGGATCAACGCCGTGGCAATGGCCGGCTCGGTTTCAATTGGTATCGCATTAAGCTGACAGTCCCAGATCGCATCGGTGATTTTGATCCGACCGGCTCGACTGCCGTATTCGAGACGTCGCTGGACGACTATGCTGAAGTTTGGATTGACGGTGAGTTGTCGCGCGCGTTGGGCCAATCAGGCGGGTCAGTCATTGCCGGATGGAACGCGCAGAATCATCTAGTCGCCGGCCGCAACGTCAAACCGGGTCAACAGATTCAGCTCGCAATCTTCGGCGTCAATGGTCCACTTTCAAACCCGCCGACCAACTTTATCTATGTCCGTTACGCCAGGCTCGCATTCTATAAGACTGCTCCCGGTCCGGTCGGGCTGACGCCGAGCGAAGTGAATGTCGAGGTTCTACGTAACGATCCGGCGATGGATGAAGTCGTCGGCCCTAATCCGAAAGTCTTCAAACTCGCTGAGGGATTCAAGTTCACTGAAGGTCCCATTTGGGTCAATCGAGATGGTGGTTATTTGCTGTTCAGTGATCCGAATGCAAATACGATTTACAAGTACGTGCCGGTTGGCGCTCAGGATGGAAAGCTGGAAGTGTTTCGTACAACCAGTGGCTATTCAGGCGCAGACATCGCCGCGTATGGTCAGCCTGGTTCAAATGGACTGACGCTCGATCCGCAAGGACGTCTGACAATGAATCAGCACGGCAATCATCGCGTCGTTCGCGACGAAAGCGACGGGTCGCAGACCGTGCTGGCGGACAGCTATCAGGGCAAGCGGCTTAACAGTCCGAACGATCTCGTTTACCGCTCCGACGGCACACTCTTCTTTACCGATCCGCCTTTCGGGTTTCCAAAGTTCTTCAACGACTCTCGCAAGCAGTTGCCTTTCAGTGGTGTCTACTCCATCTACAACGGCAAGCTGCAACTGGTGAGCAAGGACTTCACTGGACCAAACGGAATCGCATTGTCGCCGGATGAAAAATATCTGTACGTTGGAAACTGGCCACGTTCATTAACAGGACAAGAGTTGCGCAAAGAAGATGAGCCTGCCGGCGAAATCGGCGACAGGCACAAAGCGATCATGCGTTACGAAGTTGAGCCTGACGGAACTCTGAAAAATGGAAAACTCTTCTTCGACTTTACGACTGCCGCAGGTGAAGACGGCCTCGACGGAATCAAAGTCGATCAGAAGGGCAATCTCTACGTATCTGCTCCCGGTGGTTTGTGGGTGATCTCACCGGAAGGCAAACAGCTTGGGACCATCATCACGCCGCGCCATGTCCACAACATGGCTTGGGGCGATGACGACGGCAAGACGCTGTACCTATGTGCTCGCTCGGGTTTGTATCGCATTCGGCTGAACATTCCCGGCGTTCGACCTCAGACTGTCAGTACACCTTTGTCGGCATTCTTCACTCTTGGAGATTCCTTGGCTCAAAAGTAGGACGTCGCCACGGATGACACGGATAAAAAGTCCTGATTTTATTCCGCGTTATCCGTGGCCATATCCGAGTCTGGTGGCAAAAAAGCCGGCAAACACCATTGCACGCTGGTCCATCACCAGAATTCTTAGAACTGCTCTGTAAGGATTCGCCGCCAACCCCGACAAACAATCGGTTACGAAATCTTAAAAGGAGATTTGTTAAGTATGTCGAACAGATTGAAGGTCATTTTACTTGCACTGATCGTCGTTGTTGGAGCCGCGTGGTATGCATTTCGGCCCGACCGAATTTTCACCAATCAACGAGTCAACGAACAGTTTCCCACTGCGTCAGCAGCAATGAGTACTCAACTCGCCGCGGGAGAGTTTCACAGCGGCGCACATGAAACGAAGGGTACAGCGACAGTGTTTCAACTTGCCGACGGCAAGAAGACACTGCGTCTGACAAACTTCGCAACTTCCAACGGCCCCGATGTTCACGTCTATCTTGTCGCCGCAACGGATGCCAAAGATAACGCCGTTACGAACGCGGGCTTTGTGGATCTCGGATCTCTAAAAGGAAATATCGGCGACCAGAATTATGAGCTGCCGGCGAATGCAGATCTGGCGAAGTATCGCGCAGTCACGATCTGGTGCAAGCGTTTCAGCGTCAACTTCGGCACCGCGCCGTTGAACTCCGCAATGCAATCCATGAACGTGCAGTAACTACCGGAGCCCACCATGAGCAGCAATAATCACTACGACGTAATCATCATCGGTACGGGCGCGGGTGGAGGCACGCTGGCTTACAGCCTCGCGCCCTCGGGCAAAAAGATCCTTCTTCTCGAACGCGGCGATTACGTTCCGCGTGAAAAGGACAACTGGAGCACACGCGCCGTAAACCTCGAAGGCAAATACAACACGAAAGAAGCGTGGCGCGACAACGAAGATAAGGAACTTCATCCGCACACCAATTATTTCGTTGGTGGTAACACGAAGTTTTACGGCGCTGCTCTCTTCCGTCTGCGAAAAGAAGACTTTGGTGAGATTCAACATCACGGCGGGAGCTCGCCTGCCTGGCCGATCAGCTACGACGAGCTGGAGCCTTATTACACGAAGGCCGAGCATCTCTATCAGGTACACGGCAATCGCGGAGAGGATCCAACAGAACCGTGGGCCAGTGGGCCTTACAAGTATCCCGCGGTCAGTCACGAGCAGCGCATTCAACATCTCCACGACGATCTCGAACGCGCAGGGTTAAGACCTTTTCATGTCCCATTAGGAATCAGGATCGACGAAAACAATGCACGGAAAAGTCTCTGCATTCGCTGCAACACCTGCGACGGTCATCCCTGTTTGCTGGGTGCAAAATCCGACGCGCAGACAATCTGTGTTGACCCGGCTCTCGAACACGAGAATGTCTCATTGATCACGAACGCGAAGGTCCTGCGTCTTGAGACGAATGGAAACGCTCGCGAAGTGAGCAAAGTGATCGTCAATCGCGACGGCCTTCGCGAGGAGTACTCGGGCGACGTCGTAGTAGTCGCGTGTGGTGCTGTGAATTCCGCTGCGTTGCTGTTGCGCTCGGCGAACGACAGCCATCCAAACGGTCTTGCCAACGGTTCCGATGTTGTCGGTCGCCACTACATGGGCCACATCAATTCAGTGCTGATGGCGCTCTCCAAATGTCCAAATCCAACCATCTTTCAAAAGACACTCGCAATCAATGACTTCTATCTGGGTTCGAGGGATTGGGACTATCCGATGGGTCACATCTCATTCGTTGGCAAGCTCGACGCTGACACTTTGAAAGCGGGCGCGCCGGCGATCGCCCCGGGTTGGACGCTCGATTTAATGGCGAAGCACTCCCTCGACTTCTGGTTGACGTCCGAAGATCTTCCCGACCCTGACAATCGCGTCACTGTCGATCGCGACGGGCAGATCCGGGTCAGCTACAAGCTAAACAACGTCGAAGGTCACGAGCGGTTAAAGGCCCAATTGCAAAAAGCGATGAAGCAAACGAACTGTGATATCCACGGGCATGAGTGTCACCAGGGTTTGTTTGCGCGAAATCTTTACCTCGGCCAACGTCTCCCACTCGCGGCAGTCGCGCACCAGAACGGCACCGTGCGTTTCGGAGACGATCCGAAAACGTCCGCACTCGATCGTAATTGCAAGGCGCACGAGCTCGACAACCTTTACGTCGTCGACGCGAGTTTCTTTCCATCGAGCGGCGCAGTGAATCCCGCGCTCACCATCATGGCCAACGCGTTGCGCGTCGGCGAACACCTGTTGGAGCGAATGAAATGAAACGGACCAAGGCAATAGTTCTCGGTTTACTACTAACGCTGGGCGTCTTCGTTCAGACGACGACGGCCCAGTACCCGCCGATGGACGCGCGTGTACTAAACGTCACGCGCGTCCCCCTCCTCGCCGCCGGCGTGACTGTTCCGCTTGTCGAAGAGGTCGGAGCGATCGGAATGACAGTTTCGGATATGGATACATCCGTCGATTTCTATTCGCGAGTGTTGTCATTTGAGAAAGTTTCCGATGTCGAAGTAACGGGTGACGATTACGAACGTCTCCAGGGTGTCTTTGGTTTGCGCATGCGTGTAGTGCGAATGCGCCTGGGTAATGAGTTCATCGAGTTGACCGAATATCTGGCACCGAGGGGCCGGCCCGTTCCCGTAGATTCACGCAGCAACGATCGCTGGTTTCAGCATATTGCAATCATCACCAGCGACATGGACAAAGCTTACGCTCTGCTGCGCCAGAACAAAGTCGAACATGCTTCAACTGGTCCACAGCGTTTGCCCGATTGGAACAAGAACGCTGGTGGTATCAAAGCTTTCTATTTTCGCGATCCCGATAAGCACTGGCTCGAAATTCTTCAGTTTCCGCCGGAGAAAGGTGATCAGAAGTGGCAGAAGAAAGACAGGCTGTTTCTGGGAATCGATCACACGGCGATCGTCGTTAGCGACACTGAAGCAAGTCTGAAGTTTTACCGCGATGCACTTGGTCTACGCATCGCGGGCACGAGTGAGAACTACGGCACCGAGCAGGAACACTTGAACAACGTCTTCGGCGCAAGGTTACGCATTACGAGTCTTCGAGCAGCCAGGGGGCCTGGCATCGAATTCCTTGAATACCTTGCGCCGCGCGATGGGCAGCCTGCGCCTGCTGATGCACGCGCGTCGGATCTATTTCACTGGCAAACCACATTATTAGTTAACACTGCAGACACGTTTGCGAACCGGCTGATTGCACAGAACACGCGCTTTGTATCACCGGGCGTCGTGTCGCTGAACGACAAGAGTTTGGGATTCAGTAAAGGGCTCTTAGCGAGAGATCCTGACGGTCACGTGATGGCGTTGCTGGAAAGGTGACACGATGAACAGTCGACCACTTTTCATTCCAGTTATCCTCGGTACTGTGCGGAAAGGCCGCGCGAGCGAAAACGTTGCCAGGTTTGTTTGCGAGCAAGTGAAGCAACGTGAGGACGTCGAGACGGAGTTGATCGATATCGGAGAATTGAAGTTTCCCGGAGACGATGCGGGCGAACAGATCAAGGACAAAGGATTCTCTTCAACCTGCGAACGTGCAGACGGGCTCGTCCTGGTTGTGCCCGAGTACAACCACGGCTATCCCGGTTTACTAAAACACGTCCTCGATTCCAATCTGAAGGAATACATTCACAAAGCAGTTGGCATCTGCGGGGTTTCAGCCGGTGGATTCGGCGGCACTCGCGTGATTCAAAGCCTGCTACCGGTCCTGCGCGAGCTCGGGCTGGTCACGATCTTTTGGGACGGCAATTTTTCCGGCGCGCAGAACTTGTTTGATAACCAGGGCCAGATTCTGGACAAAGCAACGCACGCGAAGCGCATCGACAAGTTTCTCGGCGAATTGGTGTGGATGAGCAAGGTGCTACGTTACGGACGTGAAAGCGTTTCCATTTGACGACAGATAACACAGGATTTCAGAAAAATGATTTGTACTGATTGTGGCGCAGAGATGAACCACCACGCGATGAAAATTGATTACAGCGTTGAGGATGGTCAACTGAAAGAGGTTCACACTTGTCCCGAGTGCGGGCGATCAGCACTGCGAGATACGGAGTAGATTTATGACTGCGGAAGAACGGCGTCTTGAAGAAGCACGGCAACGCACCAAGCACTGGAAGCGTTGGGGACCATATCTCAGCGAACGAGCGTGGGGCACAGTGCGTGAAGACTATAGTGCGTATGGTACAGCCTGGGATTATTTTCCACACGATCACGCCCGCTCGCGTGCTTATCGTTGGAATGAAGACGGCATTGCGGGAATTTCCGATCGCCACCAAAACATCTGCTTCGCTATCGCACTCTGGAACGGTCGTGATCCGATTCTAAAAGAACGTCTCTTCGGCTTGACGGGCAACGAGGGGAATCACGGCGAAGACGTCAAGGAATACTATTTCTACCTGGATTCAACTCCCACTCATTCGTACATGAAGTATCTGTACAAGTATCCGCAGGCGGAGTTTCCATACGGCCAGCTCGTTGCAGAGAACCGGCAACGCGGAAAGCTCGCACCGGAGTTTGAACTGATCGATACGAGTGTTTTCGACGACGATCGCTACTTCGATGTCGTTGTGGATTATGCGAAGGCCGATATCGAGGACATTCTCGTGCGTGTCACCGTAACGAATCATAGTCCTGAAGCGGCGTCGCTCAATCTTCTGCCGACGATCTGGTTTCGTAATGTGTGGTCATGGCATCAGAACGGCACAGCGAAACCATGGCTCCGTGGTATCAACGACAGCGTTATCGAGCTGAACCATGATGGAGTTGGGAAACGCTGGTTGTATTGTGATGGGACGCCTGAGTTGCTGTTTACGGAAAACGATACAAACACGCAACGTCTCTTCAATTTCACGAACGGTTCACCCTACGTCAAAGACGGGATCAACGAATACATCGTTCACGGCAATCAGCAAGCGGTGAATCCGGAGCATAGAGGCACGAAGGCGGCCGCGAACTACAAGCTCACGATTGGGCCAGGCGAATCTACAACGATCCGCTTGCGGCTGACAGACAAAACAGAAGACACTTTCGCGGATTTTGAAACGATCTTCAAGGATCGTATCAGGGAAGCTGACGAGTTTTATCACACCGTTATTCCGAAAGACCTCTCTCGCGATGCACAACTCGTTATGCGGCAGGCGTTCGCCGGCATGCTCTGGTCCAAGCAGTTCTATCACTACGTTATTGAGCAGTGGCTTGATGGCGATCCGGAGACTCCCAAGCCACCCGCAGACCGTGTACGCGGCCGTAATCACGAGTGGAAACATCTCTACAACGCCGACGTCATATCGATGCCCGACAAGTGGGAGTATCCGTGGTACGCGGCCTGGGATCTTGCATTTCATTGCGTGCCGCTCGCTCTTGTTGATTCAGAGTTCGCGAAAGACCAGCTCATTCTGATGCTGCGTGAGTGGTACATGCATCCGAACGGACAACTTCCTGCATACGAGTGGGCGTTTGGCGATGTGAATCCACCGGTTCACGCGTGGGCCGCGTGGCGCGTTTACAAGATCGAGAAGAAACGCCGCGGCGTTGGCGATACTGTTTTTCTCAAACGTGTCTTTAAGAAGTTGTTGCTGAATTTCACGTGGTGGGTGAATCGCAAAGATGCTGACGGAATGAATATCTTTCAGGGCGGCTTTCTCGGTCTCGACAACATCGGCGTTTTTGATCGCAGTGCACCATTGCCGACTGGCGGTCACATCGCTCAATCCGACGGCACCAGTTGGATGGCAATGTACGCGCTGAATCTTTTGGCAATTGCAATGGAGTTGGCCAAAGAGGATCCCTCCTATGAAGACGTTGCCAGTAAGTTCTGGGAACACTTCATCTACATCGCACACGCGATGAATAACCGCGGTGACGACCAGATCAGGTTGTGGGATGAACAGGATGGGTTCTTCTACGACGTATTGCATTTGCCGCAAGGCAATCCCTTCCCGATGAAGGTTCGCTCGATGGTTGGTTTGATCCCGCTGTTTGCTGTCGAGACACTGGAACCGGAGTTGCTCGATCGATTACCCGATTTCAAGCGGCGGATGGAATGGTTTATTCAAAACCGGCCCGACCTGACAGCGAATGTTGCGTGTATGCGTACGCCCGGAAATGCCGAGCGGCGTCTGCTATCAATCGTCAGCCAGGATCAACTGCGACGTGTATTGCAGTTCATGCTCGACGAGAATGAGTTCCTTTCGCAATACGGCATTCGCGCGATCTCGCGTTTCCACAAGGACCACCCGTACATGCTGCAAGTAAATGGCACACAGCATCGCGTGGATTACGAGCCGGCGGAATCGAGCACCGGGTTGTTTGGTGGCAATTCAAACTGGCGCGGCCCGATCTGGTTTCCGCTGAATTATCTGCTGGTCGAGTCGCTGCAGAAGTTTCATCACTATCTCGGCGAAGATTTCAAAGTTGAGTGTCCGGTTGGTTCCGGTCAGATGCTGACTCTGTGGGAAGTCGCTGGTGAGATTTCGAAGCGACTGTCGCGAATCTTTCTGAAAGACGCTGACCAGCGACGGCCGGTCTTTGGTGGCGGCGAAAAATTTCAAACTGATCCTAACTGGCAAGATCTCATTCCTTTCCACGAATACTTCCACGGCGACGACGGTTCGGGCGTAGGCGCCAGCCATCAAACAGGATGGACCGGCCTGGTCGCGAAGCTTCTCCAACAAAGCGGCCAATCCCTGTAAGGATCCTCTTTGTGGCCCGACTCATGATTGTTTGGCGAACTTCAAAAGAAGGAATCAATAAACATGAGAGATCGATGGGCAGTGATATTAGCGGGCGGAGATGGAACGCGTTTGCAATCGATGACGCGCGCGATAACCGGTGACAATCGGCCCAAGCAATTCGTGCCGGTGATAGGTGGTGCCTCCCTGCTCGATCAGACCAGACGGCGAGTCGCTTTGTCGGTGATACCCGGTCACACTTTTATTGTAGTTACCGAGAAGCACCGCCCGTTTTATCATTCACTGTCCCACCAAATCTCGCCAGGTCTTCTGCTTCAACAACCAACCAACAAGGGGACAGCACCGGCGATTCTCTATGCCCTGCTGCGTGTCGCGCAAAAGTCGCCGAAAGCCATTGTGGCGCTGTTCCCTTCTGACCATTACTTCGCCGACGACGAAGAATTCATGTCGCATGTCGATTCCGCTTTTGATGCAGTTCAAACACAACCCGAGACTGTCACGTTGCTGGGGATCACACCGACGTCACCGGAAAAGGAATACGGCTGGATTGAGCCGGAGCGATCGGTTCTGGGAAGTGCAGTGCGTTCAATCACGCGCGTGAAAAGATTCTGGGAAAAACCGAGTGCGACTTTGGCCGTTACGCTAAGGGAGCGCGGTTGTTTGTGGAATAGTTTTGTAATGGTCGGACGTGTAGATGCGATGTTGCGAATGACCCAAGCGGCGCTACCGGAGTTGTATGCAGAGTTTGCGGCGCTGGCTCCGGCATTTGAAACCGCCGCTCTCGCTGAGCTGTATTCAAGTATTAACGATTCAAACTTCTCGCACGAAGTGCTGGCCCAACGTCCGCAGGATCTGGCCGTGATGCGCGTAAGCGACGTAGGTTGGAGTGATGTTGGCGAACCGTCACGCGTGTTAGCAACGCTCGCACACATGGATATCCAATCGCAACTCGCAGTCTCAGCCAGTTAAACCACTCGGAACGTATTGTAGGGGCGGCCCTCCGTGGCCGCCCCTGTGTGGAATTCGACCGAGGGGCGGCCACGGAGGGCCGCCCCTACAGTACGTCCCGAGACTATTAAAGGAATGATCATCATGAAAGCAATCGCAGTTAAACCCGGAATACCGAATACGGTCCATCTAACAGAACTACCGGCCCCGGCGGTCAGCGACGTGCCGAATGGGCGGGGAGTTTTGGTGCGCGTGCTGCGCGTCGGTGTCGACGGAACGGACAAAGAAATCAACGCCGCCGACTATGGCCAGGCACCGCCAGGAAATGACTTCCTGATCATCGGCCACGAGAGTTTCGGCCAGGTTGAAGCAGTTGGGCCAAACGTAACCGAAGTCCATCCGGGCGATTATGTCGTGGCAACAGTCCGCCGCCCCGGCTCGAGCATTTACGACCTGATCGGCACAAACGACATGACAACCGACGACACCTACTTCGAGCGCGGCATCAACCTTCGTCACGGTTACATGAGCGAATACTATGTGGACGACGCCGAGTTCATCGTCAAGATACCTCAAGGTCTTAAGGAAGTCGGCGTGCTGCTGGAACCGACAACCGTCGTCGAAAAAGGAATCGCTCAGGCATACGAGATCCAACGCCGCCTTAAAGTGTGGAAACCGAAACGCGCAGCGGTTCTGGGTGCGGGAACAATTGGTTTGCTGGCGACGCTGGTGCTGCGTCTCAAGGGATTACAGGTGACGACGTTTGGCAAGCTGGCAAAGCCTTATCTGAATTCCGATCTGATCGAAGCGATCGGCGCCACTTATCAATCGACGGAGGAGCTGTCGATTCTCGAGGGGGCAAAGAGGTATGGACCATTCGACATCATGTTTGAAGCAACCGGTTTCTCGCCAGTCGTTTTCGACAGTATGCAAGCGCTCGGGAAGAACGGTGTCCTCGTGCTCTCGAGCGTGACCGGCGGCGATCGCAGAGTCGAGATCCCGGCTGACAAGCTCAATCTCGAGTTCGTGCTTGGAAACAAAGTGATGGTGGGAACTGTAAACGCAAATCGCGAATACTTTGAGATGGGAGTGAAGGATCTCGCTCAAGCAGAGGCCGAATATCCCGGCTGGCTCTCGCGCCTGCTCACGGATCCCGTCCGCGGCCTCGAGAATTATCAGGAGTTGTTCGCGAAGCTCACTAACCCTAACGGCGCAATCAAAGTGTTTTGCGAAGTGGCGGAGTTGTAATCATGATTGAGTTCAATCAGGAAAGTTGCCGCGATCTAAGCGTTGCTTTAACACGCGAGTGGCTGGAAACGAATGGAATCGGCGGGTTTTCCTCGTCCACTATCTGTGGACTCAACACTCGCCGGTATCACGCGTTGCTTACTGTGGCAACGAAGCCTCCGGTCGGTCGATTTGTCTTGCTCTCAAAACTTGAGAGGCACTAATGTTGAGGATATTGAGCAGCCACACAGTGAGCCAGCAATGGCCGCTTAGGGAGATTCCTTACTGCGGGACCGGTGTGAGCGGGCCAAAGCCAGCCCTCCAAGATTCACGCCGATCAGGCCCAGCACTAGAGCCACGATCGCTCCGGCTCGTCCGCTGCCGCTGCCAAAACCACCGGTAGACGTGCCCAGATGGACCACGCTCAGAACCATGCCGATCAGCCCCAACGTCAAGCCGATGATTGCCCCAGTTCGGCCGTTCCAATTGCCTAAACGACCGGCGGAGCGAGCCAAAGCTAGCCCACCGATGGCCACGCTGATTAGCGCCACCACCGCACCTATCAGGGCTCTGGCTCGCCCACTGGTCATCGCACCGGGATCGACGGCCAAGCTGAAGTAAGTCGTGTAGACGCCGACAACTGGACGCGCAGCGCCCATGAGATTGCGGAAGCTGGCCAGTTCACTCAATTTGCTATAAAACTCGATTGTACTCATGAGGCATATCATGCCTTAGCAAGCACTACTTGTATTGGATAAAGTTGACCTGATTAAAACTGTGGATGCTGGTTGCTCTTGACGTTGGATTCGATGAGCCTTTTCTGCCGAGTTAGATAAGCAGTCGGGCTAAGGCCCGAGAACTCCAGAAATTCACGTATCAGATGTGACTGATCGAAGTATCCGAGATCCAGGGCAAGGCCTGCCCAATTGTGCGAAGGATTCTGTTGGATGAGAGTGCGGGTTTGCTGAAACCGCTGAATCCGACTGAACAGTTTCGGCGTCATGCCCACTTCGGCCTTGAAAACCTCAATGAGCCGGCGCTGGCTTAGACCCAGATACTTTGCAGCTTCTCGGACTGTGGGCTGGACTTGATTCTTTGCGAACATTTCCAGTGTGGCCGAAACGGCGTAATGCTTTTCCCGGCCGTTACACAAGCGGTTCAACAGAGCTTGCTGAAGCAACTGAAACCGCTCAGCAGTAGTTCTTGCCGCACAAAGGCGCTCCCGTAGCCTAACGGCGGAGAGTCCCCAAAGCGTATCCAGATCGATGTGAGTGTCGATGAGTTCGCCTGCCGGGAGTCCAAGAAACGGAAAAGCGCCGCCGGGTTTGAAGTGAACACCGATGAGGAAGGCTTCTGCTGCAGGGGCGATGCCGCGTCCATGCGCACCTGAAATGATCGCACCGGAAAAGCGTGAGCAGTTTTCAGGAAGTTTGGTGTCATAAAATCGCAACTCGTTTTGCCTGAGATTGATTACGAGTTCGAGTGTGCCAGTCGGAAGAATACGTTCGATCTTGTGCTCCGTCGCGTGGCCTTCGTACAGCCAAAAACTATCTACAAATTCCGAAAGCGGTGGTTTGGGACTGCAAAAGTCGAATATCGTGTCAATCCCTACCAGCGTGAACTGTTGGGATTTGCTACCGGCCATGGCTAGTTTGGAATGGGTCACAATTGAATACTTTGATCCAAGATTGATGAAAATATCAACCCTACTAGTTCATCACCCGATGAGTATTATGAACGCTAGTCTGCCAAGAACCGCCGGAGCCGTCTATTGCGTGGAACAATCGAGTGAAAATCGTTTCAGCCGCACGGAACCTTCGTCTTCCGCGAGGCGTAGTTTGTTGACGACCTCAAAATTCTTTTCACAGGAGACTTCATGAAGAAAGCGATCGTAATCTCGCTCGTTGCGCTGCTACTGAACTCTGCCACTCCTTTCGTTTTCGCTCAGACCTTGCGCCCGGCATCTGACAAAGACTTCAACGCCGCTTACGATGCGCAAATCCGTAAAACGATGGCGATGTTTCCCGACCTTCCGAGCATCGCGATCGTGGTAATTAAGGACGACCGGCCGATCTTTGTCAGCGCGTACGGGATGGCGGATAAAGAAGCCGGCCTCAAGGCCGATACCGATACGCTTTTTTATACCGGCTCGTCGACCAAGTCGTTTACAGCGCTTGCAGCCGCGATGCTCGATCAGGAAGGAAAGATAAAACTCGCCGATCCCGTTACGAAATACACCCCGGGCATTCGCTTCAAAAATGAGATACCGGAGAAGGTCACGATCCAGAATCTCCTGACACACACCAGCGGCTTGCGGAACGTCGCGCTGATCAACCGCCTCGCGTATACGGGTCAGGTCGACCAGGCCGAGATCGATCACGTCTTTGCCGAAGGCACCACTTTCAATGATGCCAACTTCGGCAAGTACAACTATACAAACCTCGGCTACAACATTTACGGGCTGGCGCTGCATTACCAGTTGAACAAGAAATGGCAGGACGTGCTGCAAGAGCGCGTATTCACTCCCGCGGGTTTAAAACACACGACTGCATACGTTTCGAAGGCGCGAGCCAAAAAGTTCAAGATCGTAGCTCCTTATGTCATTTCCACTGACGGGCCGGATGCGGGCAAGATGGTCCGAAGCGGGCTGGAAAAGACGGACCAGAACATGCAATCTGCTGGTGGAATCTTCACGAGCATTTCGGATCTTGGCCGATGGCTTAACCTGAACATGAATGGCGGAAAGCTCGACGGCAAACAAGTGGTGCCGGCCGACATTATTCGTAAGGTGCAAACCGGATATACAAAGAGCGCGCGGAACGAGCCGCCATTTTCGGGCGATGGCGAGTACGGGCTCGGGTGGCAAATCGGCAAGTATCGCAACGAAAAGGTGGTCTATCATCATGGCGGCTACCCGGGTTATCGCAGCCATGTCTCGTTTATGCCTGAGAGAAGGATCGCCGTCGGAGTGCTGGTGAATAACGACGCGCTTGGTGGACGTTTGGCAGATATGCTTGCTGCGTACGCCTATGACTGGTGGCTGCAGACGGAGAATTTGGAAGCCGACTACGCCAAACAACTGCAGGAAACTCTTACGGCCTATGGGAACCGAACGCAGGGTATAGCCGCTGAAGCCGCAGCGCGCGCAAAGCGAGAGTGGAAACTTACACAACCGTTTACTGATTATGCCGGTAAGTATCGGAACGACCTGTTGGGCACGATTGAGATCATGGCAAAAGAAAAAGCGCTCGCTGTGCAAATGGGCGCCATGCATACGATCGCCACGCCTTTTACGGAAAAGGACACGATTCGCGTCGTGATGCAGCCTGGCGGAAACGGTGAGGTAATCGCCTTCATAAAGGACTCCGACGGAAAGATCGGCTCAATCAATTACGGCGGTGTGACATTCACAAGGCTTGCGCCGTAACCGTTAGGACACCTCCTGGGAGTGCGGCGGCCTGACGCCGCTTTGGCCTCGATCCAACGCGATCGATAACAAAGCGGCGTCTGGCCGCTGCACTCCAAGGAGGCATATTAGACAATGAAGCTTCGCATCGTCTTACTGTTAATCGTCGCGGCCTTGTTACTCGCGCAAGCGAAGCCTAATCACACTCAAGCGTCGTTAGTCTTAACGCACGCCTCAATCATCGATGTCACCGGCGCGGCACCCAGGCGCGACACGACGGTCGTGATCACCGGCGATCGGATCTCGGCAATCGGAGATACCGCCAACATCTCCGTGCCGGCGGATGCGCGCGTGGTGGATGCGACAGGTAAGTTCCTGATTCCCGGGTTGTGGGACATGCACGTGCACTGGTACGCGAGAGACACGTTCACTCTGTTTATCGCTAATGGCGTGACCGGTGTGCGACAGATGTTCGGCAACTCTGATCTGCTGCGATGGCGCGATCAAATCGTCAAAGGCTCGCTGCTCGGGCCGCGCATGGTTGTTGCCAGTCCGATCATCGATGGACCGCAACCCATCTGGCCCAATTCGATCGCGGTGCGCAACGAAGAAGAGGGTCGCAAGGCTGTCAGAAGAGTTAAGGAGTGGGGCGCAGATTTCGTAAAAGTCTATGCGCTTTTGCCGCGCGAGGCCTACTTCGGCATTGCGGATGAAGCTAAGCAGCAAGGCATGACTTTCGTCGGCCACGTTCCAAACTCCGTGTCTCCGGAAGAAGCTTCGGATGCGGGACAGAAGAGCATCGAGCACCTAACCGGAATCCTGATCGCATGTTCTGACAAAGAGACTGAGTTAAGAGACAAACTGTTGAAGGCAGATTCGCCGGAAGCGCGCAGTCGGGTTCAGGCAACGGCGCTGGACTCTTACGATGCAAAGAAAGCGGCTGACCTGGTCGCGCGCTTCCTTAAGAACCAAACATGGCAGTGTCCGACGCTGACTGTCCTGCGCAGCAACGCTTATCTCGGAGATGAAAATTTTCGTAGGGACGGCCGACTGAGATATATCCCACGACTCGTGCAGCAAAAGTGGAACTTCCGCATAGCAAATCGGAGTGGAGGAGATAGCGGCGGCACGAAGAGAGTTCTTCAGAAACAGTTCGAGATTGTGGGGGCCATGCAGAAAGCGGGTGTACCAATCCTCGCCGGAACAGATACGGGGAATCCGTTCTGTTTCCCGGGTTTCAGCTTGCATGACGAACTTGCGCTGCTGGTTATCGCGGGATTGACGCCGGTTGAAGCCCTGCGCTCAGCGACACTCAATCCCGCAAAGTTTTTTGGGTTGGACCAATCGTTGGGAACAATCGAGCAAGGTAAGATCGCCGACCTGGTTTTGCTTGACGCGAATCCCCTGTTGGACATTCGCAATACGCAAAGAATCAACGCCGTCGTGTCCAATGGCCGCCTATTCGATCGCAAAGCTTTGGACAAGATGCTCGGCGAAGCAGAAGTCGCCGCTCACCGGTAATGTTGTTTGGACAGGGTTAGAACGCCTGCTATCACGGAAAGCGAATTACTTCATTCTCCAACGGCATCTCGTTTTGACGTTTTTCTGTCGGCGCGGCGGGCGAAGCGGGTTTCCAACCCCACCCTCTTCCCTGAACTTCAAACGAAGGTAAAGCATACGGGAGCCCTTCAGATCCGAGTGGTGAGTTGCCGTCGCTGATGTGAAAGTGCAGGTGTGGCTCGGTTGAGTTTCCAGAATTTCCCACGAGACCAAGCACCTGGCCACGCCGCACTTTGTCGCCGCTCTTTACGCGCAGGCTTCCCGGTTGCAGGTGCGCATAAAATGCAAATCTCCCGCCGCCAAGATCCAGAATGACGTGATTTCCGCCGACGGTTTCGAGCGTGATTGGAACAGCCCGCGACGTTGGGCCAGGAACGTTCTCGGGAATCCCGTCTTTAGTTGCAATAACAACCGCGTCAGCGACTGCCAGTGCCTCAGCTCCGTAACATCGATACGACTTGTTGTCCTTCGCATCTCCGGAAAAGCTTCGGCCGTCAGGAAAAAGCTGCAGGAAGTCGATCGCAAATCTCTGCGCGATCCGGGCGCCACCACCCGTCGGAATCAATGCGCGTCGATGCCCGGACGAATTCCCTGGTCCGTTGCCGGCCAGCCACTCGCTGCCACGCAGCGGCGGATTAATCTTGATTAGGGCGTTCGACACTGTTGCTGTCGACGCTACAACCGAGAGCTCTTCGGGATAGTCACCGACCTTGCAGGTCAAGCGATGTTGAATTGCAGCCGGCGAGTCCGTAGCGACATCGAAAGTCAGCCACATATGGACCACCATACGCAGGCCTCCCGCAAGCTTCAGTTTTTCATCCGTTGTAGTAGCGACCACACCGGGGCGCGCGATTCTGGCTCCCAATTCCTCTCCCGAATAACTTGCGAGTTGTTTTTTAGTGCCGGGTTCCACAACTTCAAGTCGCGTGAGTACACATGGATTGCGGCTAAAGTTCGTGATGTGGAGTTCATAAACAATGTGAGTCTTGCCGCCGCCTTTGAAGCTCACCGGTTGCGCAGGAATCCTTATGTCAACTGGAACATCAATCGGTCGCTGCGGTGGTGTAGGACTTGTTGCCGGTGTAGGAGACGTGGCGGGAGTCGCCGCTTGAGCACGCTTCAAAGTTAATGGAAATACTGCGCCGCCTTGCGAGAATTGTCCTGTCAGTTCTGAGCCGTCCGCATTGAGCTTGCCATCAAACATCGAACGAACAGACTCAATTCGAACGGAATCACCGTTGACACTGATGACGTCGATGGGAAGGATTACCCCTTGATCGATGCTGTTGACGCTTCCCGAGTATGTGCCGTCCGGTTTTTTTGTAATCGTCAATACAAGTCGCAGCTTCTGACCGGCGGCGTCGAGTGTTCCCTGCCACAAACCCTCAGGAGTCTTCGTTGCTTGCGCTAGTGTTTGAACAAGCAGAACTACAAGGATCAGTAAAGCAGTCGATATTCGCGTCATAGGTGTCAGGTTCCTGGATTACCTTTGCTATGCCAATGGGGCCGGTGGCGTGTGCAGATTACTCGAATTCGGTTCGTAGAAAAAGCGGTTTCTCTGTGCAACCTCTGTGGTCTCTGCGACTCTGTGAGTTTCTACAACCACAGAAATGTAGACAACTTCCGCATGCTGGCGTTTTTGTGTTTGCTATGCGTGCCCGCGGTGTTTCTGTTCAAACGAGTGCGCACAAAACAGTCCTCGGTGGCGATGCACTGAGCCTGTGAATTTTTTTCTTTAGTGATATAATGCGCGCTGCTAAGTCGACTAGCAATTCGCACACTCCCTTCAGTCCAGTACCTCATGTCACTGCGACGAGCATGACATTCCTTATTGCTTACGAAGGAGGCAAATAATATGGATAACACATCAGACAGTGCGGAGTTGGTTGCGCAGTGGCGCGCTCAAGGAAACCAGAATAATCCTGCAGGTCCGCTCTTTGCGGCTGGGGAGTTCGCGGAAGCGGATATCGTTAACGCAACTGCCGAGTATTGGACCTGTGGTACCGCTTGCTCTGGCTCGATTACGCGTCAGTGCTGCTAAATTGAAATGACATTGCGTCACTTCGATAGGTCGCTGGGTTGCCTGCTCTCGCCCGCTCTGGACGAACTGGCAACCCAGCTTTCTTTCACTGGAGGATTGAGCGAGCGAGCGCGTGAGATTATCACCGATGCAACGCGAGAATCGCTCTATACCGTGCTGCACACTAAAGTCAGCCGGTTGCTCATCCTCGAGCTCAACGCCGCACGCGTTACCGGAAAACTAAGCGGCGAGAACTCGGAACAGCGTTGGCAGCAATTCCTCGAGCTTTCCTCCCGGCAGTCATTCTGGGACGACTTAGTCACTAATTATCCCTCTTTATTGTCGCGAGTAGACGCCATCGTGCGGAAGCGGTGCCTCGCAACGCTGCGCTTCGCGCAACGTTGGACTGCTGACCGGCGCCGGCTACAAAGTCTGTGTAACGGTGATCCGGGCGAACTGCACGAACTTAGCTTCGGAGCCGGTGACAGTCATCGTGGCGGGACGACTGTGGCAATTGTCCACGGTGAAGGCTGGCGTGTTGGTTACAAGCCGCGTTCACTCGCAATCGATAGCGCGCTGCGCGGCTTTATCTATGAGCTCGGCGACGATCACGGTAGCGCGCTCAATGTTCGCATCCCTGAAGTCATCGATTGTGGCGATTACGGGTGGGCCGAATTTGTGACGCATCGTTTTGCAGCAGGCAACGACGAACTGCTTAGCTTCTACACCGGTATCGGGCATTTACTGGCACTAATGCGATTGCTCAGCGGCAGCGATCTCCACGCTGAAAATGTGATCGCCCAGGGCGGGAGTCCCGTGGTAATCGACTGCGAAACTCTTTTCACACCCAAAATTCCGCCGTCGCCATCCGGTTATGGAGAGGCATTCGACCGCGCCAGCGAACTCATATCCCGAACCGTACTCAGTGTCGGCTTATTACCAGGTCGCGGAATGGGTCTCGGTTGGCGCGGTGTTGATCCTTCCGCGGTGGGTATGCTGCCCGGACAGCAGCCGGTGCAGCAGCAGCAAGGAATCATCGATGCGGGTACAGATCATGCGCGTATTGGTTTGATTCTTGTTGAAGCACCAGTATCGAAGAATCATCCGAGCCCTCAGCCGGCGCTCGCCGAATACTGGCCGGAGGTATTGCGCGGGTTTGATGAATTAACGACCACGCTGCTGCGCCTGGATGCGAATGACAACTTGCGACCACGGCTGCGAGTGTTCGAGGATTGCCGCATCCGAGTGGTGCCGCGTGCGACGGAGGTCTACGCCGAAATCGGCCGGATGTTATGGCATCCTGTATCGCTGCATAACCCCGAACCGGCACGGCAGCGCGCGTTCGCACTGTTGCAGAAAATGGCCGCGAACGTCTCCGTGGCGCCGAGCGCCTCAGCGGTCATCAATGCCGAGATCGACGAATTGCTGGACGGCGATATCCCGTATTTTTTCACCACAGTGCGCGAAGGTCGCTTGCATGGTCCGGGCGACACATATTGGCTTCCGCCTTGTCAGTTGGTTGAAGCCGCCCTGGCGGATTGGCGTAGTGCGGATTTCGCTCTCGAGCAAAAAGTCGTACAAGCATCGTTGGTAAGCGCTTACATCAATGACGGCTGGAAGTCTCATGGAACGTCGGTATTACGGACCCATGGACGCGGCGGGGATCTGGAAGCGCGTCGCCGCCGGCAAGCCGCGCAAATCATCCAAACCATAGTGACAAATGCGATTCATGCCGGCGACGGCAGCGTGACCTGGATTGCACCGGTGTTGACTACAACAGGCTGGTCAGTGCAGCCCTTGCAGCAGGATTTCTACAACGGGATCTCGGGGCTCACGCTGTTGCTTGCCTCTTATCTGCACGAAACAGCGGCCGGGCGCGCGGATGCTGTCCATGAACTTGACAGGTTGTTTGCAGCAGCGTTGTATACGTTGCACCTGGACGAAGCCAAGCGTGAACATCTGGAAGACGAAGGGCTCAAGGTCAGGCCCCTTCCACCCGGCGCGTATCTCGGACTTGGGTCGCAAATCTGGACCTACATTATGCTGGCGCATTGGGACCTGGACGGCGGCGATGGTTTGCAGCGCGCCCGCAAATTGGCGGATCAGATTCCCGCAGCCGCTGCAGTGGACGAGATCTACGATTTGCTTTCCGGAACTGCGGGCGCCATCGTTCCATTGCTGATGCTGGCCAGCAAGACAGGAGATGAGACTTACATCCGCATCGCTTCACAACTTGGCGACCTGTTACACGAGCGGGCTAAACATCGGAACGGACATGCTTATTGGCCCCATCCTCTCGCGCCGGAAGGACTAGGCGGCTTTGCACATGGCGTAACCGGCATCGGCTGGGCCTTGAGCCGGCTCGCACGCGCAACTGGGAGCGCGCGGCACGAGCAACTGGCACAAGACGCGTTCGCCTTCGAAGACGCTCTCTTTGACGAAGAGGAGCAGAACTGGCTTGACCTGCGCATGCTCGAGGGCGCCAAGACCGCGGCAACATGGTGCCACGGCGCCGTTGGAATCGGCCTCGCACATTTAAATCTGGATCCAACGCTTACTCAGGAATCGACACGCGAATTCGTGCGTCGGGCCGCCGTCGCAACCTGGCGGCTGGGGATGGGCTGGAATCATTGCGCGTGCCATGGCGATCTCGGTGCCTGGGAATTGCTCAATCATGCGATCGCCGCCGGAGAGGCGCCGGAAGAGCTAAGCGCCTCGCACCTGGTCGACCTAATCCTGACTAGCCTGGAGCAACATGGCCCATCAGTCGGCATGGGCCGAAACGCCTTCACACCCGGCCTGTTGCCTGGAGTGGGCGGGATCGCTTATCAATTGCTCCGGGCTCATCCCGAGCATGATTTGCCGTCCATCCTGACCCCTTGTCGAGAGGAACTGGAAAACTATGACCAATTCAAATACCAGCACTGAGCAAAAACTGTATAACATTGCGCCATATCTTATTGTGGATGACATCTTCGAATCGGCAGCGTTTTATCGCGACAAATTGGGATTTGATTTCAACCATATTTGGGGAGAGCCACCACAATTCGTCATCGTTCACCGGGATGGCGTCGAAATCATGCTCAAGAGCATTGGTTCGACGGGCCATGTCCGCCCTAACCATCGCGTCTATGAGGATGCTCCCTGGGATGCCTATATTTGGATCAAAGACGCGGACGCGCTATACGAGGAACTGCGCTCCCGTGGCGTTAAGATCACTCGGGAGATTGAGAATGCGCCTTACGGTTGCAGAGATTTCGACGTCGAAGATAACTCGGGCTATATCCTCTGCTTCGGACAAAGCATCGAGACATAGAAGGTGCTCCACTCAAAGGCAGTAAAGAGACAATGCAGACGAAAAACACAGATCCGATTTACGAGTTTTACACGAGCCACCCGGTCCCGCCGCCGATAAACGATCTGGAAGAGACGCGCGAGCTATGGCAGGACGAAAACGTCCATCGCGCCGAGTACCATTTGATGTGGCCTCACAAAGAATATCGAGCCGATCTGAACGTACTCGTCGCCGGATGTGGAACCTGGCAAGCTGCAAAGTACGCGTTGTGTCATCCAGCGGCGCGCGTAGTTGCCATTGATATCAGCCCGGCAAGTCTTGAGTACACTGGAGAGTTGGCGAAGAAGTACGACTTGAATAATCTCGAGCTGCGACAGTTGCCAATCGAGAACGTATCCGAACTGGACCATCAGTTTGATCTGATCCTTTGTACCGGCGTGCTGCATCACATGGCCGATCCCGATGCCGGTTTGCGCGCGCTCCGATCTGTGTTGAAACCGGATGGTGCAATGCATCTGATGGTCTACGGCCTCTATGGTCGAACCGGCATTTACATGATTCAGGAATACTGCCGCAGGCTCGGCATAGGGACTTCGCAAGCCGAGTTGAGCGAGCTCATTTCGGTTGTGGAACAAGTGCCGGAGTTTCATCCGTTGCTCGAAGCACAGGGAGGCTCGCGACAATTCCAGAACCATCCTATGACCGCTGATGCGCTGCTGAATCCGCGCGACAGAGCCTATTCAGTGCCGCAGTTGTACGATTTCGTCGAGGACAACGGCTTAAGGCTTACTCGGTTTTACTGGCAGGCGGCTTATTTGCCTCAATGCGGTCAGATCGCGGCGACACCTCATGCCGAACGTTTGGCCGCACTTCCCGAACGTGACCAGTATATCGAGATGGAGCTGTGGCGAGGCAGGATGAAGAGCCACCAGTTCGTAGCTCATCACAGCGATGCAGATAGTAATGGGTTGAAGGTTCGCTTCGACGACGAGCGTTATTTGGGCTACGTGCCGTTTCGTCTCCCGTGGACCACGTGTGTTCAGGAAGGAATTCCGCCGGACGCTGCCGGTGTGTTGTTGAACAAGACCCATCTGTATCCGGATCTGTTTCTCAGCATCGACGGAAAAGAGAAACAAATATATGAGGCAATCGACGGACGTCGAGCCGTGGGACAGATTGTTGACACGGTGGATGGATTCGGTCCGCGCGCGCGAGACTTTTTCCAGAAACTCTGGTGGTACGATCAGGTGGTGTTTGATACCACTTCGAAGTAAAGCACGGTGCTTGGACACAGTCAGAACCACCTCGCGGTAGCGGGTGGGTACGCCGTAGGCTCCAATCAAAAAAGGCTGCGCATGCACCCACCCGCTACCGCGAGGTGGTTCTGACTGTGTCCAAGTGAAGAGATCAATCCGCGTCCCGGTTTCGGAACGCAGCTTCTCCAGCTTCGGAAATCTGTACCCACTTCGGATCCGGTGATGCCTCGGCGCCGTAGTTGTCGTGCCAGTTCCACCACTTGTACGGCGGCGTCTGCGGATAACCTTCCGGCGAGTCTTCCCACTCTTCCTGCCGGCCCAGCGCAGTTATGTCGAGATAGTTCCACGTGTTCCCCATCTGCTCATCGCCACGACTGTTGATGAAGTAGGTTCGGAAAATGTTCTCGCCGTCACGGATGAATGCATTCGTGCCGTGCCATTCATCCACGCCAAAATCTTTGTCGAAGCTGTCCGTGATCGTGTACCACGGCATCTGCCAACCCATCCTTGCCTTCACGCGCTCGATGTCAGGCTGCGGCGCACGCGAAGCGAACGCGAGCGTCGTGTTGCGAGCGTTCAAATGCGCGAGGTGTGCAACCTGATCGGCTCCGAAGGAACAGCCGCGACACGCATGCTCGGGCCAGCCAAATACTCCCGGCTCGAAGAACGCGCGGTAAACGATGAGTTGACGCCTGCCTTCGAAGAGATCGAGCAGGCTAACTTTGCCACTCGGACCTTCGAACTCGTACTTCTTTGGCACCGCCAGCCAGGGCATTCGCCGGCGCTCGGCGGCGAGCGCATCACGGTCACGCGTCAGGGCCTTTTCCTTCACGAGAAGCTGCTGACGCGCAGTCTCCCATTCTTCAATCGATACGATAGAGGGCGTCTTCATTACGCCAAGCTCTGCGATGTTATTCTCTTTGTTCTGCTCCACGTTTCTCTCCTTGTTCTCTCATTGTTTACTCTTCTTAGAATCCAGTTGTGACGTGCGTGGCTCGCGCCGGTGCCGTCGCAAAGCCCGAACCTTCACCGCCACGAAACCGAGCATGCCGGCACTCGAAGTCGCGCCTGCCACAACCAGGGCTGCGTTTGTCATACATATAGGACACATGTTTTTTCGACTCCTTCCTGATGTCTCACAGTAATGACGGTCGAGGCGGACTGATTTCTACAAGCGAATGGCTTACTGAGGCGTCAGAGAATTGCGATGTTCGGTCAGGAACGTACGGACAGCAGGATCGTCGCTGAGTCCAATAGCGCGGTCGTACGCATCAGCAGCGGCGTCGGGACGGCCGAGTTGTCGCAGGAAGTGCGCGCGAACGGCCCAATAAGGTTGGTAGGAGATAACTGCCTGCGAGTCGATCTGATCGAGCAGAGTCAGCCCTGCTTCGGGTCCACGAACTTCGGCGTGCGCCGCAGCGCGCGCGACCGCTCCTCCGATCGAAGGCGCGAGTTGCATTAGTTGATCGTAGAACGCGGCAATGGCTGCAGCGTCAGTGCGACCTGTGTGAGCACGTTCAGCGTGGACTGATTGGATGGCAGCTTCGATCTGATATCGTCCCGGTCGCTGCATTTGGAAGGCTGACGTGAGTTCACCTTCCGCTTCTTCGATCATGGGCATGCGCCAGTCTTTTGGATCCTGCTCGGACAGCGGCACGAACCTGCCGCCCGCGCCGCGACGCGCCGGACGTCGCGCCTCACAATAAAGCATCAAAGCCAGCAGACCACGGACTTCCGGATCGTTCGGAATCTGCTCACGCAGCACGCGCGCGAGCCAGATAGCCTCCTGACCAAGTTCAGTGATGCGTTGGCCGGCACCACTCGCGTCCTCCCAACTATTGCCGTATGCAGCGTAGATCGCATTCAGCACTGCTTCGAGGCGCTCGGGAATCTGATCTGCCGTAGGAATCTCAAACGCGATACGCGCTTGCCGGATCTTGGTCTTGGCACGCACCAATCGTTGTCCGATCGTCTTCGGCGCAACCAGTAAGGCCCGGCCAATCGCTACTGCATCGAGCCCGAGAACTGTTTGCAACATGAGCGGCGTGTGTATGTTGGGATCAATGGCAGGATGCGCACACACGAACAGGAGTTTGAGCCGTTCGTCCGGCCACCGATCGGGATCTGCCGTCTCATCAAACTCGCGCGTCATGAGTTTCAAAGTCGGAGTGCTGAGTTCGTGTACCTGCTGATGTCGCGCATGATCCAGGAGGCGGTTGCGCGCTGCAGTTAAGAGCCAACCTTGCGGGTTCTTCGGAATACCGTCGCGAGGCCACGTCGTCAATGCCGCCACCAGCGCATCGGCCAATGCGTCTTCAGCGCCTGCGACATCGCGCGTGCGCGCTGCCAGCAGCGCCACGAGGCGCCCGTAAGACTCGCGTGCTACCGCTTCGACCGCGCGATGTGCCGGCTCATCAGTTCGAGTTTGCAACGGTAACGCGTGGCTCCATTTCGACAGCTATGGGCCGCACTTCCACGACACCGTAGGCAGCGGCCGGACATCTTGCCGCCCATTCCAATGCGGCATCAAGTGAAGGCAGCTCGAGCAGGGTAAACCCGCCCAACTGCTCCTTGGTGTTGGAGTACGGTCCATCCTGTATCTCGGTTTTGCTCTCGCGTAACCGCACCGTGGTCGCGGTTTCGGGCGCGTCCAGTGGTTTGCCGCCTACGAAGATTCCGGCATCGAGCAAGGCCCGGTGATAGGCGCGCCAGGCGCCCGCATATGCGTCCGACTCGACGCGCGAATCGCGGCGCGCAAAGTCGTCCGGTGTCTCATAGATCAATAAGGCATAGAGCATCTCGTTCTCCTCTTCATGGTTGAACCTCGTTCATTAGTATGACGGACGACGCACAACGATTTCGACATCATACTAAGACCGAGTTCCCAGGTTTCGCCAATTCGGGCACTACAACGTTGATCTCTGTGTGGCGTAGGAGTATTGTGATCGCAGAGTGTTACGAACAGAAGGGCTTCCGATAACCCCTACCCGACTTCGGTTTCCTAACGCGCAACAACTCTGCTCCTCCTGTTAACTTTTAGGAGGTCGTATGAGAGTTTTCAAGCTTCTCGCAATTGTCCTGCTCGTTCTAACCGCAACTCAGTCAACCGCCGCCACAAAAGTTAAAAAGCGCGATGGAGGATCCCTCAGTCATGCCGAACTGAAGGAGGCAGAACGTCGCCTCGCAGAAATGGGATACTTGACGGGACGTGTCGATGGCACGATTGATGGCGATACTCGCGTGGGCTTGATTACCTTTCAGAAGTGGGAAGGTCGCAAGATCACCGGACGTCTGACACGCTCAGAGCTGGACGCAATCCGCAACGCGAACGCTCCGCAGGCGAAAGACTCAGGCTACAAACACGTTGAAGTGGATCTCGATAGGCAAGTACTTCTACTGACGAATGAAGAAGGCGTCGTTAAGACCATCCTTCCCGTCTCGACCGGCAGCGGTAAACATTACAAGGAGAAACGGATGAGCGGTCTCGCTTACACACCGCGAGGCCGGTTCAGGATCTATAACAAGCTGTCGGGCTGGAGAAAATCACCTCTGGGATTACTCTATTACCCAAACTACTTCAGTGATGGACTGGCGATACACGGCAACCCTTCCGTTCCTCATTCACCTCGCAGTCATGGTTGCGTTCGCATTCCCATGTTTGCGGCGAGCGAGATCAGCAGGCAACTTCCCGTCGGCACAATCGTGCTGATCTACGACGCGCAGTCGTTCGTTTCTGCCAAACAATGGGCGGAAGAAGATAAACAAAAGGACGCCAGGAATATTCCATAACCTAGCCGGTCCGTCGTGAGGTAATAGTGTGTCGGTCGCCGGGATCTGGCCGCGGCGCGGCCAAATGTCTATAGCACCCCCACCCAAGTGGATTCGCACTCCAGCGGAGTGCCATGTCTAATGGCGGAAGCAACATTGGGCTCCGCTGGAGCCTCAATTTATTTTTTGTTGCTTAGCTATAAACATCAGGTCCCTCCGGGACCAGCTTTTCGGCAACCTCCACTACGCGTCGGTCACCTCTTTTCCCCGACGACGAGCAGAGACGTTGGGAGTTTGTCGAGTTTGGGTACCATCCAGAACTCATCCTCAATCTTCTCCCCGTGTTCCTCTACCTTGACGATGCGACAGTCCGCGTCTACAACTGCCTGAATGTGATCGGCAACGGTCCAGTGGTATTCAAACGTTGGCAGGCCCTCCTCGGACGTATAACTATAAGGACCACGCTTGCAGTAGTGATGACGGGGCTCTGGTCCTTCCTCATCCAACCACATCCGCCGCATCGGATGATATTCATTCACGACGAACAGCCTGTGTGGTTTCAGGATGCGAACAGCCTCGGCATAGTACTTCTGAATATCAGAGATCCACACCGACATATGGCCGCCCGTGTAGACTAGATCGAAAGAGTTCTCCTCCAGGGCCGAAAGATCCGTCACGTCCGCCTGCAGGAAGGTTAATTGCAGTCCCAGTGTCCGTGCCCTATCTGCTGCGACGGCAAGCCGGCGTTCTGAAATGTCGACGGAGGTGACATGACCGCCGAGACCCGCAAGCGCGAATGCCACCTGGTTGTCGCCGCTGCCCAGGACACACACGTCTTTGGTATCGACGTCTTTGACAAAAGGCATCTCGGCAGGACTGAGCACCAGCGTAGGGTCTTCATGTACCTTCATCCAAAGGCCACGCTGATCTTCCTTCTCCTTCCACCACTCAGTAGAAGCGTCCCAGAAGGCTTGATTGGCCTCATGTGGGTTCATCATCTTCTTCGCCGGCCACAGCGAGGTTTTTAGACTAGATTCAAATAGATCCGATATCTGTCAGGGGTCGTACCACGGAGGCCCGGTATCTGCCCGGGGTTGTACCACAGAAGCGCTTAAAAGTGCGGGAGAAGTGACTCTGGTCGGCAAAACCAGCGGCAACGGCGATGTTTGTCACTGCTGCGTTCGAACCCATTAGTTCTCGGCACGCATATTCGATTCTGACCCTCCGGAGATACTCTCCGACGGAAGTGCCGTAATGTTTCCGAAACTCGCGCGCTAAATGAACTGGATGAACACCAGCTTCCGCTGCAATCTCTGAAAGCTTGTATGGTTCGGCAAAACGCTGCTCTAAGATGTTCCTGACCCTTTCAAGCCATTGCGGAAATCGACGATCTGATCTGCTTGCAGATTGCCCATCAAGCAATGCCTGTTCAAGTGCTTTCAATGACTCATCGTCCATCTCACGAAACTTGTAATATATTCCCAGGAAGAGTTCAGGTAACAAAACGGACGCAGGACTGGGTGCATCCGGCTGAACCCGATCAAAAACCTTCAGAGAATTCCGCGGGAGCCTGATAGTGAACGAAGGTATCGATTTACTCTGAGGAGGGCGCACGTCAGATCTGTTCGGCTCCAACAGAGTTAAGCTGACGATACTCTGTTCGTGCCGATCGCCATCGTTTTGCGAAGGTACAAGTTCGCTAATGTCGATATATAAAACCATCTTAATTGGATTTCTCTGTGCAACCTCTGTGTTGCACAGAGAAGAATTTTCAAGCCAAGACTACCATCCCGTTGAATTCAAGCGCCCTTAACTTCACTTCTCCCCGGTGGACTGTGGCGCGTCATTGATATCGGAGGGCGTTCAAAGGATCCAACTTCATCGCTCGCCGGGCTGGGAGGTAACAAGCGAGGAGTGCCACCACGGTGAGAATCGAGACGATTGCCACCAGGGTGAGCGGGTCACGAGCGCTGACGCCGAACAATAATCCGCTTAACAACTGCGTCAAAAGGAGGGCCCCCACGAGTCCGATCGCAGCTCCGGTGAGCACGAGACGCAATCCTGATCCAACTATCAACCTGAGAATGTCGCTACGGCTTGCCCCCAATGCGAGCCTCAATCCAATCTCATGAGTTCGTTGTGTTACTGAATAGGCCACGACCGAATAGATCCCAACGGCAGCTAACAACAAAGCAATAAAAGCACCTATGGCTAACGAATAGACTGCCACTCTCTTTGCAAACAACCGCTCGTCGATATATTGCTGCAATGGCTTTATCTTGAAGACCGGCACCGACGGATCTACGGCGCTGACTTCCCCGCGGAGAGCCTGAACTAAAGCATCCGACGTGGAATCAGACCGCGTCACAAGGAAGACATCGCGACTGGGTTCCTGCGCATACGGTACATAAACCTCGGCCTCAACACGTTCCTCCAGGTCGTCGTTAATGACATTCGCCAACAGTCCGACAATTTCATATCGTTGACCATTGTCCAGGAAGACGGTTTCGCCAATTACCTGCTTACCCGCCAAAAAATATTTCGCGAAGGCTTCGTTAACCAACCCGACTCGCGGCGTGCTCTCACGATCGTATTCTGTAAATGCTCTGCCTTGTCGTAAGGGTGTACCGATCGCTTGAAGATATCCCGGCGTTATGGTTCGGAAGGTCACGGGGATCCGCCGCGAGTCTGTATCGGCAAAAAATGTGCTGCCGATGCCGGCGACCTCGCGGCGGCTGTGGACGTACCCGAGCGGCACTGTAGTAGCTAATCCCATATTGGTAATTCCGCGCAGCGGCGAAACTCTAGCGGCAAGAGCGTTCGCAAAATTTATTCGAGCCTGGGCGGCCGCGTACCTTTCACCTGGAAGTGAAAGCTGCATGGTCGAGACGTTGGTAGCGTCGACTCCCAAATCGGTGTGCAGTAACTCTCGAAAGCTTCGGAACATTATCCCCGCACCAGCGAGCAGGATGACGGAAAAAGCGACTTCAGAGATCACCAGCCAACGCGTCGGGCGATTCGAGGCTCTGGTAACAACGCTTGGACCATCATCCTTCAGCACCTGATTAAGATTGACTCTGGTCCCCATCCACGCGGGAATCAAGCCGCACAGAATTCCAGTCAAAACCGAAACGGCCACGGTAAACGCAAGGGCGGTCTGATCAATCCCGATCCTGCTCCAGCCGGGAATAAACATGGAGAAGTCCTGGGGCATGCTCCTCAGTGCCCTGATTCCGAAACCAGCCAAAAGCAGGCCGAGAAGTCCTCCGAAGCCTGAAAGCACGAGGCTGTGCGCAAACAGTTGCCTCATCACGCGGAAGCGACTGCCGCCGAGTGCGAGCCTGATCGCTATATCTCTTTCTCTAGCGGTCGCGCGCACCAGGAGGATGTTGGCGACGTTGGCGCACGCGACCAGCAGAACGAGCAAACCTGAGATAAACATGAAAGGGACCGCCACTCGCACACCGCGCGTCGCGTCCGTTACCAGTGGCATTACGCGGACATCCACGCCGCGATTGGTGTCTGGATACACTGACTGAAGACCTACTGCAATTCGGTGCAAATCTTCGGTGACCTGCGTCAGACTTACGCCGCTGCGCGGCAACCCGATTACTTGAAGAGTATGATCTCGGCGTGAACGATCGTTCGGATCAGGAAGGAGCGGTATCCAAAGTTGGCCTTCACCGACTGGATAATGGAAGTGTTTTGGCATCACTCCGACAATGGTGTAGGTCTCTTCGTTGAGTTTGACTGAGCGTCCGACGATTTGCGGGTCAGCACCGAAGCGAGTGCGCCACAGGCCGTCGCTCAGAACGACGACCTGGTTTCTGCCGATCTCGTTATCCTGGGCAGTGAAGGTTCGCCCCAGGGCCGCAGGCGTTCCCAATGCGGTGAAGAAACCGGTGGAAACAAAGTGTCCCGATAGACGCTCCGGTTGCGAGGTGTTAGCGAGATCGAAGTAACTCGATTTGATAGCGACCAATTCTTCGAAGGTTTGATTCTGCTCTCGCCAGTCAGCAAAATTGCCCGGCGCTACCGACTTTCGAGCGTACCCGGTCTCGCGCTGCCGCTCCCAAACGGCTATGAGGCGGTCCTGGTTGGGAAAGTCGAAAGGACGAAACGCGAGCAGCTCGAGGCTGCTGAAAATCGCCGTGTTCACGCCGATGCCGAGCCCCATCGTGACAATAACAATCAAAGTCACGCCGGGCTGCTGCAGGAGCGTGCGAAACGCATAACGTAAGTCGTCCCAGAGTCCCGCCGTGTGGCTCGACTTGGGTTCCTGTCCCAATTCGACGGGTTCGGAATAAGTGCGTTCAAGCCCGCGCAGGTTGCGGATCATTTCACTCTGTCGAAACTCGGACAGAGTTTTTTGCACGGCCTCGTCTTCCGTGTAACCCTCGAGCAATAGATCTTCATAACGATCCTCGAGGTGCTGGCCCAACTCTTCAATGATTTCGGCCTCCCGGACAGGCCGTAAGGTTAGTTGAGAGAGGGCTTCACGGATTTCCTTGTCCCAGTTTTGCATTGCTACTCTGAAGATTAGGGTTCAGTTCACGCCGGATTAATGCCGGCCACATGGTCCAACGCCGCAAAAAATTCTTTCCAGGTGCGGCGGTGTTCTTTCAGGATTTCTTGCCCGGCTTTGGTCAATTTATAGAAGCGGCGGCGGCGCTGGCTGGCCTTCTCGACCCAATGGCCCTGAATCAGTCCGCGCTTTTCCAGGCGATAAAGCAGCGGATAAAGCGAGGCCACGTGAAACTGAAGCACTCCGTCGGATCGCTGTTCAATCAGCTTGGCGATTTCGTAGCCGTGGCGGGGCCGATCTTCAACCAGCGCCAGAATCAACATCTCGGCACTACCGCGTTTGACTTCGCGATCCAATATAGATGGCGTCTTCATATGTTGCAACGCCATATATACTGTCACCACATGAATGTGTCAAGGAGATTTTGAAAATGCAAGGCTTGCCTGGTGAGATCACGCCACTGGTGAACAAACAAAACGTTTCGACTGTTCAATACTGCCAGAATCAATCGGCGTAACATCGATCGAGTAGAGCGGTGCCTGGGGCTAAGGTCAGAGTCGCGCAGTTGCGAAGTTGGGTCGCTACTTCGCGACACTTGATCGCTGGTACCGCTCTATACAGACGCATTCTCAAGTTAGCCACGAATTGCACGGATCTGATCCGCCCGATCCATGGCTATTTTTTGTAAAGCGCCAAAATATTCCGGCCCAAATCACCCTTCATTTACGCGTTTCTTAAAGAGCGGCTTGCGAACTGACTCGCATGCGTCGCGTCCATTAACAATTAATCCTTACAAACGCTGCATCTTCGGAGGTTCCCTATGTTCCGTCAAAGCGTTTTACTTTCCTTCCGAGTCTCTTTCGTGCTTCTGAGCCTCATCGCGCTACACGGAGGGGCACATGCAGCAACAAACGAACCCCAGATCACCAAACTCGAAACGGGCAAACACTTTGAGCGCCCGATCGTCGGCACCGAAGTACATTCTTATCAACTCGATCTCCTTGTCGATCAATATGCCGAAGTCACTGTGGACCAGCGAGGCATTGATTTGGCAGTCTGGACCTACGATCCCAAAGGCCAAAAAATCGCCGAGGTGGACGGCATCAAGGCCGGTGACTATGAATCGCTGATCTTCGTGGGAGAGATCGCGGGGCCTTATCGTCTTGAGATTAGAACGACGTCGCCAACAGCATCGCCAGGGCAATACGATATTAAAATCAAGGAACTGCGCCCCGCCACCGCAAAGGACAAATCCTCGTACGCCGGCGCCGTGATCGTATCGGCAGCTCTCGCACTCGAAAGACAGGGATCGGCAGATTCGTTCCGGAAGGCTATCGCGAAATATAACGAAGCCCTTCCGATCTTCAAGTCAGCCGGCCTGCGTATCTGGGAAGCGAATGTTCTCTATCTGATGGCCTCCGATTACGTGTTTCTCAGTGAGAAGCAGAAGGCACTGGAGTGTGGTAATCAGTCAGTGCAGGTCGGCCAGATCGCAGCCGCGGAGGCAGACAAAGCGGATCGCGAAATTGTAGTTAAAGTACAAGCCAATGCACTCGATAGCCTCGGCCGAGTTCATAACGAATTAGGAGACAAAAGAAAGGCTTTAGATTACTTCAACCAGGCGTTGGCTCTTCACAAATCCATCGGCAACAGGGTGGGCGAGCTTACGAGCCTGATGAATATCTCGATGGCCCATCAATACATGGGTGACTACAAAAAGTCACTCGCTGTTTCCGAGCAGGCAGGCGCGCTCGCGCGCGAATTGGGTGACCAGGTGCGCGGGGCATCGATATTAAATAATCTCTGTGTGATCCACGAGGATATTGGAGAATTCAAGCGAGCACTCGACTATTGCAACCGAGCGTTGGAGGTCAGACACAATTTCAACGAAACTCTCGGTGAGGCGGTCACCCTCGGTAATCTGGCCGGTGTCAATGCGGACTTAGGTGAATACCAGCAGGCTCTGGAGTTCTATCAACGCAGTGCGGCAAAGTATAGATCGCTCGAAAATCGGGCGGGCCAGGGCATCATACTCAACAACATCGGGTGGGTTTACGCCACGCTTGGCGACTACGACAAAGCGCTCGAGTTTTATGGCAAATCGGCGGATGTGTTCACCGCGATGGGCGATCAATACCGCAGCGCTAACGCCCTCAGTAATCTGGGAGCTACCTATGCGAAAGTGGGCCAATATCAGAAGGCACTCGACATTCATCTGAAAGTGCTCCCGATGCGACGAGAAGTTAATAACTTTGACGGCGCCGGATCCACAATGCGTCACATCGCAAATGCGTACGCACACCTCAATCAACAGCAAACGGCGCTCGACTACTACAAGCAATCGATCGAACTGCTTAAAAATAATCCTCGGCAACTCATCCCCGCACTTCGTAGTCTCGGCGACTTGTATAGACAAATGGGCGACACACAGAACGCACTTGCGTTGCTCAATGAAGCCCTGCAAAAGTCGCAAACTATCGGCGACCGTCTGAGCGAATCAGACGTTCTTGGCTGCCTCGCTCAATTAGAACGGGATCGTGGGAACGTTAGCGAAGCAAAGCGTTTGCTCGAGATCGGACTCACAACCATCGAGTCGGTGCGCGTCAATCTCAAAAGCCAGAGCTTGCGCACTTCATTCTTTGCCTCGGCACGCAATTATTACGAGCTCTACATCGACGTGCTTATGCGTCTGCACCAGCAGCATCCGGCCGATGGCTTCGATACGGCCGCTCTGCAGGCAAGCGAGAACGCGCGCGCGCGCTCTTTGCTCGAACTGCTGATGGAAACGAACGCTCAGATCCGCCAGGGAGTGGATGTTTCTTTGGTCGAGCGTGAGCAGAACGTGCGACAAGCAATCTCTGTCAAAGCCGAACAGCAGATGCGTTTACTCAGCGCGAAACACACCGAAGAAGATGCGAAGAATATCAGTCAGGACCTTGATGTACTGGCAACAGAGTATGAGGGAATACAGGCGAAAATACGCCAGACGAGTCCACGTTATGCGGCGTTGACTCAGCCCTTACCATTGAACTTAAAAGAGATTCAGTCGCAACTACTCGACGAGAACACGGTTCTGCTTGAATACAGTCTGGGTGATGACAACAGTTACGTATGGGCCATCAGTCCGAACTCTCTGAAGACATTCACGTTGCCGAAGCGCAGCGAAGTCGAGGAAGCTGCCCGGCGTGTTTACGATCTAGTGACAGCATCAGACCGTAACGTTCGAGGTGAATCAATCGAACAACGACAGAAACGGTTGTCGCAGGCTGACGCGGATTATCCGGTCGCGATCGCCGAGCTCAGCCGAATGTTGCTTGGTCCGGTTAGTTCGGAGTTGAAGAATAAACGCCTGCTCATCGTTGCCGAGGGTGTGTTGCAGTACGTTCCCTTCTCCGCCTTAACGGATCCGAACGAAGGCGCGACGGCGTTGATCGTGGGCCACGAGATCGTCACACTTCCTTCAGCTTCAGTGCTCGGTGTCTTGCGCCGTGAGACGAAAGAACGGCAACCAGCGCCGAAGAGTATTGCTGTATTCGCTGATCCGGTGTTCGACGAGCAGGATGCTCGCCTCACGGGCCAGGTTGCAGCTCACGCTGAAGCAGATGAAGCACGCGAGGTTAAAAGGTCAGCCGAAGAGTCGGGCCTGTCGGATTTCCCACGGCTGCGCTTCAGTCGTGAAGAAGCAAATCAGATTATGAAATTTGCTTCGCGAAACAATAGTCTCGAGGCGCTCGACTTCTCAGCCAGCCGTGCGAACGCGACCAGCGCTGAGTTACAGAATTACCGGATCGTGCATTTCGCGACGCACGGAATAATCAACAGCCGTCACGCGGAGCTTTCAGGCGTCGTGCTGTCGCTCGTCGATCAGAACGGCAAGCAACAGAATGGATTTTTGCGACTGTATGACATCTACAACATGAACCTGAAGGCCGACCTCGTGGTCTTATCGGCATGTCAAACTGCGCTCGGACGCGACATCAAAGGCGAGGGATTGATTGGGCTGACTCGCGCGTTCATGTACGGCGGAGCCCCGCGCGTGGTTGCGAGTCTTTGGCAGGCCGACGATCGTGGCACGGCCGTGCTAATGAGCAGGTTCTATGAGGGTTTACTTTCTCGACGGCTGAGTCCCGCCGCGGCATTGCGAAGCGCGCAGATTGCGATGTCGCAGGACAAACGCTGGCACAACCCGCGCTACTGGGCCGCGTTCACGATCCAGGGCGAGTGGAAGTAAAGTTTTCTCTGTGCCACCACAGAGAAGAATTTCAAACTAAGACATCTATGAAGCGTCGTTCGAAGTCAAGAACTTTTTTGGCAGACTTTGACAATGACGCCAAGGCGCCTCGGTACGTGTAGTT
>Ga0111538_10000541_pt1 | contig 50487 bp, 43 predicted proteins | sample SoiMethybrSBSTD1_FD_79669 | JGI IMG/M metagenome (GOLD analysis project Ga0111538, IMG submission 79669) | Bulk soil microbial communities from a Populus tree surrounding site in Tennessee, USA - Soil MetaG P. TD hybrid SBSTD1 (version 2)... | ecosystem: Environmental > Terrestrial > Soil >... | reverse complement strand
GACACCCTCGACCGCTTGCGCCTCTGGGATCGCACGGTGGTGGTCCTGCTGGGTGACCACGGCTTCCACCTCGGCGAGCACCACGGGCTCTGGCGCAAGGACACCCTGTTCGAGGAGACGCTGCGGACGCCGGTCGTCATCGCGGCGCCGCAGGTCCAGCGGCGAGGCGAGGCGGCGCGGGCGGAAGTGGAGCTGCTCGACCTCTATCCGACGATCGTCGAGCTGGCCGGCCTGCCGCGGGTGGCCGGCCTCGACGGCGCGAGCCTGGCCCCGCTCCTCCGCGATCCCGCGCAGCGCGTCCGCCCGGGCGCGCTCTCCTTCCGCAAGGCCAAGGCCCCGCCCCTCGGGGTCAGCGTGCGCACCGTTCGCTATCGCTACACCGAGTGGCCGGACGGCAGCGAGGAGCTGTACGACCACGCAAACGACCCCGGCGAGACGCGCAACCTCGTACGCGATCCGGCGGCGGCGGCGGCGCTGGCCGAGCTGCGCGCCCTGCGTGCGGCGGGCCCGGCCATGGCGCCCGCCCCGGAAGAGCGGACGGAATGAGATCGAACTGAAGGAGCCCGCCCCGACACGCGGCGCCTCTCTCACGTCATGATGGAAGGAGGAGGCCGCAGGATGAAGGGGACCCCTCGACGGGCCGGGCTGGTCGCGGCGGTGCTGCTGGCGGGAGTGACGGCCGGACGTCCGGCCCCCTCGCCGTCTCCGGGGCGAGACCTGTCCCACGTCACGCCGGAGGAGCGCGCGGCCTACCTGCGGCGGGGAATGGTCTGGCAGGCGACCGACATCGCCGCCAAGGACCTCCTGGCCGGTCCCCAGGGAGAGGGCTCCTTCACCTTCGACCAGCAGGTGGGGTGCGACTACGTGGCGCCGGATGGGCCGACGAGCGGGGCGACGCCCAAGTTCGAATGTGCGCTCACCCCCGACGACGTGGTCAAGGTGAAATACGGGCGCAAGAACGGCGAGGTCTACGCGGAGGTGGCGGCCACGCGCCTGTTCTGGGCTCTCGGGTTCGGGGCCGACCGCATGTATCCCGTCCAGGTCACCTGCCGCAACTGCCCGATCGAGCCCTGGTACTGGGCCACCGAGAAACGGGTGCCCGAGAAGACCTTCGAGATCGCGGCCATCGAACGCCGCCTGCCCGGCAAGCGGATCCAGACCAAGGAGGACGAAGGCTGGAAGTGGCCGGAGCTCGACACCGTGGACGAGAAGGCGGGCGGCGCGCCGCACGCGCACCGCGACGCCCTGAAGCTCCTCATGGTGATGATCCAGAACAGCGACACCAAGCCCTCCAACCAGCGGATGCTCTGCCTGCCGGAGGCGGTGAAGGCGGATGGCGCGGGCAACGAGACCTGCGCGCGGCCGCTCCTCTACGTCCAGGACCTCGGCTACGCGTTCGGGGAGGCCACGCTCCTCAGCACGAAGAAGAACGACCTCCAGGCATGGTCGGAGGAGCCGATCTGGAAGGACCCGGCGCAGTGCGTCGGGAACATCAAGAAGTCGCTCCCGGGCACGTTCAAGGATCCCGTCATCAGCGAGGCGGGACGGAAGTTCCTGGCCGATCTCCTGGCCAAGCTCTCGGACAAGCAGATCACGGACATGTTCACGGCCGCGCGCGTGGACCGCTTCCACCGCCACGCGGAGCGGAACCCGCCCGTCTCGGAGTGGGTACGCGTCTTCAAGAAGAAGCGCGACGAAATAGCGACCGCGCGCTGCCCAAGCTGACCCGCGCGGCACCCCGCTCTTGCTCGCTGGGCAAGTGGCACGTAGAGCAAGGCGGCGCCGCAAAGCGGCGGCGCGTTGCGAGGGGGGTTTCAGGGGGGGTCGCGAACCACCATCGCGGATGATTGGTGAGTGCCCCCCCTGACTTAATAAGCTAAGATGCCAGCAGCGAATCGTACGCTGGGGGGGCCCGCGCGCGGGCTGAGAGGGTGGGCGACGCCACCGACCCCTTGAACCTGACCTGGTTAGGACCAGCGGAGGGAAGCGAAAGCCCAAGGGCCGACACCTTCCCGGTGGTCGGCCCTTTGCGCTTTTCGGACCCGAGGAGGACGGCGATGGAGAGAACGAAGTTCACGGGCGACACGGCGACGCAGATGCACCACGCGCGGCGCGGAACGATCACGCCGGAGATGAAGCGCGTGGCCGAGCGCGAGGAGACGGCGCCGGAGACGATCCGCGACGAGGTGGCGCGCGGGCGCATGGTCATCCCCGCCAACGTCAACCACGCCGCCCTGGATCCCATGGCCATCGGGATCAACGCGCGCTGCAAGATCAACGCGAACATCGGCAACTCCGCGGTGACCTCGAACGTGGAGGAGGAGCTGGAGAAGCTCCACTACTCCGTGCACTTCGGCGCGGACACGGTGATGGACCTCTCCACCGGCGGGGGTATCGACGAGATCCGTGCCGCCATCATCGCCGCCTCGCCCGTGCCCATCGGCACCGTGCCCATCTACCAGGCCGTGCAGCAGGTCACGCGCGTCGAAGACCTCACCGCGGACGACCTCATCGACAACATCGAGCACCAGGCCCAGCAGGGCGTGGACTACATGACCGTGCACTGCGGCGTGCTCTACGAGCACCTCCCGCTGGTGCAGCACCGCATCACCGGCATCGTGTCGCGCGGGGGCGCGCTGCACGCGCAGTGGATGGTCCACCATCGGAAGCAGAACCCGCTCTTCGTCCATTACGACAAGATCCTGGAGATCGCGCGCAAGTACGACGTGACGCTCTCCCTCGGCGACGGGCTGCGCCCGGGCTGCCTGGCCGACGCCAGCGACGCCGCCCAGTTCGCGGAGCTCAAGACGCTGGGCGACCTCACGCGCAAGGCCTGGGAGAAGGACGTGCAGGTGATGGTGGAGGGGCCGGGGCACGTGCCCTTCGACCAGATCGCCATGAACGTGGAGCGGCAGATCCAGGAGTGCAACGAGGCGCCGTTCTACGTCCTCGGTCCTCTCGTCACCGACATCGCGCCCGGCTACGACCACATCACGTCGGCGATCGGGGCCACCATGGCCGGCTACGCGGGCGCGGCCATGCTCTGCTACGTGACGCCGAAGGAGCACCTCGGCCTGCCCAACAAGGAGGACGTCAAGCAGGGCGTGATCGCGTACAAGATCGCAGCCCATGCCGCGGACGTGGCCCGGCATCGCAAGGGGTCACGCGACCGCGACGACGCGCTCAGCCGCGCGCGCTTCGCCTTCGACTGGAACGAGCAGTTCCGGCTCGCCCTCGACCCGGAGACGGCGCGCTCGATGCACGACGAGACCTTGCCCGCGGAGGGCTATAAGACGGCGGCCTTCTGCTCGATGTGCGGCCCGAAGTTCTGCTCGATGAACGTGAGCGCGAACGCGATGGCGAAGCTGGAGCCGCTGGCGGAGACGGCGGCGCCGTAGCCTTCGTCCCTTCGGCGGCGTGCGCGAGCAGGAGCCGCCTGGGTGCGGCCCGGCGCCACGCCTGCGCCACGAGCTCGCGCGCGACGCCGGGGTCGACCTCGCTCAGCCGCATCAGGACGGCGGGGTACGGCCGATAGTGGTCCGTGAGGTAGAACGCGCGCGGGTCGGCCTCGAGGAGGACGTCACGGTCGGCGAAGTCCAGCTTGATGGCGACGGAATCGCCGTCTTCCTTGAGCCGGGCCATGAACTTCTTGCGGACGTAGAGGGCCGGCGTCCCGTAACACGTGCCCTGGGCCACGCCGGGCAGCGTCGCGGCATAGCCGCACAGCTCCGGCCAGGACAGGCCGCGGGCGCGAGGCATCCTGTTCGACATCGCTCACCTCTCAGGTCGCGGGCGCGACGGCCTGGTACATCACGTGCTCGAAGGCGTGGAACTGGACCAGCGGTCCGGGCGAGAGCCCGACCCGCTCGGCCACGCGGCGCGAGGGCTCGTTCACGGGCCGGATCAGGGAGATGACCATCGGATACCGCCAGCGCGCGAAGGCGGCGTCCCGTACGGCGCGCCCCGCTTCCGTCGCGTACCCCTTGCCCCAGAAAGGACGGTGGAGGAGCCAGCCGACCTCCGGCCGGCGCGTACCCTCGACCTCCTGCATCGAGAGACCGACCTGGCCCACGGGCGTGTCGGTGTCCTTCTCGAGCACCAGCCACAGCCCGTGCCCGTCGTCGTTGTACCGCGCCCGCTGCCGGTCGAGCCACGCCTGCGCGTCCGCTCGCGAGTAGACGCGAGGGTAGTACCGCATGACTTCCGCGTCCCCGAGCATCACGGCTACGAAGTCGAGGTCGTCGGGCTGCATCTCGCGCAGCCGGAGGCGCGGGGTCTCGAGGACGGCGGTCACGACGCTACTGGACGGTGATGCCGGCGGCCTGGGCTTCCCGCTTGCCGAGCTCGTATTGCCGGGCGGCTTCCGCGGCTTGGTCCTTCAGGACGTCGCAGCGCGCGGCCGCGCCCGGATGCCGCAGCTCGCCCGGCTTGAGGTCGGGGCATTCGGAATTGACCTGCGCGGCCAACGCGTCCGCTCTCGCCTTGGCCGCCGCGACTTCGGCGCGCAGGCGCTGCTCCTGCTCGACGCGCTTGGCTTCCTCGGGGTCGGGAGTGGCGGACGGCGACGGGCTCGCCCCCGCCGCGGGCGCCGCGGCCGCGGGTGCGGCGGGCGCGCCGGCCGCACCGCGCGCGCCGGCGGGGGCCGCGCCCGCCGCGGGCTGGCTCGCGGGTGCGATCTCCGCGGGTGCTTCCGCCGGTCGTGCCGGGGCCAGCGTCACCTCTTCGGGGCTGGGCGAGGGCGAAGGCGCGGGCTTCGATCCGCAGGCCGCCAGCAGGGCCGCGGCGGCGGCGATCGTGAACACGGATACGGCGGCGCGAGGGAAGGAGCGGTCCATCGTCAGGCCTCCAAGTGGCTCATCGACTCAGTGCGCGCCCACCAGGGCCTGCCAGCCGTTCGCGAAGCGCGGCTGCATCGTGAGCGGCGGACGCAGCGCGGCCTGCGCCCGCGCCTGGGCCGTGGCGGAGGCGCTGCATGATCCCGTGCGCAGGTAGCGGAGAGCTTCCGCCAGCGAAGCCTCCGCCGAGTCCCCGAGCGGGTGCTCCAGGTCGTCCGCGGCCGGGCAGTCCGGCGCGATGCCGTCGAAGTAGCCGCCTTCGCCGCGCGCGTTCTGGGTGCTGAAGGCCACGGGGTAGAGGACCTTGTCGCAGAAGTTGTAGCCGTATTGGCCCACCGGCTTGCCGTAGCTGCGGTCGCCGACCGTCGTCACCGGGATGAACGGCCGCAGGCCGTTCCACATGAGCTCGCTCGCGGAGGCCGACCCGCGCGTGTAGATCACGACCAGGCGCTCCAGGTTCAGGGCATGGGCGGGCATGTTCATCGTGAGCGTGCTGTTCTTGCTCGTGTTCTTGTCGTTGTGGACGAACTGCACGAACAGCTTGCCGTTGGTGCGCGAGCCCCCGATGAGGCTGGCCAGCTGCTGGGCCACGGAGACGAGCCCGCCCCCGTTGTAGCGCAGGTCCAGCACCAGCTCGTTCGCGCCCGCGCTCTCGAGCTGGGCGAAGGCCTGGTCGAGGGCGGCGGTAGCGGGGGTCACGAAGTTCCGGAAGTTGATGTAGCCCACCACGCGCCCTCCGCTCGCGAAAGTGCGCGTGAGGGAAGCGGTCGGGATGGTGACGGTGCGCTTGGTCATCTGCACGTCGTGCACCGTGCCGCCCACGTCGCGGAACTGCATCGTGGCCACGACCCCGACCGTCGAAGGGCCGAAGATCGTGTTGATGTCGCCGGTGGAGACGAGGCTGGCCAGGGGGCGGCCGTTCACCACCAGGATGTGCGCGCCGCGCTCCAAGCCGGCCTCCGAGGCGGGGCTGGCCGGATAGACCTCGGTCACGCGCCAGTCGTCGTTCGTCACCAGCGTGCTCGCGAAGCCGTAGCCGATGAACTGGCTGTCCGAGAAGAAGGCGTCGTTGGACGCGCGGTCGGTGATGAAGCTGTAGGTGTGGTCGAGGGTCTTGTAGCGGACGGCCTCCAGGTAGGCCTCGGGGGACGAGAAGGACTTGGGGTCCGGATCCGGCAGCTCCTTGTACCAGTAGTAGATGTCGCGCAGCGTGGTCCGCACGAACTCGTTCTCTCCCGCAACCGAGCAGTCCTGGAGCGCGTCGCTGACCGCCTGGGCGACTTCGGCCGGGTTGCATCCCCAGCCGGCGGCGGTGGCGGCGAGCGCGACGAACCCGAGCACGGCGAGCCTTGGACGACCTGGCATGGTCCCTCCCCCGATCTAAAAGGTACCATCACCGGCGGCCGGGGCCGCTACAATCGGGGGTGCGGCGCCGGGCTCGACCGTACGGTCGGCGGCGCTGTGGGGTGCCCAGCCATGCCTAACGCCTTGACCGACGCGGAGATCCTGGACGCCGAGCGGCGGTCGCGCGCCGCCCTCCGAACCGCCCCCCCGACCCTCTCGCCGGGGGAGGGGCCGAACCAGTTCGTCCTCGAGGCGCAGCGGGAGGTCGTGGACTTCATCCGCGAAGTGGGCCCGCCCGCGGTCCTCCGCCTGGTCGAGGAGATCCGGCGGCTGCGCGCCGAGCAGGAGAAGCTGATCGAACGGCTCCGCAACGTGGAGACCTGGAACACCGAGCCCTGAGCGACACCCGCCCTCGCGTCAGCCCCCGTCCGAACCTGCGCGCGCGCTTCGGCGCCTTCGTGGCGGAGCAGGACCCACACGCCCTTCCGCTCGCCCTCGACGCCTGGGGCGAGGCGGTCGCGCGCCTCCCGGACGAGCGCGAGCACGTCGCCTTCGACGCCTTGCGGGCGCCCCTGCGCGAGGCGTTGCGGAAGCGCCTCGGACGTCCGGCGCCGGCGGGCCTGGCCGAGGCGACGCCCGGCGTGGAAGCGGCCCAGCGCCTGGCCCGCGCGGGGGCGGACCTCGTCGAGGCCTGCGACGGCTTCCTGCGCCGCGAGGCGATCGCCGCCTCCATCACGCCGGCGGAGCGGCGCGAGCTCCTGCGCGGGATGGTCCTCACGCGCGCGACCGACAACCGGCTCAAGGCGTTCTTCACGGGCAGCGAGGTGCAGTACAAGGGCGTCGGCTTCCAGGGGAAGGGCTTTCGCTCCCTGGGCCAGGAGGCGATCTTCGGCGCGCCCCTGCGCCTGCGCCGGGGGGCCGCCCATCGCGCCGCCGACGGATCGTGGCGCGGCGACGTGATCGCGCCGATGATCCGCGACCTCGGGGCGGTCCTGGCCATGCGCCCGGGCGCGGAGACGGTGCGCATGGTCCTGAGCGCGCAGATGGGCAAGGCGGGCCCGCCCATGGACGGGCGCGACCTGCACGTGGGCGATTTCGGCTGGGGGATCCTGCCCGCGTCCGCGCCCCTCGGCAGCTCGGCCCTGGCCATCGCGGGCATCGCGATGGCGTTCGCGCGCGAGGACAGCGGACGCGTCGCCGTCTCCCTCATCGGCGAGGGGGCGACCTCGCTGGGCGAGTGGCACGAAGCCATCAACCTCTGCGCCACCCATCGCCTGCCCGCCGTCTTCTGCGTGCAGAACAACCAGACCGCGCTCTCGACCCCCGTCGCCCATCAGTCCGCGGCCCGCGTGTTCGCGGACAAGGCCGCTGGCTACGGTATTCCCGGCATCACCCTCGACGGCACGGATCCGGAGGCGGTGGCGGCGGCGCTGGCCTGGTCGGCGGAGCGGGCCCGCGCCGGCCGCGGCCCCACCCTGGTCGAGCTCGTGGCCATGCGCATGTGCGGGCACGCCCACCATGACGACATGCTGTACCTCGGCAAGGATCCCGCCCCGTCGTGGTCGTACCCCCCGCTCTCGGAGCCGGGATACGCGGATCCCCTCGCTTACGCTTTCTGGTCGGCGCGCGATCCCATCACCACCTACGCGCGCCGGCTGGTCGCGGAGGGCACGATCGCGGAGGCCGATCTCCTCGCCTGGCAGCGCGAGGCGGATGCGACGGTGGAGGCGGAAGCGCGGCGCGTCATCGAAGCGCCCTGGCCCGAGGGCAGCGTGGTGGGCGTGGGCGTGCTGGCCGGAGAGCCGCCGCGGCACCACGTCGAGGTGCTCGAGAAGCGGGACGCCGCGCGCGCGGGCGAGCTCCCTCCGCTCGATCCGGGGCCGCCCATGGACCCGCGCGGACGCACGTTCCTCGACGCGGTGACGATGGGCGTCGGTGAAGCCCTGCGCGCCGATCCGCGCGTCTTCGTCTACGGCGAGGACGTCGGCGGGAAATACGGCAACGCCTTCCTGCTGCTGCGCCCGCTCCTCAAGGAGTTCGGCGACCGCATCCTCAACTCGCCCCTGGCGGAGGGTGGTGTGCTCGGGGTGTGCATCGGGGCCGCCCTCGCGGGCCAGCGGCCCATCGGCGAGATGCAGTTCAACGACTTCGTGGCTACCGGCTTCAACCAGCTCGTCAACAGCGCGGCCAAGATCCGCTACCGCTGGGGCGCGTCCGTGCCCATGGTCGTCCGCATGCCGTGGGGCGGGCTCCGCCACGCCGGGCCCTATCACAGCCAGAACACCGAGCCCTGGTTCTACCGCACGCCCGGCCTCAAGATCGTGACGCCTTCGACTCCCCACGACGCGCGCGCGCTGATGGCGGCGGCGGTGGCGGATCCCGATCCCGTCCTCTACTACGAGCACATCGCGCTGTACCGCGATCCGCGGATCAAGCAGGCCCTGGACGAAGCGGCGCCCGCCGTGCCCATCGGACGCGCCGCCCTCCGGCGGGCGGGGGACAGCCTCGGGATCATCTCCTACGGGGCGTACGTCCACGTCGCCCTGCGCGTCGCGCAGCGACTCGCCGCGGACGGGATCGAGGCGGCCGTCCTCGACCTGCGTAGCCTCGCGCCGCTCGACCGCGAGGCCGTCCTCGCCGTGGCTCGCCACACCGGGAAGGTGCTGGTCGTGCACGAGGACTCGCGCACCGGCGGCATCGGCGAGAGCCTGGCCGCCATCATCCAGGAGGAGGCCTTCGAATATCTCGACGCCCCGGTGCGCGTGATGGGCGCGCTCGACACGCCCGTCCCGTACTCGCCGCCCCTGGAAGAGGCGTTCCTGCCCTCCGAGGCCCAGGTCGAGAAGGCGGCGCGCCTGCTGGCCGCGTTCTGAGCGCGTCCTAGAAGCGGAAGGTCCAGGACAGCCGGAAGGCCGGCCCCACGTCCGTGGTCCTCGGCTGCGGCTTGAGCGTGACGAGGTCCACGGGCTGCCAGGTCTCCTTGCGGGCCAGGCGCGCGATGCCCGCGCCCGCCCCCGCCCCGGCCACGGTCAGCCCGGACATCCAGGCGACGCGCTCCCACGCGCCGATGTCATGGCCCACGACCTCGCGCGTGATCAGGAAGGACCCGGCGATGAGCCCGAGCGCGGCTCCGATGGCGGCACCGCGCCGCACGTGCTGGTGGACGTGACGCACCTGGAGGCGCGTCGTCGTGGGCAGGTCCACGAGCACGGCTTCGTCGCGGCCGGTGATGGTCAGCGTCGTCGTGGAGACGGCGACCACGGGCCCCTCGACGGCCGGGCCGTCCGACGTCGTCCACACGCGGACGACGTCCCCGATGCGCAGGCGATGCGGCTCCATCGTGCGCACGGCCTCCGGGATCGGCTTCTGCGCCCAGGCGGAGGGAGCGGCGGCGAGGAGAGCGGCGGCGAGCGCGCTCGCGGCGGCGGCGCGGCTCACTGCCATCCGAGCGTCCGGCCCTTGTTCTGCTCGTCCAGCCACTTCTTCAGGGGCGCGAAGTAGTCGAGGATCGCGGTGGCGTCGATCTGCCGCTCGCCCGTCATGGCTTGGAGCGCGTCCGGCCAGGGCCGGCTCTTGCCCATCTCCAGCATCTGGTCGAGCTTCGCGCCCACCGCCTTGTTGGCGTAGATCGAGCACTGGTGCAGTGGACCCGTGAATCCGGCCTGGCGGCAGGCCGCGCGATGGAACTGGAACTGGAGGATGTGGGCGAGGAAGTAGCGCATGTAGGGCACGTTGGCGGGCACATGGTACTTGGCTCCGGGGTCGAAGTCTGCTTCCGTGCGCGGTACGGGGGTCTCCACGCCCTGGTACTTGCGGCGCAGCTCCCACCAGGCTGCGTTGTAGTGCGTGGGCGGCACCTCGCCCGAGAACACCTTCCAGCGCCATTGGTCGATGACGAGGCCGAAAGGCAGGAAGGCGACCTTGTCCAGGGCCATCCGCATCAGGAACTCGAGGTCCCCCTCGTTGCCCGGCGGCGTGGCCAGCAGGCCGACCTTCTGCAGGTATCCGGGGGTGACGGAGAGGGCGATGGTGTCGCCGATGGCCTCGTGGAACCCGTCGTTGGCGCCGTCCCGGAAGAGGAAGGGCTGCTTCCGGTACGCGCGCTGGTAGAAGTTGTGCCCGAGCTCGTGGTGGATGGTGACGAAGTCCTCGCCGTTGATCTCGATGCACATCTTGATGCGCAGGTCCTGGTCGTTGTCCACGTCCCAGGCGCTGGCGTGGCAGACCACCTCGCGGTCGCGGGGCTTGACGAAGAGCGAACGCTCCCAGAACGTCGGCGGCAGGGGATCGAAGCCGAGCGACGTGAAGAAGCGCTCGCCGTAACGCACCATCTCCTTCTCGTCGACCTTCTTCGCCTCGAGCAGCTTCGTCAGGTCGTAGCCGGGCCCGGCGGCGGGCACGCCCACCAGCGGGTAGACGTTCCCCCACTGCTGCGCCCAGATGTTGCCGAGAAGGTGCGCCGGCATCGGGCCGCGCTCCGGGACCTTGCCCGGGTAGGCCTTGGCCAGGGACGCGCGGACGTGGGCGTGGAGCGCTTCGTACAGCGGCCGTACCTGACCCCACAGGCGGTCCAGCTCCGCCGCGAACGCGTCGGGAGGCATGTCGTAGTTCGACCGCCAGTACGCGCCGAGGTCCGGGTATCCGAGGTCGCGCGCGCCCTGGTTGGCGAGCGACACGAACCGCTCGTATTTCGGCTTCATGGGCGGAGAGATGGCGTGCCAGCCGCGCCAGACGTCGAGCAGCTCGTCGTAGCTCCGGCTCTCGGCCATGATCTTCGTGACCGCATTCACGTCCAGGCAATCCGTGCCGTTCGGGCCGCGGCAGTACTTGCCCTTCCCGTAGATGCCTTCGATGGACTTCGTGATCTGGGTGAGCTCCGCCTGCAGCTTGGGGTCGGCGGGAGCGGGGAGGGGGATGGCGGCGAGCTTGAGGAGGGTCAGCTTGCGGCGCAGCTCCTCGGGCAGCTTCAGCCGGTCGTAGCGCGTGGCCGCCTTGGCCAGCTCCATCGTCGCTGCGATGAGGGCCTGGTTCGCGTCGGCGGAGATCCGCTCCGTGTCGTCCGTGATGTGCGTCTGCGACACCCAGTCCGCCCGGCTCTGCCGGTTCGCGAGATCGAGCAGCCGTGCCTCGGCCTCGTCGACGAACGCGCGGGCCTGGGCATCGGTGGGCGCGGCGGCCGGAGCCTTCGCGCTGCGCGAAGAGGGAGTCACCTGCGCCCGCACACCGGGCGCGAAGAGGAGGCCGGCTGCGGCCAGGAGAGCCGCGCCGGGGGCCGTTCGAAGCATGCTAGCCTCCACACTTGATGCCTGTCGGGTTGCACCATCCATCGTAAGTCAGAAGCGGACGGGCAAGGAGGATCACGTGGGAAAGGATCGGCCGGACCACCACGACGCGGAGCTGGTGCTCCGCGTCTACGAGATGCGGCGCGAGCCGGTGATGCGCCAGGCGCGCCACGAGATCATCTCCACCTTCTGGCCCAAGACGTACGACGACCTGGTAGCGGTCACGCGTCCCACGAACCCGCTCAACACGTCCTACCGCCAGGTCGGAAGCTACTGGGAGATGGTCTACGGCATGCCGCGCCACGGCATCGTGCACGCGGACTACTTCCTGGAGAGCAACGGGGAGGGGATCTTCGTCTTCGCGCGGGTGGCGCCGTACCTCGAGCGCTTCCGGGCCGAGATCTCGCCGATCGCCTTCCGCAACGCGGAGTGGGTGGCCCGGGAAACGGAGACGGGCCGCCGCCTGTTCGAGCTCTTCACGGCACGCGTCAAGAAGGCGCTGGAGACGAAGTGATGTGAAGCGGCGGCGCGAGCGTTCAGGCCCGGTTCAGGACAGGGGACTAGATACGGTGCATGATTCGAACGTCCCCCATGCCCTCCGGGTGCTCGCGGCCACTTTGGTGCGTCGTCCTCGTCTGTGCCCTGTCCGCGTCCGCGGGCGCGGAGATGCTGCAGGCGCCCGAGCCGCCCCCGTCCCCGTCTCCCTCTCCGATCCCGTCGCCGTCCCCGTCCGTTGCGCCGACCGAGGGCTCGGAGGAACCCATCGTCGTCCGCGACCATCGGACCGTGCGCAGCTATCCGGCCAACCTCGGACACAACGTGGTCGAGGTGTGGAGGAAGCCCAGCCTGATGCCGTTCCTGATCGGCGGCGGCGTGACCGCGCTCTCGTTCCTCGGCGACGACGCGGTCATCGATTACTTCGATTCCCACCCCGCGGAGACCTGGGGCAAGGTCGGCAAGTTCCTGGGCACCGGCGTCGTGGCCGTGGCGGCGTCCACGGCCGTCTTCGGCATCGCGCAATACGCCAACGGCGATCGCTTCAAGGCCGCCGCCTACGACATGAGCCAGGCGGTGGTGGTGAACTTCTTCTACACGCTCCTCATCAAGGAAACGGTGCGCCGCGAGCGGCCCGATCACAGCGACCAGCTGGCCTTTCCGTCGGGCCACGCCTCGAACGCGTTCGCCTGCGCCACCGTGTGGACGGTCCAATACGGCTGGAAGGGAGCGGTGCCGGGATACCTGGCCGCGAGCTTCATCGCGGGATCGCGACTGGCCGCGAAGAAACATCGGCTCAGCGACGTCGTGGCCGGGGCGACCCTCGGCACCGTCATCGGTCTGAGCGTGGCCCGCTGGGACGCGAAGCCTTCGAGCAAACCCGTGCATGGCCGTCCCCAGGCGTTCGTCGCCCCCACCACCGGCCCCGACGGATCCGGCTTCGGGCTGAGGGTGAGCGTCATTTACTGAGAATGCGGAAGGCGCCGTCCCATGCCGGCTGAGGTCGCGCACGTGCGTGTCGCCGTCGTGGAGGACGACCGCGAGATGCGCGAGCTGCTGCGCGAGGCCCTCGGCAACGAGGGTTACGCGGTCACCGCCGTCGGCACCGGGGCCGCCGCCAGCGAGGCGGTGCGAGCGGGCGACGTGGACGCCGTCGTCCTCGACGTCTGGCTGCCCGACGCCGACGGCGTGGAGCTCTGCCGCGGCTGGCGCCGCACCGGCCTCCGCATTCCCGTCCTCATGCTGACCGCGCGCACGGACGTGGCGGCCCGCGTGGCCGGGCTGGAGGCGGGGGCGGACGACTACCTGGGCAAGCCGTTCGCGCTCGCCGAGCTGCGGGCCCGGCTCACCGCGCTCCTGCGGCGGGGCACGCGGCCCCTGCGGGGCGAGATCTTCCGCCGCGGCGCCGTTCGCGTCGACTTCGGCCGGCGGCAGGCCTGGGTGGGCGAGGAGGAGGTGGCCATCACCCGGCGCGAGCTCGAGGTGCTGGAGAGGCTCGCGGAGGCGGGCGGCCGCGCCGTGTCGCGCGACGACCTTCTCCAGGACGTGTGGGGCGAGGCCACGCGCGAGGCCGCGGCCAGCCTGGAGGTGATGGTCGCGCGCCTGCGCCGGAAGCTCGAGCGGCCGGGAGGAAGCCCGATCGTGCGCACCGTGCGCGGCTACGGCTACGCCGTGGCCAGCGGGGAGGAGGAGTGAGCCGCCGTCCCATGGCGTCGCGGGTGACGCGGGGCATGGCCGTGGTCGCGGCCCTTTCCGCCCTCGTGCTGGCGGGAGCGGCGGCCGGTACGGCGTGGCTCCTGTGGGAGGCGGACCAGCGCCAACACCTGCGCGACGAAGCGGAGTCGCTGGTGGCCGCCGTCGAGCGCGAAGCGCGCGACGAGAAGATGACCTACGCCGAGGCGGCGCCGGAAGCGCTGCGCGAGAGCACCGTGCCGGGGGTCCGGGTCGAGGTATGGACGCCGGCCCGTCTGGTCGCCTCCACCGGCAGCGGGCCCGAGATCGGGCGCGAGGGCAGCGCGGCCAGCGACGCCGCCGCCGACTGGGTCGTGCATCGACGCCGGATGCCGGACGGCCTCATGCTCGTGATCGCGGCCCCCGCCACCTACGGGCGCCGCGCCCTGCGGGTCTTCACGTTCTCCCTCCTCGGCGCGTCCCCCGTCTGCGTGGCCGTCGCGTTCGCGGTCGGCCGCGCCGTGGCCCGCCGGGCCACGCGCCCCCTCATCGACCTGCAGGCGCGCATCGGCGGAATCCGCGGTCTCGAGCCGCTGCCGCCGGCGGAGGAGCCCGACGCCCCCGCGGAGGTGAGCGACCTCGAGGACGCCTTCCGCTCGCTCTGGGCACGTCTCGAAGGGATGGTGCGGCGCGAGCGCGAGTTCGCGGCCAACGCGTCGCACGAGCTGCGCCTGCCCCTGGCTCGCATCCGCCTGCTCGCGGAGCGCGCGCGGGGCGGGGCGGACGGGGCCGGACGTGCGGCCCTCGACGCCCAGGTCGAGGAAGTGGATCGCCTCGTGCGCGTGGTGGAATCCCTGCTCGTGCTGGCTCGCGACACCTCCGCGGGCATACCGCGCGGCGAGGCGGTGAACCTCGCGGACGTGGCGCGGCGCGTGACCGCGCGCGTCCTGGACGGGGCGGGGGGCGAGTACCGGTTCCCGGACGAGGCCGTCGTGCGCGGCGACGAGGACCTCATCGAGATCGCGGTGCAGAACCTCCTCGAGAACGCGCGGAAGTTCGCGGCGGCGCCCCAGCCCATCCGGGCCGTCCTCTCCGACGAAGGAGGGCTCGTCCGGCTGGAGGTGACCACGCCGGGCGCGCATATCGCGGCCGCGCAGTCCGAGCAGCTGTTCGACCGCTTCTACCGCGCGCCGGACGTCCGCCCGCACCGCGACGGCCACGGGCTGGGCCTGGCCCTGGCCCGCCACGTGGCCCGCCTTCACGGCGGCGACGTGCAATGCGTGTCCACGGAGTCCGAAGACGCGCGCTTCGCCCTGCAGCTCCCGGCCTGGACCGCGGACCGTCCACCCGCTGGTTGAACGGAAGCCTAACGAACCTCCGGCCCCCCGCCCGCCGCGCATCCGTGCGTCTATTCTGAAAGTAATGGCCCGGCGGCGCGCCGGATTACTCCTGGTTCTACTCCTTTGGCCCGGGCTGGCCGCCGGGCAGACGTCCGCCCCGCCCATCCCCTCCCCGTCTCCGTCCGTTTCGCCGATCTCTCTCGAGGAAGCGCTGCTCCTCGCGCGCGCGAACCCCGCCATCACCGCCGCCCGCCTGCGCCGCGCGGTGGACCAGGCCGGCATCGACATCGCCCGCGAGAGGCCCAACCCGGAAGCGCGCTACGAGCACACCAACGAGCTGCCGCGCGACGCGTTCAGCGTCGCCCAGCTCATCGAGCTCGGGGGCAAGCGCGGGCACCGCATTGCCCTCGCGGAGGCGGCGGCGCGCACGGGCGAAGCCGAGCTGGCCCAGACGGAGGCGGAAGTCACGGCGGACGTCTACCTCGCGTTCTTCGGGCTGGCCGGAACGCAGCGGCGGCTGGAGGTCGCGCGCGAGCTGGCGCAGATCGCGGTCCGGGCGCGCGAAGCCGCGAGCGCGCGCTACGAAGTGGGGGACGTCTCGCGCCTGGACGTCCTGCAGGCGGACCTCGCCCTCTATCAGGCGGAGAACGACGCGGCCGCCGTGGAGGGCGAGCAAGCGGGAGCCCGGGCCGAGCTCAACGTGCTGATCGGCCGGGAGGTCAACGCGCCCACCGTCGCCGCCGAGCCGGCGGACACCTCCGTTCCCGCCCCCGTGGACGCCACCGTGATCGCGCTGCAGTCGAACACGGCCCTGGCCGTCCTGGACCGGCAGGTGGCGGAGGCGCAGGCGCGGGCGGCGCTGGCCCGCGCCCAGCGCACCGTCGATCCGACGATCGAGGGCACCGTGACCCACGGGGCGGAGCCGGAGTTCACCTGGGGCTATCGCGCCGCGGTTGCGGTGGTGGTGCCCCTCTTCACGCGCCACAACGCGGCCGTGCACCAGGAAGAGGCGACGCTGGCCCTCCTCGCCGCCCAACGGGAGGCGATGGCGCAGCGCATTCGGGGCGCGGTCGCGTCCGCGGCCTTCCGCGCCGCCGCCGCCCGCGAGCAGTACCGGCGCTACCGCGACGACATCCTGCCCCGGAGCAGGGAGGTGGAGGCCATGGCCCAGGAGTCGTATCGCGCCGGGCAGACCAACCTGGTCGCCCTCCTTCAGTCGCTCCAGTCCGCGCGGGAGTTGCGCGCCAAGTCCCTGCAAGCCGCGGCCGATTTCGAGAACGCCCTGGCCTCGCTGCGGCAGGCCATGACGGCGCCGCCGAAATGAGCGCCCGCCGGCTGGCCGTCGCCATCACCGCCTCTGCGCTCGCCGCCGCCTGTCACAAGGCGCCGCCGGAAGACGTGGCCACGACCGCGCCCATGCCGGTCCAGGTCGCGGCCGCGCACCTGGGCACGATCACCGCCTACGTCCGCGTCACGGGCCTCATCGAGCCGGCGCCGGGCGCGGACTGGACGGTGACGGCGCCGGACAAGGCGCTCGTCACCGAGATCCGCTACGCCCCCGGGGACTACGTCCGGCAGGGGGCCGTCGTCGCGCGCTTCGACGCGCCGCCCCTGCGCGCGGACGTGGCCACGCGTTCGAGCGAGCAGTCCCAGGCCCGCGCCCGTCTCGACAACGCGCGACGGAACCACGAGCGGCTGTCCACGCTCCTGGAGAAGGGGATCGCCTCGCGCAAGGAGGTCGAAGACGGGCGCAAGGAGCTGCTCGACGCAGAGGCGGCCGTGCGCGAGTCCGGCCAGACCCACGCGGCTGCGGTCGACCTCGCGGCACGCGCCACGCCGGTCGCGCCCTTCAGCGGGATCGTGGCCGAGCGCTGGCACAACCCGGGGGACGTCGTCGACGCAAACGAGCACGTGCTCCGGGTGGTCGATCTCCGCCGCCTGCAGGTCACGGCCGCCGTGCCGGTGGCGGACGCGACGCGCGTGGTCCTCGGGCACGGCGCGCGCGTGACCGTGCCCGGAGGCGAGGGACGGGAGATCGCGGGCAAGGTCGTGGGCACGGCCGCGACCGTCGATCCCGCGACGGGTACCGCCGCCATCCGGGTGGCCGTGTCGGGAGCGCTTCCCGTCGGCACGCCCGTGGAGATCGCGATCGTGGCTGAGCAGAGAGCGAACACGCTGATCGTGCCCGCGGACGCCATCGTGCGCGAGGAGAACAAGACGGCCGTGTTCGTGCTCGGTTCCGACAACAAGGCGCATCACCGCGGCGTGGTGGTGGGGCTCGTCTCCGCGGAGGAAGCGCAGATCGTCTCCGGCCTGCGCGAGGGCGAGAAGGTTGTCGTCAAGGGCCAGGACGAGCTGCCCGACGGCGCGACCGTCACCGTCGAGGAGCCTTCCCCTCCCGCGACGGGACCCACGAAGGCGCCGGCCGGATCGCCACCGCCCGCTCCGGCCGCGCGTCCCTCCGCGCATCCATGAACCCGGCTCGCGTCTCCTCGCGCCACGCGCGCGCCGTGCTCCTGGTGACCGCGCTGCTCGCCGCCGCGGGCTTCATCTCGCTCCTGTCCCTGCCCAGTGACATCTACCCGCCGCTCAACTTCCCGCGCGTGGTGATCATCGGGCACGCGGGGACCCTGCCCGCGCGCTCGATGGCCCTCAGCGTGACGCGGCCGATCGAGCAGGTCGTGATGGAGGTTCCCGGCATCCGGCGCGTGCGCTCGACGACATTCCGCGGGTCTACCGAGATCTCGGCTCAGTTCGATCCGTCCTTCGACATCCTGCAGGCCTTGCAGCAGGTCCAGAATCGGGTGGCCGAGCTCCGCGGCGAGCTGCCGCAGGAAACCGAACTCACGGTCGAGCGTCTGACCACTTCCGCCTTTCCCATCCTCAGCTACAACCTCACCGGCGGCCTGCCGGAGGCCGATCTCCGCGATGCCGCCTTCTACGTGGTGCGGCCCAGCCTCGCCCGCGTGCCCGGCGTCGGAAGGGTGGAGGTCCTGTCCAGCGACACCCGCGAGATCGAGGTCGTCACTCAGCCACCGCGCCTGCTGGCCAGCGGTCTCACCGTGCACGATGTGGCGGAGGCGCTCAAAGCGTCCAACCAGGTCGTTCCGGTGGCCCGGTACCCGGCGGGCGGCCAGCAATATCTGGTCCTGGCCTCGGGTCTCTGGGCCTCGGTCCCGGAGATCGCGCGGACCCCGGTGACGGTCAGGGGCGGGGCGGTCCTCCGCGTGGCTGATCTCGGGGACGTGTTCCCGGGCGCACCCGACCGCGTCTCCCTCATCACGGGCAACGGCCGGCCCGCCGCCCTCGTGAACGTTTCGCAGCAGGTCGGCGCCAACATCCTCGAGGTCCGTGACGGCGTGGAGGCTACCCTCCGCGACCTGACCAGCCGCCTTCCCTCCGGTCTCCGCATCTCGAAGGTCTACGACCTGGCCGGCTTCGTGGCGGATGCGATGGCCAGCGTGCGGGACGCCATCCTCATCGGCGGTCTGCTGGCCGTGGTCGTTCTCTTCGTGTTCCTGCGCTCCTGGCGCATCACGCTGGTCGCCGCTCTCACCCTTCCCCTCACCATGATCGCCACCTTCCTGTTCATGCGGCTCTTCGGCGAGACGGTGAACCTCATGTCCATGGGGGGACTGGCCGTGGCCATCGGCCTCGTCATCGACGATGCAGTGGTCGTCGTCGAGAACATCCACCGGCATCTCGCCCGGGGCGAAGAGAACGCGATCGAGAAGGCCACGTCGGAGCTGGTGGCGCCCGTGGTCGGGTCCACTCTCACCACCGTGGTCGTGTTCGCGCCCCTGGGCCTGCTGTCCGGCGTCGTCGGCCAGTTCTTCCGTGCCCTCTCCATCACCCTGAGCGTATCGGTCCTCATCTCCCTGTTCCTGGCCCTCACTCTCATCCCCCTGCTCTCCCACTGGGCCTACGGGCATGGGGAGCACGCGGAAGAGACCTCGCGCAAGCTCGACGACCGCTACACCCACTATCTCGAGAAGTCGATGGCGCGCCCTCGCCTCCTCCTCGCCGGCGTGGGCCTGCTCATCCTTTTCGCGGTGCTGCTCTACACGCGCGTCGGCAGCGGCTTCCTTCCCCACATGGACGAGGGCGGCTTCGTCATCGACTACCTGAGCCCGCCCGGGAGCGCCCTCGAAGAGACGGACCGCATGGTCCGCAGGGTCGAGAAGATCGTGGCGGACACGCCCGAGGTGGCCTCGTTCTCGCGCCGCACGGGGTCCGAGCTCGGCCTCTTCGCGACCCAGCCCAACAAGGGCGATCTGGTCGTGCGCCTCAAGCCGCGCGGCCAGAGACACCGGTCGTCCGACGCGATCGTCGAAAAGATGCGCACCCAGATCGAGGACGATGCGCCGGGCCTCGAGATCGAGTTCGTCCAGCTCTTGCAGGACATGATCGGGGACCTGGAGGGCAATCCGAACCCGATCGAGGTCAAGATCTTCGGGGACGACGTGGAGCGCCTGGCCGCGATCGCGGAAGAGATCCAGCCCAAGGTGGAGAAGGTCAGCGGCATCGTAGACGTCGTGGGCGTCGAGCGGGGCACGCCGGAAGTGACGTGGGCCATCGACCCCGTGGCTTCCGGCCGCCTGGGCTTGACCGTCGAGCAGGTCGCCCAGCAGCTCCAGGCCGCCTGGCTGGGCGAGGTGGCGACGGAGCTGCGCCTCCTCGATCGCACCATCCCGGTGCGCGTGCGCTATCCAGACGACATCCGGCTGGACCCCAATCGATTGATCCAGACGACCGTGCGCGGCCCCGACGGCAAAGTTGCCACCATCGGCAGCCTGGCACATTCCACGGAGAGCGGCGCCGAGCCGATCATGCAACGCGAGAACCTGCGGCAGATGGCGACGGTCACCGCCCGCCTGGAAGGGCGCGATCTTGGCAGCGGGGTCAAGGAGATCAAGTCGATACTCGCGGGGGTCAAGCTCCCCGTCGGCTACACGATCGAAGTCGGCGGCCAATACGAATCGCAGCGGCAGGCCTTCCGCGAGCTGCTGCTGGTGCTGGGCATCGCGGCGTCGCTGGTGCTGGTGGTGCTCGTGATCGAGTTCCGGTCCTTCACGCCGGCCATCCTGATCCTGGCCGCGGCGCCGCTCTCGTTCGGGGGCGCCCTGTTGATGCTGTTGATCACGGGGACGGAGCTGAACGTCTCGTCGGCCATGGGTTTCATCCTGCTCATCGGGCTCGTGGTCAAGAACGGGATCGTGATGATCGACTACGCGCATCACCTGCACGAGGGCGGGCTGCCCTTCCAGGAGGCGGTGGAGCGCGCGGCCCGCATCCGCCTGCGCCCGATCCTGATGACGACGCTGTGCACGCTCTTCGGCCTGCTGCCCCTGGCCCTGGGGCTGGGGGCGGGGGCGGAGCTGCAGAAGCCGCTCGCCCTCGTGGTGATCGGCGGCCTCAGCCTGTCCACGCTGGTGACGCTGTTCGCGGTGCCGACGTTCTACGTGGGGTTGCGGCGGCGGGCGGAGGACCGCAAGCCGCCGGCCGCGGCGGCGCCTGCGATCTGACGGCGGCCGCGGGCCCGGCCCACAATGTGGAGATGACCCAGCAGAAGTGGGATCCGCGGACCTACGCCCAGAACGCGCGCTTCGTGTCCGACCTCGGCTCCCCGGTGGTCGACCTGCTCGCGCCCCGGCCAGGGGAGCGGATCCTCGACCTCGGCTGCGGCGACGGCGCGCTCACGGAGAAGCTGGTCGCGGCGGGCGCGTTGGTCGTGGCCGTCGATGCCAGCGCGGAGCAGGTCGCGGGGGCGCGGGCACGCGGCCTCGACGCACGCGTGGCCCGTGCCGAGTCCTTGCCCTTCGACGCCGAGTTCGATGCCGTCTTCAGCAACGCCGCCCTGCACTGGATGCCCGACGCCTCGGCCGTCCTTTCCTCGGTGTACCGCGCCTTGCGCCCGGGCGGCCGGTTCGTCGCGGAGATGGGCGGGGCGGGGAACGTGGCCGCGATTCGCTCGGCATTGGTCTCGGCGCTCGACCGTCGCGGCATCGACGGCGCCGGCCTCGACCTCCTGTTCCTGCCCACGGCGGACGAGTACCGCGCCCTGCTCGAGGCGGGAGGATTCACCGTGCGCACGATCTCGCTTTTCGCGCGGCCGACACTGCTGCCGGGCGACCTGTCGGCGTGGCTGGAGACGTTCGCGCAGTCGTTCCTGCGCGCGGTGCCCGATGACGACCGGGCTGGGCTGATCGAGGAGGTCTCGGCCATGCTTCGGCCGCGTTTGTACGACCCGGCGCGCGGCTGGATCGCGGATTACGTGCGTCTCCGGTTCGCGGCGGTCAAGGAGTAGGAGGAGGCGGCCAGGAACGCGCCTCAGGCGGCAATCCCGCGAACGGCTGGGGCCAGGTCGGCTGTCCATTCTTGCGACTGGCGGGCGGGCGGGGACCGAACACGATCTCCGCTTCGTACTGATTGTGCCGCCGGCAACGTAGCGCGATGTTGTCGATCGTCGCCCGGCCACCCTTCGCGTATGGAATCACGTGGTGGAACTCCAGGAACGTGCGCTCGGTGCACCGATGTCCGTCCGCCGAGACGAACCCACACTGCCCCCCGTCGCGTCGCCATGCCCCGCGCCTGACGTCGTTCGGGATGTCGCGGGAATTGGGGATGGTCCGCCAGTCCGGCCTATCCGCCCCGGGGCGGATAGGGCGCGCGGGCCTCGGCCTGGCCACCGCCGCCAGCTTCTTTCGTTCGACCTTCTCCAGGAGCAACGTCAGGGCACGATCCACGATCGAGGCAGGGTCGCCGTCGGGAATCTCCCGGCGTAGAAGTGTCTGGAGGCGCCGCAGCTTGTCGTGGCTCTCTTCCCCGATCGTGAACTGGACGCGGTAGCGCTGCGGCGACGTCGCTTCGATGATCGGCCGGCGCGGCGGAGCCGGCGGCGGAATGGCGGGGAGCGAAGCCGGTGGCCCAGGTGCCACGATCGCCTCGGCCTGGGCTCCCTGTACCGGCACCGAGCGGACGGCCGGAGGGGTGTTTGGCAGCTTTCGCACGGAAGACGGGACATCCGGCCGTGGCGCCAGCTCGGCCACCAGCGCCTCGATCTGGCGCCGGCGGCGGCCTCGTGCCCGGGTGAGCACGGACTCGTGATTCTCGATGGTGAGGTGTGGGCCGAGCATGCGAATGGACGTGAGTGACAGCTCACCCGAGGCGAGCAAGTCGAGGATGGCCGGGAAGCGACGGCAGGCGCGAGCCGCGCAGATGCGGTTGCACGTGGCGTCTTCGGAGAGCCCAAGGGCTTCTACGCAGTAGCTGAAGAGTGAGCCATGTCCTTTGGCCGCGTAGACGGACGGCCGCGAGTCGAGCGCGGCGAGATGGGCGACGAGCTCGACCGTTGCTTCGCGCTCCTGGCCCGCGAGAGCAAGAAGGCGAGTGAGGAGATCGTGATCCGAGAGACCAGACGCGAGAGCGAGGATGTTCGAGTTCATGCACCGTATGTATCACGGTGATTTTTGGAGCCTCCGCGAAGACCGCGCCGGCGCGAGGAGCGTCGAGTGATGACACGTTGGCGCGCGTCCGCCCATCGCCGCACGAAGCGCGACAGGGGCCGAGAACGCCTTTCAGGATCGATCTGGCGAGCGAGCGTCAATGAAGCGACGGGACGCGTTGAAGAATGCGGGTCCGAAACTTCGAGCGGCGCAAATAAATCTGGCTGAGAAAGTCTTGCCGTCGTTCTGATCGCAGACCAACCGAGCCGCAACCTCAATCTCCTAACCGAGTCGATCGAATTTCCGTTGCGCGATCGACTCGGTTGGCAGATTGAGGCTCTGGTCAGGTCGGCGGTCAGCTTCGGTCGAGCCACTCCGTCACGTACTCCATCGGCCGCCACTACCGGCCGCCCACCACTACAGGCCCCCCAGAATCCGCTCCACTTCCTCCGCGAACGCGTCCACGTCTTCGACGCGCGTGTAGAAGCTCGGCGTCACCCGTACCCCGGCGAACTCCTCGTGGGCGAAGGCGACCACGAAGATGCGGGCGCGATCCCAGAGCGCGTCCGCGAGGACGGCGGGCTCCATCCCGGAGACCGCGAACGTGCCCAGGCCGCACGACATCTCCGGCGAGAGGTCCGTCAGCATCCGCACCCGCGGATGCCGCGCCAGGCGGCGCGCCCAGCGGTCGCGCAGATAGCGCAGGCGCGCCGATTTGCGCTCCGTGCCCAGGACCTCGTGGAAGGCCAACGCCTCCCGCGCCGCGTTGTGCAGGGCGGCGGGATGGGTGCCGATCTGCTCGAACTTGCGGATGTCGTCCGCGCGCATGTCGGAAGGGGGAGCCATCAACGGCCAGTGGCCCGCGATCTTGGACCGGCGCACGTAGAGGAAGCCCGTGCCGTGCGGTGCCATCACCCACTTGTGCAGCGTGGCGCCGTAGTAGTCGCAGTCGAGGTCGTCGCGGCGGAAGGGGAGCTGGGCCAGCGCGTGCGCGCCGTCGACCACCACCTCGATCCCCGCGTCCCGGCCCATCCGGCAGATCTCGGCCACCGGGAAGATCTGGCCGGTCAGGTACGTCATGTGCGAGACGAGGAGGACGCGCGTGCGCGGGGTGAGCGCGGCGCGAAAGCGGGCGACGAGATCCGCGGGCGAGGAGGGGGGGACCGGGAAGGAGAGGGCGCGCACCACGATCCCGTCGCGTTGCGCGCGCTGTCGCAGGGCGGCCAGCGTCCGCGGATAGTCCTGGTTGGTCGTGACCACCTCGTCGCCGGGCCTGAGGTCGAAGCCGAACAGACACGTCTCCAGCGACTCGCAGGCGTTGCGGGTGATCGCGACTTCTTCGGCATCGCACCCGAAGAGCGCGGCCAGCCGCGCGCGGACGACCTCCACCTCCGGCTCCAGCACGGACCACATCGTGTAGGCCGGAGCCTCGTTCGCGCGGGCGAGGTCGCGCCGCAACGCGTCCTGCACGAGCCGCGGCGAGGGCGAGACGCCGCCGTTGTTGAGGTTCACGATGTTGCGGTCGACCTCGAAGGCGGCCTGGACCACGTGCCACAGCCTCTCGTCCGCCGCCGCCTCCTCCGCGGACAGGCCGGCGACCCGCGCCACCGCTTCGCGCATCGGAGCGAGGGCGGCGTCGGAGCGCCGCTGGCGCTCCCGCTCGCGCTCCGCGATCTCGGCGGCCGCCGAAGAGGCGATGCTCATGGCGACGGATGATAGCGCGTGACGCGCGCGGGACCGGACGTTACACTGCCCTTTCGTCCGGGGAGACGAGCGAGACATGGGAGATTGGGTTCGAGCGCTCGCGGAAGCCGAGCTTGCGCCGGGACGCTGCACCGAGGTGAGCATCGGCGGAAAGCCGGTGGCCGTGTACAACGTCGAAGGCACGTTCTACGCGACGAGCAACACCTGCATCCACCGCGGGGGCCCGCTGGGCCAGGGGCTGCTGAGCGGCCACGAGGTCATGTGCCCGTGGCACGCGTGGACCTGGGACGTGCGCTCGGGCGAGAACACCGCGAACGCGAGCCTGCGCATCCCGTCCTACGAGACCAAGGTCGAAGGCGGCGACGTGATGGTGAGGATCCCGGACTAACCCTCGCCGGACGCCGGTCCCGTCTCGGGCGTTCCCTCCGGCGGCGGCGCCGAGGCGACGCGGTTGCGGCCGCCTTCCTTGGCCGCGTAGAGCCGCTGGTCGGCCACCCACACCAGGCGCTCTTCCGTCGCGCCGTCCTGGGGCCAGGTGGCGACGCCCATGGAGGCGGTGACCTGGCCGACCATGTCCACGAGGGTCGTGGAGAGCCGGACGCGGACCCGCTCCGCGGCCTTGACCGCACCCGGGTGGTCCGTGCCCGGCAGCAGCAGGGCGAACTCCTCGCCTCCGAAGCGCGCCACCACGTCCGTATCGCGCCGGCCCTCCCGGAGCGCGCCCGCCACGTGGCGGATGGCGGCGTCGCCGGCCGGATGTCCGAAGGTGTCGTTCACCTTCTTCAGCTGATCGACGTCCACCAGCACCAGCGAGAGGGGCAGGCCCGTCCGACGCGCCCGTCCCAGCTCGCGCCGCAGCGCCTCCGTGAAGCGGCGCCGGTTGGCGAGCTGGGTGAGCTCGTCCGTCGAGGCCATCTGGCTGAGGGCCAGGAAGAGGCGCGCGTTCTCCACGCCCAGGGCCACCTGCTGCGCGATGTCGCCCAGGAACTCGATGGCGGGCCCGTCGAAGTGCACGAAGCGGCGCGTCGATACGAGGCTGACCGCGCCCATGAGCTGATCACGCACGGCCAGGGGCACGATCAGGAGGGACGTCGCCTCCGCGAACGGGTGGAGATGCACGGGCGGAGGGTTCTCCGCGTCCTGGAACAGCACGGGCGCACCCTTGAGCAGCGCCGCGACCAGGGAGGTCGCGGGCTCGAGGTTGTGCCGTCCGATCTTCTCCTCCTCTTCCGGAGTGGTGCCGGCCCAGGCCACCGCGGACAGCACCTGGGCCCGCGGCGCCTTGAGGTAGAGGACGACGCGATCGGCGCCGCTGGCCGCCATGAGCTCGGGGGCGACCGCTTGCAGCAGCGATTCCGGCTCGTGGCGCGACGCGGCCATGCGCGTGATGCGAGCTACGGCGGTGGCGCGCGCTCGCGCCTGGCGCTCCTTGCGCAGCAGCGAGCCCGCCTCCAGGAAGAGGGCGGCGTGGTCGGCGAAGGCCCCCACGATCCTCTCGTCGCGCGGACCCGGCACGTGATCGGCGTCGAAGACCACGATGATCGCGCCCCGCGCCTCGTCGCGGGTGAGGAGGGGCGCGGCCAGGGTGCGGCCGGTCACGCCGCGGAGGCCGAGGCGCGGCAGCCGGGTGGAGGCGTCGGTGATCACGGCCGTCTTGCGCCCGAGGAGCGTCCCGCGCAGGTCCCCGGCCTGGTCCACCGACATCTCGCCTTCCGGGTCGCCCCCCCGCGAGGCGGCCACGCGCAGCACCCGGCCCTCCAGGACGACCGCCACCGCCGCCTGGTAACGGACGATGCGCCACATCTGATCGAGGACCGTGCTCATCGCGGCCTGCTCGCTGAGCGTCCCCACGAGGGCCCGTGACACGTCGCGCAGGCTCTCGCTGAGCACGCGCCGGTCGCGCTCCTCCACGTAGATCCGGATGTTCTCGATGGTGACGGCGACGGCGCCCGCCAGCGCGGTCAGGGTGCGGACGTCTTCGGGGGTGAAACCTCCGGGCTTGTTGATCGCGTAGAGGAGCCCGAGGATGCGCGCCCCGTGCCGGACGGGCACGGTCAGGACGGCGTGTACCCCCCGGTCCTTCACGGAGGGGTCGTAGAAGGGATCGCTCGCGGGCTCGTTGCTCAGGTAGGGCTCGCCCGTGCGCACGACGTGCGCGGACGCGGGGGCCTGCGCGATCGGGAACCGGTATTGGGGGATCGACCGCGACGCCGCGCCGTAGCTGGGCCGGCGGGCGATCAACTCGTCCGTTTCCGGGTCGTAGAGGGCGAGGTGGCAGGTCTCCGCGCCCACGGCGGCGGCGGCGCTGCGGGCCACCGCGTCGTAGTTCTCCCCCACGTCTTCATGGAGGAGGAGCAGGGAGGGCTCGACGAACTCCAGGGCGGACCTCGGGCAATTGTTAAGGAGGGGGAGAATCAAACCGCACCCGACCTGGGCTGTCAAGATGGACTTTTCTCGGCGCCTGTGCCAAAAATCGTGGTTCGTCATGAAGAAGACCTCGTTACTCATCGCCTTGCTCGCCGCCGCCACCTGGACGGTGGCGTCGGCCCAGACTCCTGCTCCTTCGCCCACACCGGCCCCCCCCGCGGCGGACGCTCAGCCAAACAGCACGCCGGTGGCGTCGAGCGCGTCGTTCCCGTCGCAGGTGGACGTCGTCACCGTGGACGTCGTGGTCACCGACAAGAAGGGCCAGTCCATCACGGGCCTCACCAAGAGCGACTTCCAGGTCACCGAAGACGACGATCCCCAGGCCATCACCGACTTCGAAGCGGTGCAGCTGCCGGCCGTCGCCAGCGAGAAGCCGGCGCCGCGCCCGCGCGTGTCCACGAACCTCGACCGGGAGTCGCACGCCGGCCGCTCCTTCGTGATCCTCTTCGACGACATCCACCTGACCCTGGCCGGGGGCCAGCGGGCCAAGGCCGCCGTCGCCCAGTTCCTCAAGACGGGCGTGCGTGAAGGCGACCGCGTCAGCCTGGTCGCCACCGGGGGCGGGGCCTGGTGGAGCACGCGCATGGAGGCGGGGCGCGACGAGCTGATCGCCCTGCTCAAGCGCCTCGACGGCCGCTTCATACCGGACAGCACGCCCGAGCGCATGTCCGACTACGAGGCGATGCGCATCCACATCTACCACGACCAGCAGGTGGAGGAGCGGGTGAGCCGGCGCTTCGAGACCTACGGGGCCAGCGCGCGCTCGCAGAGCTCGCAGGACGCGAACCTCTACCAGAACGGCGATCCCTTCGTGCAGGCGCGGGCCAGCGACGTCTACTTCCAGTCCGTGTCGCGCAACCGCATCACCCTCGAGGTCCTGGAGCGTGTGCTCCTGTCGCTGGGCGCGGCCAAGGGCCGCAAGGCCGTCATCCTCGTCTCCGAGGGATTCATCTACGATCCGAACCTCGACGAGTTCAAGGACGCGGTGCAGGCCTCGCGCCGCGGGAACGCGGCCATGTACTTCCTGGACGCGCGCGGGCTGACCGGGATGCCGAGCTACTTCACCGCGGAGTTCGGTCCCCCCATCGACACCCGCGACATCGGGGCCGTCTTCCTGGACAACCTGCAGGAAGCGGAAGGGGCGGAGTCCCTGGCCTCGGACAGCGGCGGGTTCTCGGTCAAGAACTCGAACGACCTCGGCCGCGGCATCCAGCGCATCGCGGACGAGAGCCGCAGCTACTACCTCCTCGGCTACAACTCCTCGAACACGGCGCGTGACGGCCGCTTCCGCAAGATCTCGGTCAAGCTGCCGGGGAAGAAGGGCCTCACGATCCGCGCGCGCAAGGGCTATTTCGCGCCCCTGGAAGGCAAGACGGTCGCCAAGAAGAAGCCGGAGGCGGGCGATCCCGCCATCCAGTCCGCCCTGGACTCGCCGTACCAGGAGCAGGGCGTGCCCATCCGCACGACGTCCTACGTCTTCGACGAGACGCTGCTGGGCAAGGCCAGCGCGCTGGTGGCGGCGGACGTGGACGTCTCCAAGTTCGCCTACACGGAGAAGGACGGCCGCTTCCAGGACACTCTCGACTTCCTCATCGTGGTCGCCCACCGCGAGACGGGGGAGTTCTTCCGCTACGACCAGAAGATCGAGATGAACCTGATGCCGGCGACGAAGGAGCGGCTGGCCGCCCAGTGGTTCCCGATCGTGCGCGACTTCGAGCTCGCTCCCGGCGGCTACCAGGCCAAGATCGTGGTCCGGGACAAGAACAGCGGGAAGATCGGCACCGTCATCCACGAGTTCGAGGTGGCGGACCTGTCCCAGTTCCGGACCTCCACCCCCGTCATCACCGACACCCTGCAGCCGGACCAGGAGAAGAAGGACGTCCCGCGCCCCGCCATCATCGTGCGGCGTACCTTCGCTCCGGGGACGACCCTGTTCGCCTCCTTCGAGGTCTACGGAGCGACGAAGGAGAAGCCGACCGGCATGCCCAAGGTGAGCGCCGGCTACGTGGTGCGGCGGCCGGACGGATCGCCCGTGGTCGAGGTGGCGCCTTCGCGCATCAACCCGACGTCGCTGGGCAAGCTCTCCCGCATCGTGGGCACGCGCCTCCCGGAGGAGGCCACCGGTGACCTCGAGTTCGTCCTGAGCGTCAAGGACGAGATCTCCGGCAAGACCCTCGAGGTCAAGGAGCCGTTCACGGTCGCGGTGGGCGCCCCCAAGGCCGCGGCCCCGCCCACGGGCGGCGAATAGCCCTCGCCCGTCCGGAGCCCCCCGCTAGCGCGCGGCCGGAGAGGCGGGGGTCGTGGCCGGCGCGGCCGGGACGGTGGTGGCCGGAGCCGCGCTGGCGGGTACGGTCTTGATCGGAGCGGCGGCGGAAGCGCCGGGCGCCGGCGAGGGGCCGTTCACGCGGTCCAGGATCGAGCTCTCGTGCGGGCGCAGCATGGACAGGGCCAGGCTGGTCACCATGAAGAGCCCGGCCAGCACGGTGGTGGCGCGCGAGAGCACGTTCGCGGAGCCGCGCGGGCCGAAAGCGGTCTGGGTGCCGCCTCCCCCGAAGGCGCTGGCCAGGTCCTGGCTCTTGCCCTGCTGCAGCAGGACGACGCTGATCAGGAACAGGCAGGCGACGATATGGAGGAACAGGACCAGGTAATAGGCGATGTTCATGCGTTTGCCATCCAGGAGGGCGGACCCATCCGGGTCCGCGCGAAACGCCTAGTATAGCCCGGCCGCGTCAGGTGCGCGACGCCCGCGGCCGCAGGGAGGCCAGGCGCAAGAGGCCGTCCGCGGTCAAAACCGCGTCCAGGGTGCGCAGGGCCGCTACCCCTTCCGCCTCGTGCGGGTAGACGGCGAGCGGCCGGAGCTCGATCCCGCCCCAGTCGGGTACGTCCATTTCCGCAGGTAGAAGCAGTCCCCAACGCAGCGATCGACGGCGGCATTCGAAAAGGGTGACGCGCATATCTGGGCGCGGATCCTACCGGAGGTGCGACGGGCCGATCGGCGGGACGTGACAGCCCGCGCCACTGTCACAATGAATGGTGGTTCAGGAATTCTCTTCCTGGCGGTACTGCACGATACCGAGGAAGCTCTCGGCTTTCAGCGACGCCCCGCCCACCAGCACCCCGTCCACGTCGGCCTGGATCATGATGCCGGGGGTATTGCCGGGGTTGACGCTGCCGCCGTAGAGGATGCGCACCGCCTCCGCCGCGTCGTCGCCGTGGCTGATGGCGATGCGCTTGCGCAGGAAGGCCTGGACCTCTTCCGCCTGGTCGGGCGTGGCCACGCGGCCGGTCCCGATGGCCCAGACGGGCTCGTAGGAGACGACCATGCGCGCCACCTCTTCCGGCTTGAGGGGCCGGAGCGCGCGCTCCACCTGGCGCTCCACGACCTCGAGCGTACGGTTGGACTCCCGCTCGGCCAGGGTCTCGCCCACGCAGACCATCGGGATGAGGCCGTTGTCGAAGGCGGCCCGGCTCTTCTTGCTGAGACGCTCGTCCGTCTCGTCGAAGATGTGGCGCCGTTCGGAATGGCCGAGGATCACGTACGCGCAGCCCACGTCGCGGAGCATCGCGGGAGAGATCTCCCCCGTGAAGGCGCCCTCGCGCTCCCAATGCATGTTCTGGGCGCCCATGACGATCGGCGAGCCCTTCAGGGCCTTGCCCACCTCGGCGAGCGCGGTGAACGGCGGCATCACCACGACCTCGTGGGGCGTGGGCTCCTTCTCCAGCCCCTCGCGGAGGGCGCGGGCGAGGGCCACCGCCTCGGACACCGTCTTGTTCATCTTCCAGTTGCCGGCGAACACGTAGCGACGCATGGGGGGAAGCATACACGGGCCGCGGCGCGATCGCGTAGGGTCGGCGCCCTGGGATCAGTACGCGGTCTGCATCGCTCCGATGAGGCGATCCGTGATGTCCGCTGGCGTCGCGTCGAGGGCGAAGCTCGTGAGCATGACGCTGTGGGGACCGCGCACCGATACCGAGACCTGCGAATCCGGGTAGGCCGGCGGCCGCAGGGTGACGATCCACGGGCCGCCGCGGACTCCCTGGAACGCGATCCGGATCGCCTCCTCCACCGCCTCGGCGCGGGGGAGGTCCCAGGAGAGCCGATCGATGACCGTGACCTCGACGTTCGTCGAGGAGTTCATGCGCGGGCGGGAGGGATGCCGATCGTGATGGCGGGCGAGGACCGGATCTCGAGGGTCAAGGGGGCGACGTCGGGACAAGCGATGGAGAACTCGCCGAACGATCCGGTCAGCCCCCGGCCCACCACTCCGGCTGTCGACCACGCGAGGACGGCCACGCCTTTGCACCCGCGGGTGGGCGCGGCGGCGTTCGCGAGCTGGCCCGTGATGCTCAAGGCGCGGTCGCTGCGCACGAGACGCAGGTCGATGGCCCACTGGTCCGCCTCGAAGAGCAGATGGCGGTCCGGTGACAGGCTGCGCACGCCGGCCTCGCGCGGCGCGAGGACGTTGTCGAACACGAGACGCCCGCCGATCGCCCCCGCGGCGGGCGCCTCCCAGGAGTCGGCAAGACTCTCCACCTCGCGCAGGGCGGCGGTGGGGATCATCGAGTCGACGGCGGTGGCGCGCACCACGAGGGAGAGCCGATCGAGAGCGGTACGGCAGCGGGTGCACTCCTCGAGGTGCCGGCGCAGGGCCGCCGCCTCGTCGTCGGCGACGAGGGAGCGAGCGAGATCGACGAGCTGGCCGGGCTCGAGGTGGTTCATGGGGTCTCCGAACTGGGGTTGATCGGCTTCACCGAACCGCGTGCGAGGTGGGCCGCGAGGTCCACCGCCGAGGGGACGATGATCCGCTGTGGGTACTTGCGGCCATCGCCGCGCACGACGTCGGCGATCTCCGCGTATTTGCCGGTACGCACGACATTGGCGGTCGCGCTCCAGTCCAGGCGCGGCGCCGCCGCCCCCATGAGGGCGACCGCCCCGCTCACCAGCGGCGTGCTGAACGAGGTTCCGGAAACGGCCGCGTAGTAGCCCCCCGGGAACGTGCTCACGAGGTCGACGCCGGGAGCCCCGACCTTGAAGGTCCCGTAGCCCTGGTTGGAGAACGGGGCCCGGGAGTCCCAGAGCGTGGTCGCTCCGACGCCCACGACCCAGTCGTGCTCCGCCGGCCAGCGCTGGACGACGAGGCCTTCGTTGCCCGCGGCCGCCACCACGATGCATCCCTGCTGGGCCGCGAAAGCGGTCGCGTACAGGACTTCCTGGGACTCGTTCTCGAAGGTGAAGCTGAGGTTGAGGACGCGGGCCCCCTTGAGCACGGCGTAGTAGATCGCCTGCGCGATGTCGGCGCTGCGGCCGGTGCCGTCGGAGGAGAACGCCTTCAGGGGAAGGATGCGCGCGCGGGGGGCCACGGCATGGATCAGGCCGGCCACGATCGTCCCGTGGCCGAAGGCCGGGGGCAGGGGCGGCGCCCCCGCCAGCCGGGTCTCGGTTTCCGTGTCGAGGATGGCCGCCGTCGATTGGGTGAGGCGGCCGGGCACGCACGCCGAATCCAGGATCGCCGCGGTGGACTGGACGACCTTGCCTTCCTCCCCCGTCACGCCGGACGAATACGTGCGGCACCGGCCCCCGTCGAGGATGGCCGCCGTGGATTGGTCGAGGTCTCCCCATTCCGACGCGCCGGGGACGTTCCGCGTGAAGTCGAAACCGGACAGGAGCACGTCCCGCAGCAGCGGTTGATGGGGATCGACGCCGCTGTCGATCACGGCCACGGTGATGCCGTCCCCCTCGGACGTTTCGGCGCGCGTGGCCGCCCCGACCTCGAGCTTCGCGAGGGCCGCCTGATTCACGTAGCCGTTCCAGGCCAGCGCACCGTGGAAATCGACGAAGGTGCGGTCGACGGCCAGCGCCTCGTCCAGGGGCTGGGTCGTCTGCTCGACCGCGGAACGGCCCGCCGTCTCGCCCGTCGTGGCCAGGAGGTCCGGCTCGAAGCTGCGGACCGCCCGGTCCGCGCGGACACGGGTCACGAGCGCGGCGTCAGGGGCCTCGGACGGCCCGGTGACGGTATAGAGGGACAGCCACCCGATGCGCCGGACCACTTTCAGGTCGTACGCCTGGCACACCCGCTCCAGCGCCGAGGCCCGCTTCATGCGAAGCAGGTACTGGGCATCCGCCGCCTGGGACGTCCCCGCGGCGGCCAGGGTCAGCCCGGCCACGACCGCACCGGTCAGCCGGTAGAGCCTCATGACGCCATCTGCCGCGGCCGGACGGGTATCCGGATCACGCGGCCCTCCTGGGGCGCGACTTCGATCCACATGCCGTCGTGTTCGGCCGGATCACCGTGTTCGACCTGGAACCCGCCTCGGTCGTTGGCGAAAGCCCGGACCACGACCCGGTCGCCGGCCAGCAGCGTCACGCGAACGTTGCCGATGTGCTTGGCCGGCCGCCGGACGTTCGTGATCTGCCCGATGATGACCACGCGCGACCTCTCCCGCGAGACGCGAACGTCCACCGAGAACTCTTCGGCCTCGTACACGGCCGGGTCCGACGCCGCGCCGCGCGCGCCCGCAGCGGCGAGAGGGAGCCAAAGCCTCTCATAGCCCGGGGCGGTTTTCACCATTGTGAGAGGCGTCACGCCGGACGAGCGCTGGGCGAGGCCCTTCGCGTGGTCCACAACCTCTTGAGGTGGTTCGACCTGGCGCAGCCGCCGCGTCAGCAGGGCGAAGCTCTTCCAGAGTTTGACGTTCCCCCGGCACCGGGCACACGAGGCCAGGTGCGCCCGGGCGGCCGTACGCCCGCGTGGGGAGGTGAGCCCCCGGCCCGCGTCGACCGCCGCCGCCGTGCTGCCGTGCCGGGAAGCCCCGACCTTGGACATTCGTGGCCCTCATTGGAATTCAGGGTGCGACGGCGCGGTCAAAAATAGAGGGGGCCGAAACTTTTCAGGCGCCGCGTCCGACGAGCACGAACGGGGCCCAGTAGTAGGGATGGGGGCGCCTCTCCCGCAGCTCGAGCATGGCGCGCTGGAGTGCGGTCCCCTTGTCCTGGCCCGGGTCGCCGAGGCAACCGTAGAAGCGGGACATGAATTCGGACGTGCTGGAGTCGCTGACGTCCCACAGCGTCACCAGCGCGGAGCGCGTACCCGCATAGAGGAGGCCGCGCACCAGTCCGAGGAGCTCGTCGCCTCCCTCGGCCACGTTGAGGCCCGTGCCGCACCCGCTGAGGGTCACGAGCTCGGCCGGCAGCTCGAGCTGGTACAGGTCGAAGAGGCTCAGGCGCGACGTGCCGAGCTGCACGGACGAGAACATCGGGTTGTCGTGGCGGAACTGCCCGTGGGTGGCGATGTGGACGAAGCGGCTGGTCGCGCCGTGGCGGCGGAGCACCGCCTCCGTGGCCTCCTCCCCGATGAAGACGCGCGGGGCGGGCAGGCACCGCGCCACCGCTTCGACCTCGCGGACGATGTGGGGCGTGGCCGCGTCGGGAATCCCCAGCACCAGCGATCCCTCGCCCGAGGGCCCCTTCGCGCCGCAGAGGTGATGGACGCTCGCGCTGGGGGAATAGCTGACGACGAAATCGTCGACGAGAGCGCGCGCGCCGTCGTGCAGGGCGTGGAAGGGCACGTAGTGCAGGAAGTCGTGGGGCACCACGACCAGGCGTCGTGTCGTCAGCCGCTCCCGGACGGGACCGATGAGGTGGGCGTAGAGGCGGCCCAGGTGCGCGGCGGTCGCCTCCGCCATGGCCGCCTCGAACGTGCGGACGTAGCGCTCCCCGAGCTGGAACTTGGCCAGCTGGAAATGGAGCAGCTGGAGCTCGAGCCGCACGCACGACGCCGGGGTCACGGGCACGATCGCAAGGTCGTTTGCGGTCAAGATCGCGGCGAACAGGAGCCCCCGGGCCAGGTAGAACTCGAGCACGGTCGTGTCGGACGGCAGCGTGGAGCGGATGCTCTCGAGGTCGACGCTGCGTCCGGACTGCAGGGAGGCGAACTCGGGGTCGCGTCCTCCCGCCTCGCGCAGGAGCCGCAGCAGCTCACCCTCGCGGCGGCGGCTCTTCTCGCGCAAGGCTGCGAGCGGCTCGACCGAACCGGCCGCATGCCCGGTTTCGGCGAGGTCCATGGTCCGGTAGTACCCGTTGAGCTCCTGGCGCAGCCCGCGGACCTCCTCCGCGATGCCGCTGCGAACCCGGGGAGAGGAGGGCAACGCGGTCGCGCGAAACGCGAGCAGGTCGGCCAGGGCGCGCGACTTCGCCTGCTCGATGTAGGTGAAAGCCTGCTCGACGTCCGCGCGGCCCGCCCCGCCCGCGAGGCGCAAGGCCACGAGGCTCTCGTAGACGGCCAGCTTGTCCTTGAGGAAGCCCACCTTGAGCTCGTCCTGCTCCAGATGGCTGCGGAGGTTCTCCAGGCGGCCGTGGGCGGCCTCGTAGGCGGCCAGCGCGGCCGGCCGCGATCCGAGCGCTTCCTCGATCTGGCCCAGGAGGAAGTGCGCGCGATGGCTCAGGTCGGGCACGCGGTCTCCCTGCAGGCGATCGAGGGCGCGCCGGCACCGCGCCCGCCCCGACACGAGCTGGCCGAGGGCGAGGTGGATCCGCGTGAGCACGAGCTCGGCCAGGGCGGCCTTGCTTTGGTGGCCGCCCGCGTCGAAGAACCGCAGGGCCTGCCGGCAGAGCTTCCGGGCCTCGAGGTGGCGGGCCTCCTGGTGGAGGACGAGGGCCCGGTAGACGTCGATCAATGCGGGCCAGAACTCGTTGCCCTCGCTCACGAACACGGCCCGCGCCTTCGCGAAGAGGTGCAACGACCGCAGGCCTTCCCCCTTGCGGCCCACGCCCACGGCGAGGTTCGCGAGCGCCTTGGCCGTCTCGTAGGGCATCTGCAGGCTCTCGAAGCCGGCCAGGGCCTGCTCGGCCAGGGCGACACCCTCGTCGAGGAGGTTCAGCTCGAGGTACAGCTCCGATTGGTCGAGGTCGCAGAGGGCGCGGTGATAGGCGTCGCCGAGCGCCTCCGCGCGCGCCCGCGCCACCTGGTAGAGCTCCAGGGCCAGCGTGTATTCGCCGCGGAGGTAGTGCAGGTAGGCGATGTTGTAGTCGGCCTCCACCACCAGGCGGTCGAGCCCGTGCGACTCGCAGAACGCGCGCGCCTCGCGGTGGACGTCGAGGGCGCGCGCGAAGTCGTTCAGGCTGATGTGGCAGACCGCGATGTTGCGCAGGGCCACGGCGACGTCGTTGGGCGTGCCCCGCTCCCGCAGCGTCGCCAGCGCGCGCTCGTAGAGGGCAAGGGCCTGGGGGAACCGGTCGCGGCGGTAGTGCATGTTCGCGACGTTGGTGTCCAGGCGGGCCAGGCGCAGGTGGTCGGCCCGCTGCTGGAACAGGGCGCGCGCGCGGTCCGCCCACGCCTCCGCCTGGTGGTAGCGGCCGAGATAGATGAGGGCCTGCAGCGCGCTCGACAGCGTCCGCGCGAGCTCCTCGTCCGCGCCCAGGCCTTCGTACAGCGCGCGCGCTTCGTCGTAGGCGGAAACGGCCGCTTCGTGCTCCCCGCGCGCGTACAACACGTGGGCGGCGGCGCGCCGCGCCCGGGCCTGGGCAGGGGCCTCGAGGCGCGCGGCTACCCAGGTGGCGGCTTCGGAGAGCCGCTCCGCGCGGCCGAGGGCGGTGTGCAGGAGGCGGGGGACCTCGTCCGCCAGGGCCGCCACCACCTCGGAGCGCACCAGGTCCGGGCGCTCCTCGAGGAACTGCTCGACGGCGGCGCGCGTGGGGAGGGAGGCGATCCGCTCCACCAGATCCCCGCCTGTCGGCGCGGGGGTGGGCTCCATCTCAGAACCCGAGCTCCTCGAGGGCCTTGTGCAATCGGTCGAGACAGCGTGCGCGGATGAAGCCGATGGAACCCGTGGCCAGTCCCAGGCGCCGGGCGACTTCGGCGTAGGGGATGGGCGGGCTCTCCCAGAAGAGCAGCCGCATCATCTCCTGGCAGCGGGCGGGCAGGCGGCCGATGGCCTCGCGCACGAGCTGCTCGCGCTCCAGCTCGGCCGCGATGGTGGGGGGCAGCACCGCCGGCAGGTCGTCGGCTTCGAGTCCCTCCACCTCGCGCACGTGTTTCGTCCGCTGCTTCTGCTTCCAGTGGTACGACTGGTGCGCGGCCACGGTCATGAGCCAGGGCCGCAGCGAATCGATGTTCCGCAGGCGGGGCAGCTCGTGGAAGAGGTCGACGCAGACCGACTGGAAGATGTCGGCGGCGTCGTCGCGGCCGGCGCCGTAGCGGAGCGGCACCGAGAAGATGAGGCTCTTGTATTTGTCGACGAGCACGGTCCAGGCCGCTTCATCCCCGTCGAGGCAGGCGACCACGAGGGCGCGGTCGTCCCCGCCGACGCCCATTCAGCTCGCCGGGGAGTCCTGCCGCCCGCGGCCACCATCGCGGGTCTGTGGCTGCAGGCAGGCCACGCCGGGGAGCGTCTGGCCGGCCAGGAACTCGAGCGACGCTCCGCCGCCCGTGGAGACGTGGTCGATCTCGTCCGCCAGCCCCATCTGGGTGACCGCGGCCACGCTGTCGCCGCCGCCGACGATGGTGACGCCCTTGCTGTCGGCCATGGCCCGGGCGACGGCCAGCGTGCCCTCCGCGAACGGCTTCATCTCGAAGACGCCCATGGGGCCGTTCCAGACGACGACCTTGGCATCGCGGAGACGCTCGGTGTAGGCGCGGCGGGTGACGGGTCCGATGTCGAGGCCCATCCAGCCCTCGGGACACTCCTGCGCGGGCAGCTCCTTGCGCTCGGCGTCCTCCGCGAACTTCGAGGCGACCAGGTGGTCGGCGGGCAGCACGATCTTTCCCGTTCCCTTCCTCAGGAGCTCCGCGGCCAGGGAGACCTTGTCCTCCTCGACGAGGCTCTTGCCCGTGGCGTATCCCCTGGCGCGGAAGAAGGTGTAGGCCATCCCACCCCCGATGAGGAGCGCGTCCACCCGCTCGAGCAGGGCCTCGATGACCTCGATCTTGTCCGAGACCTTGGCCCCTCCCAGGATGGCGACGAGGGGCCGCTCCTTCGGGTGCACGGCCATGTCCAGGTACCGGATCTCCTTCTCCATCAGGAATCCGGCGACCGCGCGCTTGACGTGGTGCGCGACCCCTTCCGTGGAGGCGTGCGCGCGGTGGGCGCTGCCGAACGCGTCGTTCACGAACGCCGTCGAGACCGTGTCCTGCACGAGCCGTCGCGCGAAGCCGGGATCGTTCTTCTCCTCCTCCGGGTGGAAGCGTACGTTCTCGAGGAGGAGGACGCCGCCGTCCTTCAGCCCTTCGGCGTGGCGGCGAACCTCGTCCCCCACGCAATCGGAGGCCATCGGCACTTCCCGGTGCAGAAGCTCGCTCAGCCGGGCCGCGACCGGTTTCAAGCTGAATTCGGGAGTGGGTCCCTTCTTGGGCCGCCCCAGGTGCGAGGCCAGGGCCAGCCGCGCCCCGCCCTTGATCAGGTACTCGAGGGTGGGCAGGGAGGCGCGGATGCGCGTGTCGTCCGTGATGCGGCCGTCTTCGAGCGGGACGTTGTAGTCGACGCGGACGAAGACGTGCATCCCGCCCAGGTCGCGCAGGTCCTTGACCGACTGTTTCGCCATCGCGACGGCCTCAGGCGGAGCGGTCGCGCTTGGCCATGTACAGGATGAGGTCCCTCACCCGGTTCGAGAAACCCCACTCGTTGTCGTACCAGGAGAAGACCTTGGCCAGGTTGCCGTCCACGACCTTGGTGAGGGGAGCGTCCACGATCGACGAATGCGGGTTGCCGCGGAAGTCGATGGAGACGAGCTCCTCGTCCGTGACCTCGAGGATGCCCTTCATCTTCCCGTTCGCCGCTTCCTTCAGGGCGCCGTTGATCTCGGCCGCGGTCGCGTTCTTGCCGAGCTCGACGGTGAGGTCGACCAGGGAGACGTTCGGGGTAGGGACGCGGATGGCGACGCCGTCGAGTTTGCCCTTGAGCTCGGGGACGGCGAGGTAGATGGCCTTGGCCGCGCCGGTGGAGGTCGGGATCATGGACAGCGCCGCCGCCCGCGCGCGCCGCAGGTCCTTGTGGGGCAGGTCCAGGATCTTCTGGTCGTTCGTGTAGGAGTGCACGGTCGTCATCTGCCCCTTGACGATCCCGAACGTGTCCACCAGGACCTTGGCCACCGGGCCCAGGCAGTTCGTGGTGCAGGACGCGTTGGAGACGATCGAGTGCTTGCGGGGGTCGTATTTGTCGTGGTTGACCCCCATGACGATCGTGAGGTCCTCGTTCTTGGCGGGGGCGGAGATGATCACCTTCTTGGCCCCGGCCGTGATGTGGGCCTTGGCCTTCTCCGCCTCCGTGAAGAGGCCCGTGGACTCGATGACGTATTCCACGTCGAGCGACTTCCAGGGAAGCTGGGCCGGGTCCTTCATGGCCAGGACCTTGATCGAACGGCCGGCGACGCGGATGGTGTCTCCCTCCGCCTTCACGTCGTCGGCCAGGTTGCCGAGGATGGAGTCGTACTTCAGGAGGTGCGCGAGAGTGGGCGCATCGGTGATGTCGTTGACGGCCACGAACTCGAGCTCCTTCTCGTGCAGGGCGGCACGAAGGATGTTGCGCCCGATGCGGCCAAAGCCATTGATCCCTACGCGGATAGCCATGTCGTCGCCTCCTGGGCGGCTGGACGGAAAATGAGGAAAGTCAGTCTATCGCAAGGCCCGGGGTGAGCGTCAACCCTGGGCCGTTCTGCCGTATCATTCCCGCGTTGCCCGGAGGCGCCGACTGACCAATCCACGGCCGCGGCGGCGCGACGCCGAGGCGCGCATGGCGCTCTTCGAGTCGTCCACCGACGCGGTGGTGAGCTTCGGTGCCGACGGACGCATCTTCACCCTCAATCCGCGCACCGAATCCCTGTTCGGGTACCGCGCCGCCGACCTCATCGACAACCCCGTCGCCGTCCTCCTGGCCTCGGCCCGCCCGCGTCCGGGGCGGCCCGCTCCCCCCTGCGAGGGGATTCCTCCCGAGCTCCTCGGCGGCGAGCCCCAGGTCCTGCTCGGCCGGCGCGTGGACGGGAGCGTCTTCGCGGTGGACGTCCTCATCACCAAGGTCGAAGACGAGGGCGGCGGCTTCACGATCGCGAGCTTTCGCAACGTGGAGGCGCGCGCGGCGGGGGAGGAGGAGCTGCGAGCGTCGGAGGCGCGGTTCCGGGCCGCGGTGGAGACGCTGGGCGAAGGCCTGATCATCACGGACGCCGAGGACGTCATCGCCTACGTGAACTCGCGGATGACCCAGCTCTCCGGCTACAGCGCGCAGGAGATGGTCGGCCGCACCGTGCCCGCGCTCCTCGTGCCCGAGGACGAGCAGGCCGCCTACCGTGAGCACATGCTCCTGCGGCTGCAGGGCCTGTCCGAGCAATACGAGCTCTCGCTGCAGCGCCAGGATGGCAGCCGGTTCTGGGCCGAGATCACGGCCACCGCGTTCCGGGCCCCGGACGGGCGCATCGTGGGCACGCTGGGTGCGGTGATGGACGTCTCGGACCGCAAGCGGATCCAGGAGGAGCTGGTGGCGGCCGTCGACGCCTCCGAAGACGCTTCGCGCGCCAAGAGCGCGTTCCTGGCCAACATGAGCCACGAGCTGCGCACGCCCCTCAATGCCGTGATCGGCTACAGCGAGATGCTCACGGAAGAGGTGCGCGAGCGCGGGCTGGAGGTGCTCCTGCCCGACCTCGACAAGATCCACAGCTCGGGCAAGCACCTCCTGCGCCTCATCAACGACATCCTCGACCTGTCCAAGATCGAGGCCGGGCGCATGGAGCTCTTCCCCGAGGTCTTCGACGTGCCTTCGCTGGTGCGTGAGGTCTCGGGCACGATCCGGCCGCTGGCCGAGAGGCGCGGCAACGCGCTCGAGCTGCGCTGCCATGAAGACGTGCGCCGCATGCGCGCGGACCTCACCCGGGTGCGCCAGGTGCTGCTGAACCTGCTCAGCAATGCCGCCAAGTTCACCGAAAACGGACGCGTCGCCCTCGACGTGGAGCGGGTGGTCACGAATGGCGAGCCGTGGATCCACTTCCACGTGCGGGACACGGGGATCGGCCTGAGCCCCGAGCAGGTGGGCAAGCTGTTCAAGGCCTTCTCCCAGGCCGACGCCTCCACGACCCGCCGCTACGGCGGGACGGGCCTGGGGCTTGCCATCAGCCGCCAGCTCTGCCTGATGATGGGGGGCGAGGTCACGGTGGAGAGCACGCCGGGCGAGGGGTCGGTGTTCACGATGATGCTGCCGTGCAACCTCCTGCCCGCGGAGCAGGCGGCCGAGACGGAGGCCCAGACGATCCCTTTCGAGCGGGCGCCCACGGGCGAGCCGCCCACGGTCCTCGTCATCGACGACGACCGCATCTTCCGCGACCTGCTCCACCGGTTCCTCGAGAAGGAGGGGTTCCGGGTGTTCACCGCCTCCGACGGGGCGGAGGGCCTCCGGCTCGCACGCGAGAAACGGCCGAACCTGATCACGCTGGACCTCGTGATGCCGAGCCTCGACGGCTGGGGCGTCCTCAAGGGGCTCAAGGCGGACCACGAGCTCGGCGAGATCCCCGTCATGATGATCACGATCGTCGACAACCCCGGGCTCGGGCATTCGCTGGGCGCGGTCGAGTACCTCACCAAGCCCATCGACTGGCGCCGCCTGGCCACGGCGCTGGCGAAATATCGGACTCCGGTCGCCCGCCGGCCGGCGATTGCGACGGAGCGCCGGCCGTCGGCTTGATTTAGTCAGGGGGGGCACTCGCGCGCCATCTCGATGGGCGCTCGCACTGTGCCCACCATCGCGAGCTGTGGGTACGACCCCCCCTGAAACCCCCCTCGGAACGCGCCGGCGCAACCACTCACCCACGGTGGTGGCCGCCAGAGGCTGCACGGCGCCGCCTTGCTCGCGGTCGGCTGCCCTGGTTACCCGCGATGCAGTCCGGCCGCTATACTCGCCGTTTTGGCCCGTCCGTCTCGATCCGCGGAGGCAAGGTGTACGCGCTGTATAGCCTGGCGCTCGGCCTCGCCCTCCTCGCCGCCGCCCCTTATTACCTGTGGAAAGGGCGCGGCTCCGGCAAGTACCTGCGAACCCTGGGCGAGCGGCTGGGTGGGCCGCCGGCGTCACTGGCCACCGGCGAGCCGTCCATCTGGATCCACGCCGTCTCCGTGGGCGAGGTGCTGGTCGCGCGCGGCCTCGTGGAAGGGCTCAAGGCGCGGTTTCCCGCGCGCCGCGTGATCGTGTCGACGACCACCGAGACCGGGAACGCCCTCGCGCGCAAGGCGCTGGCCGCGGACGGTGTGTTCTTCAGCCCCCTCGATCTCCGGGGGTCGGTGCGGCGCGCCCTCGCCGGTCTGAACCCCGCGCTCCTCGTGCTCGTGGAAACGGAGATCTGGCCGAACCTCATCCACGAGGCGCACCGGCGCGGGACGCGCGTGGCCGTGGCCAACGGCCGGCTCTCACCGCGCTCTTTCCCGCGCTACCAGCGCCTGCGCCCGCTCCTGGCCCGCGTGCTCGGCGAGGTCGACGTCTTCCTGATGCAGGGCGAGGCCCACGCCGAGCGGGCCCGGAGCATCGGCGCGCCACCCGGCCGCGTGCGCGTCACCGGCAACATCAAATACGACGCCCCCGCCGCCGCCGGCTCGTCGCCCTCGGCCCTGGCCGCGCTCCTGGGGGCGGAGGCGGCGTCGCCGCTCTGGGTCGCGGGCAGCACGATGGCGGGCGAGGAGGAGCTGGTCCTGCAGGCGGTCGCCCAGGCGCGCGCGGAAGTGCCCGGCCTGCGGCTGTTGATCGCGCCCCGCCATCCCGAGCGCGTCAGCGACGTGGTCGCGCTCGCGGAGCGTGCGGGGCACCGCGTCGTCCGGCGATCGGCACTCGGCACCACGGCCTGGCGTGACGGCGACGTGCTCCTCCTCGATACGATGGGAGAGCTCGCGCAGGCCTATCCGTTCGCGACCGTCGTGTTCGTCGGCGGCAGCCTGGTCCCGACGGGCGGGCACAACGTCCTCGAGCCCGGCGTGGCGGGGCGCGCGGTGATCGTCGGCCCCCACATGGAGAACTTCCAGGAGATTGCCGACGAATTCCGGAAGGCGGGGGCGCTCGTGCAGATCGGGCACGCGGCCGAGCTGGGGCGGGCGGTCGTGCGTCTGCTGAAGGACCCGCGCGAACGCGAGCGATTGGGCGAATGCGCGCGCGCCCTGGTCGAGGGAAACCGCGGAGCCCTGCGGGCGACCGTGGAAGCGCTGGCGGAGCTGGTGGCATGACCGCGCTGCTGGCCCCGCTGGGCGCCGTCTTCGGCGGGGCCACCGCGCTCCGCGCGTCCCTCTACCGGCGGGGCTTCCTCGCGCGCGCCCGACTACGCTCGCCTGTCATCAGCATCGGCAACCTGGCCGTGGGCGGCCGGGGCAAGACTCCCCTCGTCGAGCTGACGGCCACGATGCTGCGCGACGCGGGACGTCCCGTGGCCGTCCTCAGCCGCGGGTACGGCGGAGCGTTCCGCGGCGACGTCCTCGTCGTCGGGGACGGCGTGCGCGTGGCGGCGGACGTCGCGGAGGCGGGGGACGAGCCCGTGATGCTCGCGCGGGCCCTCCCCGGAGTGGTGGTGGCGGTGGGACGCGACCGCGTCGCCGCCGGCCGCGCCCTGGAGACGGCGCTCGGCCCGCGCGTGTTCGTGCTCGACGACGGGTTCCAGCACCTGCGGCTCCTGCGCGACCTCGACGTCGTGTGCGTGGACGCGAGCGACCTCCGCGCGCGTCCGCTGCCCGCGGGCCTGCTGCGCGAGCGGCCCTCTGCCCTCTCCCGCGCCCACCTCATCGCGGTGAGCGGCGAGGACGAAGACGACGCGCGGGCGGCGGTGGAGGCGCTGTCGCGGCGCTTCGGGCCGGACCGGATCTTCCGCGTCCGGCGCGTTCCCGCCGGCTTCGTCGACCTCGCGGGCGCGCCCGCGCCCGCCCCCGCGCGCGCCTACCTGCTCACCGGAATCGCGCGCCCGGAGCGCGTGGCGACCGACCTGGCCGCGCGGGGGACGGCCGTCACCGGCCATGCCGCGTTCGCGGATCATCACCGCTTCCGCGGGGACGAGATCGAAGCCGTCTTGCGCGCCGCGGACCGGAGCGGGGCCGATGCCGTCGTCACCACGGCCAAGGACGCCGTCCGTCTGCCCGCCACGATGGGCGCCCGCCCCGTCCTCGTCTGGCGCGTACGCTGCGCCGTCGAGGACGAAGAACGGTTCCGCGCGCGCCTCCTGGCCGTGGGAGGGGGCGCGTGACGCGCGAGAAGCGGTACGCGCTCGAGGCCAGGGCGGCCGCGATCGTGCAGGCCGCGGTCCGCCACCTGCCGCGGCCGTGGGCGCTGGCCCTGGGCCGGGCGCTGGGCCGCTGGCTCGCCGACCTCGATCCCCGGCACGTCGGCATCGCGGCCGAGAACCTGCGCCAGGCCTTCCCGCATTGGGACGGGCCGCGGCGGCTGCGCACGGCCCGCGCCGTCTACGCGCACTTCGGACAGACGCTGGTGGACATCTTGTGGATGGCCGACCAGCCGAAAGAGCGCCTGCTCGCACTGATCGTGGAGGAGGGCCGCGAGAACGTGGACCGCGCCCGCGCGGCCGGGAAGGGCGTCGTCTACGTGAGCGCCCACTTCGGGAACTGGGAGTTCTACGCCCTGGCCTTTGGCTGGATGGGCGAGACCGTCGGCCTCGTCGCGCGTCCCCTCGACAACCCCGCCCTCGAGGCGCGGCTCACCGCGTTCCGAACGCGCTCCGGCAACACCGTGATCTCCAAGCGCCGCGCCCTGCAGGACATCCTGCGCCTCCTGCGCCAGGGCGCGGGCGTGGCCATCCTCGTCGACCAGAACGTGCAGGAGCAGGACGGGATCTTCGTCGAGTTCTTCGGGCGGCCCGCCGCCACGACCACCGTGGCCGCCGCCCTCGCCGTCAAGACGGGGTGTGCGCTGGTGCCCGTGCACTGCGAGGCGCGGCCGGACGGCCGCTACACGTTCGTCTACGGCCGGCCCGTCGAGTGGACGACGACGGGCAGCCGCGAGGCGGACATCGCGCGCCTCACCCAGGAGCTGACCACCGAGATCGAGAGCTGGGTGCGCGCGCGTCCCGAACAGTGGCTCTGGATGCACCGGCGGTGGAAGACGCAGCCGCGCACCACCGCCGAGGTGCCGGTCACGGCGGCGACGCCGACCCCGGCGGCGACGGCGGACACGTCCGGATGACCGCGGCCGCCGTCCCCGAGCGCATCGTGGTCCGCGCGCCGAACTGGATCGGCGACGTCGTCCTCTCGCTGGCCGCGGTGCGCGACCTGCGCCGCAACTTCCCCCGGGCCCGGATCGAGGTCCTGGCCCGCCCCTGGGTGGCCGACGTCTATCGGGCGGTGGAAGAGATCGACGCCGTCCGGCTCGCCCGCGACGTGCGCGCGGATGCGGACGCGCTGCGCGGCGCGTTCGACGCGGGCGTGGTGCTGCCGAACTCGTTCGGGACCGCCTTCACCCTGTGGCAGGCCCGCATCCCCGAGCGCTGGGGCTACGCGACGGAGGGCCGCCGCGTCCTGCTCACGCGAGCGCCGGCGGTGCCGGCGCGGGTTCGAGGCCGCAGCCAGGTGTACTACTATCGTGCGATGCTCGCCGGCGCGGGGCTCCGCGTGTCCGCCGCACCCGACGTCTCGCTGCGCTGCCCGCCGGAGTGGACCGAAAGCGCGGGCGCACCACGCCTCCTCGGGCCGGACGAAGGCGGGGATTGGGTGGGCGTGAACCCGGGCGCCTCCTTCGGCACGGCCAAGCGCTGGCTGCCCGAGCGTTTCGCCGCCGTCGCGGATACGCTGGCCGGACAGGGCGCCCGCATCGCGCTCGTGGGCGGCCCGGCCGAGCGGCCGGTGGGCGAGACCATCGCCTCCCAGATGCGCGCACCCGCCCGCGTCCTCTGTGGAGAGACGAGCCTCCCCGAGCTGGTGGGCGTCCTCGCGCGCCTGCGCCTCCTCGTCACCAACGATTCCGGACCGATGCATCTCGCCGCGGCCCTCGGCGTCCCGGTGGTGGCCGTGTTCGGCCCCACGGACTGGCGCGAGACCCATCCCGTGGGCGAGGGCCATCGCGTCGTGCGCGAGCCCGTGTTCTGCTCCCCCTGCGGCCTCCGCGAGTGCCCGATCGACCATCGCTGCATGCGCCGCGTCACCGTGGACCGCGTGCTCGCGGAGACGGTGCCGTTCCAGGGAGCGCACTAGGCGGATGGGACGGCCCGCGATCTTCTTCGATCGGGACGGGACGCTGTCGCACGAGATCGGATACGTGAACCATCTCTCGCGCTTCCGGCTGCTCCCCTATGCCGTGGACGCCGTGCGGCTCGTGAACGCGAGCGGCCGCCTGGCCGTCCTGGTCACGAACCAGGCCGGGGTGGCGCGCGGCTACTTCCCGGAGAGCCTGATCCACGAGGTCCACGCCCACGTGCGCGCGGCCATGAAGGCCGGCGGCGCCCGCTTCGACGGCATCTACGTCTGCGTGCACCATCCTTCGGTCGGAGCGGCGCCCTACCGTCGAGACTGCGACTGCCGCAAGCCGAAGCCCGGCCTCCTGCTCCAGGCCGAGAAGGATCTCGGCGCGGATCTCGCGCGCTCGTGGATGATCGGCGACCGCCACGGCGACGTGGCCGTGGCCTGGGCGGCGGGGGCGCGCGGCGCGATGGTGAAGACGGGCTACGGCGAGGGCGAGCTGCAGTGGCACGCCCCCGGCTGGGAGCGTCCGCCCGACCTCGTGGCCGAGAACGTCCTGGAAGCGGTCGAGCGCATCCTGGCCCTGGACGAGGCCGCGCCATGAGCGCGCGCGACGGCCGGCCGACGGTGGAGGATCTCGACCGCGTCGTGGACTCGTTCCGCGGCAAGCGGGTGCTGGTGGTCGCGGACCTCGTGGCCGACGAGTTCCTGTACGGCTCCGTGCAGCGGGTGAGCCGCGAGGCGCCCGTCCTCATCATCCAATACGACACGACGGACGTGCGCCTGGGCGGGGGCGCGAACGCGGTGAACAACATCGCCACCCTGGGCGGTTCTCCGATCCCCATGGGCGTGCTCGGTGGCGACGACCATGGACGCCGGTTGCGCGCGCTCTTGCGCGAACGACGGGTCACGACGTCGCAGGTCGCGACGGATCCCGACTACGTCACGCCGGTGAAGACGCGCGTCCTGGCGGGGGGCGTGCACTCCGCCAAGCAACAGATGGTGCGCATCGACAAGGCCACGCGCCTCGACGATCGGAGCCCGGCGCGCGAGCGCGTCCGGCGCGCCCTGCGCGCGTACAAGGGCCCTCTCGATGCCGTGCTCGTGAGCGACTACGGGTTCAACCTCGTGACCCCCGACCTCGTGGAGGAAGCAGTCGCGTTGGCCCGCCGGCGGCGCGTCCCCGTCACGGTGGACACCCGCTACGGGCTCCTCGCCTTCCGCGGCATGACGGCGGTGACGCCGAACGAGCCGGAGGTGGAGGCCGCCCTCGGCATCGGCATCGGCCACGACCGCGGGCGCCTGGAGGCGGCGGGGCGCACGTTGCTGCGTCGCCTGGGGGTCAAGGCCGTCCTCATCACGCGCGGCAGCGACGGCATGGCCCTCTTCGAGCCGCGCCGTCCCACCGTCCACATCCCCATCTACGGCACGGATCAGGTCGCGGACGTGACGGGGGCCGGCGACACCGTGATCGCGACCTTCACCCTGGCCCTGGCCGCGGGCGCGGACCCGCTGGAGGCGAGCCTGCTCGCGAACTACGCGGGCGGCATCGTGGTGATGAAGCGAGGCACCGCCACCGTGGCCCAGCCCGAGCTGAAGCGGGCGGTGGCGAGCGATCCCGCGCCGGGTCCGCTCCTGGGGCCGGCGTGAGGCGCGCGGCGGAGAAGATCGGGACCCTCGACGAGGTCCGGCGGCGGGTGGAGGAGGCGCGCGCGGCCGGGCGCACGGTGGCCTTCGCCAACGGCTGTTTCGACGTCCTGCACGTCGGCCACGTGCGCTACCTGGAAGGCGCGCGCGCGGAGGCCGACGTGCTCGTGGTCGGCGTGAACGGCGACGGCTCCGTGCGGCGGCTCAAGGGCGAGGGCCGTCCGGTGCTGCCGGAAGGGGACCGCGCGCTCCTGGTGGCGGCCGTGCGCGCCGTGGACCACGTGCTGGTCTTCGCGGACGACGACGTCGCCCGCCTGCTCCTCGCCCTGCGCCCGGACGTGCACTGCAAGGGCACGGACTACACGCCGGACACCGTCCCCGAGCGTGACGTCGTCCGCTCGTACGGGGGGCGGGTGGCCATCGTGGGCGATCCCAAGAACCACGACACGCGCGTCCTGCTCCAGCGCATCCGGACCGGCGCGGGGCGATGATGGCGACGCCCGGCGACGTGCTCCTCGTGCGGCTCTCCGCCATCGGCGACGTGGTGCACACCCTTCCCGTCGCCGCCGCGCTGAAGCGCCGGGGCTGGCGCGTCTCCTGGATCGTGGAGCCGGCGGCGCGCCCGCTCCTCGAGGGCAACCCCGCCGTCACCCAGGTCGTCCCCGCGCCGCCCGCGCGCGCCTGGCGCCTGGCGGCGGTGCGGTCGGCGGCCGCGGAGCTCCGCCGCACACGCCGCGAGGCGGCCCTCGACCTGCAGGGCCTCTGGAAGTCGGCGGGTTGGGCCCGGCTCGCGGGAGCCGGGCGCGCCATCGGTTTCGCTCCGCGCTGGCGGCGCGAGCCGCTCTCGAGCGTGCTCCTCACCGAGCAGGCGATGCTGGGGCCCGAGGCCGTCCACGTGATCGACAAGAACCTGGCCCTGCTGCGCACGGTCGGAATCTCCGCGCTGGGGTTGCGCGAGTTCCCGCTGCCGCCCACGCAGGCGATGGCGGCGCAGGTGGCCGAACGCCTGCAGGCGGAGGCGGTCGGCGACGGCTATGTCGTGCTGAACCCGGGCGGTGGCTGGGCGAGCAAGCTCTGGCCGGCGGAGTTCTTCGGCCGCGTCGCCATCGGCCTCCGCGATCGCGGCCTGGCTTCGCTCGTGAGCTGGGGGCCGGGAGAGGAAAAGCTCGCCGATCGGGTGGTGGCGGCTTCGGAGGGGGCGGCGCGACGTGCCTTCCCGACGACCCTTCTCGAATACGTCGAGCTGGCGCGAAGGGCGCGGCTGGTGGTGGCCGCGGATACGGGGCCGCTCCATCTCGCGTGCGCGGCGGGGGCGCCGGTGGTCGGGATCTTCGGGCCGACGGATCCCGCGCGCAACGGTCCCTGGGCGCCGGCCGACCTCACGGTGCGCCGGCGCCCGCTCTGCTCCCCGTGTCACCGCCGCCGCTGCCCCGTGCACGAGGGGGTCATGCGCGCCATCCCGCCCGAAGAAGTCCTGAAGGCGATCGACCGCCGCCTGGACGCGGGCACACCGATCGGCGTTGCCGTCTAGGCTCCGCGTCCCGCTGGGCTGGGTGGCGGGCGCGGTGGTGATCGCGCTCGCGCGTCCGACGCCGTGGTCGCTGCTGGGCGGCCTCGCCCTCGGTCTGCTGGGCGAAGCGCTTCGCATCTGGGCTTCCGGCCACATCGAGAAGACGCGGGTGCTCGCGACGGGCGGGCCCTATGCGCACACGCGCAACCCGCTCTACCTCGGGAGCACGCTGATGGCCGCCGGCATCGCCCTCGCCTCCGCCAGCCCCTGGGCCGCGCTGGCGGGCGCGATCTACTTCCTCGCCTTCTACCCGTCCGCCATCCGCGGCGAGGCCGCGTTCCTGGCCACGCGCTTTCCCGATGCCTTCGGGCCCTGGGCGCGCGAGGTCCCGGCCTTCCTGCCGCGGCTGACTCCGGGCGGCCCGCGCGGCTCCCGCTTCTCGTGGACGCGGGTCGGGCTCAATCGCGAATGGCGGACGCTGCTCGCCGTCCCCCTCGCCCTCCTGGTGCTCTGGGCGCGCGGGCGCTACCTTCCACCGTACTGAGAAGGGCCGCGATAGACTGGCGTCGCGCCGTCCGCCAACGAGAGGAGACCGATGCCCCACAAGGTCAATCGCCGCGATTTCGTGAAGACGGGAACGGCCGGCCTGCTGGCCGCGGGGGCGGGCGCCGGGGCGGCCTACGGACAGGCTCCGGCCGTCATCACCTCCGTGAAGCCCGTCGTCATCTCCTCCGCCAACGGGTTCAAGTACAAGAACGGCGGGCCCCGGACCTGCATCGAGGAGGCCTTCGGCCGCATCACGCGGGGCGAAGACGTGCTGGACGCGCTCGTCGCGGGCGTGAACATCGTGGAGCTCGACCCCGAAGACGACAGCGTCGGCTACGGAGGCATCCCGAACGCGGAAGGCGTGGTGCAGCTCGATTCCTGCTGCATGCACGGGCCGAGGAAGCGCGCGGGCGGAGTGGCCGCGATCGAGGGCGTGCGCACCCCGTCCCTGGTGGCCAAGGCCGTCCTGGAGAACACGGACCATCACCTGATCGTCGGCAAGGGCGCGCAGGACTTCGCGCGGAACATGGGCTTCACCATCGAGGCCGATCTCAACACCCCGCAATCCCGCAAGGCGTGGCTGGAGTGGAAGCGCCGGATCGATCCCGAGCACTACCTCGACCCGAAGAAGCGCGACGAGGCCGGCCGCAAGGTCAGCTTCCAGATGATGCGGGAAGGGCTCCTCGACCCCGGCCACTACTACGGCACCATCAACTGCGACGGCGTGAACGCGAAGGGCGAGGTCTGCGGGGTCACGACGACCAGCGGCCTCTCCTTCAAGATCCCGGGCCGCGTCGGCGACTCGCCCATCCTGGGCGCGGGGCTGTGGGTGGACGGGGAGGTCGGCGCGGCCGGCTCCACCGGGCGCGGGGAAGCGAACCTCTTCAACCTCTCGTCGCATCTCATCGTCGAGGAGATGCGGCGCGGGAAACATCCCAAAGACGCGGCCATGGAGGCCTTGAAGCGCATCAAGGCCAACACGGTGGAGAAGCGCCTCCTGACCGACAAGGGCCTGCCCAACTTCTACGTGACCTTCTACGCGCTCGACCGCAGCGGCCGGTTCGCGGGCGTCGACCTCTACGGGACCCTCAACGGCAAGCCGCGGCAGTTCGCGGTG
>Ga0111538_10000540_pt1 | contig 50492 bp, 43 predicted proteins | sample SoiMethybrSBSTD1_FD_79669 | JGI IMG/M metagenome (GOLD analysis project Ga0111538, IMG submission 79669) | Bulk soil microbial communities from a Populus tree surrounding site in Tennessee, USA - Soil MetaG P. TD hybrid SBSTD1 (version 2)... | ecosystem: Environmental > Terrestrial > Soil >... | reverse complement strand
GAGCAGCAACGACTACCCCCATGCCGCCGCTGCCGAGCACGCGATCGACTTGGTACTTGCCGGCCAGGATGTCGCCTGGTGCTACCGGCGGTCCGTCGCTGCCCTTTGCCATGCCTGATCGCCCTCGAGCCTCGCGAAATATCGCGCGAATCTTCAGCCTACGCGCTTAATTCGATGGGGTCCACAGCGGCTGACAAGACCCTCGACCCCGTGCGAAAATCGGCCTCGTGTTCGCGTCCCTCGTGAAACTCGGGCGGGGCTGGGTCGAGCGGGGAAGCCGCGGGGTTCTCGGCCGGCTCGGGATGGCGCCGCCGCCGCGCGCACCGAACACCGTCAACTGGGACCTGACTTACGCGTGCCCGCTCCGTTGTGGTCACTGCTATTCGGAGTCCGGACGGCGCAGCGCGCGGCAATTGCCGCTCGCCGACCTGTTGCGGATGGCCGACGTGCTGCTCCAGATCCGGCCCCTGCCGACGGTCACTTTCAGCGGCGGTGAGCCGATTCTGGTCAAAGGCATGCTCGAGCTCGCAGGCCGGCTGAAACAGGGCGGCGCTCGGCTCGTGCTCTACACGAGCGGCTATCGATTGTCGTCCGAGCTCGCCGCGGGCGCTTCGGAGCTCTTCGACCGGATCGCCGTCAGCATCGACGGCGCGACCGCCGAGACCAACGATTTTTTGCGCGAGCGTCAGGGCGCGTTTTCCGAAGCGCTGCGCGGTCTCCGGGCTTTCGACGCTGCGCTGCGGGCGCGACATCCAGAGCCGCGCCGCCCGGAACTGGCGATTGAAACCACGGTGATGCAGAGCAATTGGCACGAGCTCGAGCGCTTTTGCACCGAGATCGCGCCGCAGTTTCCGCGGCTGGACACGCTGCGTTTCGGCGCACTGATCCCGACCGGATTCGGCTCGCGCGAAACGTTCGTCGAGCGCGAGCTCCTGAACGAAACGCAAATGGCCGAGCTTTCGCGCCGAACGAAGCGGCTGCAAAAACTGGCGCCGCCCGGCGTGCGCGTGCGCGGGTTCAGCAACCTGCCGTTCCTGCTACATCCCGCGCAGCTGCGCCGAGGCATCGCTCTCGACGGCGTGCTCAAGATCGAGGCCGACGGCAGGGTCCGCGGCATGGATATCTACGAGGGCACCGTCGGACGCCTGCTGGACGAGCCGTTCTCGGCGCTCTGGCAAAAGAGCATCGAGCGCCACCGAGATCCGTTCGTCGTCACGCAGCTTTCCAAGGTGCGGACGATGCGCGAATGGGCTGCGGCGTGCCGCGCGATCGATCTTCATTTTGCCGCGCCCGAGGATCGCGAGCGGATCCTGATGCGGCCGGCCGCGCAAGCGCCGCCACCGGACTTGCAGCGCAAGCTGAGCGCCGAGCGTCCGCAACGTCGCCGGCTCGACTTGTTCCAGCTCTAGAGCGGCGCGATGGCGAAAACCGGGTTTTTGACGTCAATCTTGCTGCTTTTTGCGGCATCTCAAGCAATCGGCTGTTCCGACAGCGGCATCGAACCGAGCCGCGCGGACGCCCGAGCGCGGACGCCTGCCCAGCCCGCGCCCCTGGTGTATCGCATCGACGTGCAGGTCCACACCGCTCACACGGAGATGGACCGGGACAAACTCGGTCCGGTGCTCGCCGAGGCGCAACGGATCTGGACGATGCAGGCCGCGATTTGCTTCGAATTCCGCGCCGTGGTCCACGACGACGACGCAGTTACCGGGTTCGACGTCTGGTACTTGCCCCAAATTCCCAACACGCCGGACGTCAACGGCACCATCGACGGCCGCCGGATCTTCGTGCGCGATCACCCGGTGCTTGCGCCCGCAATTCGCCCCGCGCAGGAGCCGGCCGCGCGAACCACCGCTCACGAGCTCGGTCACGGGCTCACGCTGGATCACTACGAGGATCTGCGCGATCTCGCCGAAAGCCTGATGGCCTCGCGAAAGGCCGGTTTCGCGCTACACGCAGGGGAAATCGCCCGCGCCCGTGGCGCCGCAGCCGCGATCGGCGAGTCGATGGACGCCGCTTACGCCTGCGCGTCGCTGCGCTAGGCGATCATCAAACGCCGGCGGCGCGGACCCCAATCACCCGGTCGCGCATCGGGGAAATGGCCCGCGACGTTCGCGCCGCAACCCGCGCAGCGCCCGTCTTTCACCTGATACGTGCCGAGCCGGTACCAATCCCGCTCGATCAGCACCTTGCCGCATTCCACGCAATACGTCGACTGGCCGCCGCTGTCGTGAATGTTGCCGGTGTAGACGTATCGGAGGCCGTGCCGGCGCGCTTGCTCGCGGGCGCGACGGCAGGTCTCGGGCGGGGTGTGCGGCACGTCGGTCAGCTTGAAATCAGGGTGAAATGCCGTGAAGTGGAGCGGCACGTCCGGACCCAGGTTCTCGACGAACCAGGCGCACAGGCGATCGATCTCCTCGACCGAATCGTTCTTGGTCGGGATCAAAAGCGTCGTCACTTCGAACCAGACGTTCGTCTCGTGCTTGAGCCAGCGCAGCGTATCGAGCACCGGACCGAGCTCGGCAAAGCAGAGCTTGTGATAGAACTGATCGGTGAACGCCTTGAGATCGACGTTGGCGGCGTCCATCTCGGCGAAGAAGTCACGGCGCGCTTCGGGCGTGATGTAGCCGGCCGTCACCGCCACGGTTTTGACGCCGCGCTTTCGGCACGCGCGCGCCACGTCGATCGCGTATTCAGCGAAGATCACCGGGTCGTTGTAGGTGAACGCGACGCTGCGGCAGCCCGCGCCGATTGCCGCTTCCGCCACCTGATCGGGAGTCGCGCTGTCGCTGAGCTTCTCGACTTCGCGCGCCTTCGAGATGTCCCAGTTCTGGCAGAAGCGACACCCGAGATTGCAGCCCGCGGTGCCGAACGAGAGCACGCTGGTGCCCGGGTGAAAGTGGTTGAGCGGCTTTTTCTCGATCGGATCGATGCAGAAGCCGGTGGCTTTGCCGTAGCTTGTCAGCTGGATCTGATCGCCGATGCGCTGGCGCACGAAGCAGAACGCACGCTGCCCTTCGTGCAAGCGACAATAGCGCGGGCAGAGATCACACTGGATCCGCCCGTCGTCGAGCCGGTGTTGCCAGCGGCCCGTGACGTGACCGACAGGGTTCGAACCCTCGGCCGGCGGCATCGAAGTCACACGCAGAATCTAGTGCGCGGCAGGTCGCTTGCCAGCCGAACTTCAACGTTCGCGGGCAGCCGCCGTAAACACGCCCTTGGCCATCAAGCTGGTTTCGGCCGAAGCGCGGCTCAGATAGATGCGCGAGCGCAGAGCCGCGATTTCAGCGTCTTCGGGGGCAGCCTGCCGCGCGAGCTCGATCAGGTGGCAGGCCAGGCGGTGCTCGCCGTTCGCAGAGAGCGTTTCGGCGCGCGCCGCGAGGCGTGCGGCGCCACCCGAAAGTGCGGCGAGCTCAGCCGCGACCTCGGCATCGCGGGCGGGCTTGAGCGCGGCCGGGTTCCCGTCGTACCAGCCGCCGTAGAGGCGCCAGATATTGCGCACGATGAACTCGGGCTCGTCGTAGACCGGGCGCAGATAGGGCCGCGCGAGCAGGCGTTCGGGCGCTTTGACCTCGTGCAGAATGTCGTTCAGCCGCGCACCCTGATTCATCAAGGCGAGCGTCTGATCGTGCAGGAGCTCGAGCAGCTCCGCGGTCTCTTCGAGCGCCTGGCGCACGCGAGCGGCGCCGAAGATCGGCGGTCCGTGGCCGGGAAATAGCTGCTCGGCGTCGCGCGTGGCCATCTTGCGCAACGCGCGGGCCCATTCGCGCGGATAGCGCTGGACCTTTTGCGGATTGCCGCAGTTCGGCGACGCCCAGATGAACAGATCGCCCGGGCAAAGCAGCTTTTTCCCCGGCACGAAGAGCCACGTATGGTCATCGGTTTCGCCCCGGGCGTGCTCGAGCTCGAAGCGTTCGCCGCCCACCTCGAGCATGAGCTCGCTCCGGTAGGTCCGATCAGGAAAGCGGTAGCGGGTCGGCCAGGTCGCTGCCCCGAACTGGCGCCGGTTGATCACTTCGTTGTAGCCCGCTGTCAGCTGGTAGCGCTCGAAACGCGCGGGAACGGCTTCGTGAGCGATCACGGCGATCGGCGGGCCACCGCGCTCGGCCTGCTCCTTTTCGAACGGCTCGAGGCCGAACGCGTGATCGACGTGGCCGTGCGTGTAGATCGCGCTGTGCACCGGCTTCGCGGTCCACTCGCGGATCTGCGCGTGGTTGTTTGCTGCCAGAAAGAAGCTGCCGGTGTCGATCAACACCAGGCCCTCGGCGGTTTCGACGACGGTCACGTTGGCGAAGCTCGCCACGAACGCGAGCCCCGGAGCGAAGGCTTCGAGCCCGAGCAGCGTGGTGACGGGCTGGAGCCGCTCCGTGCTCTCTTCGCCCGTCCAGAGGCGTTCGGCGAGGTCGGCGACCCGTCCCATCGCGGATTTTAGGCCGTCACCAGCATGCGCTGGAGGTCCACGCCGGCCAGGCGCAGAGCGTCGTTCTGAACGCGGATCAGCGCGTCGACGCCCTCGAGCGCGAGATCGACCAGCGCGTCCACCTCGCTGCGGGGCACCGCTTCGCCTTCCGCCGTTCCCTGGATCTCGACGATGCCCCCGCGAGCGGTAGCCACGACGTTCAGGTCGACCCGAGCCGTGCTGTCTTCCGCGTAGCAGAGGTCGAGCGCGAGCTGCCCATCGACGTGACCCACGCTGACGGCGGCGATCTGATCGCGCAGCGCGGGCTTGGTCAGCGCCCCCGAGCGGTACAGCCGATCGAGCGCCAAGGCGAGCGCGATGAAGCCGCCCGTGACCGCCGCGGTGCGCGTGCCGCCGTCGGCTTCGAGCACGTCGCAATCGACCACCAGAGTGCGCTCGCCGAGGCGCTCCGGGACCAGCGCTGCCCGCAGCGAGCGCCCGATCAGACGCTGGATCTCGCGGGCCCGGCCGCTGAGCGGGCGATCGCGCCCGTCCCGGTTTTCACGCCGCTTCGGGTTGGCCCGGGGGTGCATCTGATACTCTGCGGTGATCCAGCCGTTGCCGCGGCCCTTCATGAACTCGGGAACCCCGTCTTCGATCGAGGCCGTGCACAGCACCACGGTGCCTCCGGCCCGATACAACGCCGAGCCTTCCGCCAGCCGGTGGAAGCCGGAGACGACCTCCACCGGTCGCACCGTTTTGAGATCGCGCCCGTCGCGCAGGTTCTTCGCCATCGAGGCTTTTGGGCTTAGCAAAAACGGCTGCCGAAGTCTCGCGGGCGTCCTGTGCGTGGGCCTGCTCGCGGCGTGTCGACCCACCACGGGACTGCCGAGCCGCAGCCCGCCACCTGCCGCGGCGCCCACGCCCGGAAGCTCGAGCGTGAGCGCCGTGACACCCGCCGGACCGGCCACGACGGCTCCCTCGACCCAGGCGCCGCTCGAGTACCCACCTCCCGACGCCGAGCCGCTGGACGACGGCGCCGAGGACGACAGCACCCCGATCGCGGAGTCGAAGGCCATGCCGCCGCACCCTCTCGACGGAAAGAGCGCGGCCGACCTCACGGCGCTCCTCAGCGAGGACCCGGCGGCGCTCGGATCGATGTCGATCGGTAGCACCAACGCCGGCGCACTCTTCAACGCCGTTCAGCTTCCAGCCGGGCCCCACCACACGCTCGTCGATGCCGCCCACGCCTGGGGAACGCAGGAAACCGTCGATGCCCTACTGCGGAGCATCGCCAGGGTCGATGCTCAATTTCCGGGCGCGGATCCGCTGCCGATCGGCCATTTGAGCGCCCGCCGCGGCGGGCACCTCTCGCCTCACGTGAGCCATCAGAGCGGCCGCGACGTGGACGTCGGCTACTACTACACGACGGGCGGGCGCTGGTACGCGCGTGCCCAGGCGAGCAACCTGGACCGCGAGCGGACCTGGGCCTTCGTACGCGCGCTGATCACCGAGACCGACGTCGAGCTGATCCTGATCGACCATTCGATCCAGCGCCTGCTCGAGGATCATGCGCGCAGCATCGGTGAAGACCCGAGCTGGCTCGACAGCGTGTTTCGCGGCGTAGCTGGACGGCTGCCGCCGCTGATTCGCCATGCAAAAGGGCATGCGACGCACCTGCACGTTCGCTTTTTCAACCCGATCGCGCAGGAAACGGGCCGGCGAATGTTCGAGCTTCTGGTTCAAAAGAAACTCGTGGAGCAGCCGACGAGCCAGATCAAGCACAAGGTCAAACCCGGTGAAACGCTGGGGATGCTGGCGCGGAAGTACCGCGTCAGCGTGCAGGCGATACAGCGCGCCAACGGCCTTCGGACGACGAAGATCCGCGCCAAGCAGGTGTATTTGATACCGCTCCGGCAGGCGCCGCGCGTGCTGGGCTCGCCAAGGCCGGTCGTGGTCCCACCGCGCCGGCGGCCTCCGGCGCGGAGCACGGCTGCCTTGCCGGAGGCCCGGCTGGCCCCCAGAATCACCCCGTGAGCGGCGAGAAATCGCTCAAAATTTCCGAGCTCTTCGCGAGCCTCCAAGGCGAGGGCTCGAGCGCGGGCGCGCCGTGCCTGTTCGTTCGCCTCGCCACCTGCAACCTGCGCTGCGCGTGGTGCGATACCCGGTACACCTGGGACTGGGAGCGCTACCGCTACGAGGACGAGGTCGAGCTCGTCAGCCCGGCGGAGCTGGCGACGCGGATCACGGGGTCAAACCAGCAGCGCGTCGTGTTTACGGGCGGCGAGCCGCTGCTGCAGCAAGCGGCCCTCGTCGACGTGGTCTCGGCGTTGCCCGCATCACTCGTGCTCGAGGTCGAAACCAACGGCACGCTCGCGCCCGGCGTCGAGCTTTCGGCCCGCATCGACCAGTGGAACGTCTCACCGAAGCTCGCGAACGCCGGCGACCCCGAGTCGTTGCGGATTCGCCCGCGGGCGCTCGCGGCGTTGCGCGACACGGGCCGCGCCTGGCTGAAGCTCGTGTTGCGCGGTCCGGAGGACTCACCCGAAGCCGAGGCCTTGATCGCGGCATCGGCTTGGCCGCGCGAGCGGGTCCTGTTCATGCCCGAGGCCCAGAGCAAAGCGGCGCTCCGCGAACGTTCGCCCGCGATCGCCGCGCTCTGCGCCGCACGGGGCTATCGGTTTTCTCCGCGTTTGCATCTCGAGCTCTGGGACGGCGAGCGCGGCCGTTGAGTCAAACGCCGGGGTGCGAGGGAGTGTCGGTGGCGTTCTCGAGCCGTTGATCGAGCTCGGCCTGCCAGCTGTCGAGGTCCCCGTCGGGGAACCACGAGGCGACTTCGGCGGCCAGCCGCCGCAGGCGCATTCTGGCAACCGCCGTATCGTCCCGACGGCGAGCCGAACGTCCGAAATAGGCGGCCAGGTTCTCGATCGCGCGGCACAGCGACGGCGCCGAGCTCTGCCGTTCCTCGCTGCGTGCAACGCCGCGCACCAGAAGCTCGACCAGCTCGACCTGGTCACGATTGGTTCGCGTCACCGCGACCCCCTCTTGGAGGGTGTCGTCGTCGATTCGTCCGGCGCGTGGCGCGGCTTCCGGGAGCGGAGCGCGGCGGGCGACGTCGCGGTCGTCGATGACCAGCAAAAGCTCGGCGCCGATCACGATCACGTCGCCGCTCGTCAGCGGTCGCGGCGCCACGAGGCGATCGCCGTTGACCATCGTGCCGTTCAGGCTGTCGAGATCGACGATCGAGAGCTCTTCGCCGTTCCAGTGCAGCCGCGCATGCTCGCGCGAGGCCTGCGCACTGGCCAGGGGGATGTCGCACCAGGGTGCCCGTCCGATGACGGTGCGCGGCCCGCGGATCAGGAACCGCTCACTCTGGTACAGGACCGAAAACGTGGTCACCGTAACCTTTCAGCTTACGCTCGAGGCGGCTTTCGTAACAAGGATTTCCCTACGCGACCACCGAGAACGATTGGGTCTTTGCGACGAGAAAGACACCTTTCCCGGGAGTCAGCTCGAGCTCGTTCAGGGCGCCCTCGGTGAGCTCTGCCACGACAACGGTGTCCGGTCCGAGGCGTAACCGCACGAGGACCCCGCTTTCGGAATCGCTGACTTCCTCCACCGTCACCGGCACCACGTTGCGCGCGGAAAGCCCTTCCGGGCGCTCAGTCGCCACCAGAACGTCCTGGGCCCGCAATCCGAGCAACGCTCGTTCACCGATGGCGGCTTCACAGCGTGGAACCAGTAGCTCGGGCCCCGCGGAGTTTCCCACTCGGACGCGGGAAATTCGCGCTTCGTGGCCGACCACCTGCGCCTCGAACACGTTTTCGTAACCTTGAGTTCCGGCGAGCGGGATCACTTTGCTATCGCTGAGTACGCGGCTCGGAGCGCCATGGCCGATCACTCGGCCGCGATCGAGCGCCACCACGGCGTGGCACAGCGCCTGAATGTCAGGGGGTTCGTGCGAAACGAGAATCAGGGGCAGCTCGAGCCGTTCGACGACGCGCCGCAGGAGCCCGCGCAAGCGCTGTCTCAGCTTAAGGTCCAGGCCGGCGAAGGGCTCATCGAGGAGGAGCAGCCGGGGACCCGAGCAGAGCGCTCTCCCCAACGCGACGCGCTTTTGCTCGCCTCCGGAGAGGTCCCTCGGACTGCGCTCCAGGAGATCGCCGATTTCGAGCATTTCTGCCACGCTTTCGAGGCGCTCCGCGGCGCCGCCGCGCGACCGCCCGCGCGCCGCTCCGAAGCGCAGATTTCCACGCACATCGAGGTGAGGAAAAAGCAGCGATGCTTGAGGCACGAAGCCGATGTCGCGCGCTTCGGCGGGGAGCCGCACCCCGCGCTCGGTGTCGAGCCAGACGTCGTTCCCGAAGCGCACTCGACCGGTCGTCGCGGGCCGCAACCCGGCGATGACCTCGAGCAGGCTGCTCTTGCCTGCGCCGGAGGGACCAAAGACGCCCAGACTGCGGGCGCTCTCCACCAGGTCCACCTCGAGCGCGAATGCGCTCAGCGGCAAGCGCACGCGGAGCTCGAGTTCGACGCGGTTGCTCATCGCGACCCCGCATGGCGGCGGCTGAGCGCCTCCGTCGCAACGACCGCCGCGAAGCCGACGAGCATCGCAATCCACATCAGGACGCGCGCCTCGCTGGTTCGCCCGGCTTGCTCCGCGCTGAAAATCGCGAGCGCCAGCGTGCGCGTCTGGTCGAGATTCCCAGCGACGATCACGGTGGCGCCGAACTCGCCGAGGGCGCGCGCGAAACCCAGGACCAGAGCCGCCAGGAGACCCCGGCTCGCGAGCGGCAGCGTCACGCGAACCAGCGTGTCAATAGCGCCCAGTCCGAGAGTCCGGGCGAGCTGTTCGTAACGCGGATCTACGGTCTCGAACGCGACCCGGGCCGTTCGAACGATCAGGGGTGAGGCCATCACCGAGGAGGCCAGCGTTGCGCCTTTCCAGGTGAGCAAGAGGCCCAGATCGAACCCGAGCCGCCCGGCGCCGAAAGGGCCGTCGAAAGACAGCAGCTCGAGCAACAAGTAGCCCACGGCCGTGGGCGGCAAGACGAGCGGAAGCGTCGTCAGCGCTTCGACCAGGCTCTTGCCGAAGAATTGCCGCCGGGCGAGCAAAAAACCGAGGCTTAGCGCGGGAGCAGCCGCCAGGGCAACCGCACTGGTCGCGACTTTCAAGGTCACCAGCAGCGTGGTCGTGAGCTCGTACATCTCAGAGCACGCGAAAACCGAAGCGTTCGAAGACCGCCCGGGCGTTCGGACCCAACAACCCGTCGATCCAGGCGCGTGCTGCTTCGATCTGCGGCCGGCCGGCGATCGCGGCGACCGGATAGACGATCCGGGGCCCAGCTTCGGGCGGCACGCGATAGAGAGCGCGCAGCCGGGGTTCGCGGACGAGATCCGAGGCGTAAACGATGCCGACCCGGCGCGGATCGGCGAGCAGCGTCGTCACCGTGGCGCGGGCGTCGAGCTGGGGCGCGATCCGGGACGCCACCGCACGCCACACACTCCCATCCCCGATGCGCTGGCTTTCGAGGAAAGCGCGTGCGTAGCGGCCCGCGGGCACGCTTGCGGGGTCCGCGAGCACGAGATTTTCGTATTCGGCGGTCGCCAGGTCACCGGGGCTGGCCACGCGCACCGAGCTGTCCGCCCGGGCAGCGATCACGAGCGCATTGCTGAGCAAGTCGCGGCGCGTGCCCGGCTCGATCAAGCCCCGATCGGCGACCCACTGCATCCACTGCTCGTCGGCGGACAAGAACACGTCTGCTGCGCGGGTGGCGACGAGCTGCTGCGCCAGCATACTGGAAGCCGCGAAGCTCAGCTCCACGCCGCGATCCAGCGCCGTGATCTCGCGCAGCGCGTCCTCCACGCTCACCGCAGCAAACACCACGAGTCCATGCGGTTCGCGCTTGCAACCGAAGGCTAAAGCGAGCCCCGCTCCCAGGAGCTCCCGGCGTGTGAACCGCGTCACGCCAGCGAGCAGTACCACCGCTGCGGGTAGGCCGGGAACGACACTTTCGCCGGAAAAAATACGCTATTCCGGTGAACGACTGGCGGGAAGTAGCCGCGCGGGCGATGCTCGGACCTAGTGCCCATGGGTCGGTCTTCAGCCCTCGCACTGCTCCTCGCAGGGTGCGCGACCGCAGCCGCCGACGAAAAGCCGCGCGTCGGTTGTCCGCCCGAGATGGCGCTGATCAGTGGGCACTTTTGCATCGACCGCTGGGAGGCGATGACCGCGCGCGAAGCGGAACAGCACTCGCCCTATCACCCGCCGCGCGCGCTGCCCGTCGTCGCCATGAGCCGCCCGGGTTACGTCCCTCAGGCGTACATCTCCTTCAAGGAAGCTGACGCGGCGTGCACGCGGGCCGGCAAGCGGCTCTGCAGCACCGCCGAGTGGGCCGAGACTTGCCGCGGCACCGCGCGTCCCGCCCGGCATTTTCCCTACGGATTTCACGAGCAACGCGGCGCCTGCAACACGGAGCACTCGAGCCATCCCGTCCCCTTGCTCACCGGCGGCTTCGTCCGAACGGACTCCGAGACGCTGAACGATCCGCGCATCAATCAGCTCGGCGGAACCGTGGCACCTACCGGCGCCTTCGAGCGCTGCGTCACGCCCGATGGCGTCTACGACCTAGTCGGAAACCTGCTCGAGTGGACGCGCAGCGACCGCCCGCTCTTGATGGGCGGACACTACGTCGATTCGCGCGAAAACGGCACCGGCTGCACCTACGTCACGATGCTGCACGGGCCGGACTACCACGACTTCACCACCGGCTTTCGCTGCTGCAAAAAGCCGGAGCCGATCGAGAAGGGCGCGCCGCCTCCGAGCGCGACACCGGTGCCCGAGGTAGTTCCTGCGCCTCCTCCTCCGGCTGCGCCTCCGAGTTCGGTGGTTTTGAAACCCGCTGCGCCTCCGGGTTCGGTGGTTTTGAAGCCAGCTGCTCCGAAACCGGCGGTTTCCGCTGCACGCCCGGAACCGGTGGTTTCCGCTGCACCTCCGGAACCGGTGGTTCTGGGCCCGGTTCCGCCAGCGCCAGCGCCGAACACCGGCGAGGCTCGCGATCCGCCTTCGTTTCGCGGCTTCGCCGACCCTGGCGGCAAGCTTCCGCCACCGTTGCCCCCGCCCCCTTACTCCTCCGCTGCTGCAGCCTGCCCCGACGACATGGCGCTGATCGAGGGCCAGCGCTGCACGGTGCCGGTTCAGATCTGCGGACGCTGGCTGGATCCCCCCGACAAGCCGCAACGCTCGTGCGCCTACTTTCGATCGCCTTCGCAATGTCAGGGCGGCACGCGCTCGCTGCGCTTCTGTATCGATCGCTACGAGTACACGCCCAAGGGCTACGCCTTGCCGCTCGTGCACGTGAACTGGACGGAAGCCCAGATTTTGTGCGGAAAAATGGAGAAGCGGCTGTGCCTCGAGGACGAGTGGGAGTTCGCTTGCGAGGGCACCGACGCGCTGCCGTACCCGTACGGCTTCGAGCGCAATGGCGCGCTCTGCAACCACGACTTAGGCACGGCTCTGTTCACGAGCGACGGCAAGCTGATCGACCGGCGCGTACCTGCGGCCTCGCTGCCACTCTGCAGGAGTCCGTTCGGGGTCTTCAATCTGGTCGGCAACGTCGACGAGTGGACGACGCGCGTGGATGACGACCTGCCGCACCGATCGATCCTGCGCGGCGGCTGGTGGCTCACCGGGCGCAACCGCTGCCGCGCGGCGACGGACTCCCATGGCGAGCGCTACGCCGGCCCTCAAACCGGGTTCCGCTGCTGCAAACCCGCGCGGCGTTGACGGGACTACGGCGCCGGCGCAAAAGCTTCCCGTGCGCGGGGTGCCATTCGCAGTACTTGGCCTGACGGTCGTGGTCAGTTGCGGGGGCAGCGTGATCGACTCGAGCATCCGCGGCACGGGCGAGGGCGGAGTGGGCGGCTCTGGCAGCGGGGGTACGAGCGGCTCGGGTTCCGGTGGCACGAGCCCCGGGGGTAAGAGCGGCTCGGGAGGCGCGGGGGGATCCGATGCGGGGGGATCCGGCGGGGACTCCCTTGGGTGCTTCGCCGCCGGGACGCCCATCGCCACTCCGGCGGGCGAACGACCGATCGAGTCCCTCGAGGTGGGGGATCTCGTGCTCGCGTACGACGAGGCCGCCGGTTCGGTGGTCTCGCGGCCGGTAACGCGCCGTTTTGTCCACCCAGGGCAGCACGCGGGCACGCTGGCGCTGGACCAGGGCCGCACGCTCCGTGTGACTCCGAACCACCCCGTGTACGAGCCGGAAACGGGTGCCTACGTGGAAGCCGGAAGCATCGCGAGGGGCGAGCGGTTGCTCACGCTGGCGCCGCGCGGCGGAGCGACCAGCGCCATTTCCGCCGGCTTCACCGCGGACTACCAGGGCCTGCCGGAAACCGTGTTCAACCTCGAAGTGGACGGAACCCACAATTACTTCGCGGCGGGGGTGCTCGTGCACAACAAGGGCGCCTGCCTTTGTTCCAGCGACGACGACTGCGCGGCGCGGCTCACGGCCTGGGTAGAACCCTCTCCTGTCTCCGTCAGCTTGGTGAGCACGAGCTGCACCCACTCGTACCCGGGCGACCCGCTGCCGCTGTGCATGTGTAACGTCCACATAAAGCCGAGCGACTCCAGCCGGGACGAGTTCGACACGGCGTTCTACCCGGGATACCGCGGTTTTCCGCCCCCGGAGGGCTGTTCGGAGTACGGGCGAGGTCCGACCTGTCTCTACTGCGCCGACGAGTTTCCGGGCTGCAATGCGGAGTCGCCCGGGGACACGTGCACGGCAATCTGCCAAGATCTGGCTTTACGCGTTCAGCAGGACTCCGAGCGAAGACGCGCGCTGAAGGTTCGTGTCGCTCGCTGTAACTCCTCCTGCAATTGCGACCACGTTTTCGAGCTCGACGGGCAGTGCTACTCGGGTGACGTCCTTCCCGATGCGCTCGGCTACGACTGCTCCCTGAGCGACGCCGAGCTGCTGGCCAAGGGACAAAACCGCCAGCCGTCGTGCCCCGCGCCGCCGGTCCTGAGGTGTCGCACCACGGACGACTGCCCGGGCGGGCTCGCCTGCAACAGCGGTCGCTGCGGCCCTTGCTTGATGGGGTCGTGCTCGCTAGTGAACAACGATCCCCCGAGCTGGACCTGCGAAGGGGACGCCACCTGTGCCGCCGGCGAGGTTTTCGCTGCCGGGCTGTGCATCCCGAAAGCGCAAGCAGCGTGCCGCGATCAATTCCAATGCCCCGGGGGCGAGTGCGTCCTTTCGGGCATCGATCGCAAGGCCATACGCGGCAATTCCCGCACCTTTAGCTACTGCGCACCTCGAACCGCCGGCCCGTGACCAACGCGCGATTGTCGCTGGGATTGCTGGCCGCCGGGATCATTCTCCTGGCGGTCCTCGCTGCCGTCGCGCAGACGCCGGCTGCCATCGCGCCGACTCTGCTCACACGGAGCGACATCGGGAGCCGCCAGCGGGTCTTCGCGCGGCCCGGCGACTACAAGCTCGAAAACTCGCTCGTCGCCGCCGTGGTCCGTAAGCAAGACGGCTGGCTGACGGAGTTCTGGCCGCTTCGCCCGCGGCTTCCGAGCAGCGAGCAGCTGGGGACCGAGAGCGACCTCGATGGCCTGTGGCAACTGCACCAGATCGCTTTCACCCTGACCGACAACAAGCCGGTGCCGATCCCGATCAGCCGCGTCGCGGCGCTGGCCGACGGAATTGAAACCGAGGGCATGGTTGACGTCGCGGGCGTGCACTACCGAGCGTTGACCCAGTACCGTCTCGACGGCCAGCGCGCTGCGCTCCGCATCAACACGACCTTCAGCGTCGACGGCGGTGGACCGGGAGGCCCGATCGGGCTCGGCGACCTCGTGAAGTTCGGCAATGTGCCGTACATCGTCGAAGGGCTTTCGCACACGCCGATGACTTATCGCGGGCCGGCGCGGTTCATCGGCCGGCGCGGTGCCGCGGGTGACCTGCTGCTACGGCGCAGCGACGGGGAAAGGCTTTTTCTCGATTTTTCCGCGCGATTTCGCGGGTTTCAGGGCGCGATCCACGCGCTCTATTACCGCGGCGGGATCGCTCCCGGTCAAACCGTCATGGCGAGCCGCGAGCTTTCCTACGAGCCGCTTCCCGTACCGCGACGAGCCGGTGTCGCCCCTCCCACGGGGACCTTGCAGATGCGCATCCGTGATGAAGCGGGCGGCCCGCTCGCTGCCAAGATCCGCATCGATCGCGACGGCGCCACCGAGCCTCTGTTCGGGGACGACGGCGGGCTCGACGGCTCCGACCGCTTCATGTGGACCGGAAACGGCGAGCTTTCGCGCGAGCTCGCGCCGGGCCACTACCGGCTGCTGGTCACGAGCGGCATCGAACGCAATGCCGTGCGTTTCGACGTCGTCGTCCGCGCCGGAGAGCGCCGAACCCTCGAGGCGACTCTCGCGCGGGCGATCGCGACGCCCGGCTGGGTCTCGGCCGATCTACATCTGCACCAAGCCCCGAGCGTCGACGCCGACATTTCGCTGCCGATCCGCGTGGTCTCGGTCGCCGCTGAAGGGCTCGAAGTCGCCGTCGCCACCGACCACTACGTCGTCACGGATCTGGCGCCGACCGTGCGTTTTCTGCGCGAAAAAGGCGTTCTTTCGTCGAAGCTCGTGACTATCGCCGGCAGCGAAGTCAGCACGCTCGGCCATCGTTTCGGCCACTTCAACGTCTTCCCGCTGGCGCTCGACCGAAACGTGGTTTTCGAGAACACGACGCCGAGCTCGCTGTTCGCCGACGCCCGCAGACAAGCGCCGAACGGCGTGCTGCAAGTCAACCATCCGCGCTGGGACGAGAAGCTCGGTTACTTCACCTACGTCGCGCTCGACGAAAACACCGGCGAAGCGCGCGGCCAGGGCTGGGACCCGCGCTTCGACCTGCTCGAGGTTTACAACGGCGACGACGCCAAGGACCTGAGAGACGTCAAAAAGCCATTTTTCGACTGGATTCACCTGCTCGGCCGCGGCCATCGCTACGTCGCGACCGGCAGCAGCGATTCGCACAACCTGGCCTTTCTCGACCCAGGGCTGCCCCGTACCATGATCGCCCATGGCGCAGGCACCGGCGACGAAACCGACGTCGATGTCCCGGTCGAGCGCCTCCTCGCGGCGCTCAAAGCGGGCCGCGTGACCGTCACCAGCGGGCCCATTCTCGAGGCGCGCATCGACGGACGCGGACCCGGTGAAACGGCAACCGGCGTGGGCAAGCTAGCGAAACTCGAGGTCACGGTTCAGGCCGCGCCGTGGGTCGACGTGCTCGCGCTCGAAGTGTTCGTCGGAGGCAGCGGAAAGCGCTTTCTTTGGGCACCGGTCCCGCGCACCGGCAAGGCGCTGCGCTTGCGCCGCACGTTCGACATCCCGATCACCGAAAAAACCTTCGTGATCGTGAGCGCGGGAGGGGACCGCCCGCTGCCGAACGCCTCGCGCGAAGGCACGCTCCCGTTCGCGTTCACGAACCCGATCTGGGTCGAGCCCTAAAACACGTCGCCCCAGACGGTGAGAGCCGATCCCGTCTCGTTGTCGATGCTGGCCGGCTCCCGCTGAAACCTACGCATCGAAGGGCTCGACGCGCTGGCCTCCGTTTCGTAGGTCCACTGCCACGCCGCGCGTGCCGCGATCGGACGCGTGCTGTAAACGTCGGTCACGCAAGCGGGATCCACGCTCAGATCACAGAGCGTCGGCTGGCGACCCGATTCGCCCGAAAGCAACCAGGAGCCCAGGCGCGTCGCGTAGCGGCTGCCGAGCGTTGCGACGAGTGGCCGGCCGCCGGGGGGCTCGTTGCCGGCGGCAGCGGCGAAAAGGTCGTAACCGCGGATTTCCTCGGGCGGTCGCAGGCGTAGCGCCTCGAGAACGGTGAACGTGATGTCCGCCGGAGTCACCGCCGAAGCCACTTCCTTGCCCGCCAATTGCCCGCGCGGAAACTTGACCAGGAGCGGCACGAGCAAGCGGCTTTCCGCGAGCGATCCGACGGTGTCGTAGGGCAGCTCCGGGGGCTCACCCGGAGCGACGTCGCCGACGAAGATCACGAGCGCGTCGTCCCACGCATTGCGCTGGCGCAGGGTGGTCACGATCTGCGCAAGGCCGGCATCCTGCTTGACCATGGCCGCTTCTTCGAGGGCCCGCAGGCGAACCCAATCGTCGTCGCCGATCCGGCGCTGCGACTTCTGGTGTTTGCTCCGGAGCGCTCCGAGTAAGATCCCGGCGCGCCGTGGCTCGATCGCACCGTTGTACTCGGTGGGCCTGAGCCGCGTGGCCTCCTCGCGGCTCACGTCCCACGGTGGATGCGCGCCTCGCGCGTGGATCACGACGAGGCGCATCGCCGGGTCGCCCTGGAGCTCGTGATCGAGCCACTCGGAGGCGCGCAAAAACGGCTCCGTAACGGGCAGATCGCGGATCGGTGAGTACGCCTGGTAGCGGTCCCACCCCGAATCGAAGCCAAACGTGGCAAAAGTCGTGGGGACGCCGGTGAACATCGCGGAACGGCCGCTCGCCTCCTTGATCATGCGGGCGAGCGTGCGTACCCCTTCGGGGAGCCGCGCCGACGGGTCTTCGAGGGCGTGCGCCCGCGGCGGCAAACCCGTGAGAATCGACGCCATCACGGCCGCCGGCACCGAGCTCGACACCCGGTAAAACGAGAACGCGGCCGACTCGCGGACGAGCTGCCCGAGCGCGCTCTGGCCGCGAACCGGTCCCCACGGTGGGACCAGGCGGCGATCGAGCGCGGACTCCACCACGACCACGACCGTGCGCGTGCGCGGGATCCGCGGCTCCCGATCCTCGCGGCGCGCGATCATCGGCTCGCCGAACACGACGCGACCGCCGCGGGTGGCCTGCGACGCTCGAAGCTCGAGCGCCACCACGCGAGATCCGAACTTGTCGAGCTCGACCGTGACCGGCGTCCAGGTTGCCCCCGAGCCGCCGGTGACGCGCTGCTCGATCAGCGCGGCCGGCGCGTGACCGTCACGAAGTACCCGGATTTCGGCCGTCCCGCTGCCGTTGCCCCAAAATCCGAGGTTGAGACGCAATTGTGCCCCGGGAGCCGCCCGCAGCGGGCAGCGGACGCTGCTCGGCGCGTGCAGGGCCAGCGACCGCTTGGGACGCGCGTCCAGCACGACGTTGCTGACCACGTCGCGCAGCGTCGGCGCCGCGTACGTCGTCGTGATCTCGTCCGGAACACCGATCCGCAGCCAGTCGATCTCCGCCAAGGGCTCGCGCTGACCGCGCTGGCCGCCGGCGAAGCGCAGCTCGACCACGTGCCTTCCCGCGGGCAGCTCGGACGGCAGCTGCGGCAGCGTGATGACCTTCGTCTCCTTGGGGGTGAGCCGCAGCGCGCCGAGCCGCTTGTCGTCGATGAACCCGACGACCTGCTTCGCGGTGACCGCGTGGATGCGCAGGCTCAGGAACACGTCCTCGGCCGGTTCGTCGAGCCAGAACTCGTAGCTCAGCCGCCGCGTGTTGACGCGCCCGAACGTGGCCCCCTCGCGCTCGACGTCCTCGACGTCGGAAAGCGGGCGCGTCGAGTACGAGCGGCGTGCGTTCGCCGAGCCGGTTCCGAGGTCGATCGAAAGCCCCCGGTGACGGATTTCGCACGTGGCCAACGCGCCGAGCAGATCGTAGCGGGACGAGGGGCGGGTGGTCTCGGCACCGTCGATGTCCGCCGGCGAGGCGGGTGCTGCCGGCTTGTCGGCGGTCGGCTCCGCCTCGCCGCGCGAGCAAGCCGCTTGCGCGAGGACCAGAGCGATCGGGTAAAGCCGGGGCAAGCCTTTTGACCTCGCGCCGGAGCGTACGCTACGGCGGGGCCGCAAGCGAAAGCCGCGTGCGCTTGCCCGCGCGGACCTCGACGACCTGCACGAGCTCGTCGGCATCCAGCCGCAACATCACGTCGTGCCGGCCCGGGTCCAACGGAACGCGCCGCAAGGGCCCGCGCCCGACGAAGACGCTATCGACGTAAATCGATTGCTTGCCACCCGTGTCGACCTCGAGCAGCCCCTTGCCCTCTGAGACGGGAACTCCCGCCGGGAGTGCCAGCTCTTCGACCACGGCACTGGCTCGAGGAGCCGCGCTCGAGGCCACCGCGGCGGGGACGGGGACCGCGGGCGCGGCGCTTGGAAACGCGACCGGCGTCGACCCCGCCGCGGGCGGATCGCCGCCCGGTGCCTTGGTCGAAACGGCCCAGCTCACCAGACCATACGACGCGGCAGCCGCTGCAATCGCGAGGAGCACCACTCGGATCCCAGAACTCCCGTTCGATTCGGCAGGGCGTCCCCGCGCGGCTTCGCCAGGGCGCGGCGCTTCGGCCGGCTTTGCCCTCGGTTTCGCCTCGGGAGGCTTCGACGTCCGTTTGCCGGTTTGGGCGCGTGCTTCCTCACGGATCGGCTTTGATTCGGGCACCGGGGGCGACACCGAAGGCAGCGGCGGCGGGACCGAGCGGACGCGCGGCTCAACCGGCCTCTCCCCCGATTGTGCGCGGCCCTCGGCGCTCCGAAGCTCCTTCACGGGAGTGCCGACGAGCTCCGCCACGAAGGCCGGGTCGGAAGCTTCGGTCTCGTCCGTGGTCGCTTTCTCCTTCACGGGCAGCGGCGGCGGAGTTTCGATCCTCACGGTCTTGGTGATCGTCCTTGCCGGCGGTTCGCTGGCCTCGGCGGCCGGATCGACATCCCCGCCCGTCGGCTGCGGCTCCAGAACGAGTGTTCCGCCCGAACGCAGGCGCGCCTTGGGCTCGCTGACCTGGGCCAGCAGCGAAGCAGCTGCCGCCTCGACGACATCCGGGTCATCCGCGGGCGGGGGCGGCTCGGATTTTGGCAGCGTGGGCAGCGGTTTCGGCGTGCCTTCGACGGCGGGAGGCGCGGGCTTGGATTCGGCGTCCGGAGGGCCCCATGACCCCTCCAGAGCCTCGAGCACGGCGTGATCGAGGTCGACTCCGCCGCTGCGCACGGCGTCGAGCGTCGGGGCGCTGGGCCGCGAAGTACTGCGCGCGAACCTCGGCGGCGGAGAAGACCGGATCTCCTCGCGTGTGATGTTGAGGGTCGCCGCGAAGGCGTCCTCGGATTCCACTTTGGGAGGCGCGGCCTCCTCCCGCGACGGCGGCGGCGGCGAGCCGGGCTCTTCGATCGCCGCGGGCATCGAACCCTCGGGCTCCGCGGAAGTCGGCTCAGGCGGTGGCGGCTCCTCAGGAGTGGGCGCGGGCGGGGGCAGCTCGGCCGGCGCTTCCGGCTCGTCAGGCGCGATGGGAGCGGCCGCGCCGACGCCGGGCAGGGTGGTGGGCTCGCCGGAGCTCCAGCTCGCCCCGAGCACCGCTTCCGGCTCGAGCGTGGCTGCAAAGGGCGTCACGTTGCGGCTCAAAGGCAGCCCTGGCGTCTCGAGCTTGCCCAGCGTCGGCGGCGCCATCGGACTCACCATCGGCGCGAACGCGGCGACCTCAGGGACGTCGTCGCGCGGGGGCGCCGGTGTCAGCGGCGCGCCAAAGGTCATCACCACTGGCGCAGCGACGGCAGCGCTGATGTCGCTCACCTCGGCGGGGCCCGGTGAAAGCTGCATCGTGAATTGCGGCTCGGGGGCGGGGGTCGGCGGGGGCACGACGGGCTCGGGTGCGCTGGGTGGCGCCAGTGCAGCGGCAGAGCGTTGCAGCAGGTCGACGCCGTCGGCACCTTCGACCGCGAGCACGGCCCCGTGTCGAGCGACGTCGCCGAGCACCAGATCGAGCAGTCGCGGAGAGACCTCGCCGCTGACTACGAGCTCGCGCGGCGCGGCTCCCTGGAGCAGCTTCTGCACCAGCGAACGCGCCGGCTCGGGAGTGGAAGCGACGTAAGCGAGGATCGCGGTTTCGTCGATCTCGACCCGTTCGACGCGCATGAACCGGTCGGCCGAGAGCGCGTGCTGAGCGGTGCGTGCCCGCGCGATCGGCCCCTTAAGCACCTGCGCCAGCGAACCATCGAAATCCCGCCGACAGTTGCTGCGATCGGGCGTGACCGCGAAGCGCCCCGCGCTCGCACCGAGCAACGCCCCCAGCACTCCCTCTCCGCGCTCGAAGCCGCCGTCAGCAGCGGTCCGGGTGGCACAAACCGGCCGCCCCTCGCGTATCTGGACCTCGTACAGGTAGACCGCGTCGCGAATGCTCACGCGCGCATCCGGTCGCAACGCGCACGCGAGCTGAAGCACCAAGCGCGGCGTCAGTCCGTCGAGCCGCCCGCGCACTTCGCCCCCGGCCCGCAGCCGGGCTTCGACGCGCGCCCTCGGCCGCAGCACCTCGCGCACGCGCTGCACGACGGTGGAAGCGCTGGCCTCCTTGCGCAGGTAGCCGTCGGCGTCGGCGCCGAGGTCGCGCATGCGTTGGAGCAGGTCCTCCTTCCACGACAGCACGATCACCGGGACGTCGCGGATCGCGACGTCCCGCTTGATTTCGCGGCACAGCGAGAAGCCGTCGAGGCCCGGCATCAAGAGGTCGCTGACCACGAGATCGGGCCAGGTTTCGAAGGCAAGCTCGAGGGCCCGCCGTCCGTCGTGCGCTTCGACCGATTGCGTCCCGACCGCTCGGAGCAGGCCGCCGATGAACCAGACCACCGCGGGGTCGTCGTCCGCGACGAGCGCCGTGCGCCCCTCGAGCGAGACCCCGGCGGGGTCGCGCGTGTCTCGGCCGCCCCGCTCGCCAGCTCCGCGTTCGCCCCCGCTCCACGGCGCCATCGGAATCGCGCCTTCGGGGCCGGCGGCGTCGAAGCGCACCGTGCCCCCGGAGCGCAGTGTCACGAGCTCGCGGACCCGCGCCACCGATGCCCACACCGCCCCGAGCACGTCGGTGCCTTCGCCGAGCCCGATCTTGGTTTGCCGCCCCAGGGGCTCGACCGCTTCGATCAGCCCGCGGCGCACTTCCGTGGCGATGCGATCCGCCAGCCCCTCGACCGTGATTTCCCCGAGCGGCTCGCGGATGCCGCGCCGGGGCGCGAGCAGCTCGGTGACCTCGAGGACGCTGCGCCGCAAGGTGTCGGGGCTGACCGGCTTCGGCAGCACCCGCGCCGCGCCGAGCGCCACCAGATTTGCCGCGGAATCCGGGGTGTTGAAGGTCCCGACCACGATCAGAGGTGCCGGCTCCATCAGCGGATCTACGAGCACCGCTTCGGCGAGCTCGCGCGCGCCGCGCCGGTCGGCGTCGAGCACGACGATGTCGGGGCCCATGATTCGAGCTAGGTCGCGGGCTCGCTCCAGCTCCTCGGTGCGCTCCGTTTCGATCGGCGCTGCGCTGGCTCCGCCTTCACTCAGACCCTCCGCGAGCGCCGTGCTACCGAACACCAGAACGCTGAGCGGCCACCTGCGATCCTCGCCGCTCCGGACCGCGCTGGGCGCCGCCGGCGCGGTCGAAGCGATGCCCCACACCAGCGACGGAAGCTGGTCGAGCGCCAGGGAAACCTCGGCCAGGTCTCCGACCGCGACCTCGCGGGCGCGAGCGGATCGCTGGAGCGCGAGCTCCGCCGTGCCGAGCGCTTCCGCGACAGCGGCAAAGCCGAGAACGCGGGCTGCCGCGCCCATGGCGTGGACACGCCGCAACAGGTTGTCCCGGCGCGACTTCGAGCGCGGCTCCTGCTCGAGCCCGGCCAGCGCGGCGCGCAACGCTTCCAGACGTCGCCCTAGACTGGCAATGAACTCCGCTCGCGCGCCGGATAGCCGCGCCGACCGGTCAGGGTCGAGCTCTTGCGACTCCATCGGGCCTCGGCCCCCACGCCACGTGGCGCGGGATACGTCCACCTACCATAGCGCCCGTCTGAGCGAAATTTCCTGGGTTTTTGCCAGGTCGATCAGGACGCCCCGGAGCCCGCCAGAAGCTCCCTGACGGCCGCGCCAGCCTCGTCCGTTCCGAGGGCGCCGCCCACGTCCGGAGTGCAGCGCCCGGCGTCCAGCGCCGCGCTCACGGCCCGCTCGATCTCGGCCCCCGCCTGAGGTGAGCCCAGGTGTTCGAGCAATAGCCCCGCGGTCAGGAACGCAGCGAAGGGATTCGCTCGGTTCTGCCCCGCGAGCTCTGGCGCGGAGCCGTGCACCGGCTCGAACAGCCCGACGCGCTTCGCCGTGCCGGGATGCAGGTTCGCGCTCGCGGCCATGCCGAGCCCGCCCTGCAGCGCGGCACCGAGATCGGTCACGATGTCGCCGAACAGGTTGTTCGTGACGATCACGTCGAACTGACTCGGGTCCTGGATCAGGTAAAGGCACAACGCATCGACGTAGAAATGACGCGCCTCGATCGCCGGATACTCGCTTTTCACTTCGTCGAAGGTTCGGCGCCAGAGCTCGTGCGCGTGCCACATCGCGTTCGACTTGTCTGCCATCGCGACGCGCCGCCGCCCGGACTTTTGCGCGTGATCGAAGGCCGCACGCAAGATGCGCTCCACGCCTCTGCGCGTGTTGACGTCCTCGTTGATCGCGATCTCGTCGCTCGTGCCGCGCCGCAGCTGACCGCCGATCCCGGCGTATGCCCCTTCGGTATTTTCGCGGAAAACCACGAAATCGACCGCGTCTTTGCCGCGACTTTTCAGCGGCACCAGGCGATCGGCGAGCGCCTTGACCGGTCGCACGTTGGCGTAGAGGTCGAGCCCGAAGCGCAGCCCGAACAGGATCTCGCGCGCCACCAGGCCCGGCACGCGCGCGTCGCCGAGGGCGCCGAGCAACACTGCCGAGCATTCGCGCTCGATGGTTCTCAGCACCTCGGCAGGCAGGGTCACGCCGTCGCGCAGGTAGCGTTCGGCGCCCAGATCGAGCTCCCAGAGCGCGAGCGGAAGCCCGCGTTTCTCGGCAAAAAAACGCAGTAGCAAAACCGCTTCCCGCGTGACCTCTGGTCCGATGCCGTCGCCGGCGATCACGGCAATTTTTTGCGGGGCCACTAGCGGCCCGCGACGGCGTCGAGCGCCGTCCGGATCAGGAGCGCCATCTGCGCGGGATCGGCCTCATCGACCTCGCCGAGCAGCACGCCGGCATCGAGGATCGGTATGCCGATGATCGAGCACGCCTCTTCGAGGCCCTTCGATTCCCCAGCCTCCATGCGCACGACCGCCGCGCCGCCCTGCAAGGTGAGCGCCCAGAGCGGGCAATACTGGTCGAGAACGGGCAACCCGACCACGTCGAGCTCGACGCCTTCGGTAAGCCGCAGAGTGGCCAGCAAGTGCGGCACGGGCGCCGCCGGCACGGATTCGGCGGGAACCACCGCGTCGGCGATGCGCCCGACGGCGTGAACCAGCGTGGCCAGACGCCGGGGAGACGCCGCGAGCACGAGCCGCGTCGGACCGAGAAATCCCCCGCGGCGCAGGCGTTTGACCTGTGCCGCGAGCACGGTCATGCGCTCGGCATCGGCCACTTCCACGCGAACTGCGCCCTTGGCGATCCGCCGGACGCTGCCGTCGCCGAGCATCTCGCCCAGCGCTTCCAGCACCTCGAGATCGGCAAACGGCAGGTCGTCGAGCAGCTCGTCGAGGGTTCGCGGCGCGGTCAAAATCTCGGAGATGCGCACAACGACGTCGGCGGCGTCCGCGCGCGGCGACGCGATCGCGAGCAGCGCGTCATCACCCGTGGCGACGGTCTCGCGCAGCCGGCGTGTTTCGTCCAGCTGGCGCATGCCCTCCATCAAGAGCAGGTTGGTCGCGACCTGGACCCGGCGCATCGGCGACGGCGACCCGCTGGCGAAGGCAAAGCTGCCCTCGCTCTCGCCGAGCAGCCGGTAGAGCGCCTTTTCCCCTTCGAGCCGTCGATAGACGGCATCGACGATCTCCCCGTCGGTCAGCCGGACTTCACCCGCGCCGAGGGGAGTCGTGATGCTGAGCGCGCCCGTGCGGCGATTCATGCTCAAAAGCTGGAGCAGATCCACGACGCTCACCTGCTGGAGATCGCCGCGAAAATCCCCGCGATCTGCCACGACGGCGGCGCTCTTGGTGGGCAGCGCATACAGCCGCTTGGCAATCGCGTCGACGTCGCCGCGCGGCAGCTGTTCGCTGCCGGCATCGGCACTCGCTACCTCGACCAGGATGAAGCGCGGCAGCCCGGCCAGATCCTTTTCGTTGGCAAGCCGGACCAAAATGTCGCTGCTCTGGACGATTGCCTCGGACAACAGCAGCGCTTCCGGGCGGCCGTGACGGGCACGGTCGAGCGCACCTTCCACGTCGTCCGCGAGCGCCACGCTGAGGCCGCGCGAACGCAGCTTCGACGCGAGCGCGCCGAGCGCATCCACGTCGGGTTCGACCAGGAGAACTGCTCGCGACATCAGTCGATGAGCCTCAGCCCGACCGCTTCTCCGACTCGTGACATCACGAGGTCGGCGAAGACCGGATCGGAAGTGTGGACCGCCCGCACCAGGCCTCGATCGCCGCGTCCCAGCAGCGCGTACGCCGCGTGCTCGGCTACCAGCGCGAGCACTTCGAGATCGGCGCAACCGGCGATGCCCCCGAGATCCACGGCGTCGAAACGCACGTCCTCGCGGTCGCGCCCGAGCGCGGAACGCACCGCGGCGCCGATGCTGACGCCGGAACGCTGGCTGGCGACGATGCGAGTGGCGCCGCCGCGGATCGCCTCGTTGACCGCGCCGACCGCCAGGCCGACCAGATCCATCGCGGGGAGCTCGATGTCGCGCGGTTGCTCGATACTGCTGTCGTTATCGCGATCTGCGACCGCCCAGAACAACGCGTCGACGATTTCGGCGAGAGCCATGCGGTCGAGCCCGAGCCGCCGCACCACGGACCGGCGCGAAACCTCGGCCCGGTGCTTGGCGACGCGCAAGAGCTGCGAAAGGTCGCCGCCGTCGTGGGGAAACGTGGCGACGCCCATCGTGACGTCGATCCCCGGCCCGGTACCGCCGCGGCGGGCCCCGCCTGGACCGCCGAGCTGGCGCATCACGCGGCGCCGGCAGGTGTGCGCGCCCATACCCCCGGTTTCCGGCAGGAGCAGGTAAAACTCGTTTTCGTCGACGCGCGCCAGCACGTCGGTGTCGCGCACGGCCGCCAGCACGCGTTCCGCGGCTTCGACGCTCGGCTCGCGCTGGCTGTCGGGTCCGCTCCCGGGCACGAACGATCGAGCCGCCGACAGGGAGGCTTCGTCGAGCCCGATCGTGGCCAGCGCAAAACGGCGGCCGTGGCGGCGCGCCTTGTCGATCTCACGCCCGGCGACGTCGACGAAATAGGCGAACGTGTAAGCGCTCGAGCTCGGGTCCTTCATCGCGCTGCGCGTCGATTGTTCGCGTTCGGCGATCAGCGCGAGCGCCGTCGCTGCCTGCGTCGCGAGCAGACCGACCAGCGGCACGGCTTCCTCGCCGGCACTGGGCTTGATGCCGCCGATCAGCAAGAAGCCGCTGTGCTCCTTGCGCAGCGCCAAGCGCACGACCTCGAGCCCGTGCGCCGCCGCCCAGCCGAGCAGCTCCATTTCATCGCAAAAAGACGGGGCATTCTCGGCCGGGCCCACCGACGCGGACCGCATCAACTGCCGCGAACCCTCGCCGGCAGGCAGATACACGAGCACGCTCTTCGCGCCCCCCTCGCGCGCGAGCACGCCAGCCAGACGCTCCGAAGCATCGCGCCGGCTCTTGGCCTCGGCGATCTCGGCGACCTGTACCACGAGGCTCGCGCCGCGGCGCGAGGCCGCCGCTTCACGCTCGAGCTTCAGCCGCTGCTCGCGCTCCGCGCGCCGCGTGCGAACGTCGGCCAGCGCGGTCAGGAGCTCGTCACCGGAGAGCGGCATCAGCATCACGCCCGAACCGCCGAGCGCCACCGCCTGGGTCGCGAGTTCGAGCGCGTCGGGCGGAGCGAGCGCGTACACGGCCGTTGCCGGCGCGATCGCCCGCACGTGGTGGATCACCGCGAGGCCCGCCTTGTTGCCCATGGTGACGTCTACCAGGACCACGTCGGGCGCTTCGGCCGCCGTGCGGGCCAGCCCCTCCGCGAGATCGGTGGCGACTCCAAGCTCATCGCCGGTCGGGCGCAGCGTCCGCGCCATCAGCTCGATCGTCGTCGTGTCGGACAAAACCGCGATCACGTGCAGAGCTGGTCCCGCCAGCGCTTCCACGCTCGATGCCGTCACTCGAGCTCTCCCGTGAAAACGAGGCGCGCGGGACCGCGTTGATGCACTTCGAGGTCGTCCCGGCTGACGTTGATCTCGAGCACACCCCCGGGCAGCCGCACGTTGACCGGTTCGCCGAAAGGCGCGCGCCCGGAAAGCGCTGCCGCGACCACGGTGGCCGCCGCGCCCGTCCCGCAGGCGAGCGTCCGGCCGACTCCGCGTTCCCAGACGACGAGCTCGAAGGCGCGAGGCCCCTCGAGTTTGGCGAACTCGACGTTCGCCCCGCCGGGAAGCGCAGCCGAAATCCGCGGACCGAGCTCGTCAATCGCCTCCAGCGAGAGCTCCGCGTCGAACGCCACCGCATGCGGATTCCCCAGCGAAATCCGCGTAAAAATCAGGTTTTTGCCGGCGTGCTCGGCTCGGTGCTCCCCCTCGCGACGACCCTTGCCCATGCTGGTCCGGACGAAACCCCCGTCGCCGTTGCGGTCGACCTCGCAGAGCAGCGGCCCGGCGCCGGTATCCACGACATAGCTCGCACCGGTCGCGCCGTCGCGGCGCGCCAGGTGGAGCGCGACGCAGCGCACGCCGTTGCCGCACATTTCGGGTTGGCTGCCGTCGGCGTTGAGCACCAGCATCGTCGCCCGGGACCCGTTGCTGCGCGGCGGCAGCACGAGGAGCACGCCGTCTCCGCCGATACCGAAGTGTCGGTCGCAGAGCCGGCGGGCCAGCTCGGCGTCCACGGCCCGCGGGTCGGAGGCATCGACAACGATGAAATCATTGCCGAGTCCTTCGTATTTGGCGAAGCCGAGCCGCATGTCGCTACGCTATCTTTTCGCCTGGCCGCCCGAAAGGCGGCTCGTGACTTCAGCGCCGGTAAGTCCGCGGATGCGGATCGATTTGACCCGACCGCTGGCGCCGCTGACGATTTCGACACTACGGCGCGGCAGGCTCAAAGCTGAAGCCAGAACCGCGACGAGCTCGGCGTTGGCCTCCCCGTCGACCGGGGGAGCCGCCACGGCGACTTCGACGAGCCCGTTCCGAACCGAAAGCACTCGGCTGCGGGAAGCCCGCGGTTTGACGCGGACCCTTATCCGGAGCTCGTCGCCAGAACCGACGACGTCGAGGAGGGCCATAGTCCTTCCAGTCTACGCTAAGCTCCCTGAAACCGCTCTCGCATGCCTTGCCCGCTTTTCATCAACGGCTTCATGGCGACCGGGAAGTCCACCGTGGGCCGCCTGGTGGCTGCTCGCGCCGGAGCCGAATTCGTCGACCTGGACCAGGTCGTCGAGGAGCGCTCTGGGCAAACCGTCGCCGAGCTCTTCCAGACCCGAGGGGAACCCGGGTTTCGGGCGCTCGAACGTGAAGCGCTGAAGAACCTGCTCGAATCCTCCAAGGAGGTCGTCGTGGCCCTCGGGGGGGGCGCCCTGCTCGAGCGCGGCATCAGGCTGGCGGCGCTGGATCAGGGCATCGTGGTGACGCTCGAAGCGGGACCCGACGAGCTGATGCGCCGCAGCGCGGGCGGGCCGGCGCGGCCCCTGCTCGCGGTGCCCGACCCGGCAGCCCGGATCCGAGAACTGCTCGAGCTCAGGCAGCCCGCCTACGCCGAGGCACACGCTCGACTGCTCACGGACGGTTTGGACCCGAACGACGTTGCCGCCCGCGTCTTCCAAGTTTGGAAGAGAGCGCCGATCGCCGTCGCCGCCGGCGATCGTTCGTACAGCGTGGACATCGGCGCCGCAGTGATCGGCGAGCGGCTCGGCCCACTCGTGGGACGCGCGGCGAAGGTCGTGCTCGTCAGTGACGAAAACGTCGCGCCGCTTCACGCGCATCGTGTGGAAACGGCGCTCGAGGCGTGCGGGCTGCGAGCCCTGAAAGTCGTGCTTCCGCCGGGGGAGCAGCACAAGCGCATCGCCACCGTCGAGCGGATCTGGGAGGCCGCGCTGGGCGCCGGAGCGGATCGGAGCAGTCTGTTCGTGGGTCTCGGGGGCGGCGTCGTCACCGACATCACCGGCTTCGCGGCCGCGAGCTTCATGCGGGGCGTGCGCTGGATCGCGCTCCCGACGACCCTACTCGCGATGGTGGATGCCTCGGTTGGTGGCAAAACCGGCGTCGATCTGTTGGCGGCAAAAAACGCGGTCGGCGCGTTTCACCAGCCGAGCGGCGTGGTCTGCGACGCCGAGACGCTCGGCACCGAGCCCGAGCGCGGGTACCTGAGTTCGCTGGCCGAGGTGGTGAAAACCGCGCTTATCGGCGACAAAGAGCTGTTTGTCCTGCTCGAGCGCGAGGGCGCCGCGATCCGCCGGCGCGATCGCGAGATCGTGACGGAAATCGTGCGCCGCTGCATCCGCGTCAAAGCCAGGATCGTGAGCGCGGACGAGCGCGAATCGGGCCTGCGAGCGGTTTTGAACCTCGGCCACACCGTGGGACACGCGCTCGAGAGTCAGGGCGACTACACGCGACTGACGCACGGTGAAGCCGTGAGCCTCGGTCTGGTCGCGGCGCTGCGGATCGGAGAACGCCTGGGCCTGACTCCGGACGATCTGGTGCGGCGCTCGATCGATCTCCAGCAGGCGCTCGGCCTGCCGACCGTCTTGAGCGACCAGCCGTTGGGCGAGGCCGCCGGGCTGATCGGCCACGACAAGAAGCGCGCCGGCGCCCGGCTTCGTTTCATCGTCGCACGCGCCGTGGGCGAGGTCGAAGCGGTGGACTTGGGTCTCGAGGAGCTCGTTGCGCACACCCGCGCACTCGCCTGACTCGCCTGAAGCGGCGCCGCGGCGTGAGACTGCACGAATGTAGCGTGTTCGGCATTTCATTAAGCGCGGCAGAACCTCCGCATTGTTGGCGTGCCGCGAAATCGCCCGATAAACTTTACGGCTGGAGGCGCGAACCGCATCCCGGAAGCTCGCGCTCGAGAACGAGGTCATCATGTACCGGCTCAGGCTCAGGCATCTGTTCGCGATCGGGGCGCTCGGCGCGGTGCCCGCCGCGCTCGGAGGCTGTGCGGACAACGACAGCGCACTGTTCATTCGCTCGGTGATCGCCCTGAAAGCGGGCGATTGTCTGGCGCGAGCCCAGCCCGACGCGACGATGCTCGCCTACGGCGTCCTCGACACCAGCTTCGGCCGAAGCTACGTGGCGAGCCTGCTCGTCGGCAATCAGATGGCGCGCCAGGGCGACCGCGACAAGGTTCGCACCGAAACGTCTCGCATCGCGCTGCGCGGCGCGATCGTCTCGGTCAGGGACGCGTTCGGCAACGTGATCAAGGAATTCACCACCGACGGCGCCGGCTTCGTCGACCCGGGCAATGGCACCGAGCCGGGTTACGGCATCATGTTCGCAGAGCTGATTCCAGCGGATCTAATCGCGGTCGATCCCGGGGCGGGATCAACGCGCGTGAACGTCAGCGTGCGCGTGTTCGGCGAGACGCTCGGCGGCCAGGACATCGAATCGAGCGAGTTGATCTTTCCGATCGCCGTTTGCAACGGCTGCCTCGTCAGCATTCCCCCCGACGCCATCGGCGCGACCAACCGCTGCACCGAGGGCGTCCCTCCCGATGACCTGCCCTGCCTGCGGGGCCAGGATTCGCCGGTGGATTGCCGGCTTTGCTCCGACAACGCGGCCTGCCTCCCCCCCTAGCGCCGGTGAAGCTGGCGATCGTCGCGTCCCTGACGATGAGCGCGCTCGCCGCGAGCTCCACGAGCCACGCGGCTGAATGGAACGCCGGCCTCGTCACCGGTGTGTGCGGAACAGGAACCGAGCGCGAATACTGGCAACACACTTGCTGGTTCAACGGCCTGCGCGCAGACGTTCTGTTCGGGCGCGAGAGCGCCCGTGACTTCGCGCTCGGCCCCACGCTGGACATCACCACCGCGGGATTCGACGACGTTCGTTTCGGTTCCGGCGCGAGCCTGTTGATCCCGATCCACCCGATCGTGCCGATCATCGTGAGCGGCGGCGGTTATGCTCGAAAAAGCGAGCTCGGCTGGGAGCCCGGGATCGAGAGCTTCACGTTCGTCGGCAGCCGCAGCTTCAACTACCACGCGAGTTACGGGATCGCGGCGGGCCTGGTGCTCGGATTTCAGTACGGGCTCGGCGACTCGCGCGAGAGCGCGATCTCGATCGCATTGCAACTCGACGGCCAGATCCTGCTTTTGCCGTTCGTCGCCGGATACCAGCTATTGCGCGGCCCGGCTTACGACTGACGATCACGAATCGTGACTAGGAGCTTCCGCTTCGGCGGGCTGCTCTTCGACTACGTTCGTCGCGTCGAGCGCGGCGTCGATGCGCTGCAGCATCGAGGTGAGCTTGTCACGCCAGCGTCGCTCCACGGACACGCGCCGCGCGCGCTCTTCCTCGAGATCGTGCGCGAGCGCGAGGGCGACCAACAGCAAAGCTTGCGGCGAGATCTGACGACCGGGCGCAGTGAGCTCGCGCAGCTTGCCGTCGACGATGTCGGCGAGTCGCCGTAGCTCTTGCTCGTTGGCCGAGGCTACGACACGGTAGGTCTGACCACCGACACGCAGCTCGACCGGAGCACCACTCATGCGAAGGACCGTAGCATCCTCGGTCCCGCATGGAAATGGCCTCGCGCGATGCTGCTCCGCGGCGAACGCGTCGAATCAGCGGGGTCCACCGCTTTTCCACAGGTCGCCAAGATGAAATGCTCAGTCGTTCCTCATCGGCGTAACCGCCGTCTTCTACGATGAACGGCACGCGAGGAAACCAAGGAAACTCGGGCTCCCGCGGGGCGGGCGGGCCGGACATGCTTTGGCAAAGGTCTCGTCGTCGAATCAACGGAACAAGCGCACGCAGACATCGACGAGCGCCATTTCGGCTTCGGCACGGCTGATTCGCGCCGCCAGAAAAGCACGCGTCAGGCCTTCGATCGCCGATGCGCACGCGATCAGGCGGGGCGTTTCGACCGGTGTCCCGAGCGCCGCGCTCTTCTGTGCGTCGCCGATCAATACCTTCAGACGCTCGCACAATCGCTCGCCTGCGGCCGACAGGACCGATCGCGTTCCCGGTAACACTGCGAGCGCGCACTCGACCTCCGCACGCCCCGTCGTCACGACTTGAAACCAAGTCCGCGCGAAGCGCCGCAATCGCTCGAGGGGAGTTCGCGCGTCGACCGGTGTCTGATCGAGTGTTTCGAAAACAGCACTCGCCGCAGAGGTCGTGGCGGCTTCGATCGCCTCCGATACGTCGCGGAAGTGCGCGTAGAACGTGCTGCGGCCCACTTTGGCGCGCCGGATGATCCGATCGACCGTGGCACCCTGCGGACCCTCCTCGGCCAGGACGCCGCAAACCGCGTTGCTGAGGCGCCCCCGCTGGCTGACGTGCCGCTCCGAACGATTCTGCGAACGATCGTAGTGCCCTCGCCCGGGCGCCGGCCCATAGGCATTAAGAACCATTTGTTTTTATAATTAGTACATTTTCATCTTTTTTCAAACATGATGCCGTATCGTCGGGGCGATTCGCTTGCAAGTGTCCTTTTTCAAGGCATCCCTCATTAAAGACGAAAACATCTTTATTGATCGGTTCACGTGAAACATGGTCAACGCCCTTCGGAGAAAGCATGCTTCCGAGGCAGCAGAGCATCCTGGAATCCCAACCTGCGCCTGATTTCGTCTCAGCCACTGTTTTCGGCTGGGTAAGCGCCCTCGCTGCGATGCGCGCCCGCTCCTCACTTCGTCGACACTTCGTCGATCGCTAGCCCTCGCCACTGAACCCCTGTAGCTCTCCGCGACGAGGATGGTTCAGGCTCAAACCGATTTTAAGGCACTTTCACGTGAAACATTCTGTACGTCCGTGCGCTGGCCGAACGTACAGCATTGACTCAAAGTCCCCCGGAGGACCTAGGAGCTGCTTTCGGCATGTCTTTCGGCGTGTGAAGTCGTGAAGTTTTGGGAAAGCATCCAGGCGCAAATTGAAGCGCTCGAACAGGCGGGCCTTCTCCGTTCAACGAGAGCCGTCAGTGGTCCGCAAGGCGCAGAGATCGTCTTGGAAGGACGGAGGGTCGTAAACCTGTGCTCCAACGACTATTTGGGGTTGGCGAATCACCCGGCCCTGCTCGAGGCGGCCCGCCAGTCTCTCGACGAGGATGGTCTGGGGGCAGCCTCCTCGCGCCTGATTGCCGGCACAATGGCTCCGCACTTGCGGGCCGAGCACGCCCTCGCAGGGTTCGTCGGAGAAGAGCAGGTGATGCTCTTCGCGACCGGCTACGCGGCGAACCTGGCTGCCATCTCCGGCGTGCTCGGAGCGGGAGACCTGGTCTTGAGCGACGCGCTCAACCACGCGAGCATCATCGACGGCTGCCGCCTCTCCAGAGCCCGGGTCGTTGTGTTCGGGCATCGAGATCTCGACGACGCCCGACGGGCATTGACCCAGCATCGAGCGGCTGCACGACGCGCGGCAATCGTCACCGAGGCCGTGTTCTCGATGGACGGAGACTCGGCGCCGCTCGCCGACCTGCGTGCCCTCTGCGACGAGTTCGATGCGGCTCTGATCGTTGACGAGGCGCACGCGCTCGGCGTCCTGGGTCCGTCGGGGCGCGGGCTCTGCGCAGCCCGAAAGGTTGTCCCGGACTTGCTCGTCGGAACGCTTGGCAAAGCGTTCGGCGTCGCCGGAGGTTTCATCGCTGGTCGCAGCGCGCTCCGTCCCCTCCTCCACACCCACGGGCGTTCGTTCGTGTACACGACCGCCCCTTTGCCTGCTCAGGCAGCAGCGACCGTCGCAGCCACTCGCTTGGTCGCACGGGCTGACGCGGCGCGAGCTCGGCTGTTCAGCAATGCCGGTCAGCTGCGGGACGGCCTGCGATCGCTCGGCTTCGAGGTCCCGTCCGGCGAGGCCGCAGTGATACCGGTGCTCACTCGTTCGGTCGATGCGACGCTTCAGGCGTCGCATCAACTGCTCGACTCCGGCGTCTACGTCCAGGCCATCCGTCCCCCCACGGTTCCCGATGGCACGAGCCGCCTCCGCATCGTTCCAACTGCGGCTCACGACTCGCAACACGTGGAACGGGCGCTGCGTGCCTTCAAGGCACTGGCGTCCAAGCGCTGACCCCACCCATGCTGACGGCGAGCCAGGTGCGTCGAGTGGTCGTCCTCGGTACCGGCACCGAAGTCGGAAAGACCTTCGTTACCACGGCGCTGGCGGGCGCTCTCAACGCGAGCGGCCACCCGGTCGCCGCGGTGAAGCCCGTCGAAACGGGACACGTCTTGGCGAACGACGATCCGCCCAGTGGCTCCGACGCCGAGCGTCTCGAACTGGCCGCCACCCCGGTCGTCGTTCGCCCGCACCCGCTTCACGTGTTTCGGGAGCCCATCTCCCCGCACCTGGCTGCGCGCCGCGCCGGCGTACCGATCAACGTGTCCGATGTCCTCCGCTGGGTCGCGCAAGCAGAGTCCGGATTGCAAGACACTGCGATACACTACACTACACAAGCATACCTTTTGATTGAAACAGCCGGGGGTGCCCTCTCACCGCTTGGCGAGGCGACGTCGAACCTCGACCTGGCGCTGGCGCTGGAGCCCGCGCTCTGGCTCCTGGTCGCGCCGGACAACCTCGGCGTGCTTCACGATCTGCGGGCAACCTTGGCGGCGTTGCGGGCGCTGGCGCGTTCCCCCGACTTCATCGTTCTCAGTGCTGCGCGGCCGCCAGACCACTCGACCGGGACGAACGGGCCCGAGCTAGTTCGCCTCGGCATCGCGACCCCTGCGGCCGTGCTCGGCCGCGACGATCCGGAACCCGCTCGCTCCCTTGCAGACGCGATTCGCGCTCGAGTTGCCTAAGCGCTGGCCGCGATACGGCCGTTCTCGAGACGAACCCGAACGTCGGCGAGACGCTCGGCATGCTCACTACCGTGGCTGACGACGACCACCAGCGTGCCCGCCGCTTTTTCCTCGCGTAGAACGCGTTCGAGCTGGGCGCTGCTCGCAGCGTCGAGACCGGACCAAGGTTCGTCCAGCAGGAGCACGCTCGGCCGATGCACGAGCGCTCGAGCGAGCGCGACGCGCTGCTGCTGGCCCCGGGAAAGCGTGCCGACGTTGCGTTCCGCGAACGCCTGCGCACCGACTCGCGGGCCCACGCGATCCCAGCTGGTGCCCGCATCGACACCGTACAAGCGAGCCGCAAGCTCGATGTTTTGCCGCGCCGTGAGCTCGCGGTAGCAATGCGAAGCGTGCGCTACCCACCCGAGCTGCGAACGCACGATCTCGCGGTCCGATCCGAGCGGTGGATACGCCACACTGCCCGAGGTCGGCTGCAGCATGGTGCCGATGACGGAGAGCAGGGTACTTTTGCCGGCGCCATTGGGGCCTTCCAGAAAAGCGATCGTTCCCGCCTCGAACGTGCAGCTTACCCCGCGCAGCGCGGCAGTGGCCCCAAACAAGCGCGTGACGCCTCGCACCTCGATGCGCTCGATCCGCTGCACGCGGCTCTCGATACCACGCTATCGGACGCCAAGTCGCTCTGGCGCCCGCCGGCCGCGGCCCACCCCTCGGGCGGGGGGGGTTGGGAATCCCAGGCGCGTAAGGGACTTTCAGCGCTTTCCGCGCGGCAAAGCCCCGACCGGTTGGGGCCGGGGCCCCAACCGACAACGAGACAGCGGCCCCTACCGACAACGGAACGAGACGAAGAGCCCGTGGCAGAGCCCATGCTACGATGCCCACGATGACTTCGTCTGCCGTGGCGATCGACGCTGAGCGCATCGAACGCCTGGTCGAGCTTCGGCGCGCTGTGGAACGCGCCCTGGAGGGCAAACCCGCCGCCGTCGAGCTGGCGCTCGTCGCGCTGCTGGCGCGCGGTCACATTCTGATCGAGGACGTCCCGGGGGTCGGAAAGACGACCCTGGCCCGAGCCCTCGCCAAAGCCGTCGGCGGAGAGCTACGCCGCGTCCAGTTCACGAGCGATCTTTTGCCGAGCGATGTGCTGGGTGTGTCGATTTACGATCAACGGCGTGGCGAATTCGTGCTGCGCCAGGGCCCTATCTTCTCGAACCTGCTGCTCGCAGACGAGATCAACCGCGCCAGCCCGCGCACACAATCCGCGCTGCTCGAAGCGATGAACGACGGTCAGGTTTCCCTCGACGGGCGAACGCTGCCGCTTCCCGAGCCGTTCCTGGTGATCGCGACGCAAAACCCCCAGGACTTCACTGGCACCTTCCCGCTGCCGGAGTCTCAGCTCGACCGCTTCATGGTGCGGGTGCGCATCGGTTATCCGCCCGCGAGCGTGGAGACGCGGCTGATGCTCGAAGCCGAAGCCGATCGGGTCGACAAGGTTCCGCAGGTGCTCGACCCGCAGTCGTTGGTGTCGCTCCAGCGCGATGTCGACCGGGTGATGACCGACGCCGCGCTCGGCAGCTACCTCCAGGCGCTGATTTCGGCCACGCGCTCGACGCCTGCGCTCTCGCTCGGCGCTTCTACCCGAGCGGGGATGAATCTGGCCCGGGCGGCTCGTTCACGCGCCCTGCTCCAGGGGCGGCGCTACTGCATCGCCGACGACATCCACGATCTAGCGGTTCCGGTGCTGGCGCATCGCGTCCGGCTCGCCGCCCACGCCGAGGGCTACGTCCCGACCCGGGAAGAAGCCGAATCCGCGGTTCGGGACGTGGTCGCGCGCGTGCCCGTGCCGCTCTGAGGATCCAGCCGTGCGCGCCGCGCGAAGCGTGGTTCCGTCGACTCCGGGCACGAAGCCCCGCTCGCGTCTCTTCAACTGGCCGCGCAAGCTCAAGCTCACGCGCGAAGGCAAGTACTTCATCGGCATCACGTTCGGCGTCGGTTTCGCCGCGATCAACACCGGCAACAACCTGCTCTACCTGCTGCTCGGGATGCTGCTTTCGCTGATCGTCGTTTCGAGCGTGCTCAGCGAGCTCAGCCTGCGTCACCTTACCGTCGTGCGGCGGCTGCCGCCGCGAGCGCAGGTGGGCCGGGCTCACTTGGTCGAGATCGAGGTCTACAATCACAAGCGCCGGATCCCGTCGTACGCGATCGAGATCGAGGATCTTCGCGCTGGCCAGCCAGCGGACAAGCGCTGTTTCTTTCTCAAGATCAGCCCGCGCTCCGCGCAGGTGGCGGCCTATCGCCGCACGCCGGCTCGGCGGGGGCGGGATCGCCATGTCGGGTTTCGGGTGGCCACCCGCTTCCCGTTTGGATTGTTCGAAAAATCCCGGGAAATCACCGCGGACGGCGACCTGATCATCTACCCCGCCGTCGACCCGGTGCGACTCCCCCACGACCTCACGGGCCAGCGTCTTGGAGGCCAGGGCGCGATCGGGCGCGGCCAGGGCGACGAGATCATCAGCGTGCGACCGATGCGCGACGGCGACGACCCGCGCGACATCTACTGGCGCAAGAGCACGGTGGCCGATCTGGTCGTTCTGCGCGAGCGCGCCCGCGAAACGCGCCGCGATGTCGAATACTGGATCGACGCGGTACATCCAACGCAGGCCCCGGAAGAAAACTGGACCGCGCGCTTCGAGCGCCGGATCCGCGACGTAGCCTCGCGCGCCGTGGCTCACCTGAAGCGGGGTGACGGGGTCACGCTGAGGACGACCTCCGGGGAGCGCGTGCGGGCCGATCCAGCGGCCGGCGCCGACCCGCTCCTGCGCTTCCTCGCGCTGCTCGAAGCGGTACCGGTGCGTGGGGGGATGGCGCCCGGAGAGTCACCGGTGCCGGCCGTGGCCTCGGTTGTGCCCGCGTTGCCGACCGTTTCGGTTTCCCCGGTACCACCTCCGCTTTCGGCCCGCGGCGGGAGCTGATCGATGCGTTTCGGGCTGATCCACCGGATCATGACCGACGCCCTGGCGGCGCTCGGCCTGCTCGCGCTGCTGACGAGCGGGGAGCTGAACCGCTGGATCAGCTACGCGATCTTGGTCGGTCTGTGCGCGGCCCTGGCCGTGCCGGAGCGCTGGCAGGATCGCCCGTTTTTGAAGCAGCTCGGCGTGGTGGCGCCGATCGCTCTTCTCGTCGCCCAGTCGATCCGGCTCTTCCTGGGCGCGGGTTTGCTCGAGCTCGCCGTCGAGTTTGCCGCTGCGCTGCAGGTGGTTCGGCTGGCGACGCGGCGTGGTGCTGCCCACGACCAGCAGGTGATCGTGCTCGCCCTGCTGCACCTGATCGCGGGCACCGTCCTCGGCACCGGCCTGGCTTACGGGCTGTGTTTCCTCGGTTTTTTGATCGCCGCACCGGGTGCGCTGGTGCTCAGCCACCTGCGCCGAGAGGTCGAGGGCAACTACCGTCAGGGCGCTCGCGACCGCACCGGTTTGCCGGTCGATGTGCCGCGCATCCTGCGCAGTCGCCGCGTGATCGGGCGGCAATTTCTGCTTTTCACCTGCCTTTTGTCAGTGCCGATCTTCGTCTTCACCGCGTTGCTTTTCGTGCTCTTTCCGCGCGTCGGGCTGAGCCTGTTGCTCCTCAACCATTCGCGTCCGGAGCGAATGATCGGCTTCTCGGATCGCGTCGACCTGGGGGGCGTCGGCAAGCTTCGGAGCGACCCGACGATCGCGATGCGCGTCGATTATCCCGATCTTCCCGCCGAGCCGCCCCCGCGCCTCGCGCTTTATCTGCGCGGGACGGCGTTCGACGCCTACGACGGGCGGAGCTGGTCGCGCACCGTGACCCAGCGCGTGGCCGCGGAGCGCCACGGGGCGGAAATCGCGCTGCGGCGCCTCCCCGACCCGACCAAGGATCGCGCGATGCGGATCGATCTCGAGCCCATCGATCCACCGGTGTTGTTCCTGCCTCCCGATGCGGTCGCGCTGCGCGTGGTGACCCAGGGCGCTCCGCTCCTCGGCACGCTGCCCAACGTCTACGCGGGACCGGAGGGCGAGCTCAAATACGCGAGCCTCGACGAGAGGGGTATCCGCTACGAGGTGTTCCTGGCCGGCCCGAACGAGCCGCCGCCGCGACCGATGCCCAGCGCGGAGCGAGCCCGCTACCTGGTTTTGCCGCCGAACCTGACGGCGCGCATCGCCGAGCGCGCCCGGGAGTGGGTCGGTGAAGCCCGCGACCCCCTGGCACAGGCGCGAGCGATCGAAGCCCGCCTGCGCAAGGACTACCGCTACGACCTCGATTCGCCGTCGGGCGCCGCCGAAAATCCGCTCGACCATTTTCTGTTCGAATCGCGGCGCGGCCACTGCGAGTTCTACTCGACCGCGATGGCCGTGATGCTGCGCACACTCGGCGTGCCGACGCGCAACGTGACCGGTTTCATAGGCGGCACCTACAACCGTTTCGGCCGCTTCTACGCCGTGCGGCAGGGCGATGCCCACTCGTGGATCGAAGTCTACATCGATGGCCGCGGCTGGACGCGCTTCGACCCGACGCCGCCTGCAGACGCGGCGCCACAGAGCGATGTCACCGGAATTCTCGCGGTCGTGCGCGACATCGTCGAGGCGGCGGCGCAGCGCTGGAACCGCAACGTCGTGAACTTCAATCTCAAGCAGCAGATGCACCTGTTCCGGTCCTTCCACAGCAAGTACACCGAGCTCCGCGAGCGCGGGGGCGTGGTGGGTGCCACGGTCGGCTCACCGCGCCGGATCGCGCTGCTCTTGGCCGGAATTACCCTGATCGTCGCGGCCGCTCTCTGGTTCCGGCGCATGCAGCGCCACGCCAAAGAGGCGGAAACGCCGCGAACGCCCGAACAGATCGCGGCGCTCCAAGTGGTCGAGCTTTACCGCGCGCTGGAAGCAGCACTCGCTGCCCGCGGCGTGCCGCGACTACCCGGTACGCCTCCGCTCGCCCACGCCGAAGCGCTTTCGGCGATCGGTCATCCCGTGAGCAGCGAGGCGCTCGAGCTCACGCGCATCTACATCGAGACCCGGTTCGGCGGACGCACACTGGCTGAAGCGGACCGCCGGGACTTCGCACGCCGGGTCCGCATACTGCGGCAAGCGCGCAGTGAGCTGCCGAAGGCTGCGTAAAGCTGTCTCGACCTGGGTTTACTGAGACTCGTATGAGTCAGCAGTGACCCACCAAGGCTGGCACGGTCAGTGTGCCTCGGAGCAGGGCAGGGGTGTCACGGTGGCAACATGCGAACACTTGTCCGCCGGGGCTGCGACCATCTGTCCGCGCCGAATCGGAATGCGATCACGCCGAGCGGCGGCGCAGCACGACGCGAGTGGACTCGGTGCTCTGAGCACCGGTGCCGTAGACCGCGTCTGCGGCGGGACGCGCCGTGAGAGCATCGAGCTCGAGATCGGGAGCGCCGCGCTCGATCCAAGCCACGACGATCGAGCTTGCTGGCGCCATTTCTGCACCGAGCTGCACGATGTCGACCTCGACGCCTTTCTTGAGCTCTTCCGCCGTGATAGCGCGCTGGGTGGAGGCGAGCGGCCGCGCGTGCGCGGCCGGCAAATGATCCTCGCCAACGCTCTCCGGCGTGTACGACTGGACGATCAAGCGGTAGTCATCGCCGTCAACCTCGGCACCGACGACTCCCGGGTCCGCCGAGATCTCCGCGCGCACGCGGTCGACCTGGCCGATGCCCAGGGTCGTCGCGGCCACCAACGCCAGCCAAGAAACGCCACCCGCGGCCGACGCAGCGGCGGGGAACCGGCTGAGGAAGGGGTGGTGTTTGCTACCGGAGTCCAAGGGAGTGGGTACTTTGTAAGCACAGTTCGTGCCAGCGCAAGCCGCTGCCGCACTTTTCAGTGAGAGGGCAGCGGATGGGTCAGACGAGACCCACTACGGAGAGCCTGACACTGCGACCGCCCAGGCTGTCGCCGCCACGCAGTTGGCGTCCGAGCGGGCGGCCTCGCCAGCCCCGCGCACGGGCCCTGCGACCAGGGCAATCTCGCGACCGCGGCGCGTGGCGGCGATCGGTCCGCGGTTCGGACGCTCCCTGCAAGCCTTCCCCGCCTTCGCTGCGGCCGTCGCCGCGTTGCGATCCACGTCCGGCACGCTTACCGGCCCCTGCGAGGGCCCCGCAGAAGGCAGCTCGTCACGCAGCACGCCGCGCAGCAGAGCCTCGTAGGCGCGGCGAGCCGCGTCCTCGTTGTCGAAGCGCAGATGCCAGGCGAGGCCATGCCGATCGCCGCGCTCGAACACGGCCACGCGATCGCCGCCCCAATCGCTCGCGGCCTCCACCGCGGTCCGCCGCGGCGCCCACTCCTCGAACAACAGGCGCAGCGACTGCTCACCGAGCACGTCGTGATAGATGACGTCGAAACCCGAGCTCGCGGGCATGCCCGGAATCGAAACTTCGAGCGCGGGCTCCCTCGCCGCGAACTTGTCGGCGTGCAGTAGCTGCTCGGTGGTGGTCGGCGGCTTTTTCCAAGATGCATCGACCGCGGGCCAACCGCCCTGCCGGCGCAGCCGGTGGATCAGCTCGATGCCGTCGACGTACGGCGAAATCACCGAGCGTTTCACGATGGTCGGCACCGCTGCCAGCGACGGCGCGAGCTCGACCACGCCGCGCGTCTGCAAGCTGATCATCGAGTCGGGCAGGTCGATCGCGCGCTTGCCCTGCGCCAAAAGGATGTGGTCGAACATCGCGCTCGTGGCATCGCCCTCGGCCAGCGCGTGGATCGCGCTCAGCGCGTCAGTCGCATCGTCGCGATACTTGATCAGGTTCTCGAGCCCGTAGTGCTGATCCTGCAGGGCGTGGACGAGCTCGTGGGCCAGCGTCGCTTCCCGCTCTTTTTCAGGCAAATCGGCGAGCAGGTACATGGTCTTGTCGCGCGGCTCGTAGAAGCCCGCGAGCTGCGCGTCGAGCAGCGCGAGCAAGCTCTTTTCGTAGTCGAAGTCGCGCGGGACCACGTTCAAGAGGAACAGCATCGCATTGGTGCCGCGCACGACCGGCTCGGGCACCTCCGAGCGGAGTTGCTCGCGCACGTGCACGAGCATCGCCTCGCGATCGATGATCTTGCCTTTTACGGGGCCCGTCGCCGGCAGCTCGCGCAGCTCCGCAACCGTGGCGAGCGCTCGATTCACCGGATCACTCGCGACCCACGACGGCGGCTCGTCGCGCGGCCCGGGCCCGGCGTCGACCGCGAGCGCGGGTTCCGGTGCCGGATGCGCCGCGGCGAAGCCGCGTTCCCCGCCGCAGCCCAGGAGCGTCATCCCGAGCAGCGCGAGCAGGCGCCACTTGCGACGGTTAGCCACTGGCCGCAGCGCGAATCGCGCTGATCGCGGCGGCGCGGTCCGCCTGCGCAAAAACCGCGTTCCCGGTCACGAGCACGCGGGCGCCCGCCTCGACCACCGCACGCGCGGTTGCAGGCGAGACCCCGCCATCGACCTCGAGATCGATGTCGCGGCCCGAGGCATCGATCATCCTTCGGATCGCCGCGAGCTTGGGCAAAACGGCTGGCAGGAACTTCTGGCCGCCGAAGCCCGGATTCACGCTCATCACCAGCACCAAGTCGGTCACACCGAGCACGTAGCGGATGCTCTCTTCCGGTGTGTGCGGGTTGAGAACGACGCCGGCACGTTTGCCGAGCCTTCGGATCTCCGTCAGCGTGCGCTCGAGGTGCGTCGAAGCCTCGACGTGCACGCTGATCACGTCGGCGCCGGCCTGGGCGAAATCCTCGATGTAGCGCTCGGGCTCGACGATCATCAGATGTACGTCGACGGGCAGGCGCGTCGCTCGCCGCACCGCGCCGACGACGATCGGCCCGAGCGTGATGTTCGGCACGAAGCGACCGTCCATCACGTCGACGTGGATCCAATCGGCGCCTCCGCGTTCGACGTCGCGCACTTCTTCGGCAAGACGACCGAGATCGGCGCTGAGAATGCTGGGCGCAATGCGAACCGGTGCCATCGAGAGTCCTTACTACTACGTAGTTTGGTCGATTGCAGGCCGGCTGCCAAAAGCGGCTCTCCCTGCCCCACACATTGGAAAGACGACAGAGCCGGCGCGAGCCCCGCCGTGTTAACCTCGTGCGTTACCCAGAGCGAAAACCTGCGCTATACCCCGCGCCCGTCATGCATACCCGACCCCTCGGCAAGCAAGATTACGATCACATCGTGCAGGTGATCGATCGCTGGTGGGGAGGTCCGACCACGGCCCTCGCGCATCCAATCTACTTTTACGAGCTCGGGGCGATGGCGCGGGTGGTGGAGCACGAGGGGATCCTCGCCGGATTTTTGCTGGGATTTCTCGCGCCCGGACCGCCGAAAACCGGGTACGTGCACCTGGTCGGGATTCACCCCGACTATCGACGCCGCGGCGTCGGAAAGCTCCTCTACCGCACGTTCGAGGACGACTGCCGCGCGGCCGACTGCAGGCGCCTGAAGGCGATCACCACCACGGGCAATGAGGGCTCGATTGCCTTCCACAAGGCGACCGGCTGGAGCATGGCCCTGGTCGAGGACTACGCCGGACCAGCGCGCCCTCGCGTCGTCTTTCACAAGAACCTCTGATGGCCGACAATCCCCCGGGCAGCTATCCGAGCTCCGCGCCAGCGCGCGAAGCGCGGCATTTGCTGAGCAAGGCGCTCGAGCTCTTGCAACACGAGCCCGGCACGCCCGTGATCAACGCGGCGGTGGAAGCCGCTGCGGCCGCCGCCAATGCGCTCTACGGCGTCGAAAACTCGGCGACCACGCTGCAGGCATCGAAGGCGGGCGTGCACATCGCGGTCGAGCATCTGGGCCGGGCCATCACCGCGCTTCAGGAGCTCGAGCGAACCGCCGGGAAACCGCATGCGGCCACCGAGCGCGTGGCGCGCACACTCGCGCTGCTCTACCCCGTCGCTCGCGCGACGCTGCGCCAGCGCCGGGACGTGATCGTCGACGCCGAAGCCAACGACGCCCGGCTCGAATCGCTTCGGGCGCTGGCCAACGTCGCCCCGGCACCGCCATCGGGGCGTCCCCGCCGCTCTTCGGGGCCTTTCGACGGCCCGAATCAGCGCAGCTCGGGCGATCGCGTGCTGATCGAGGTCGATATCGGCGTTCTGACCGAATCTCACTTCTACGCCGGCCTTTCCCAGGATCTTTCGCGCGGCGGCGTGTTCATTGCGACTTATCGGCCCCTCGCGCCGGGCACCGGAGTCTCGCTGTTTTTCGTTCTGCCCTCGGGGCACGAGGTGCACGCGAACGGCATCGTGCGCTGGACCCGCGAAGCGAGCGACGATGCGCCGCCGGGCATGGGCGTCGCCTTTCAGTTGTTGCGGCCCGAAGACGTGCGGGCAATCGAGCAATTTTGCGCCGGGCGAGCGCCGCTCTACTACGATTCGGACGACGACTAGCTGCCTTTCGGTGCTAGCTTGAGGCGCTCTTGACACCGGCTTGTCTCACATGAGCGATCCCGAGTCGGCGCAGATAAGGCCCGGCGAGCTGCGGAACATCGGGCTTTTCGGCGCGCTGAGCGACGACGTTCTGGCGCACCTGACCACGAGCCTCTCCCTCAGCACGCCTTCCGCGGGCGACATCGTCTTCCGCGAGGGGGACGACGCTCACGACATGTACGTCGTGATCGGCGGCGAGATGGAAGTGCTGAAGCGCAGCAAGCGCGGGGTCGATGCGCGGGTGGCATTGCTCGGCCCCGGCGATTGGTTCGGCGAAATGAGCATCGTCGACGTGCAGCCGCGTTCGGCCACGGTGCGGGCGCTCGCGCCGGCTCGGCTGCTGCGGATCACCTCGGCGGATCTCGATTCGCTTTATCGCTACGACGTGAAATCGTACGCGCTGATCGTGCTCAACATCGCGCGCGAGCTCAGCCGCCGGCTGCGCGTCGCGGACGGGATCCTGGCGGACCTGATCGCGAACGTGATGGACAACTACCTGTCCGGCGGCGCCAAGCTGCCGCGCTAGCCGTTCAGTCCGGTTCCGCGTCGCCCGCGTCGAGCGGGCCATCGCTCGGTGCATCGCCGGCGTCTTCCGTGCCCGCGTCCGTGCCCGAGCCGCCCGCGCCACCACTGCCGGCATTGCCGCCCGAGCCGCCTCCACCCCCCGCTCCACTCGCGCCGCCCATGCCGCTGCCGCCGCCGGTCGAGGTGCCCGCGCTGCCGCCGAATCCACTGCCACCCGCTCCGCCTGCACTGCCGCCCGCACCGAAAATCCCGCCGCTGCCGCCAAGTCCGCCGCCACCGCCAGCACCGCTGATGCCGCCAACACCGCTGATGCCGCTCGCGCCACCGATGCCCGACCCGCCGACGCCTTGGCCTCCCGAGCCTGCCGCAGCGTCAGCAGGGCCGCCGCTAAAGCGATCGTCGTGGCTGGGTGGCTCGGGGTGGGGGTTCAGAAGGCACGAGCCAATGGTGAGCGCAATGAAGATTGCGCTGACACTCAAGCGCTGTGCCGGCCGAGCCATCCGGTCCCCCACCCCGGTAGCACGATGTGGGCCACGCCGCATCCACGGCACACTCCCGCAAAGCGGCTCTGAACCCGTGGCACAACTTGGCACCGCCGCCGGACGCCGCTGTCGCGCCGCGCTTGCCTTTCGAGATTTTTAGCCTCTTGCGTCCGCCGCGTCCGTAACGCCCCCTTCGGCATCTTCCCCGCCCTCATCGCCGCCGTCCGGCGCTGCGTCCGGTGCGTCGAACGGCGCATCGGCCGCCGCATCGGTCGAGCCAGTCCCGGCCGACCCGCTGGCGCCTCCAGAGCCTCCGCCGGCGCCACCTGCACCACCAAGTGCGCCGGCACCACCAAAACCGCCCCCAGCACCGCCAGCGCCGCTTGCACCGCCGGCACCCGACAGGCCTCCAGCGCCGCTGGACCCCGCGTTACCGCCACCAGTACCGGCGCTGGGCGGCTCGGGCTGCGGATTGAGATTGCAACTCGCCGCAGCGGCCAAAGCCAAGCTGAGAACCAGCGCTAATCGCCACCGCCGCATGCCAGCGGTCAGTCTAGCAAGTCCTCTGCCAGCGCGTCAGCCGCCCCGGAGTGCCCGCGCCTTGCCGAGCAGCTCGAGAACGCGAGCCGGCGCGGCCGGTGTCTGCTCGAGCTCGACGGCTGCTTGCTCCAGTTCGGTTGCAAGGTCGCGCAGGGCACTCGCGACCTCATCGGCATTGGTCGCGAAGATGTCCCCCCACATGGCGTCGGATCCCCCCGCGACGCGGGTCGCGCTGGCAAACGCCGGCCCGGCCGCCGGCTCGGCATTCCGGCGCGCCGCGAGCACCTTGAGCGCGCTGGCGACGAGCTGTGGCACGTGGCTGGTCAGGGCCACCGCGCGGTCGTGCTCCGCGACCGTCATGCGCACTGGCTGTGCGCCGACGATGCGGATCAGCGCTTCGACCGTATCCACGGCGTCCGGGGCGCTGGCTTCGGCACAGACGATCCAGCGACGGCCCTCGAACAGGTCCGCGCTCGCTTGCTCGATGCCGGAACCCGGGCGGCCCGCCATCGGGTGACCCGGAACGAAACGGCTGCGCCGCGCCGACGCTGCGGCGACGTCAGCGATTGCGCGCTTGGTGGACCCGCAGTCGGTGACGGCGCCCGCGGCGTCCAGCACTCCCGGTAGCGCATTGCAAATCGCCCGCACCGGCGCGGCCAGGACGACGAGATCGGCGGCCCGAACAGCGGCCTCGACCGCCTTCGCGTCGTCGACTGAAATCAGCTCGTGAACCGCGGCGCGGGCGGCTTCGTGACCGAGAACCGCGCGGTGGTCGATGGCTTGAACGGCGATGTCGGCGCGGCGCGCACGCAGCGCGAGCGCGAGTGATCCGCCGATCAACCCGAGCCCGAAAATCGCGACGCGATTCATCCGCGGACTGCGGCGCCGACAGCTCGAAGCGTGTCCGCCAGCTCGGTCGCTTGTTGCCAACGGAGCGTCGCCGGGAGCCGCGCCACTTCACCCTCCCGACCCGCCCAAACTCGCAGGATCAACCCGTCGGCGCCGGCGGCAATCGCGGCACAGGCGACCGCGGCACAATAGCGGCTGCGCTGTGCCACGGTGGGAACGTCGACCACGATCGGCAGGTGCGTGCGCTGCTTGGCGCGCGCGATCGCTGCGACCTCGAGCGTGCGGGCGCCCATCGGGTATTCGCCGCCCGCCTCGAGCAGCACCACGCTGGTATCACCGCGCTCGAGCTCCTTTTCCGCCGCACAAATCCAGGCGTCGGCGCCCCAGCTCGGGGCGCGTTCCACGAACACCACCGGCCAGCGCGGCTCCGCGGGGCGCGGGTCGAGTGGCAGGCACGCCAGCGCACCGACGCTTTCCGGGGCGAGGCGCGAGCGCGCCACGGCCGCGTCGAAGGGCCGGCCGGCTGCAATCTCGTACGGGAGCTCCGCGGACGACGGCGCGCGATCGGGATCGGTCACGTGCTCGACCATCCCGGGCGCGCCGACGGGCTCGATCGCGATCCACGGCCGCGGACCACCGATCGTGCCCCAGGGTCCCTCCACCAGGCTCGGGCGCTGGCGAAAGCGCCGCGAGGCAAGACGGTACGGCTCGGTTACCCGAACCACCTCCGCGACGCCGCTGAACTCGCGCACTACGGAGATGTCGTTGACCGTGACGTCGCCGACCACGCCGAGGATCGTTCTGGTCTGACCGCTGGAGCGGTGCACATCGAAGCCCGCGCTTACCAGAAACGAGATCACGTTCTCGACGGCGGACTCCGGAGCTTCCGGCTCCATCACGACGATCATCGGGAGCGCCGAGCGTATCAGAACCCCCGATTTTGACTATCACGAGCTCTCCTTGTGGCCCCAAAGATGAACGCCGAGTATCGTGGGAGGGCTCTGTTTTGCCATGAGTGACCCGTCCAATCCGTTGATAGGGATGCTGGTTTCTGGCCGGTACCGCGTCCAGCGGCTGCTCGGGGAAGGCGGAATGGGGCAGGTGTATCTGGCCGAGCACGAGGCGATCGAAAAGAAGATCGCGCTCAAGGTGCTGCGACCGGAGTACTCGCTCAAGCCCGACATCGTCGCCCGCTTTCAGCAGGAAGCGATCAGCGCTTCTCGGATCAAGCATCCCAACGTGCTCGACGTCTTCGACTTCGGGCGCCTCGACAACGATTGCTTTTTCCTGGCGATGGAGTTTCTGGAGGGGAACGACCTCGCCGACGAGATCGTGCAGCACCGCGTGCTCGACCCGCTGCGCGGTCTGCGCATTTCGCTGCAGGTGTGCCGCGCGCTCGGGGCGGCGCATGCACGCGGTGTCGTGCACCGCGATCTGAAGCCCGAGAACGTATTTTTGCAGCGCACCGCCGACGGCGAGATGATCGTCAAGATCGTCGACTTCGGGATCGCGCAGCTGCGCAGCACGGAAGAAGCCGCCGCGACCGAGCCCAAACGCCGGCGTTTGACCAAAACCGGCATGATTTTCGGGACGCCGGAGTACATGGCGCCCGAGCAAGCGGGAGGGCGTAACTCGGATTTGCGCGTCGACGTCTACGCGCTCGGCGTGATCATGTACGAGATGTTCACCGGTGCGGTGCCGTTCACCGGGGACACCTTCGTCGGCGTGCTCACGCGCCAGCTCAACGACCCGCCGCCGCACATGGTCACGGTGTGTCCGGACCTCAGGATTTCACCCGAGCTCCAGGCGGTGATCATGACTGCGCTGGCCAAGCAACCGGAGCAGCGCCATCAATCGATGACCGCCTTTTCGCAAGCGATCCTCGATACGCCCGAAGGGCGCATGGTCGGCGGCGCATCGGTTTCGATCATCCCTCAGCAGCCGGCGAGCCAGGTCGCCGGCGTGCCTTCGAGCCACGCCACCGCGGCGCAGTTCGGCACCCCGCAGGCCAACGTGACGGCGGCTCAATTCGGCGGTCACCCGCCGCCGCCAGCGGCACCCCTGCCTCCGGATCGGGTGCGCGCGACGACTCCCCTCACCGATGCCCAGCGCGCCGAGGCCGAAAGCATGGCCAGGGCGCAAACCCAGCTCGAGGCCGAAACCACGGCCCCGACCCAGCCCCCGAAGAAAAGCTCCGCGGCGGCCGTCGTCGCCGTGATCGCGCTCGGCGTGCTCGTTGCCGGCGGCGCCGTCGGAATGCTCGCGCTCAGGAGCGGCCCGGCACCGGTGGCGAGCGCGGAGCCCACGGCGACGCCCGCTCCGGAACCAAAGCCCGCGAATTCAACGATCTCCGTCACTCCGACGGTTCCGCCGTCTGCAAGCGCGGCACCCGCGCAGGTCAAGCTCTCGGTCGTGACCGACCCGGAGGGCGCGGTCGTGACCAAGGACGGCTTTCAGGTCTGCGACAAGACGCCCTGCGAGGTCATGGCCGCCCCGAACGAAACGCTGGCGCTCGAAGCGAAAAAAGGGGCCCTGCGCGGGACCGCCAAGGTGCTCGCCCAGCGCGACCAGAAGGTCGAAATCAAGCTGAAAGGGACCGAGTCCAAACCCAAGCCGCAAGCCGGCGGCGAGAAGCCGTGCCTGCGCGAGCGCATGCAGGGCGACATCAAGGTCGTCGAAGTCGTGCCCTGTCCGAAGTAGCGTCTGCCGCGTCGATGGCCGAGATCGCGTCGGCGCGCGAGCGCTTCACATTTCACGGCAATCTGCGCGACACGCGTCACGGCTGGCTGCGGCTCACGCCGGCCTATTCGGTGCACTGGGTGCGCGAGCAGCTCGAGGAATGCCGCGGCTCGCGCTGGCCGATCCTCGACCCCTTCTCCGGCACGGGGACCACGCTGCTCGCGAGCGCGGAGCTCGGCCTCGACTGCGACGCAATCGACATCAACCCGTTTCTGGTCTGGCTGGCACGGGCCAAGACCGGCCGCTACGACCGGCGCTCGCTCGACGCGGCAGCGCGCTGCGTGCGGGCGATGGCGAGGGCGGCGTCCGGCGAGGGCCAGCGGGACCCCTGGATTCCACCTCTTTATCGCATCGAGCGCTGGTGGGAGCGCGACGTTTTGCTCGCGCTGGGCCGGGCCTTTGCCGTTGCGAAACTGCGGCTCAAGGGGGCCGACACGCGCTCACGCGATCTGGTCCTGCTCGCGTTCTGCCGCGCTTTGATCGGAACCGCGAACGTGAGCTTCGGCCATCAGTCGATGTCGTTCCGCAACGGCAACGGCAAGACGCGGGCAGCCGAGGCGGCGCACGCGCTCGAAAGCGCGTTCGAGCAGCTGGCGGCGGCAGCCGCGAAGTCCTTGCCGCGAGCGCGCCAGAACGTCGTCTGCGGAGACTCGCGGCGCACCGACAAGCTGCTCGGATCGCGGCGCTACTTTCGCATCATCACCTCGCCGCCATATCCGAACCGCATGAGTTACATCCGCGAGCTTCGGCCCTACATGTACTGGCTGGGTTATCTGGTCGAGCGGAGCGACGCGGGCGCGCTCGACTGGGCGGCGATCGGCGGCACCTGGGGCTCTGCGACGAGCAATCTGGCGAGCTGGAAACCCCAGGGAAAGACCGCCATCGCGTTCACCGGGTTCGAGCGCCTGGTGCGACGGATCGGCCGAAAAAGCCCGCTACTCGCGAGTTACGTGAACAAGTATTTCCACGACATGGCGCTGCACGTGCGCGGGCTCCGGCGGCTGGTCGTGCCGGGCGGAGAGGTCCGCTACGTCGTCGGCAATTCGAAGTTCTACGACGTGATCGTGCCGGCTCCGGAGATCTTCGCCGCCGAGTTCGAAGCGGCGGGATTTTGCGGCGCAAGCGTCGCGGTGCTGCGCAAGCGCACGTCGAAGCGCGAGCTGTTCGAGTTCGTGGTGAGCGCGCGGCAGGCGTAGCGCCGGTCAAGCCGCTCGTTCGAGCATGCCGAACGCGGCCACGCCGCGGCGCCGCAACTGGCGGCGGAAATCGTCGCTGCGCGCCGCGGGCGCGCCGATCAGTGCTGCCGCGATCTCGGAGGCCCATTGATCGAGCGTTGCGGAGCCGCAATCGGTCAGGTCCGCGAGCTCGCCGCGCAACACGCGACGCCACGCGGCCGTCGTGGTTGCGAACGCCGCACTCGGCACTAGGCCGCGCGGCCCGCGCTCCAGAAGGCCGCGCTCCAAAAGCAGCGCGGTCCCCGTGAACGCGTCGTCGCCGAACTCGTCGCGGTCGAATAGACTTGGAACGAAGGCGGCGGCGCGGGTCGCACCGGACTCGAGCACGACGTCGGCGATGGCGCGCACGAACTCCGCGAAGGGGTCGGGCGGCTCCGGCTCGGGCCCCGGCGGCGAGCTCACGAGCTCCAGTGGCGGCTCCGATTCAGCAACTATCGGCGGCAGCTCCGGCTCCACG
>Ga0111538_10000538_pt1 | contig 50519 bp, 37 predicted proteins | sample SoiMethybrSBSTD1_FD_79669 | JGI IMG/M metagenome (GOLD analysis project Ga0111538, IMG submission 79669) | Bulk soil microbial communities from a Populus tree surrounding site in Tennessee, USA - Soil MetaG P. TD hybrid SBSTD1 (version 2)... | ecosystem: Environmental > Terrestrial > Soil >... | reverse complement strand
TGAACGCGCAGTCGAACACGGGCAGGTGCTCCTCCTTGAGGAACGGCGCACCTTCGATCATCTCGTGCTCGTCGATGTAGTGGACGATGGCTTCGACTTCGGGCTTCGTGTACCCGAGCTTCTCGAGCGCCATCGGCACGGTCTGGTTGACGATCTTCATCAGACCGCCGCCGACGAGCTTCTTGTATTTCACCAGCGCGATGTCGGGCTCCACGCCGGTGGTGTCGCAATCCATCATGAAGCCGATGGTGCCGGTCGGCGCCAGCACGGTTGCCTGCGCGTTGCGATAGCCGAAGTCTTCGCCCAGCTCCACCGCCTCGTCCCACGCCTGCTTCGCGCCGGCAAAGAGATCGGTCGGCACGTGCTTGGCGTTGATCTCGGCGACGGCATCACGATGCTTCCGCATCACGCGCAGCATCGACTCGCGGTTCTTCTCGTAGCCGGCAAAGGGACCGCCGTGGTCGCGCGCGACCTTCGCCGACTGCGCGTAGGCCTCACCAGTCATCACCGCGGTAATGGCGGCGGCGTAGGCACGACCCTCGTCGCTGTCATATGGCAGGCCGCGCGACATCAACAGCGCGCCGAGATTGGCGTAGCCGAGACCGAGCGGACGGTAGTCGTGGCTGTTCTTCTCGATCGCCTTCGTCGGATAGCTCGAATTCGGGACGATGATCTCCTGCGCGGTGATCAGCGTTCGGCACGCCGCCTTGAACGCCGCCACGTCGAGCTCGCCATCGTCCTTGACGAACTTCATCAGGTTGATCGACGCCAGGTTGCACGCCGAGTCGTCCAGGAACATGTATTCCGAACACGGGTTGCTGGCGTTGATGCGCGCCGTCACCGAGCAGGTGTGCCAGTCGTTGACGGTGGTATCGAACTGCATCCCCGGGTCGCCGCAGATCCACGTGCCCTCGGCGATCCCCTTCATCAGTTCGCGCGCCTTGTAGGTCTCCATGACGCGGCCGTCGGTGACCGCTTTCGTCTGCCAGTCGCCATCATCGAGCACTGCGCGCATGAAGTCATCGGTCACGCGCACGCTGTTGTTGGAGTTCTGGAAGAACACCGACCCGTAGGCCACGCCGGTGAACGAGCCGTCGTAGCCGGCGTCGATGAGCGCCCACGCCTTCTTCTCTTCGTCAACCTTGCAGTTGATGAAGTCCTTGATGTCGGGATGCTCGGCGTTGAGGATCACCATCTTCGCTGCCCGCCGCGTCTTGCCACCCGACTTGATGACGCCGGCAAACGCGTCGTAGCCCTTCATGAACGACACCGGACCTGACGCCGTGCCGCCACCGGCCAGCAGCTCCTTCGACGAGCGGATCGCCGACAGATTGCTGCCGGTGCCCGACCCGAACTTGAAGAGCATCCCCTCGGTTCTCGCCAGCGTGAGAATCGAGTCCATCGTGTCCTGCACCGAATTGATGAAGCAGGCCGAGCACTGGGGTGCCCTCTCGAAGCCGCAGTTGAACCAGACCGGGCTGTTGAACGCCGCCTTCTGATAGACGAGCAGGTGCTTCAGCTCGTGGCTGAACGCCATCAGCGCGTCCTCGCTCGCGAAATAGTGCTGCGCGCGCGCCCAGCCGGTGATGGTGTCGACCACACGGCCGATCAGCTGCTTGACGGAACGTTCACGCTCCGGCGTGCCGAGCTGCCCGCGGAAATACTTCGAGACGACGATGTTGGTGGCCTGCTGCGACCAGAACTTGGGAATCTCGACGTCGCGCTGTTCGAAAACGACCTTGCCCTTCTCGTTGCCAATGACTGCAGAGCGGATCTCCCACTCCACTTCGTCGAACGGATCGACGCCGGGCAGGGTGAAGTAGCGCGAGAACTCGAGCCCAGGCGCCGTCGGCGTACGCTCGACAGCCTTTTTTGTGCGGACCTGGGCGTCAGTGGTTCCGCTGGCAGTCACCTGCTGACCGGCGGCGGCAGCTTCGCGGGCAGGGCCTGTTTCCATGTATTTCCTCCGCTTACGAGATCTTTCAGCCCAATACGTGGCCATCACCACCGGCGGGCGGCGGCGCGACCTGAATCTTTCTAATGTCGTGATGGGCGCTCTGACTTCCGTCCGCTGACGTCAGACCCTGGGATCGCCTGCCGTCATCGGCCTATGAGCGCGAGGCCCTAGAGTGCGCCTGCAGATCGGCTTTGTCAAGCAGCAAACCACAATATATTGCGCCTTTCTAATTAGGGCACTCGCTATATAGCTATCAATTGTCGCCGACAGGGCCAAGCGGATCAACGAGTTGGCGGAAGTTTGGGCAGATGCGCTGACCGGCCGAAGGATGAGCCAGGACGAAACGACGAGCTGTCACTGGTCACGCGGTGCAACCGCGGGCAACCACACTGGATAGTCTGGACGATATGGCGCGGGCGAAAATATCGATTCCTCCGGACCAGCGTGGATGCTGGTGAGCCCCGAGCCGTCCGCATTCATCACGAACAGCGCGCCTCGATCCTCGTAGCACACGAAGGCGATGCGCCGGCCGTCATCCGACCACGACGGGTGGATCCCACGACATCGTCCGCGCGTGAGCTCCTGCTGTCGTCCTCCACTCGGATCGCTCGTCACGATACTGTCAGGGCTGAACCAGGCGAGGCGCTGGCTATCCGGCGACCACGCTGGCTGCTGAGACGATCGCATCTGGTTCAGCGCAATCGGAATATCGGACCACTTCAGGTCGACGTCGACCGTCGTGATGCCCTTTCCGCCCGCAAACGCCAAACGCCGGCTGTCGGGCGACCAGACGAGACCGTTTCCTGCAGGCACCGAGTCTTTCAGCGACACGTTTCTCAGTCCGCTGCCGTCCGACGGAGCGATGTAGAGATGGGCGTGATTCGGGCCGAATCTCTTGTAGTGAGGTCGTGTATCCAGAACGAACGCGAACCGCCTGCCATCGGGCGACCATGCGAGATCGTGGACGTACTGCTCGTCGCCTTCAGCCGTCGACGGCCAGGCTGCAGCAATGTCGCGAGCCTCGCCACCGCCGTCGGAGTTGAATACGTTGAGATGCAGCCGTTTCTGATCGTCGATGCTGAGCGAGGCAAGTTGCGTCCCATCGGGCGACCAGGCCAGCCATCCGCCAGGGCGATCGAGCTGCCTCATGTCGCCGGATCGATCGAGTCGAACAACCAATACCCCGCCGGTGCTGACCGCCAGACGCGTCCGATCAGCTGACACGACCGGTCGGCTCGGAAACCGCGTCGCCAAATGCGTCAGGCGCCTCAATCCTGACCCGTCGACGTTTACGACGTAGAAATCATGGGTGTCGCTGCCGGCGATAAAAAGGACGCGTCCTGACGTGGAGAGAAGCGGACGCCGCAACCCCGCGTCGGCGGCGGCGGCTGCCCGGTCGTTGACATCATGGCGACGGTTCTCGATGCCAGCGCCAATGGCGAGGACGATGCAACCTCCGATAAGGAGCACCGGCACGAGCGTGCTGGCCAGCAGCACCCAGCGAAGAATGCGGCCGATGGATGACATGGCCACAGGCTCACGAAACGGCGAGAAACAATACGGCGAAGGTCCCGGGCAGTCGGCGCATGATCAATCTCCCTGCAGCCGTGTACGCACCGTGGAGCGATTAATGCCCTCAGTCGCGTGGGCGTCGGGTTACCCACTGCGAGCTCAGCCGCTGCTTGCCAGTGGGTAGATCACCGCTCAGAAGGATGGCAAGAATCACTTCCGCCGCAGATTCATTGGGAATTCGAACGCTGCCCTGCTTGGCACACCCTCTGCTCTATAGCCGGCCAGCGTTCGAAAGTTACCCACCCCCGCAGCGAAAGTGGCGGGGAACCAACCTTCCGAGCACCCGCCTCCGCCGCTTCGGCGAGGCAGGCCCATCCTATGCACCCGGGGAAGGCCAAAACCTTCCCCGCGCCTTTCTTCGCCGGCGGGCAGCAGGGCCGCCAAGGCAGAAGGATTCAGGGCTGAGGGCTGGTCCAGGAATCAGGCCAGGGCGAATGAGGGCGTAGTCTTAACACCGAGATGTTTCGACGATTGCTGCCGTTGAGCGTTGTTCTCGTCATCTGCGCGGGTGCCCCAGGCGTGCTGGCGCAGTCGGATCTCGACGCGCTGATGCAGCGCGTAATGACGCGGCGCGACGAGAACTGGAAGAAGCTGCAGCAGTACGTGCTGGAAGAGCGCGAGGCACTGGAGGTGACCGCGCTCGACGGTCGGCGCGTCTACGGATTCAAACGCGAGTATCAGTGGTTCCCGCGCGAGGGCTTCTTCATCAAGAGCCCGCTGACGTCGGACGGCGTGCGCATCGGCGAGGATGAGCGTCGTCGGCAGGAAACGCGATGGCTGGCGCGTGAGCAGGCGCGCGAAAAGTGGCGGCTCGAGCATCCGGGCGAGCAGCCGCAGCAGCCGTCGCGTGCGGAAATCACGATCGGACCGGCCGGCGTCGACACGAATTTCGAAGCGGCGCTGCGCGATACGCTGGAGCCGGGGTTCGTTTCGGCCGCGTACTTTCTCGACTTCAAGTTCGAAGAAGGTCAGTACGCGCTGGTCGGACGCGATACCTTCGACCAACACGACGTGCTGAAGGTCGAGTACTACCCGATGAAGATGTTCACGGGAGGACGCGGCCGCCCGAATCGTGAGCTGCGCGAACGCAACAAGGAAATCGGGCGGCAGATGAACAAGGTGTCGCTCGTCACGTTCTGGGTGGAACCGAACGCGCCGCAGATAGTGAAGTACGAGTTCCAGAACGTCGGCGCGGACTTCTTCCCGGCGGGATCGCTGATGCGGCTCGAGGACATCAATGCCGCAATGGAGATGAGCCAGCCATTCGCAGGCGTCTGGCTGCCGAAGATCGTCCGCATCGGATTCGAGATGGCGTTCGCCGGCGGCAACGTGAAGGGTCGCTATTCGAGCGAGTATCACGACTACAAGCTCGCCAGCGTCACGCAGCGAATTCAGTAGGTGGCGAAACCTTAACGATCCAGATGCAGCTCACCAACCGTGAGATGCGCGCGCAGCTCGTAACGACCCTTCCCGCTCCACTCGAACGATCTGAAGAACCCGTCCTCGTTGACGTCGAAGGCATCGGCGTTCAGCTCGCCGATCCGCACCGAGGCGTTGACGTAGCGATACTGGTCGCGCGATCCGATTCCGATTTTCACCTCGCCAGCTTTGGCGGCGATGTCCTTGCTGCCCTCGATCCCGTTGATGTCGAGGTCGCCGGCAGAAAGATTGAGGACGATGTCGGTGCGGCGCGGCAGTTCGATCCGGATCCGTGGGCCGTCGTGCCACGGCGTCTCGGTGCGTACGGTGGCCCGTGATGCCGCAACATCGATCCGCAGGTCAACATCGGCGACATCCTTGCGATCGTCCCAGCTCACCCGGATGCTGTCGTCGCGTGAGGCAACGATCTCGTACTCGCCGGCGGCCAGCTCGAGGCGGACGGTTCCGCCAGAAACGAACTTCCGCTGCGTTTCCTTCGCGTGTGCGTCAACTGTCCCGACCAGCAGCGCGGCACACACCGCCAGTCGCGTACCTGAGGTCATGCGCATCTTTCGGCCTCCTGGAACACCCTTACGAAGGCCATGTCCTGAAAGATGCAATCAGCGGTTTTCAGCGCCGGGTTCAGGACTCCGGAACCGCAGACCGGGCAATATCGGCGGCAAATGAACGCGCTGCACCCGGTCTGCTGCCAAATCCGTATTAGAGTGCAGCCAGCCTGCCGAGAGCACCGATGGTGAACCGCACTCTCCTTCCCGCCGTGTGCCTGGTCGCGGCGCTTGTGGCATCCCCGTCTGCCCAGTCGGATCTCGACGCGCTCATGGCGCGCGTGCTGGAGACCCGGGACCTGAACTGGAAGAAGCTCCAGCAATACACCCTGAACGAACGCGAAACGCTGCAGATCACCGCGCTCGTCGTGATGCGGTTGTACGGGTTCGATCGCGAGTACCTCTGGTTCCCGCGCGAAGGCTTTTTCATCCGCAGCCCGCTCAAATCGGACGGCGTGGCGATCGTCGAGGAGAAGCGACGCCAGGAGGAAGACAAGTTCCTGCGCGACGCGCAGAGGCGCGAGAACTCTCGCAAAGAGCGCGAAGCGAAGAGGACGACGGCTGGTGCCGCAGCCGAGGGCGTCGTCCCGGCGACGCTCTCCGGCCCGGGCGACGTCGTGCTGACCGGCGCCGTCGAAGACGTCATCAGCCAGACGTTCGAGCCGGGGTTCATTCAGTCGGCAAACTTCATGCGCTTCAAGTTCGACGCCGGCAGCTACGCGCTGGCGGGACGCGAGAAGATGCTCAACCGCGACGTGCTCAAGATCGAGTACTACCCGAAGCGTCTGTTCGACGATGCCCAGTCGAAGCCGCCGTGCGAGCAACGCCAGAACGGCCGCTGCGACAAGGAGGACGAATTCGAGCGCAACATCGAAACGAAGATGAATAAGGTGTCGCTCGTCACCCTGTGGGTCGATCCCGCCGAGTACCAGATCCTCAAGTACGAGTTCCGCTTCCAGGATCTCGATTTCCTGCCCGGGCGGACCATCGTCCGCTTCGAGAGCGCGCGGTCGACGATGGAGATGACCGAGCCGTTTGCGAACGTCTGGCTGCCGGCGCAGGTCGGCATGCGTTTCCGTCTCGGCTCGGCGGTCGGTCCGCTCGAGGTGAAGTACGACGTCAAGTACCGGGACTACCGCCTGCCTGAAACGGGCGGCAGGGTGCTGCCATGAGGGCGGCCTGGGTGAGTTGCGTTGTCTTCGCGGTCTTCGCGGTTCCAACGCAGGCGCAAGCGCCGGAGAAGATCACCGAGATCCGGATCCACGGCAATCACACGACGCCGGACGCCGACGTGCTCGCGCTGAGCGGGCTGGCGACGGGTGTCGAGGCGACCGACGTGCGGCTGAAGGAAGCCGAGCAGAAACTGCGGGCGACACACCGCTTCGAGGGTGTCGAGCTGCGGCGCCGGTATCTCTCGATCAGCGACCCATCGCAGATCCTCGTGATGATCATTGTCGACGAGCATCCGGCGGTCTCGGCGAAGGACCTGACGCCCGGCCCGATGAAGAAATTCCGCGCGATGCAGATGTGGATGCCGATCCTGAAGCACGAGGACGGCTACGGGTTCACCTACGGGGCCCGGCTCGCGTTCAAGGACTCGCTCGGCGACCGCAGCCGGCTGTCGGTGCCGATGACCTGGGGCGGCGAGCGGCGGATCGGGCTCGAAGCCGAGCGCTCGTTCGACGGCCCGATCTCGGTCGTGCGCGGCGGCGTCGGCCTCTACCGGCGCGTCAACCCGCACTTCGACGTCCCGGATCAGCGCACCGAGGCACGCGTCGAGGCCGACCGCGTGTTCGGATCGTGGTTCCGCGCCGGCGTGGACGCGCGCCTGGCCGACGTCGAGTTCGGCCCGGTCTACGACGAGCGCCACAGCGCCGTCGGCTTCCATACCGTCTTCGACACGCGCATCGACCCGTCGTTTCCGCGCAACGCCGTTCATACGCGGGTCGGCTGGGAACGTCTGTTCTTCGGCGACTCCGCCGGCCGCTGGTCAACGGACGCGCGCGGCTACATCGGCGTCGGTGGCTCGCTGGTGCTGGCGCTCCGCACGCAGTGGGTCACGTCAACCGCCGTGCTGCCGTTTGCCGAACAAAGCCTGCTCGGCGGCAGTGATTCGGTGCGCGGCTATCGTACCGGCTACCGCGCCGGCGACAACATGGCGGCCGCGTCCGCAGAGCTGCGCATCCCGCTCAATTCGCCGCTGACTGTCGGACGCTTCGGCCTCAAGACCTTCGTTGATGCCGGGACGGTCTGGAGTTCGGGCCAGCACTTCGGCGATCAGGAATTCGATCGCGGCATCGGCGGCGGCGTCTACCTGGGCGTCGGCCCGTTCATCATGGATCTCGACGTCGCCAAGCCGAAGAGCGGGAACGTCAGGGCGCACTTCGGTATGGGCGTGACGTTCTGAGCTTCCCGATGGTCCTCGGCCTCAGCAGGTGGTGCTTGGTCCGTCCTACAGCACCGCTTTCACGCCGTCGCCACCGCCGCCCGCCCCGGCAGCACAACCGTCAACCGCGCCCCGCCCTCGGGCCGGTTTCCTGCCGCCATCGATCCGCCGTGCAGCTCGACGAGATGCCGCGCGATCGCGAGGCCGAGGCCGAGCCCGTCGTGCGCGCGACGCGGCGAGGCGTCTGCCTGGCGGAACGGTTCGAACATGTGCGGCAGAAACGCCGGATCGATTCCAGGCCCGTCATCTTCGACGGTGATGCGCACCGAATTGCCGAAAGCGGCGGCGGCGACGCGCACCATGCCGCCCTCCCGACCGAAGCGGATGCCGTTCGAGAGCAGGTTCCAGAACACCTGCTCGAGCCGCTTCGCGTCGCCATCGAGAGAAACCGTCCCGCAGTCAATATGCGACTCGAGCCGGATGTTCCGCGCGGCCGCCTGCTCGCGGACCATGTCCATCGCCGAATGGATGACGACGCGGAGATCGATCGGTGCACAGTCGAGGACCAGCGCACCTTTGGTGATGCGCGAGACGTCGACGATGTCCGAGACGAGGCGGGCCTGAATCAGCAGATTGCGGTAGATGGTCTCCACCGCGTTGCGCGTGGCCGGAGCATCCTTCGGCATCGTCCGCAGCATCTGCGCCCAGCCGAGCGCGGCGTTGAGCGGCGTCCGCAGCTCGTGCGAAAGAATCGCCAGGAACTGATCCTTGGCGCGGCTCATTTCCTCGGCTTCGTGCCGCGCGGCCTGCTCCTGAATGAGCTGCGCGCGTGACTCTTCCGCCTGCTTGCGTTCGGTGATGTCGTGTCCGGTGCCGACCATGCGCACCGGACGGCCAGCCCCGTCGAGAATCACCCGTCCGGCGGCGTGGACCACGCGCACGCTCCCGTCGTCCCGTACGACGCGGTGATCGAAGGAAAACGGACGGCCGTCCTGCATCGCCCGTCGCACGGTCGTGTCCATCAATGCGCGATCGTCCGGATGAACGTGGGCCAGGACGGTGTCGTAGGCCATGGGCGCGGCGTGATTCATGCCGTAGATTCGATACATCTCCGCTGACCACCACACGCGATCAGCGGCGACGTCCCATTCCCAGCTGCCGACGTGCGCGACCTCCTGCGCCTCGACCAGGCGATCGTTGGCCTTCAACAGTTCGTCCGTCCGCTCGGTGACGGTCTGTTCCAAATCGTCGTTCAACAGGCGCAGATCGCGTTCGACGGTATGCCGCCTGGCCACCTCCGCCGCCACCGACAGCATCATCGTCGTGGTAATGCCGACGAATCCCTGCACCAGCAGCAGCGCATCGTTCACCGCGTCACGGCTGAACGGACCGAATCCCTGCAGCGTGCCATTGGCGGCAAAGACGACAACGGCGGCACAACCAAGGGTCGTGATCCACGCGCCGAACCGGAATGCCGACCACAACAGCACCGGGACGATGACGAATGGATAGTCGGGGCGCCCCGGCCATGGACTGAAGACCGCGAACGAGACGATGCCGAGCGTTGCGGCAAAGACGGCGATTTCCGGGGAGCGGCGCACGAGCGCGGCCATCGACGGCCGCCGGTGCCACAGCACGATGATTGGCGCGACGACGATCGCGCCGACGGTATCGCCCAGCCACCAGGTAAACCAGACGCGCACGGCATCGGACGCCGCGGCCAGACCGGCAGCGATGAGCGCCGCAACGCCGGTCGTCGCCGCGATCGTCGAGGCAACCGCCGCGATGCCGACGAAGCGAAGCACGTGAGCGGTCGAATCGAACGCCGCACGGCCGCGCGCGAACCGCAGGGTCAGCCGCGCGGCGACCAGCGCTTCGAGCGTGTTGCCGGCGGCGATGGCAATCGACGAGGCGACGTCGCCGGAATTCCAGACGTTGACGACGAGCGCGCCGAAGGCGACTGCGGGCCAGACGTCGAAGCCGAGGACGAGCAGTCCGCCAATGGCGACGCCGGTCGGAGGCCAAACGGCGCTGGCGCTGGCGTTGACGAAGGCGAGCGACAGACCAAGGCGGCCGGCCGCGATGTACGCAATGGCAACGAGAGTGAGGGTGACGCCGCGACGGAAGTGCGACTGGGCCACGGCCACCGCTTCGGCGCGCTATCTCACGAGTTCGGCGGCAAGAGTCGCCGCCTTTTCAGCAAGGGTGAGCGCCAACAGAAAGTTCCGCTCTTTGATGGCCTGCTGGGCCTCGTCGGAGAAACGCTTCGACTGATCGTACTGCGCCTTGCCTTCCTTGCTCAGGCGCTGATAGTCAACGTTCTTCAGATCGCCGGCCGCCTTGGCCATGAGATCGCGCACTTTGCGCTCTTCTCCAGCCGACTGCGTCGCCGGCGCCGCGCGAACAGCCGGCGCGTCAGCGGTCGTCGGCGGTGGCGTTGTCGGCGGCGGCGGTGCGACCGCGGGCGCGGGAGTCTCGCGCGGTTCGTTCCGTGCCGGCGGCCGTGTGGCCGTCGGCCGCGGCGCCGGCGGTGTGGGTTCGGGCGCCGGCGGCGGTTCCGGCGGCGGCGCTTCGGCTACCTCCTCGACGACGATTTCATGCGCCGGCGGAGTCGGCACCGCGAGCGGTGGTCCCTCGGTGAGTGTGACCGCTTTGGCGCGGGAAGCACAGCCGAGAAATGCAAAATTCAACATGCAAAATGCAAATAGGGCACACACGGTCCGCGTCCGCGTGTTGAACTTTTGCATTTTGCATGTTGCATTTTGCATTTCTTGACTACTCCGCCCTCGGCAACAGCAGCTTGAATGTTGTTCCGCGGCCAGGCGTTGACTGCACTTCGACCTCACCGTCGTGCATTTGAACGATCCGATAGACCATCGACAGGCCGATGCCGGTCCCATGATCCTTCGTCGTGAAGTACAGGTCAAAGATGCGGCCCAGGTCTTCAGGCGGGATGCCGACGCCCGTGTCGTCGATCAGCAACTCGACGCGGCGGCGGGCGGCGGCGCTGCCGACGAGGCGCAGCGTCCCGCCATTCGGCATCGCCTGACAGGCATTCATCGCCAGATTCAGGATCGCCTGCCTCAGCATGGCCGCGTCACCGTTGACGGCCAGCTGATCGTCGGGCGTTTCGATGACCACCCTGACGTTGTATTTCTGTGCCTCGGGTTGCAGGATGGGGAGCACCTCGTCGAACAGGGTGGTCACGCGCACGGCCTGTAGACGCAGATCCTCGGGGCGCGTGAACTTGAGAAATCCCTGCACCACCTCGTCGAGGCGGCGGATCTCCGTCTCGATCACGCCGACGTGCTGCAGCAGCCCCTCATCGACGCGCGGTGCCTCCGGCAGGCCGACGCCGGCGGCAGCCGGCACCAGCGCCGTCTTGCGGATCTTGGTGCGCAGCAGCTCGAGGTGAATCATCATCGCGTTGAGCGGGTTCTTCACCTCGTGCGCAATGCCGGCCGTCAGCCGGCCGAGCGCGACGAGCTTGCGCGAATACGCGATCGTGGACTGCATCCGGGACACGTAGGCGAGGTTGCGCACGACCAGCAGGATGCCGACCAGCTCGGCGTTTGGACCGTTGATCGCGTGCGCGATCGCCAGTTGGTCCTCACCAATCTGCACCGGCCCGCGCGAGCGGCGCGTCGCCAGCGTCTCTTCGATCAGCGTCCGGTAGGCGTGACCCGCAGCGAGCAGCGTGCTCATCGGCTGTCCGACACTGCTGGCGGCAAACGTCGACTGCATGGCCGGATTCGTGAACAGCAGTTCGCCAGCCGGGTTGAACAGCGCCACGGCGTCCTCGAGGTGCTCAACGAGCGATTCGAGGCTCGCCTTCTGGTCGGCCAGCTGCGACCGGTCCTCGGACAGCTGACGGCTGACCGTGTTGAAGAACGTCCCGAGCTCGCTGAACTCGTCGCCAGGGGGCAGATCGAGCGTCACGCCGAACTCGCCGCGGCCGAGACGCGTCAGCCCGCTGCGAATCACGTGAATAGGCCGCAGCATGATTTGCGCGAGCAGGGCGGCGACGAACACGGCGATGACCAGCGCCATCGCCGCCGGCAGCATCGTCGAGTTGAGCGAATCGTTCAGCGCGCTCCGCATCAGCAGGGTCGAGACGCCGATCCGGATCGATCCGAACGTTTCATCGCCAACGACCATCAGCTGCTTCGCCTCGAGCGTCTGACCGTCGCCCTCGTAAATCATCTTCAGCCGATCCAGCCAGCCGGCCGAGGCCAGATTCGCGAGATCGCCGCGCGTTGGCGCCTTTTCGCCCACCTGCCGCTCCTCCCGGTGCATGACGATGACGTCGTTGGCGTCGACGATCGCCGCACTGGTGACCGCCTGGTCGTAGATGCTGGCCTGGAGGATGGAGCGGAGTCCTGGATCGTTCTTGAGTGCAGCCCAGCGGTCGGCGGGATCGATAGTGAGCTGTGAGGCGCGGTGCAGGATCGTCCGGCCGAGCATCTGCGCGCGCGAGTAGCTTTCGCCGGCGATGACGTAGGCGAGGCGGGCCGTATAGAGGCCGCTCAGCGCCAGCACCGTCACGCAGACGATGCCGGTGACCCCGGCAATCTGCTTTGCGCGGATACTCAGCCGCATTCGACGTAACCTGCACCGTCACCACGGGCCGCGGAGGCGCGAGGACGCGCAGACTTCAGTTCATTCAACTCCGCGCCTTCGCGTCTCCGCGGTTCGTCGCGGGTGACCGGCATCACGACGAAATGGTCTCTTCCGAGGCGCGCCCGCGCATCTTATTCAGCTTGTTGTGCAGCGTCTTCAAGCTGATACCGAGGATCTCGGCGGCCCGTGTCTTGTTCCCGCGCGCGTGGTCGAGCGTCAGCAGGATAAGCCGGTTCTCGGCTTCCTCCACCGTCATCCCCGGCGTCAGCGCCATCGCCCCGGTCGGCGCCGGCGGCGCCGGCGTCTCGGATACGTACGGAGGCAGGTGCTTCAGTTCGAGAAACTCTCCTGAGCTCAGAATCACCGCGCGCTCGACGACGTTGCGGAGCTCGCGGACATTGCCGGGCCAGTTGTACTGCTCGAGGACCTTCATCGCCGCCGGTTCCACGGCCGATACGCGCTTGCTGTTGCGGGTGTTGAACTCGGAGATGAACGACTGGATCAGCAGCGGCAGATCGTCCTTGCGCTGCCTCAGCGGCGGCAGCTCGATGGCGAAGACGTGCAGCCGGTAGAACAGATCTTCGCGCAGTTTGCTGTTCTTCACGGCGTCGGACGGCACGACGTTGGTCGCCGCGATGACGCGGACATCCACCGTCTGCTCCTGGCGGCCGCCGAGACGCCGGAACGTCCGCTCCTGCAGCACACGCAGGAGCTTCACCTGCGTGGCCGGCGTCATCTCGGCAATCTCGTCCAGGAACAAGGTTCCGCGGTCGGCGAGCTCGAAGCAGCCCTCCCGGCGATCGGTGGCACCGGTGAACGCGCCCTTCTCGTGGCCGAAGATTTCGCTCTCGAGCAGCGTTTCAGGAATCGCCGCGCAATTGATCGGCACGAATGGCTGCTGCGCACGCGGGCTCAGCTGATGGATGGTCTTCGCCACCAGCTCTTTCCCCGTGCCGGACTCGCCCCAGATCAACACCGAGGCAGAGGTCGGCGCCGCCTGCTCGACGATCTGATACACCTTTCGCATGCTCGGGCTGCTGCCGATCATGCTGCCGAAACTCCCCTGCTCGCGGAGCTGACGGCGCAGCACTTTGACCTCGCGCAGCGTGTCCTGGCGTTCGACGATCTTGTCGAGCAGAATCTTCAGCCGCTGCGGCTCGATCGGTTTGGTCAGGTAGTCGTAGGCACCTTCTTTGATGGCTTCGACAGCCGTTTCGACGCTGCCTTGTGCGGTGAGCAGGACGACGGTGCACTCCCCGCCGTCATCTTTGAGGGCTTTGAGGAGATCGAGACCGCCCATGCGCGGCATCACCAGGTCCGAAATGATGATCGAAGGGCGGAAGGAAGTAACACATCGGAGCGCCTCCTCGCCGTCGGCGGCGGATTCGGCGGTAAATCCCCAAGTGCGCACGAGCTCGGTCAAACCGAGGCGAGTGCTCGGCTCGTCCTCGACGATGAGGACACGTTCTGTTGCTGGGTTCGACATTCAGATCTTCCCCCGCTTAGCCAGTTGGTGGCTCCGGGCGGGACAAGCGATGGTACCTTGTAGGTTTTACACGATCCAGCTGAGCCATTAAGTGACAGAGGAAATTCAGGCCGAATCCCTTGACCCCGCGCTGCCGGCGCCGGCGGTTTCGCCGCTCGATAGCGGAACGCCGGCCCAGCGCCGCGTCGTCGCCATCGCCGAGCTGATCCTCTGTTCCAGCGTGCCCACCCAGTTGCTGCTGCAGGGGCTGATGGTCGGCCTCGGCTGGAAGCCGGTGGACGCGTCGGGCGACTTCTCGCTGTCGTTCGTCGTGACGATGTCTCTCGCCGACACGGCGCTTTTGATCACCTTGATGGTGATGCTGACGCGTGCGCACGGCGACAGCGTGTCGGAGCTCTGGCTCGGCCGGCGGTCCGCTGTCAAAGAGACGCTTCTCGGCGTTGCGCTCGTCCCGCCTATCTTCCTGCTCGTCGTCGTTGTGCTCAACACGGTCCGGCTGTTCGCGCCGAACCTTCACAACGTCGAGAACAATCCGCTGGAGCAACTGGCAACGGGCGGCGCCGCCAACGCCGCAGCGTTCGCGGCGGTCGCCATCTTCGCAGGCGGGGTTCGCGAAGAACTGCAGCGGGCGTTCCTGCTACGGCGCTTCGAGCGCCACCTCGGCGGCACGGACGTCGGCGTGCTCGTCCTGAGCGTTGCGTTCGGCCTCGGGCACATGGTGCAGGGGTGGGACGCCGCGATCACAACGGGGGTGCTGGGCGCGGTGTGGGCCGGACTCTACGTGAGGCGGCGCAGCAGCATCGCGCCGATCGTCAGCCACGCCGGGTTCAACTCGCTGGAAGTGCTGCGCGTCGCTATCGTGGGCGGTTGACCACCGTCACGTCGCCGCGCGCACGCAGGTCCTCGACCCAGCGCGTCGCCTGCTCGGCCGACCGTTCGCCGTTGCCAAACCGCTGCGCTAGATAGGCCTGAAGCCGCAGCGTGTCGCGGGCCACGTTGGCCAGCCGTTTTTCGTCCATTCCGGTCCGTTTCATCACCGCGTTGACGTCGCCGCCGGCCGACGCCTTCATCTTCGCGACCACCGCGGCCACGTCGGCATCGGCGGGATCGGCAGGTTTGAACTTTTCCACTTCGGCCAGCATGAGCCGTCGATCGATGACCTGCTGCAGTGGATCCGGGCCGCCGTTGACGACGCCGAAGGCGACGGCGGCGTCAACGTCCGTTCTGGTGATCGCCGAGCTGCCGACGCGGGCGACAACCTGGTCGAGGAGCTGCTGAGCGTCGGCTGGTGTCGCCAGGACCAGCCAACACGCGGCGAACATCATCATGCGACACACCGAGACACCGAGGCACCGAGAATCCAAATCAGACCTAATCGTTGTCGTTGTCTCATTGCCTCGGTGTGTCGTGAGCATCATCATCAGAAGGCCTGTCCAATGGAAATGTGCAGCACGGGGCTGCGCTCGCGGACGCCCGCGAAGACTTTGCGATCGAGGTTGAAACCGAGGTCGAGACGGATCGGTCCGAGCGGCGAGTTGACGCGAACGCCAAACCCCGCGGCCGTGCGGAGATCGGTGAGACTCAGGTCGCTCGCAAACGGGAAGACATTGCCTGCGTCGATAAAGCCGACTCCCTGAATCGGGCCGAGGAGCTTGCCCCGCATCTCGGCGTTCACGATGATGACGCCGTTGCCGCCGACAGGGAAGCCGTTTTCGCTCATCGTCCGTTCGTCCGCTGCCCGATCGAGTGAGAAGCCGCGAACGGTCGTGTCGCCGCCGGCGAAGAATCGTTCGCTGGCCGGCAGCTCGTTGACCGTCACCTGATCCCTGATGGTTTCGAACCCGCGTGCTGCCCCGAGCCGGCCGCCGAGCGCGAGAACGAGCCGGCGCCGCGTCGTCAGCTGCCGGTAGAAGAAACCCTGCGTGAACGTCCGGATGAAGCCGACTTCCGATCCCAGCGCGCGGGCGGACAGGTCAGCGTCGAAGATGACCGATGCGCCGCGCGTCGGGTCGAGCAGATCGTCGCGTGTTTCGCGAATGAGCGAGCCGGCAATTTTGGACAGCCGCACCTGCGGAAACAGCTTGTCAATGAGGATGGGGTTCTGATCGGGCGTGAGGATCTGGTCAAACAGCTTCGTCTTCTCGAACGAGTACCGCCCGGTGACGCTGAAGATCGGCGTCAGCCGCGTGCCCACTTCTACCCGCGCGATGCGGCGGCTGAAATTGAACGTCGTCCGCAGCGCCTGCTCGACGATTCCGGTGATGACCAGTTCCGACCGCTCGGTCAGGCGTGGTTCACGGAACGTGCCGAGGACGCGGAACTCCTTGAACCCGGTGTCTTTCTGCGTCTGGCCCGGTTCGAGCACCTGCCCGCTGTCGTCGCGGACGCTCTCGGTGGATCTGAGGCTGACGCGCGTGAAGAGGTTGACCGAACGGTTCGAGCCCCAGAGATTGCGGCGGCCGATCTCAAAGCCGCCGCGGGGCGCCACGTCGAGGTGATCTTCGGCCGCGCCGTTCGGACCGGTTGGGCGGGCGATCAACGTCGCTTCCAGACCGAAGGTGTAGCCGATGGTCGTACGGTCCGCTTCGACCACCTGCACGAGCACGTCGCGCGTCGCTTCGCCCCGGTGCGGCACCTGTTGAATGTTGATCCGCCGGAACAGGCCGAGTCGAGCCAGCTTGGCCTGGCTGTTGGTGATGGCGGCAAGCCCGAGCGGCTCGCCCTGCTTGAACTCGAGCTCCTCCAGGATCGTTTCGGGCTTGGTTTTGTCGTTGCCCGTCACGATGATGTGATCGACGATCGTCTGCTGCCCCTCGTCGATCGTGTAGCTGATGTCGGCCCGGGTGTCGTCTTCGGCGAGCCTGATGTCTTCCTTGACCGTCGCGTCGAGATATCCGCGATTCCAGTATCTGTTCGCGATGCGATCGCGGCCGCTGAGGACGTCGGCGGCAACGAACGGCGCACCGACGGCGAAGGGGACGAGCTCGTGCAGCTGTGCCGCGGTGGTCGCCGTATTCCCGGCAAACGTGAGCGTGCGGACGGAGGTGCGCGGCCCTTCGTCGATCTCGAGGATGATCTCGACACGGCGGTCGCCGGCGTCAGTCCCTTCCGACGGCAGCAGGCCTTCCGCCGGCATCACCTTCACGCCGAAGAAGCCGCGCATCCGGTAGGCGTCGGCGACTGTCGCCGATTGCGCCTCGAGCGTGCTGCGGACGAATCGATCGCCGCGCTTGACCGTCAGGATCTTTTCGAGTTCGGCGGTGGAATAGGCCTCGTTGCCCAGGATACGGACAGTGTCGACGGTGTAACGGGGCCCGCTGGTGACGTGGAAGTCGATCTTCAACTGCCCCGGCACAGAGTCGTCCGACTTGTAGTCCGCCACGGCGTCCCGGTAGCCGCGTTCGTGCAGGTAGCGCTCGATGGCCAGCTTGCCGTCCTCGAGCAGATCCTCGTCGACGGATCCTTCCGTCCGCAGCGGCACGAGACGATCCCGCTCCTTGTCGGGCAGTGGGTCGCCAGAGAACGCCAGCATCACGAGTGGACCGCGCGTGACAGTGACCGACACGATCGCATCGTCCGGCATGGATGCGCCGTGGCTGGCGCTGGCCTGGTAGTAGCCCTGCGCCTTCATCCGGTCTTCCCAGCGCCGCAACGCCTCGTCCACCTTGTCGCGATCGTACGGTTCGCCCTGCCTGACAACCGGCAGCTCGATCATGGCGGCGGCCTCGGCGGGATCCCGGTAACGGAATTGGACCTCGGCAATGCGCGCGCGGCGGCCGGCGTCGATGTCGAAGATCAGCGTGGCGCGGTCGGGGTTGTGGCTCTGTTCGACGCGGTGTTTGACCGTCGCCGCCGGATAGCCGCGGTCGCGATACTCCGCCTGCAGTGTGCGCGCGGCCTGCTCGGCGCGGCTCTCCGGCGGCGTCCGGCCATAGCGGTCGGTGAGGATCCGCCGCACCTCGCCCTCCGCCATGCCGAGGATGCCGCGGAATTCGACACGGTCGACGGGGTGCGACGGCACCAGCACGTAGCGGAGGCGAACACCGCCCGGCGCGGCTTCGGCCGTCGGCTGAATGTCGTCAAAGCGCCCGAGGCTGAACAGGTGATCGAACGAGTCGCGGACGTCCGCGATCGACAACGGCTGTCCGACGCGCGTCGCCAGCAGCTCCTGCAGCAGCGGATCGTTGAGGCGCTGCCCTTCCTGCTCGAGGACGATTTCGACGATCGGCTGGCCGACGAATTCTGACGCGCCGCCCTGAGGCGCCGGCTGTGCCGGCGACGAGGGCGCCGTGTAATGCAAAATGCAAAATGCAAAATGCAAAATGACGAAGCTCCTCAGAAATCGGCTTCTTTTTGCATTTTGCATTTTGCATTTTGCATTACGGCGCAGCATCAGAACGTGCGCCTCACCCTCATGTCGAACGCGTAGGTGCCGTCTTCATTGCGGGAAAGAATCCACGAGAGCTGATCGGTCTGGTCGAACTCGAGCAGGATGACCTGATCGCGTGTGCTCGACGACAGCGACCGCGAATAGGTCAGGTAGACGCGGTTGTTGACGCGCTTGAGGATGGTGACGCGTGCGGCCGGATCCAGACGCGCTGATTGGACGTTCGGATCGAAAATCGACGCGGTCAGCTGCACCGCCTCGACGTCGAGCGCCTGCTGAAACGCGCGGCTGATTTCCGACGACACAGGGGCGGTCAGCGCCCGGCCGATCCGCTCGCGCAGCAGCTGTTCCTGCGGCGTGACGCCGGCATACTGCCGGAACTCGACGTTGCCACCGGGCGCGACGTCGCCGAACACCAGCGCCAGCAGCTCGTAGTCCCCCAGCTCCGGATCCGACGAGAAGCGAATCGCGTTCACCGGGTCGAAACCGCTGGAGGTCACCGTGACGTTGTAGGTCTCGCCCGGTACGCGGATGCGCGTTCCGGCCTCCAGGTCGAAAAACGGCTGGATCGAGTTGTTGAACTGAATCGACGCACGGCGGATCTGATAGCGGCGACCCTCGAAGATGACATCGCCACGCTCGATGTCCACGTTGCCGAGCAGCACGGGCCGCGCGTAGGTGCCGCGCAGGCGCACGTCCACGCGCGCCTGCGTCCCTCGCTGGATGAGACTGTTCTGGATCCGGACCGTGGACGGCGCGGTGATCTGGACGTCATAGGACAACGGCAGCGTCGTCGTGACGAAGCTGGACGACGACGTCACCGCAGCTGCGGGCTGGCTGAAATCGAACAGGTTGCCGCCGGCGGTGAAGTTCTTCGAGTAAAGGGCGTCGTGCACCATCACATCGCCCGACAGTGTCATCGCCTCCGCGGTGCCGCGCAGCCCGAGCATCGCGTCCACGGTTGCGGTCAGCCACGCGTCGGAGCTCTGCGGGTATCGCAGGTGCATGTCTTCGCCGGCGACCGTCACTTCGACCGGGCCGACGCCGTAGTTCTCGATCCCGATGGTGCCGCCGAACGTCACCGGGCCGCGGCCGATTTCAGCGCTCAGGCCGTCGAGGTTCACGCCGCGCGAGTCGAACGTAATGACGCCGTTGATGTCGTCGAGCGCGTGCGGCAGGCCGAAGTGACGGATGCGGCCGCCGGCGACGGCCATCTCGCCGTTCAATACCGGGTCGCGCATGGCGCCCTGCAGCGAGGCGCCGACTTTCGCGCGGCCGGTGCTCCGTACGTTGCGCGTGAACCCCTCGAGGATCTGCAGGTTGGCCTCGCCGTCGAATCGCATCGCGATGGTTTCGTTGTGCAAATCGACGTTGCCGCCAATGCTGAGCGTCGTATCCACCCCCGCGAGGCGCATGTCGACGATGCGGACGGAGTGACGATCGAGCGCCAGACGAATCGGGATGCGGTAGCCCGGGCGCTTCGGATCGTCGGGATTGCGCACCGGGAAGTCGAACAGCCGCACGTCGAAGCGATCGACGTTGACGTCCACCAGCACGTTGTCGATGTTGGCGAGCTCGCCCTGCACGTGCACGGTGCCGCTGGCGATGGCCGTCGTGTACGGCGAGAGCCTCGGCTCGAACGCGCGGATGTACGGGTCCAGCGACGTGTCCGTTACGGTGAACCGCAGATTCGTGTCTCTGGTGTCGTTGAGCCTGATCGTGCCGTCGCCGGACACGACGAGACGCGCCGAGGCGGCATTGACCTGGCCAACGGTCAGCAGGTCGTTGTCAACGGAGAGGTCGCCAATGACGTCGCCAATGCCTTCGTCGGCGATGAAGAAGTCGCTGATCGTGCCGTGCACCGAGTAGCGCGGATGGTCGAAGGTGCTGTTGCCAGTGGCCTTGAAGTTGATCATGCCCGACAGCGGCAGCGTCGACCCCTCCATCACCGTCAGTGTCTCGATGGCGATGTTGCTCGCGTCGAAATTGAACGAGTAGGTGCCCTGCCAGGTGATCGAGGCCGACCCGATACCGGAGCCGGCACCCTTCTTCATCACGATGTTCGCGAGCCTGACTCCGTCGCCTTCGAGGCTGGTGTCGGCAGTGGCCAGGTCGAATTTTTCGCCGTAGGCGACGCCGTTGGTAATCTGCATCGTGCCGGATCCGAATGGACGCTCGTACTCGCCCGTGACCTGAAAGTCGCCGGAGAAGGTGCCGTCGACGTCGTAATCCTCGATGTCGAACGCGTGCTTCAAGTCCGCAATCGGACGATCCTTGATTTGAATCCGCGCGTTGATTTGTTCGCCGCCGTCGCGCCGTGGATAACCGAGCGAGAACCGGCCGGCGACATTCATCGTCGAGCCGGTGTCGGGCTGCGTGACCACGATGTTGGTGACGTCGGCGTACGAATTCTCGATGACGGCCTCGCCGGCGACGCTCCCCCATGTCGTGTCGAACGCGCGGATGTCGTGACCGTCGAATGTTCCTTCGATGCGCGGCCGGCGGAAGGCACCGAGCATGACGCCGTCGAACGTACCGTAGCCGTCAACGGGAATGGCTTTCGTCTCGTTGCCAAAGGCGGTCAGCAGCCCGGCGAACAGCCGGTCGCTGTCCTGCCAGTCGGAGCTGCTGACGTGGAACGGCATCCGCGAATCGTCGCCGTATGCGGTCCGTCCGCCGACCTCGATATAAGTAGTCGGCGTCGCGATCTTGCTGGGACCGATGTCGATCCACAACGGCCCGAGCGAATAGGTCAGCGTGCCGCCGATCGGCACCGGCCCCTTCGGCAAGTGCGAGCTGAATTCACCGGGGCGCTGGTTCCGCGGACTGCGCGTTCGCAGCTCTTCCACCGGCATCTGCCGGGTCATCAGCGTCGTGCCGGCGGGAGGATCGACGCGCACCTCCCCGGTCCAGTCTCTTCTGGCAAATTGCCCGGACGGCCACCGCAGGAGGTTATGACCGGTCGCCCTGCCCGCGAGACGGAGTCCCCGCAGCCCGAAGAAATCGGACAACACGGTAAGCTCAACGCCCGCGTAATCGGCGTCGAAGGTATTGCTCGGTTTCGTACCACGCACGCCAAGCGGAGCCATCGAGTACTCGAAGTTGGCGCGGCCGCCGTACAGGCGTGCCGTCGCGTCGTGCACTTCCAGCGCACGCGGAATCCACCGCACGTACCCGGCGACGTCGTCAAACCGGTAGTCGTTGACCATCATCGTTCCGGTGCGGAAGTTGCCTTTCAGCTCGCGCCCGCTCGCCGTCTTGCCGTCGGGACCGACCTCGCCTTTGAACAGGTGGAAGTAGCCCTCGAAGTCAGCGGTGCCGCCGAGTTCGAACTTGTCCTTGGCAAAGAACAGCTGCCGCATTCGCGGCAGATCGATCGTCGACTTGACCGAGTACATCTGCTCGGGCCAGTGCGACAGATCGACGTCCCCCTTCAGCTCTGATTTGGTGCCGTCGGTAGTGAGATGAATGGCGTCGAACAGAACCCGGCCCTTGTCGATCTTGAACGTCGTGTTCATGTCGGCGCGGAACGGTACGTAGTCCTGAATCGAAACGAGGCCGTTGGAGAAACGCGCCGAGCCGCGGTACTCGCTGTTCGGCTTCGCCACCGTCACGTCGAGGTTGCGGGTGATGACGCTCCACGGCGTCCCGCGATCCTCGTAGGTGAACTCACCGCGCTCGGCGCGGACGTACTTCAGGGTCGTCGTCCACCTCCGCTCGCCGCCCGATGTGCGCGGGAAGTTCGGAAAGCTGTGGGTGCCATCGGCCAGCTGCTCGACGTACATGTTCCAGTCCGACATCACGATCGAGTCGAACACGATCTGGCGGTTCAGCAGAGTCCGCCACGGCATATAGACCATGATTCGCTTCGCTGTCAGCCATGGTCTCGACTGCGGAGTCAGGCCGTCGATGACGAAATCGTCGACGACGTACGCCCCGTTCCAGAGGCGGACGCCGAGCGAACCGATATGCATGCTCCGCTTCAGGTAGTTCGACCCGGCTCGTTCCGCTCGCTCGCGCAGCAGCGGTCCGAGATCCATCGTCAGCGTCGTCACGAAAGCGACAGCCAGAATCACCGACGCGATCGCCAGCGTCCGGCGGACGATGCGCCGCGTCAGCTGCGTGCGGGGATGCGATAGGAACTTACGCAGGAAATTCAAAATGCAAAATGCAAAATGCAAAAGGGAATGCTCAGGCGGTCGCGTAACACGTTTGCCTTTTGCATTTTGAATTTTGCATTTTGCATTACCTCACACCAATTACTTCAACACCACCAACACGGCATTCGCTTCAACCGAGGCGCCCTCGGTGACGCGCACTTCGGCGACCGTGCCGGCGCGCGGGGCGCGAAGCTCGTTTTCCATCTTCATCGCCTCGACAACGACGAGGCCCTGGCGCCGCTCGACGCCCTCACCAGGTTTGACCAGAACCTTGACGATCCGGCCGGGCATCGGCGCCACGACCTCCCGCGGCCGCGACTCGTCTCCGGCCGATTGCCCGCCGCGGCGGCGGCGATGACGTCGGTCGATGACCGTCAGCGGCAGGGCGACACCGTTGACGTGCACGATGAGCTCGCCATCCACTGCCGGTTCAATGGCGATGTCGTAACTCTTCCGCCTCACGGCGGAAGCCACACGATCAGACTTGTGGCTTCCGGCTTCAGCCGGAAGTGCCTCCGCCGGACCCACCAGCATTGACCACCGACCACCGGCTTCCACCACCGACACCGACAGCTCGCGTCCGTCAACGGCCGCGAGCCACTGATTCCCGTCTCGCCGCAGCGTCACCTGGCGCCGGACCCCGTCGACCTCAATCTCGATCGTCACCCCTCGACTCTGCCCGGGGTCATCCGCGCAGGCTCTCCACCTTGGCCTGCCGAGTCCAGGCCGACGAGGTGGGCCGAGCTTTGTCACGCTCGCCCGCGCGGACCTGACAAGGCCCGCTCCACGCTCCCGACCCATACAGTGCCCCGGCGATGAGAGCGACCTCCCGAAGCGACGAATCAATCTCCGAAAACGACTTGCCGCGGCGCTGCTGCAAGAGCCCGTCCAGAAAGCCGGTGTGAAAGGTGGCGTCGCGAAACGCTGGTTGGTCGAGCAGCCATCGAAAGAACGGGACGGTTGTGCGGATGCCACGGACGTCGTACTCGGCCAGCGCGCGACGCATCCGGGCCAGGGCCTGGCCGCGCCCGGCTCCCCACGTTATGAGCTTCGAGATGAGCGCGTCGTAATAGATCGGCACTTCGTCGCCCGCTTCTACCCCGCTGTCGTCGCGGACGCCCGGCCCGTTCGGAACGCGCAATCCGGTGATCCGTCCGGGAGACGGCATAAAGCCGGCGTCGGGATCCTCGGCGTAGATCCGGCACTCGATGGCATGTCCAGCCGGGGTGAGCGCGCGGGCCGGATCGATGGTGAGCCGCTCGCCGCGGGCGATGCGAATCTGCCACTCCACCAGATCGATCCCGGTGACCATCTCGGTGATCGGATGTTCGACCTGGAGGCGCGTATTCATCTCGAGGAAGTAGAAGCGACCGTCCTGATCGAGCAGGAATTCGAGCGTCCCGGCGTTCGTATAGCCGACCGACGCCGCAATCGCCGCCGCCGACGCGGCGAGGCGCGCGCGCATCTCGTCGGTCACAACCGGCGACGGCGATTCCTCGACCACCTTCTGATGGCGCCGCTGGATGGAGCACTCGCGCTCGACGAACGGCACAACCGTGCCGTGCTGATCGGCAAGTACCTGCACTTCGATGTGACGGGGGTGTACGAGCTGGCGCTCCAGATAAATCGCTGAATCGCCAAAGGCCGCACCGGCTTCCGATCGCGCGGCGCGCACGGCTCCGGTCAGGTCAGCGGCGTCGGCCACCACGCGCATGCCCTTGCCGCCGCCTCCTGCGACCGCCTTCACCATCACCGGGTAGCCAATCTCCGCGGCGACCCGCGCGATCTGCGGCCCGTCGACGTCGGCGGCGAGAGGAGTCTCAGTCCCAGGAACGACCGCTACACCGGCAGCGATAGCGGCCTGACGCGCCGCCGTCTTGCTGCCCATCAGCGCAATCGCTTCGGGAGCAGGGCCGATGAACGTCAGACCGGCGTCGCGGCACGCGGCAGCGAAGGCTTCGTTCTCGGCCAGGAACCCATAACCGGGGTGAACCGCAGCCGCGCCGGTTGCCCGGGCGGCGTCGATGATGCGGTCGATGCGGAGATAGCTCGCCGCCGGAAGATCACCGCCGAGCGCGACCGCTTCGTCGGCCATCCGCACGTGGCGGGCGGGGCGATCGCAGTCGGAATAGACGGCAACAGAGGCGATCTGCAGGTCGCGGCACGCACGGATAACGCGCACGGCGATCTCGCCGCGGTTAGCGATGAGAATCTTGCGCAAAGCTTAGAGAGCTTAGCATTTGCGCGCGCGGTTCTTAGTTGGCCGATGGCTTCGAGACGCGACGGATGACGTGAACGGGAATGGAACCTTGGTCGGCCACGAGCTTCAGGCCGAGGTCGCGTTCAAGCGCCGTGAAGATAGTCGGGAGGTTCGGGTCCGGTTGAAGTCCGCCGAACGGCTCATCGTACGTCCAGTTGATTCTGAAGTCGTAATGCCCCGTCAGGTTCGTTTCATCGGTGACGGGCGCGCGCACGTGCTGAGCGAGCGTCAACGCCAGCGCCGCCATCGTCGTGTTGATCCCGTCGTAGTGATAACTGAGCACCCCGTTTCCGTCTTCGCGCATCGTTGCGACGATCGACCGGCCGTCAGGCTTCGCCGGTGCCGTCAGGTTACGGGGATTGACTGCGGTCAGCCTGTAAACGGTGCCCGTAGTCGTCTGGCGATTCAACTCGAGCTGGAAGCGCTCCGCGAGCAGCTTCTGCAGCATCAGGCGCATCTGCGGTGGCGGCACCTCGGTCCCTGCAGTTGCCGTCACGTCGAACCGCTCCACGCGCACCCAGTCTGGTCCGCCGACGATTTCGCGCGGCTGAAGACCGTACGCCTGCTCGATCAACTGGCTGAGTGTGACGGTCGTGGCGTTGAAGCGGTTCGGAAAGAACCGGAGATCGATCGGCCGGCCGACTGGTTCGACCGGCCTGATTGAAGCCGCCTCGAATGAAGGCAGCGCACCCGCGGCGCTCGCCGGCGGTGGGGACTGCGCGCGCAGACTGCCAGCGCCTATCGCGATGAGCGCCGCTGCCGTCGCCAGAACCCGCGGCATGGCCCCGTATTCTAAGTCTGCGCCGGCCGCGGAGGTACTTATTTCAGGATCGTCGCAGTCACGTCCACCATCGTTCTCCGGTCGGTCAGCGGATCGGTAGACTGCAGAATCTGAACCTTGCGCCCGTCCTGAAAGACCGCAGTCGCCGAAGCAGTGATCGCTCCGGGTTGTGTCTTTGCGTCCGCCACATACGGTTGGTACTCGACGTTAACAGATGCGCGCACGGAACCGTCGTCATATCCGGTGACGCCGCGGACGTCCAGGTTGAGGGGAAAGCTTCCGGGCGTCACAATTCCGGGTGTCGCAGGCACGATCTGTCCGTCCAGCCGACCAATGCTGCGAATGGACCCCGAGGCGCCGTTGTCGGCGACAGTCACGGACACGACCTTCGTCACCGGCTTGGGGCCTCCGGTGTCAGTGATCGCGATCTCAAAACGGACGTTGCGTGGTGCGATTAATCGAGTGGGAACGGGCGGAACCGGTGGCAGTGCCGCTGCCGGTGGTTTCGCGGTCGCTGGCGGAGGGGGAACGGGTGCCGGTGGCTGCGAACCTGGCGCCGCCGGGGGCGCCGGAGCAGGACGCGCAGGACGCGCGGGGGGTTGCGCCGGAACCGGCGTCGGATTCTGCTCGAGACCCAGAACCTGGGTGTCGGCGATGGTCCTGATCGCGTCAAGCATCTGAATCGTCGACGGTGCGACCGTCGCCGGCACGGCCGGAATTACCTGCACCTGCGGCGCCTGCGCCCAGGCTGTCGTCGCGGCGCCCGCGCTCAACAGCGCGATGACCAGCAGCTTCCTCATCTCAGCTCCCTCACTGTCCTGACAACTGCAGCGGCTCGATCTGCAGTGGTTCGATTTCGATGGGCATTACCTCTGAACTCTCATTCACCGCGATCCTGGTCGTCGACAGCGGCTCGATCGTGATCGGCGGAATCAGCGGACTCTCTTCTTCCATCGGCGGCGCGACCGCTGCCGCCAGCCCTTCCTGCGGCGCTCTGGACTCAGCCGTCTGTCCGATCGAGGGCGTCGTCTCCAGTGCGGGCTGGCGGGGCGGAACGGACGTCGCTCTCGCCGGCGCGGGACGCGCAGGTCGGCCGTCTTCAACCGGGCGCATGAAGTTCCACCCCGCAAACACGACTGCAAGCACCGTCGCCGCGGCAAATGCCCACGCCGCGGTGGGCGACCAGGCGGGACCGCGCCGCCCGATCCGCTCGCGAACTCCGCTCCGCAGCGCGCGCGTCGGCTCACTGGCGGTCAGCGCCTTCGCGACGGAGCCGATCAATTCGTCGAACGCGTCGTCGTGCCGTTCATCTCGCATCGACATACCCAAGGGCCGCCAGCCGTTCGCGTACCTTCCTGCGCGCCTCCGAGATTCGCCATTTCACCGTCCCGAGTGGAATGCTCAGCATTTGCGCGATCTCGTCGTACTGATACTCCCCGCTCTGCGCCAGCAGCAGGGCATCGCGCAGCTTGGGGGTGAGCGCCTGAATCGCACTCACCACGTGCGCCTGCAGCTGCGCGTTGTGAACGCCCGTGTGACCGTCCCCCGCCTTCGTCGCCGGCTCGGCGACATCCGCAATCGGTGTCGCCCGCCGCAGCCATCCTGCCAGCCCGCGACGGTGCGAGATCGCGCGATTCCAGACGATGCGTAAAATCCACGTGCGGAAGGAACTGTCGCCCCGGAATCGGCCCAACGCCTTCCAGGCGCGGATGAACGCATCCTGCGCGACCTCCTCTGCGTCTTCCCGCACGCGTAATGCCGCCAAGGCAGCGCGATAGACGGCCGTCTGGTGACGGGCGACAAGCTGGTCGAAGGCGTCAGGGTCGCCCTGCCGAGCCAGCAGGACCAGCTCCTCGTCCGTCACACGCTCAATAGACCCCCGCGCAGGGGCTGTAGTTGGGTCAGTGGCGCAGCGCGCGGCAAACTCCCAACTTCCAATTACCAACTCCCAACCGACCCCTTCGGGTTTCGCGGCCATCGTCAGCGTGGAAGTTGGAATCTGGCAGTTGGAAGTTTTCTAGAGCGGGATATTCCCGTGCTTCTTCGAAGGGTTCTTTTCGCGCTTCGACTCGAGGGCGGACAGCGCAGCGATCAGTCTGGCACGGGTCTGCCGCGGCTGAATCACCTCGTCGACGAACCCGCGCTGGGCGGCAATATAAGGATTCGCGAACTTCTCTCGATACTCGGCCACCTTCGCGCTTCGCGCTTCGCTGGCCATGGCCGGGTCGGCGATCGAATCCAGCTCACGCTTGTACAGGATATTGACGGCACCTTCAGCCCCCATCACCGCGATCTCGGCGGTCGGCCACGCGTAGTTCACGTCGGTGCGTATGTGCTTGCTCGACATGACGCAGTACGCCCCGCCGTACGCCTTGCGCGTGATGACCGTCAGCTTGGGTACCGTCGCCTCTGCAAACGCATACAGCAGTTTGGCGCCGTTGCGAATGATCCCGCCGTATTCCTGCGCCGTGCCCGGCAGGAATCCCGGCACGTCCTCGAACGTCACCAGCGGAATGTTGAAGGCGTCGCAGAAGCGCACGAAACGAGCGCCTTTGATTGAGGCGTCGATGTCGAGCGTTCCGGCGAGGTGCGCCGGCTGATTCGCGACGATGCCGACGGCCCGTCCGCCCATCCGCGTGAAGCCGACGAGGATGTTCTTCGCGAAGTGTTCATGGACTTCCAGGAAATATCGATCGTCAACAACGGCGTCGATGACGTCACGCATGTCGTACGGCTGGCTTGGCGAGCTGGGCACGATGGAGTCGAGCGATTCGTCCGCGCGGTCGGCGGGGTCGTTCGTATCCAGTCGTGGCGCCTCGTCGAGGTTGTTGTTCGGCATGAACGACAACAGCTCGCGGATGAGCAGCACGCACTCCTGGTCGTTGTCCGCTGCAAAGTGCGCGACCCCGCTGCGCTCGTTGTGCGTCATCGCGCCGCCGAGCTCTTCCTTGGTCACCTGCTCGTGCGTCACGGTGCGAACGACGTCGGGGCCGGTGACGAACATGTAGCTCGTATCCCGGACCATGATCGTGAAGTCGGTGATTGCCGGCGAGTAGACGGCACCGCCCGCGCACGGCCCCATGATCGCGGAGATTTGCGGAACGACGCCCGAAGCGAGCGTGTTGCGGAGGAAGATGTCCGCGTAGCCGCCGAGCGAGACAACGCCTTCCTGAATACGTGCGCCGCCTGAGTCGTTCAGCCCGACGACCGGCGCGCCCATCTTCATCGCCAGGTCCATCACCTTGACGATCTTTGCCGCGTTGGTTTCGGAGAGCGATCCGCCGAAGACGGTGAAGTCCTGCGCGAAGGCGTAGGTCAGCCGTCCGTTGATCCGCCCGTAGCCGGCGACGACGCCATCGCCCGGAATGACCTGGTCGGCCATGCCGAAGTCCCGACAGCGGTGGGTGACGAACTGGTCGAGCTCCTCGAAGGTGCCGCCGTCGAACAGCAGGTCGATGCGCTCGCGCGCCGTGAGCTTGCCTCCCTCGCGCTGCCGGCGCAGCCGTTCCTCGCCTCCGCCCAGCTCGGCGCGGCGGCGCAGGTCGGCGAGAGTGGCCTTCGGATCCATCGGTGACGGAACGCTAGCGTGCGGTCGCGGCCTGCGCCTTCTCCCAGTCCTTGAGGAACTTCTCGAGACCGATGTCCGTGAGCGGATGCTTGAAGCAGTGGTCGATCACCGCCGCCGGCACCGTCACCACGTCCGCTCCCATCCGCGCCGCTTCGACGATGTGGATCGGGTTGCGGACGCTGGCGACCAGCACTTCGGTCGGGTATTCGAAATTCTCGAAGATGTCGACGATCTCGCGCACCAGGTTCATGCCGGTCGTGCCGATGTCGTCGAGCCGACCGACGAACGGGCTCACGTAGGTGGCACCGGCCTTCGCTGCCAGCCACGCCTGCGTCGCCGAAAAGATGAGCGTGACGTTCACGCGCATCCCCTCGCCCGACAGCGTGCGGCACGCCTTCACGCCGTCCTTGGTGAACGGCACCTTGACGACGATATGTTCGTCAATCGCGGCAAGATCGCGTCCTTCGCGGACCATGCCCGCGGTGTCGGTGGCGACCACTTCGGCGCTCACCGGACCCTTCACCGTCTGGCAGATCTGCTTGAGAATCTGCCGGTAATCGCCCGACTCCTTGGCCAGCAGGGACGGGTTCGTCGTCACGCCATCGAGAATGCCAATGGCAGCAAACGCCTCGATCTCTTTCAGGTTTCCGGTATCGACAAACAGCTTCATGGTTACCTCATCGAGCAGTCACGGTCACCTCGGCCGGATCGCTCACGTTGGCCAACGGGATGCGGTTATCCACCGCCCGTACTACGTATGTATACATCCGTCCTGAGGTCACCGTGTTGTCGGTATATCGCGTGTCAGAAACCGGAGCGGAATTGTTGAGCGGCTGCAGTGTGTCACCACCTGCCTCGCCGCGCAAGACGAGGTAGCCACGCAGGTCTTCCTCACCGTTCGGCTCCCACGTCAATCTAATTTCGCCCTCCATTGGAAGAGCGGACAGGCCCGTCACCGCCATCGGCGGTTCGACGTCAACCGCAACGATGCACACAGCATCGGACATCTCGCTTTCAACGCGTCCGGCGCCGCTGCCGCGGACGGCAGCCACGCGATAGCAGCGGCGACGCTCGTCGAGTCGCAGCTCCTCATTGAACATGAGGGCCGACAAGGGAGCCATATTGATCGGTTGTCGAGGAACGTTGGTCCAGTCGGATACCTCGACCGCCGGTTCAGGCAGCGCAAGCGGGTCCGGTGCGGTCTCGCGGTAGACGTTGTAGGTCGTCGGGCCCGCCGGCAACTCGGTGGTTGGAGCTTGCGCAGCTGCCGCCGACTTCACCTGCTCCTCGGCAGCCGACGCTTCGGCCGGGAGTGCGCGTTCGAGCAGCCATCCAAGCAGTCCGCCTGATGGATCCCACTCGAGGGCCAGCCGTTCTCCCATCAACACCGCGCGAACAGTCGGAACTCTCTCGGGAAGCAATCCCAGCGGCGCCTCGAACAGCATGCTCGGCGCACTGGAGCGGCGCCGATCGCTGAACGCCACGGTCAGGTAAAAGCGTCGCAGCACTTGCGGCACCGGTTCGCTGACGACGGCCGTTGTCGTCGGACGAGGCGTGGGTGGCGCGGGCATTGGTTTTGGCTCCATCGCCGCTGCGCTCAACGAATCGCGCACGATGACCGTCGAGCCCTGCAGTGCACCGGTCGCCGGATCCGGAACGACCGTGCCGCTCTTGTCGGCGGGATCGGCCGCGCGTGCCACCGGAACGATTGCCACCCGTGTGGCCATCGACAGAAACTGCGCCCGCGGCGGTGGCGTCAGGGCGGTGACGGCGTAGACCTCAATCTGTGCGAGCGAGGCCGGTGCCGACCCGTCGATGTTGGTCGTCGGCAACTTGATCGACACGTACATCTCATTGCCGACGCGCCGGGCGCCGGCAATTTCTGGGGTTGACGGAATGCGGACGAAGGGCGCGAGGGGAGGTCCCTTCTTCCCGCACGCGGTCGTCGCCAGCAAGCTGGCGACGAGGAGGATGCGGGACACCGGCCTTGGGGCCTGGCGCTCGATGCTTCGTCCGTTCCTGGTCCCTCGTCCGTCCATCAGGCACTACGGAGCAGTCGCGTGTCCGCGCAGCGCGTCCGCCGCTGGCAACGATCCACGGCGGCCGAACTCCGGCGACTTGAAGCGGCGAACGTCGATGCCATAGCAGCGGACCTTGTAGTTGAGGATGCGCTCGGTGGTGTCGAGGAGCCGCGCGGCCTTGGCCCGGTTTCCGCGCGTCGTCTTCAACGCGTCCTGAATCAGATCGCGCTCGTAGGCGGCGACGGCGTCCTTCAGCGACACGCGCGTCACGGTGCCGGAGGAATCGGCCGTCTGCAGCGACGGCGGCAGGTGATGCCCATGGACGACGGCGCTGTCGCACACGAGCACGGCGCGCTCGAGCGCGTTCTCGAGTTCGCGCACGTTGCCCGGCCAGTGGTACGCCGTCAGCATGTCGATCGCCGGCGTCGAGATGCGCTTGATCACCTTGCCATGCTCACGCGAGAACTTCTCGAGGAAGTGGTCGGCCAGCAGCAGCAGATCCGCCTTCCGCTCGCGCAACGGCGGTACGAAGATCGTGAACACGTTGAGGCGGTAGTAGAGGTCCTCGCGGAAGGTGCCCTCGTGAATCGCCTTCTCCATGTCCTTGTTGGTAGCGGCGATCAGGCGGACGTTGACCTTCACCGTCTCGGTCCCGCCGAGACGCTCGAACTCGCGCTCCTGCAGCACGCGCAGCAGCTTGACCTGCGTGCTCAGGTTGATGTCGCCGATTTCGTCGAGGAACAGCGTCCCGCCCTCGGCCATCTCGAAGCGGCCTTTCTTGCGGGTGTTGGCGCCGGTGAACGCGCCCTTCTCGTAGCCGAACAGCTCCGACTCGATCAGCGTGTCTGGCAGCGCGGCGCAGCTCACCTTGACGAACGGCTTCTTCGCCCGCAGCGAGTTGTAGTGGATGGCGTGCGCGATCAGCTCCTTGCCGGTTCCTGACTCGCCGCGAATCAGCACCGTGGTGTTGGTCTGTGCCACCTGCGCCACCTGCTCGTACATCTGCCGCGTCGGCCCGCTGGTACCGATGATGTTCGAGAAGTCGTAGCGCTCGCGCAGCTCCTGTCGCAGGTGCGTGTTCTCGTCGAGCAGCCGGCGCCGCTCCTCCTCCACCATCCGCTGCACGTTCAGCGCCTGGCCGATCATCGAGCTGACGATGCCGAAGAACTTGACGGAGCTGTCGTAGTCGCGCTCCGGCTTGAACTTCAGATCGACGGCGAGCGCGCCGACCGCCTGCCGGTTCAGCATGATCGGCACGCAGATGAAGCTGAGCTCCTGCTTCTGGTGATCCTGACGACGTGGCGCGATGTTGAGAAACGTCGGCTCCTTGCTGACGCGCGGTACCACGATCGGCTTGCCGCTCTCGACCACCTTGCCGGTGATGCCCTCGCCGACCTTGATGCGGATCGAGCGCGCGCGGTCCTCGAACCCTTCGACCGCCTCGACCTGCAGCTCGCCCTCGCGCAGCAGCGTGACCATGCCGCGGATGACGCTGTGGTGGCGGATCAGCGTCTGCAGGACCCGCTGCATGCCCGCCTTGAGGTTGAGCGTGCCAGACAGCGCCTGGCTGACTTCGAGAAGCGTCGAGAGACGGCGCGCGTCGCGCGCCGCGAGAGACGAGTCGACACCGGATCGGGCGGCAGGCATTCTCAGGTCTCCTACATTTCTGGGATGCGAAACCGGCTTCGCACAAAAACTGTCGTCGCTCGAACCGGGGAGCGGCGCCCTCACCCCGCCTGCGCGTCTTGGAGCCTGCGGCTGGAGGGCGACCCGCCCTCCTGATCATACGTTTGTGTAGTAACGGCGTTGTTACGCCACGTGTTTGTGGTTTTTACGGCCGTCTGCGAACGTGGCCATTGTACCGGATCACCGCACAAATGCGAGCAATTCGGCGCGGTCGCTGCCCGACTTGGCTGGCGCGCCGCTTGCCATCGGTGGAGTGTCCATGAAGCATCGACCGTTCCCGCAGCGACTGGTGCTGGCGGTGATCATGGCGATCAGCGCATCGATCGCCGTGCGCGCCAGCGGTGAAGACGAACCGTTCCCGCACCTGCGACCGACCGACGCGCGGCTGCGCGCGCTGGTCAACGACGCCGCGTCCGCGTCCGCCACCGTCCGCGCGCTGATCGACCGCATCGCCGCCTCGGACGTCGTCGTCCTTCTGGCGTGTGATCGCGATCCGGCAGTCCGTTCACCGGCGCGCCTGAACTTCATGACCGCCGCCGGCGGGTTTCGCTACGTGCTGATCCGCATCAAGAATCCGCAGCCGCGGCACACCGCCATCGCCCTGCTCGCTCACGAACTGCAGCATGCGGCCGAGATCGTCGGGACGCCGGCGATCGTCGATGAGGAGTCGATGGGACGCGAGTACGAACGCATGGGCGGGCGCCGGCGCGATCGTGGCACGGTCACCATGTTCGATACGAAATCGGCGGTCGACATCGGCCGCCGGGTGCTCGAGGAAATAACCGCTACTGGCGCGGCGGATTGAAAAGCCGAAGGGCCAGGGCCCAAGGGCGAAGGGCTGGTCGCGGGATAAGGGGCGAGGAATCAGGGACGAGAGTTCCAGTTCAAGACTACCGACAGTTCCTGGCGGCGGCTCGACTCCGACGGCATGGCGACGATGAAGCGTTGCAGGTCGCGGGAGGCGTCCGCCAGCGCCCCGGGCGTCCCGGCCTGCACCAGGAAGGGCCGCGGCATCTGGAACAGGACCTGCGGCGCGCTCGCTTTGAACACCGGCGCGGACGTGACGGTGACGGACATGAGCGCACCATCGCCGTTCAGGAAGACCAGCTCGCTGCTGTCGGCGCGCCATCGCGCCAGACCGAGGGTGCCGTTCGACACCATCCATTTCCCGGAGACGGGGGTTGGTGACCCCGTGCCCTGCGCACCAGGAGCAAACGGCTGCACGTAGAGTTCCTGTTTTGACGTCTCGTTGGAGACGTAGGCGATCCACTTGCCGTTGGGCGACACCGCCGCGCCAAACTCGCTGGCCATCGTCGCGGCGACTGGAATGGGCTTCCGCTGCGCGTCCGTTCCTGGACCCACCGGCAGGGCGAATACATCGCCGGCGTACGCGTAAATGAGAAACCTGCCGTCCGCCGTCCAGTCGGAGATGTTGATGTTGCGGCGTTCGGGCAGTGTGAGCAGCAGTTCGTCGGTGCCGGCGCCATCTGCCGACTTCCGGAAGATCGCCCCGTCCTTTTCGCGTCCCCGGGCCCAGGCGATGTACTTGCCGTCGGGCGACCACACCGGCTGGACGTTGGCGCCGCCACCGAAAGTGAACTTCGTGCTGCTCTCCGTGCCGAGATCGGTGATCCAGAGATCCGAAAAGTTACCGGTCTGCAGTTCGGTTCGACTCGTCACGACCTTTGTACCGTCGGGTGAGAGCTTTACCTGGTTGTAACGGCCAAGCTCCGCCAGCGTCATCTGTGTCTTGCCGTCGCGGCCAATCCACGCGAGTTGCCGCGACAGACGATCGGCGATCGTTCCGGTCCGGTAGACGAGCGTTCGCGGCGACACCGAGTAGTAGGGGATGCCGAAGATCGGATTGCCGGCGGCAAATACGTTCTCGGCGACCGGCCGTGGCTCGCCAGACAGCTTCCGCGCATCGGCGTCGAACGGCTGCGCGACGAGAGTGCCGGACTGCACGAGCAGAAGATCGCCCTTCATTGCGCCGTCCGTCGAGGGGACGAACGTCGCGCCGTTATCGGTCTTCACAACGGCGGTTGCGTCCTGCTGCTCGGGCTTCGCGTCGATGGACCCGACGTACACGCTGCGCGCACCAGGAGCGGCGCCAATCGTGTACAGGAAGTGTTTGCCATCGGGCAGGAGGTCGAACACGGCGTGGAAGATCCCCTTCTGCGCATCGGCCCTGGTGACGGCCGTCGGCATGGATCCCGACTCGTCGGTGCGCATGATGCCGGCCGGCGAGCCGTACAGGATCGTGCCGTTCGGGCCCTCGACGAGGCCGAACAAGCCAGCGCTGTCGAAGGTCAGAACCGTGGTCGGCGGACCACCAGCGATGTCGACGCGCTTCAACGTCTGGTTGTGCCCATACAGAATCGAGCGGCTGTCGCGCGACCACAGCAAGCCGGTGCCCTCCCCGTTGAGCTCGGTCGTCGTCAGCGGACGCGGCTCGAGCGCGTCGAGCGCCTGCAGCCAGATCCGCACGACGCCGTCGGAGGCGACGGCAGGAAAGGCGACCATCCGACCGTTCGGCGACACGGAAAACGGGGTCGTCTGCGTCACCGTAATTTCCGGTGGCAGCGTGACCTTGAACCGGACAATGTCCGCAGCGGGCTTCGCTTCGCGCAGATGAATCGCGAGTACAGCGACGAAGGCGACAACAGCTGCTGCGGCGGCGGCCCACGGCAGCAGAGCGCGACGGCCCGACGCTCGCACCTCGCCCTGCGGCGTCTCCGCCGCGGACTCGAGCATCAGCATGGCGTCGCCGACGTCACGGATCCGGCGCTTCGGATCCTTCTCCAGGCAGCGCCGCAGCACGGGCCTGACTTGCGGCGGAACGCGTGTCAAGTCCGGCTCTTCCCTGACAACGGCGGCAAGGATGTCGGTGGTCGTCTCTCCTTTGAACGGCGACGCGCCGGTCAGCATCTCGTAGAGGACGATGCCAAATGCCCAGACGTCGGCACGCTTGTCGACCGCCAGACCACGCGCCTGCTCCGGAGCCATGTACGCCGGCGTTCCGGCAATCGCATCGCCGCCCACCATGCTGTAGGCAACCGTCGCCGCGTCGTCTGCCGCCACGGCGGCGACGGCAGCGGCTTTCGCGAGTCCGAAGTCGAGCAGCTTCACCACGCCGGCATGCGTGATTTTGATATTCGCCGGCTTCAGATCGCGATGAACGATGCCCCGGTCGTGCGCCGCGGCGAGGCCTTCGGCAATCTGGCGCGCGATGGGAAGCGCATCGTCGAGAGGTATCGGCCCCTGTTTGATGCGGTCGGCAAGCGTCGGGCCCTCGACCAGCTCCATCACCAGCGCCCGATCCTCGACGCCGTAGATCGCCGCGATATTTGGATGATTGAGCGAGGCGAGCACCTGCGCCTCACGCGTGAAGCTCGCTAATCGCGTCGGATCCTGCGCCAGCGCCGGCGCGATGAGCTTGATGGCGACGTCGCGGCCAAGTTTGGTATCGGTGGCGCGATACACTTCGCCCATGGCGCCCTGCCCGAGCTTTGTCCCGATGCGGTAATGAGCGATCGAATCGGCCATCGCCGTGAATGGTAATGCAGACCGGCGGCGGGTCCGCCTTCGATGGCTGCCGTCTCAGGCGGAACCCGCCCGACGCCGTTATTTGCAGGCCGGATTCTTCGACGATCCGGTTCCATGGGCGCGCACCCGTCGTCTACAGAATGTACCGCGACAGATCTTCGTTCTTGACGATGTCCGCGAGCATGCGGTCGACATATGCCTCGTCAATGGAGACCGTGCTGGGCTGAAGATCCGGTCCTTCGAACGAGATCTGATCGAGCAGCCGCTCCATCACGGTATGGAGTCGGCGAGCGCCGATGTTTTCCGTCGCGTCGTTGACCCGCGCGGCGAAGTCGGCGATCCGTTCGACCGCCTCCGGCGTGAACGACAGATCGATCCCGTCGGCGGCCATCAGCGCCACGTACTGCTTCACCAATGCGCTGCGCGGCTCAGTCAGAATGCGGACGAAGTCCTCCCGTGACAGCGGCTCCAGCTCGACGCGAATGGGAAAGCGGCCCTGCAACTCGGGAATGAGGTCCGACGGCTTCGACACGTGGAAGGCACCGGCAGCGATGAACAGGATGTGGTCGGTCTTCACCATCCCGTGCTTCGTGTTGACCGTCGTCCCTTCGACAATCGGCAGGATGTCGCGCTGGACGCCTTCGCGACTGACGTCGGGGCCACCATGACCTCCACCGGCAAGGCCGTCGCGGCTGGCGATCTTGTCGATCTCGTCGATGAAAATGATGCCTGCCTGCTCCACCCGCTGCACCGCCGTCCGCGCCGCCGACTCCATGTCGACGAGACGCGATGATTCCTCGGCAACGAGATGCTGCAACGCGTCGGGGACCTTCAACCGGCGCGTCTTCGTCCGGCCGCCGCCGAACATGTTGCCCATCATGTCTTTCAGGTTGACGCCGATCTCCTCGACCGACGTGCCGGCGATGATTTCGAACGACGGCATCGTGACGTTCTGGACATCGATCTCGACGGTGCGATCGTCGAGACGCCCGGCGCGCAGCTGTTCCCGCATCCGCTCGCGCGTGCGGTTTGCCTGCTCGCGGGCACTCTGCTCGACAGACGCCGCGGGTAGACGGCCAACGGGCGACGGGTCGAAGGAGTCGGCAGGACGGGTCGGCGGCAGCAGCAGATCGAGCAGCCGCTCCTCGGCCGCTTCGCGCGCCTTGTCCTTCACTTCTTCGCTGCGCTCCGCCCGCACCATGTCCACGGCGAGCTCGACGAGGTCGCGCACCATCGACTCGACATCGCGTCCGACGTAGCCGACCTCGGTGAACTTCGAGGCCTCCACTTTGACGAACGGCGACTGCGCGAGTTTGGCGAGCCGTCGCGCAATCTCGGTCTTGCCGACGCCGGTCGGACCGATCATCAGGATGTTCTTCGGCGTCACCTCTTCGGCGATCTCAGGCGCCAGCCGCTGCCGCCTGATGCGGTTGCGAAGCGCGATGGCCACGGCGCGCTTGGCCTTGCCCTGGCCGACGACGTGTTTGTCGAGCTCGACGACGATCTCGCGCGGCGTCAACGTGGTTGCGGCGGTTGCGGTACGTTCCGGGAGAGAAATAGCCACGTCACAGTTCTTCGATCGTGAGATGGGGGTTGGTGTAAATGCAGATGTCGGCGGCGATATTCATGGCTTCTTCGGCGATCTGACGTGCAGAGAGCGTGCTGTGCTTCGCCAGCGCCCTTGCGGCGGCCATTGCAAACGGCCCTCCCGATCCGACGGCAACGATTCCGTCATCCGGCTCGATGAGATCGCCGGTGCCCGACAGCAGAAACGTCGATTTGCGATCCGCGACAATCATCATCGCCTCGAGACGCCGCAGCAGCCGATCGGTGCGCCAGTCGCGCGCCAGCTCGACCGCCGAGCGCTCAAGATTGCCGCGGTACTGTTCGAGCTTCGCCTCGAAGCGGGAGAACAACGCAAAGGAATCGGCGGCGGAACCGGCAAATCCGGCAAGGATGCTTTCGTTGTAGAGGCGACGAATCTTGCGGGCGCCCTGTTTCACCACCGTATTGCCCAGCGTCACCTGGCCGTCGCCGGCAAGAACGGTGTGATCCTGGTGGCGAACGGCAAGAATGGTGGTCGCGTGAATCACAGGCCAGTATAACTAGCCGTCGCGGCGCCCCATGCTGGCATGTGCTTCCGGGCCCGCTTCGCAGCTGTGGTGTCCTCTGCGGCGGCGCGCGCCGCCGCACGGCGGGGACATTCCGGGGCGTATGATGCGAGGAGACCGTGATTGTTGAGGAAAATCTAGACATCTTCGTGGCAACACTGTTGCTCAGGTGCACTGTATGACTGGCAGGCTTCTTACTGTTGCGGCAGTTCTGACGTTGTCAGCTTCCCTCGCGTACGGAGGTCAGGCGCGTCAGCGTTGGCCTTCCTCGACTGGAGGAGGTCAGAGCTCCGGCGGTCAGGCCTCGGGTGGTCAGAGCTCCGGAGGTCAGAGCTCCGGAGGTCAGAGCTCGGGCGCTCAGAGCTCCGGCGGTCAGAGTTCGGGCGGTCAGAGCTCGGGCGGGCACAGTTCGGGAGGCGGCGGAGCCGTGCAGCGGAGCGCTCCGCGCGAGTCTGCGCCCCCAGCACCGCCGCCGTCAGCGAGCTCGGGCGGGAGCCAGATCCAGCGGTGGGCGGCGCCGCGCGCACAGCGCGAGCAGCCACCAGCCGAACAGGCACCGGCCGCCCCGCAGCCTACCGCGAGCGGCACCAGCCAGATTCAGCGGTGGGGAATGCCGCGCGAGCGTGAGGCAGCCACCGCCGCACCGCGCGCCTCAGTGCCCTCGTCGGGGTTCGCCCGTGGGGTTCCGCGGACGCCGCCAGAAGGGTCCTCGGGTCCGTCGGTCACGCCGGTGCAACCGGCGCAGGCGTCGCAGGGATTTGCGCGCGGCGTACCACGAGCGGGGGCAACCGTGTCGCCGTCGCTGACCGCCGTCGAGCCTGAGCGCGGAGTGGCCTCCGACAGCGGCCAGCGGTTCGCGCAGCCGCGGCGCGTGCCGCGTCCCGAAGACTATCCGCAGAACGCGAACGTCGCCGTTCCGCGCGGATCGGTCGTGTCAAATCCGAGACCGGGCGACGCTTCGGTCTACGTGCCGGGCACCGCGCGCGGCTATTCAAACTATTACTACTACCCGCCCTATCCGCGGCACGTGTACCCACACGGCTACGGCGGGTTCGGGCTGGGGTATTTCTACTACGACCCGTACACCTGGTATGACACGTATTACCCGACGTATCCGGCTTACGGCAGTTACTATGCTGCATCACCGTACACCTACAACTACGGCTATGCGACTGGCGAGATCCGGCTGCAGGTCCGCCCGAGACACGCTGAAGTCTATGTGGACGGGTACTACGCCGGCCGCGTCGACGATTTCGACGGGTTCCTGCAGGGACTGCGACTCGAGGAAGGGCCGCACACGATTGAGATCGTTGCGGCCGGCTACGAGACGCTCGTGTTCAACGTGCGCATCGTCGCAGGTCGGAAGATCGACTACCGGGCCGACTTGAGTCCGTATTAGTTGGATAGTTGGATAGTTCGATAGTTCGATAGTTGGTAGTTAGGTGGCACGGCGCCCCCACTGCAGGGGCGCCATTACGCCCGCCGGCGGAAGAAGTAGTAAACCGGAACGCCCGCCAGAATGATCACCGTGCCGAGCCCGCTGATGCGTGGATCCGAGTAGAACGCGTTGACCACGATCGCCAGACTCACCAGGACGAATATCGCCGGCGTCCAGGGATAGCCGAACGCCTTGAAGGGACGCGGCGCGTTCGGCTCTCGCGCCCGCAGTACGAATACAGCGGCGACGGCTGTTCCAGCAAACAGCGTGATCGCGAAGCCGACGTAGTTGGCAATGGAATCGAGACTGCCAGTCAGCACCAACACAATCGACAGCGCTGCCTGGGCGAGGATCGACGCCGCCGGCGTCTTGAATTTCGGGTGCACGCGCGCCGCGCTCTTGAAGAACGTGTTGTCCCTGGCCATCGCAAAGTAGACGCGGGGTCCCGCGAACGTCCAGGCGTTGATGCCCGCGGCCAGGCTGATGATGGCGACGACCGCCATGATATCGCCCGCCCGTGCACCCAGCAGCCGGTCGCCGACGACGTCCAGGATACTCTTGCCGCCGAGCGTCGCCAGTTCGCCGATGGGAATGACATAGAGGTAGAGAACGTTGATCAGCACGTAAATCGCAATGACGACCGCGGTCCCCATCAACAGCGCCCGCGGCACGTTGCGTCCGGGATCGCGGATTTCTTCGGCCATGTACGCGGCGGCGTTCCACCCTGAATAGGTGAACATGATCGGGATGAACGCGAAGAGCAGCCCGGTGCCGCTGACGGGGCCGGCGGACTGTGTGATGTTCGATGGTGATCCGGTGCCGGCCGTCAAGCCGAAGCCGATGAACACGACCAGCGACACAATCTTCAGCGTCGTCAGCACATTACTGGCGATGCGGCCCGGGCCGACGCCGCGGATGTGAATCAGCGCAGCGACGATGACGGCGGCGCTCGCTGCCAGGGTGTGAATCGAGAAGGTCACTGCGTTCGACGTCAACGGAATCGGAATGGCGAGCAGCGGGGTGTCGTCCGCGATGCCGGGGATGAAGCGGTTGAGCGTGACGATCAGGAACACGGCGCTCGCGGCAATCGCCCCGCTGAAGCCGGCAACGAACGACGTCCACCCGGTAAGAAACCCGGCAAGCGGACCAAACGCCTCGCGCAGGTAGACGTACTCCCCGCCAGCTTTCGGCCGCAGGGCCGCAAGCTCTGCGTAGGCCATCGCGCCCATGAATGCGAGCACGCCGCCGCCGATCCACGCCAGCAGGAACCAGGTTGCATCGGGGATGGCTGCGGCCACGGCAGGAGATCGGAACAGAATGCCGCCGCCGATCACGTTGGCAACGATGATGGCGGCCGCATCGAACGGGCCGAGCCGCCGCTCGAGCAGTTGAGGGGATTCGGTCTTGGTTGTCGTCACGGGCGGGGATTAAATCACAACTTCCAACGACCAACTGCCGACTTCCAACGCTTTACCGCGAAGAGCACCAGGGGACAAGCAGGCCGCGAAGAAAGCCGTCTTCGTGGACTTCGTGTTTTCGAAGTTGGAAATCGAGGTTGCCGCCTATTCAGTGAGGAGCTTCCGCTCGATGTGGTGCTCGCCGATCTTCATCCACGTGCGTGAGCCGTGGCGGGCGAACAGATCGACCTTCACGTCGACGAAGTTGGAGTTCTTCAGCATCGTCAACCGTGATTCGAGCCCGGTATAGCCGCGCGGGCTGCGAACGACGAGCGTGGGGCCGGTTGCGCCGGGACCGAGCCCGTTGGAACCGACGCCGCGAATCAGGCGATCGCCCCAGGCCCGCTCGTCGTTGATCTGTCGAAACACGGCATTGATCTGGACGCCGTCGATCGGCTCGTCGGACGCGTTCTGCAAGTGAAAGGTGATCGTGGGAACGATCTTGTTCTGCCCGTCAACGATGCCGGCGTCGTACCAGCCGGTCTGGACGTCAGTAACCTTCAGTACCTTCTCAACTTCGCGCGATTCACACGCCGTCAACGCGACGGCAATCAGCACGACGAGCGGCAGAGCCAGCTGGCGGGGGCTCATGGAGCAATTGTACATACTCACTCCGTAAGACACCGCCGCCCTCTCTACTGTTCCAGAACGCGAACCAGATTGCGTGCCTCTTCGATGGTGATCTGGCGGGCGTGATATTTGGCCAGCACGCTCCCCTGGACACTCATGACCCAGGTACTGGAGTCGATGGCGTCTCCAGGCGTGAGCGGGTTCGTCGGCACGCCGTCGCGTGCGACGATCGTGAACCATTCGTCGGGCCCGAGCTTGAACGGCTGTGTGTTTTCCAGCATCGCGTCAATCAGGGCCAACTTGACTTCACGCGTGTACGCGCCCATCGGGTCGTTGACGATGCTCGGATCGACCGCGGTCGGCTGCGGTTCGCTGCGGACCCCGCCGCCGGCGTTGGCGCCCGCCGGAATCACCGAAGCGGCGGTCACGGAGCCGCGGCCGGCCTCACCAGCGCGTACGGTCCCCGCGTTCAGCTGTCGTTCGAGCTGAGAAATCAGCTGCTCCCACTGCGCGCGCACAGGTCCCGGCGCCATGGTGGAAGCCTGCGTCCGGGCCTGCTGCAGCGTCACCTCCAGGTTCTGCGTGTCGCGAATCTGGCGGTCCTGAACGAACAGATCCCACATGATCGGCAGCCGGATCCCTGGCACCTGCACGTTGAACAGGACGCCGTAGCCCTGCAGCCGGACACCGCTGACCTGCGGCCGGCCCGAGAGCCGCGGCCGGTCCGGCATCACGTTACTCAATTGAGCCATCAGGCTTTCAGCGCCGTGCGAGATCGCCTGCTCGATCACCACACCCATCGTCGATATCTGTTGACGCGTCCGGACGAGTTCCGGCGTCGGCGTCTGCGCCGCTCCTGTCCCGTATGCGAGGAGCACGATCGCGCCTGCTGCGATACCCCGTTTCCACATAGCCATCGTCTGCCTTCTCATTCCTTAACGTCCGACGGACGCCGGCTGGAACGACGTCCGAACTGCCAGCCGCGATCCCAGCGTGCGCAGAGCCTGCTGCTGCCGCGGGAATTCCTCCTCCATTGCCTCGAGCCGCTGCGTCGCGAGGTCGACACGCTGCGTCACCTCGTCCACTGTGCTCCCGAGCCCGGCCAGAACGCTGCGTTGACGGCTCTCGCTGAGCGCGATGCGCGCGTCCACGAAGGCGGTGAGCCGCTCGAACAATTCCTGGTCGTCCACCACACCCGACGTGCGTGGCATGAATGACGCGCGTTGCACGTCAGCGTTCTCATTCTCAATCGAGCGAAGCCGCGCCTCGAGGCGCGCGAATTCCGTGCGGCTGACGCCGACCTCGCCCACCGAGTTGCTCCGGGCGGCGACAACTGGCGACGGCGTTGCCGTCTGCGCGACCGCCGTGGGCGCTTCTCCAGACGTGCGGACGACGTTGACGCCCATACCGGCGGCAAAGATGACGGCAGCTGCAGCGGCCTGCGCCCAGGCCGGCAGCGGTCGACGCCACCATCCTGCCGGCCGAAGAACCGTCGCCGGCTGCTGTGACTCCGTGCGCGTTATCTGAAACCCAAGCGGCAGCGCTGGCGGCGACCACGCGCCCAGATGCGCCCGCGTATCCTGCAGCGCGTGGATCTCTTCGGTGCACGCTGCGCACTGCGCAACGTGAGCAGCGATCTGCTCCCGTTCGCCCGGTCCACACTCGTCGTACACATAAGTGATGAGCGCTTCGTAGTTACCGCACGGAACTCTGTCGTTCATGTTCTCTTCACCATTTGGACTACGGACTGGTGGCCTTGACGCTCGAGGTGCCGACGCAGCACTGACAGCCCCTGATAGAGCCGTGTCTTCACCGTGCTCAACGGGCATCCCTGGAGATCGGCAATCTCCTGGAACGTCATGCCGTGGTACTCCTTCAGAATGATCGCGGTCCGCTGCTCTTCGGGCAGCAGCGCCATCGCCTCTTCGACGACGGCGCTCAACTCACGCCGCGCGACCAGATCCTCGATCGATTCGCTCGGTTCCGCCGCAGCTGCAGCCTCGAGGATGTCGATGTCCTCGGGGAACTGCGAGACGGGGGCGCGCCGCTGGCGGCGGATCCAGTCACGACACAGGTTCAGCGCAATCCGGTACAGCCACGATGAAAACTTCGCCTCGCCTTTGAACCCGGCCAGCGACCGGTAGGCGCGAAGAAACGTCTCCTGACAGACGTCGCGCGCGTCCTCTTCCCTGCCGATCACGCGGTAGGCGAGGGCATAGATCGGACGTTCCCATCGCGTGATGAGCTGATTGAAGCTGTCAGTGTCCCCGCTGCGAGAGCGGGTGACGAGCTCCTCGTCAGAGCGCAAGGCGTCGGATACCAATCGCGGCCGCTGTCAGATAAGACGGCACCGGGGGCCGGTCGGCCGTCCTTTTCATCTTAGCGCCTTAACTCGTTCGAAGATGGCAGTTTACGGTTGCGGATCTCGACTATTGTGTACAATAGCCGCCATCCAGCGGTGACGCCGAATCGCACGACTGAAGACGTGTTCCTGACGACCGAAGAGGTGCTGGAGTACCTCCAGGTCAACCTGCGCACCATTTACCGCCTGATCAAGGCGGGAAAAATTCCTGCCGTCCGCGTCGGTCGCCAGTGGCGGTTCCGAAAACGGGACATCGATACGTGGCTCGACGCACAGCGCGTCGCTCGCCCTAGCGACGACAGCGCCGTCAGTCATTCGGGCGAAGGCCGCCGCGTCCTCGTCGTTGACGATGAACCGGGCATCCGCGATTTGCTGTCGCGCACGCTGGAGATGGCGGAGTACGAGGTCGAAGCCATGGCCGACGGCATGTCGGCGCTGCACCGTCTCCGCGCGACCCGCGATGCCTACAACCTCGTCATCGCCGATTTGCGCATGCCGGGAATGGACGGGCTGACGTTGATCCGCGAGGTCAAGCAGATCAACCCGCAGCTCCCGATCATCATCATCACCGGCTTTTCGTCGGAGTCCGCAGCAATCGAAGCCGTGAACCTCGGCGTCTCGGGCTATCTGACGAAGCCTGTCGGCATCCCGCAGGTCCTCGCCGCCGCAGCAAAGGCGCTTGGCGAGCGGTCGGCGGCCTGACACACGAAGACGCGAACAAATCGAAGTTCACGAAGCCATCCCGGCTTCTGTGTGTCTTTTGCGTCCCACATCTTCTTTGCGACCTTCGCTCCCTTCGTGCCTTCGTGTTTGAAGTTCGCAATTGGCAGCTGATACTTAGATAGACCGTGATCCAGCTCTCCGATCTGTCCAAATCCTTCGGCGACCGCACGCTGCTCGAGCACGTCACCTGGCAGATCGGCGACGGCGACCGTGTCGGCCTGTGCGGCCCGAACGGCGCCGGCAAGACGACGCTGCTGAAGATGCTGGCCGGCCTCGACGAACCGGACAGCGGGGGCATCGTCCGGCCGGCAGCGCTGACGATCGGCTACCTGCCGCAGGACGGACTGACGCACTCCGGTCGCACCGTGTTCGAAGAAACCAGCAGCGCGTTTCAGCCGCTGCTCGACATCAAGGCCGAGATGCACGACATCGAGCATCGGCTCGCTGACCCGTCGGTGCCGGAAGCCGAGCACGAGGCGATGCTGTCGCGCTACGCCGAGCTGCAGGATCGCTTCCGGCTGTCGGACGGCTACAACATGGACCTGCGCATCGCGACGGTTCTGCGCGGTCTCGGCTTCAGTCCGGAGGACGCCGAACGGCCGTGCGAGACCTTCTCGGGCGGATGGCAGATGCGGATCGCGCTGGCCAAGCTGCTGCTCGGTCGTCCCAACCTGCTGCTGCTCGACGAGCCGACGAACCACCTCGACCTCGAAGCGCGCAACTGGCTCGAAGAGTACCTGAGCGCGTACCCGTACGCGGTCATCCTCGTGTCGCACGATAAGTATTTCCTCGACACGGTGGTCACACGCATCACCGACCTGAATCTCCGCAAGCTGACCGACTACGTCGGCAACTACAGCAAGTACGTCGAGCTGCGCGACGCGATGCTCGAGCGGCTGCGCCAGGCAAAACGGGAGCAGGATGAGGAAGTCGCCCGGGTGAAGATGTTCATCGATCGGTTCCGCTATCAGGCGACCAAGGCGGCGCAGGTCCAGAGCCGTATCAAGCTGCTCGAGAAAGTGGTTCCCATCGAAGTCCCGCCGGAAAGGAAACGGATTCACTTCACCTTTCCGAAGTGCGCGAAGAGCGGCCGGACCGTCTTCGAGGTGAAGCACGCGCGCAAGGCGTACCCGCCTCCGCCTGGCGGCGGGCAGGCGGTAACGGTGTTCAGGGACGTGAACCTTCACATCGAGCGCGGTGACCGCATTGCGCTCGTCGGCCCGAACGGCGCCGGCAAATCAACGCTGATGCGCCTGCTGTCGGGCGAAGAAGCGCCCGACTCCGGCAGCCGAACGCTCGGGCATCAGGTGGTCATGGAGTACTTCGCGCAGGACGAAGCCACACGGCTCGACCCCGCGCTCACCGTCTACGAGACACTGGCGTCCGGTTCTCCCAACGACATGGTTCCAGCGATTCGCAACATCCTCGGCGGCTTTCTATTTTCCGGAGACGACATCTACAAGAAAGCCGGCGTGCTGTCCGGCGGAGAACGGACTCGCCTCGCGGTTGCGCGCATGCTGCTGCGTGCGTCGAACACGCTGCTGCTCGACGAACCGACCAACCACCTCGATCTCGATTCGAAGGACGTCCTGCTCGAGGCGCTCGAGGATTACGGCGGCACGCTGATTTTCGTGTCGCATGACCGCTACTTCGTCGAGAAGCTGGCCACCAAGATCATCGAGATCGGTCACGGCGAGGCGGTGGTCTATCCGGGGACCTACGCGGAATTTCTCTGGAGCAAGACACAGAAGGATCGGCCAGCTTCCAACGCCCCACTTCCAACGCCCAAGGAGCACCGCGCACGTCCCCAGGAGCAGGGACCAAGGACGGACCAAGGCCCTATACCGAAGGCCGAAGGACCAAGCCGCGAAGACCGCAAGCGTCTTGATGCTGACCGGAAGAAGAAGCAGCGATCGTTCGAAACTCTACAGAAGCGAATTTCCGATCTGGAAGCCCGGATCGCCGATCGCGAGGCCAAGGTGAAGGAGCTCGAGGCGGCCATGTCCGCCCCTGGCTTCTATGACGATCGTGAAGCCTCGAAGCAGCTCATCGATCAGCATCAGTCGCTGATGTGGGAGGTCGGCGACCTCATGGGACAGTGGGAAGCTCTCCAGGAACACGCTACGGAGCAGTCCATCGACCAAGCTGGAGGTTAGGGTCAGAACCCGACCCGGACCATCAAGAGCGCGACAGGCCCGAATCGTAACCTCCCCCTCCGTCAGCTACCGAAATCGAGATAAAATTACAGAACCGTAATCGCGTGATCTGTTGTCGATCACGCCCGATAGCGAAAACCGGCCGAAATCGCTGCAAATATGAGCGTCGAGCTCGGGCACGTCACTTGCCCTTCACGCTCGACGTTGTCACTCGTGACCAAAACTCGTAACCCGCTGTTCCCCTCGTCCGAGGACGAAGCCTCCGGCCACCGACCGATGCCCGCCACGGGCCCATCGCTCGAGAGGGGTGTCGCTGACGCCTTCTTCCGGCAGATCGTCACCAACATGCGCAACGGCGTCCTGGCGATCACCCGGGACGGCCGGCTGGCGGTCATCAACGACGAGGCGTATCGCGTCTTCGGCATTACCCGCGAGGCATCAGATATCGGTCAGCCGGCGGCTGCCATCCTGAAGGCGCATCCGGAGGTCTTCCGTGCGCTGACCGGAGCGTTCGAGCTCCACCATCTGCCCAACCGCGCCGAAATGCGGTTGAAGCCCAAGAACAAGGTGATCGGTTACACCCTGGCGCTCGTCCGCGACGACAGCGGCGAGGTGACCGGTGCAGCGATGTTCTTCAAGGACTTGACGCGCGTCGAGCGGCTGGAGGAACGGGAACGCCTGCGCGATCGACTGGCCGCCGTTGGCGAGATGGCCGCCGTCATCGCGCATGAAGTCAAGAATCCGCTCGCCGGCATCGAGGTCATGGCCGGCGTGCTGCGTCGCAAGATCCCGGCGGCGCCCGATGCGCAGGCGCTGCTCACCGACATCATCAACGAAGCCAAGATGGCGAACGCCATCGTCCAGGAGGTGCTCGACTTCGTGCGGCCGATCCGGCTGCAGGTCGAACGCACCGGCATCGCCGACGCTGTCCATGCCGCCATTCATCTTGCCGACACGAAAGCGCGCCGCGGCGCTGTCAACGTCGACGTGCAGCTCGCACCCGGTCTGCCGTTGATTCAGGGCGACCAGCACCAGCTGATGCAGTTGTTCACCAACCTGCTGATCAACGCCTACGAAGCGATGGACGGCAAGGGACGGATCACCGTCACCGGCGAACGCACACGACTCGACGACGGCGGCGAAGGACGTGATGCCGTGCTGGTGGAAGTCACCGACAACGGCCCCGGCATGCCGCCCGATGTCTCCGACAAGGTGTTCGACCCGTTCTTCACGACGAAGGCGCAGGGCTCCGGGCTCGGTCTGGCAATCGTGCGCAAGATCGTCGACGCGCACGACGGCCGTCTCGACCTTCGCACCGCGCCGGATCAGGGCACGACGATTCGGATGACGCTGCCGATAAGCACAGAGGAGCAACTGACTGATTGACGAATTGACGAATCTACGAATTGACGAATGTGATTGTGGCATTGGGGAATTCGTAAATTCGACCGTCCGTCAATTTGCAAATGTCGAGGACCTATGAGCCGCATTCTGATTGCTGACGACCACGATTCACTGCGCCGCGGCCTGGCGCAGGGCATTGCCGAGGCCGGCCACGACGTGGAAGAGGCAGCGAACGGGAACACCGCCATCGAGAAGCTGCACGACAGCTACTTCGACGTGATCGTGAGCGATTTGAAGATGGGCGGCAGCACCGGTCTCGAGGTGCTGAAGACGGCGAAGACGCTGCATCCGACCTGTGCGGTCATTTTGATGACGGCGTTCGGCACGATCCAGACGGCGGTCGAAGCGATGAAGGCGGGCGCGTTCGACTATGTCCAGAAGCCGTTCGAGATCGAGGAAATGGAGGTCAAGATCCAGAAGGCGATCGAGATGCGGCAGATGCAGCATCAGATCGACTACCTCCGCCACGCGCAGGGCGATATCTACGACTTCGACCGCATCATCGGCTCGTCCGGGGCCCTCGAAAAGGTCCTCAGCGTGGTCCGCAAGGTGGCCAAGAGCAACACGACGGTGCTCGTGCGCGGAGAAACGGGTACCGGCAAGGAGCTGATCGCCGGGGCCATCCACCACAACTCGCACCGGGCGTCACGCAACTTCATCAAGGTGAACTGCGCGGCCCTGCAGGAGAACCTCCTCGAATCGGAACTGTTCGGACACGAGAAGGGTGCCTTCACCGGGGCGGACAAGCAGCGCATCGGCCGCTTCGAGCAGGCCGACGGCGGCACGCTGTTCCTCGACGAAATCGGCGACATGAGCCCGAACACGCAGGCGAAGATCCTGCGCGTGCTGCAGGAGCACGAGTTCGAGCGCCTTGGCGGCACGCGGACGATCAAGGTGGACGTGCGGCTGATTGCCGCCACCAACCGCGACCTCTCGGCGATGGTCGCCTCCGGTCACTTCCGCGAAGACCTCTACTACCGCCTCAATGTCGTCACCATCGAGATGCCGCCGCTGCGCGAGCGCAAGGAAGACATCGCGGCGCTGGCGAATTTCTTCATCCGCCGGTTTGCAGGCGAGTTGAAGAAGAAGATCCAGGGGCCGGAGCCGGATGCGCTGAAGATGCTGATGCGCTATCACTGGCCGGGCAACATCCGCGAGCTGGAAAACGCCATCGAGCGCGCGATGCTGCTGGCGGACGGGACGCACATCGCCGTCGACGATCTGCGGCTCGGCGACACGACGACCACCGGCTCGCCGCGCGAGGGCGCCTCGATCGTGAAGATTCCGCCGACGGGCGTCGCGCTCGAGGAAGTGGAGCGGCTGACGCTCATCGAAGCGCTGAAGATGTCGAACTGGGTGCAGAAGGACGCGGCCGAACTGCTGTCGATCAGCCCGCGCGTGATGAACTACAAGATCAAGACGCTCGGCATCGAGTTTCCACGTGGCCGCCGCGCCGCGCCGCTCCAGCCGCAACAGCCGCCAACCGAGGCGGACGACGACGCGCAGCCGAACGTCTAATCAGCCGTTCACGCGAGCGCGTTACTGCGCCGGGGGACGCGCCGGTGCCGGTCCCGCGCCGCGGCCATCGAGCACCCGCCCGTCAGCCAGCGTCACCGAGACGAAGATTCCCCCTGGTTCGCCCGTCCGGATCGGGTTCAGCGTCACGCTGATTTTGTCGCCCGGTTTGAGCGTGCTCGCCTTCCAGCCGGAGCGCACCAGGTACGGCGGCGGATTCATCTCGATCGACCAGACGGTCGGCGCCCCTTTCGCGTCGGCCACTTCGAGATCGATCCAGGAGTGCGGATTCGTCCAGCGGAACTCCTTGACGACCCCCGTGATGGTGACCGTTCGCGAGCGATCAACGCCCGCGCCCGAGTGGTGCG
>Ga0111538_10000537_pt1 | contig 50587 bp, 44 predicted proteins | sample SoiMethybrSBSTD1_FD_79669 | JGI IMG/M metagenome (GOLD analysis project Ga0111538, IMG submission 79669) | Bulk soil microbial communities from a Populus tree surrounding site in Tennessee, USA - Soil MetaG P. TD hybrid SBSTD1 (version 2)... | ecosystem: Environmental > Terrestrial > Soil >... | reverse complement strand
TAAAAAAACTACATGCAGAGCTAGCCCAAGTGGTGGGGGAAGCAAGTTTGCGAGTCTTGTCGGGTAACATGGTGCTTGAAGTCCAGGCCGGGGGCATTGATAAAGGTGCGAGTGTACTAGAATGGCTTAATCCACAGCATACGTTTACACTTGCCGCCGGTGACGATATAACAGATGAAGATTTGTTTCGGGCCCTGCCCCCTGATGCATTCACCATTAAAGTAGGTGAAGGTGAATCAGAGGCAACGCTGCATGTTACCGACCCCGACGCCATGCTCGATCTTCTACAGACACTACTTGGCAGTACGTAAAAAAGCGGCCATGTAGCCGCTTTTGTTTGATCCTCAAGTTTTATAAATCTTACAGTGGGCGTTGACGCGCTCGTAGTTTAGGTCGTGTCGGGGTAGAATACTCGTACGCTGCATCAATTTCAAGAGCTCCACTCGGTACCGGTGCCAGTTCCTCTTCCTTGCTCTGTGCTGCTCCAGCAATTAGCCCAACGAGGCCGTTAAATTGTTCATCGCGGCGTCGTCTTTGCTCATCAGACAGTGCAAAGCCCGGCACGCGATAAAGATCCTCGTACACTTCTTGTAGCCTTATCAGATCTTTACCCTCAATTGTTAATACTACTTTTGGATCCTTAACTTGAGCCATCGTCCCAAGTTTACCGTTTGCCGGGTCTTGCCTGTCCCCAACCACTACACAAACCGAATTGTACCGTCCAGGAAAAGCAATCGTTAACTCAACAGCGCTCGTAAACGGTCTGCCATTCTCCCAAACATATGCATCTTTTTGATCAGCTGCAATCCCACCAGCTCGTACCCAGAAATCACCACTTAAAGGATTTACGGTTTTTCCTTCCACAAATGCTTTCGCAAATGTATCTAGCCCGTGCGCTGACCTCGCAAAAGTCCCGTCCTCATCAATATCAACTGTTATGTACGCGCCGCCCGAATCAGGCGTCGAAGGGCTCGGGTACTTACGACCCTCAGCAATTACATCCTCAGGATCAATCGCTGTCCCAAAATCTACTTCAGTAACATCAACAAGCAGAGACTCATCGGGCAGGGTGGGATCGTCAGATTTTATATATATCAGTGCATACTGCGGGGCGTATTGATCGTCCCATGGAATACCGCACACATCTCTAGCGTGCTGAATAAGGTCCGAGGCGCTACCATCAAGACCGACGGCTCTAAACAACTCGAACTCTCGTCTTGTCATAGTAAGATGAGGCGTACCTGGCTCTATACCATGGCTTGTGAGCTCTCCTTCATCAGCCGTTGTCCCGAAATTTTCTTCATAAACCGCCACTAGTTCGGTAGTTTGAGGTTGATTGACGCCAGCATGAGGTTGATCGGCAGCATCAGGCACTATATCTACCGATGCATGTTGTGCGCCCGGTGGGATACCGTAGTTTTGTCTGGTTTTGTCAACAAGGAAGGGAGTAAAATCGTCATCCTTGCCATGACCTACATCTTTCAACAAATCATATTCTCGTCTTGTCATGGTGAGACGAGGTGTATCTTCCAGTACTTCGCGCCTTGCAAGCCAATTCTCTTGAGCCGTCCTCAGTTCTTGTGCCGCTTCCCACCTTGCACGCAGCTCTGCATCTTCGGAACCACCCTCGGGCGGCTGTAGTCGTTCGAGTGACGGGTCGTGAGGAGCGCTGTTGAGTATCTCGTCCACTACACAGAATCATATCATACGAAAAAACGGCGCTTGTGCGACAATACATGTGACATGCTGAAGACAAAAACGCGGGCACAACAGTTCAATATAGGAAATCTGGTTTATCCTGCCTCTGCCCTGTTAGTTATAAGATCGGCAGCCACTCTGTTCCTGCTATCGATAGCGGGTACGTATGATGTAACGCCGTCTCAACTGGCCGACTCAGAGCTGGGGTTCTTCCTTCTGCCGGCAGACATACTCGGCGTGCTAGGTATTATTGGAGCGATGCTTGGTGGTGGTTGGCGAGCACAGCCAGATCGGCGCGCCCGTCGCTATCGCATCATAGCTGCCTTGGTTGGTATCGGAAGTCTCGTCGTTGCCGAAACGGTCCTGAGGGTGGTCGCCCCACGACTAACATCTTGACGTGCCAGCCGGGAACCAACCTTTCTCGGGCTGAAGCCCTAGTCGCTCTGGCCAAGCAAGGAAAACTCAGACCAAGGTTCAAGGCTCACAACACGACCAAACTAAAACTCCCAGGTCAACCTGGGAATTTTAGTTTGGTGGGGATGAAAGGACTTGAACCTTCACGCCTTGCGGCACTAGCTCCTAAGGCTAGCGTGTCTACCAATTCCACCACATCCCCTTGTCCAATATGCGGAAGTTGGGAATATATTAGCTGATTCGGCGGTAAAAAGCCAGCTGCATATCCCCATATGACTTCGTGGCAAGGGCTTGATACTCTGCGCCCGGCAGTGCAAAATCCGATTGAGCGGGCAAAGAAAAAACAATTATGCCCCCTGGCGCGACTACTTGGCTAAGACGAACAAGCAGTTTAGGTTGCAAGTCATCGTACGGTGGGTCGCACAACACAACGTCAAATACATGGTCGCCACTCGTTTTTAACCAGGCATCGGCTGATGCGCGAATTAACTTGACCTGCTTTTGCAGATCTAAAGCGTCAATATTGCGCTGGATCATTTTTTGGGCTGAGGCATCGGACTCTATGCACACCGCTCGATCAGCGCCCCGGCTGATGGCTTCGAAGCTTAGCGCACCCGTACCACCAAACGCATCAAGCACTGTTAGGCCTTCTAGGTCACCCAGCACATTAAATAGAGCCCCCCGAGCTTTATCGCTCATGGGATGAGTACGGTCGGTACGTGGTGAGTCGAATAAACGACCACCCAAAGTGCCAGCGATGATTCTCATGGCCTTATTTTACCTTAGTTTAAGTTGGTAACCGTCCGCAGTCCCAATATAGCTTGATGTAGTTCTGGGTATACTCGCAAATCTTCTGACTTTTCGATAAAACGCTCGGCGGCGCGACGAGCGTCGGCGATTACTTGCACATCGCCCAGCGTAGCAACTCGCAGGTCGAGCTGCCCATGCTGCAATGTGCCGTATATTGCACCCGGGCCACGAAGCTCCAGGTCTAGTTCGGCTAACTTAAAGCCATCGTTCAGGTATTCGAGAGCCCTCAGCCTTCTGGGTGGGGACGAGGAGTCGCTCATCATCAGATAGCAATAGCCCTCGTGGATGCCGCGCCCAACCCGACCTCGTAACTGATGAATCTGAGCCAATCCAAAACGATCGGCGGCCTCGATTAGCATAACGCTGGCGTTTGGTACATCCACACCAACCTCAATGACAGTGGTACTAACTAAAATGTCCAGCTTATGATCCACAAAATCTTGCATGACTTGCTGTTTGACGCTCGGCTTCATGCGGCCATGCAGTAGCCCCACGCGCCAATCTTTAAAGTCATGCAGGCGCATGGTTTCGTACACCTTTTCTACCGCGCTAGAGCCACCGGCGCGTGACTCGGCAATCAGTGGACACACCACAAACATTTGCCTGCCATTCGCAAGTTGTGTAGCGATCTCGGCGTACATGCTGGCGCGCGAATTAGGCGAAGCAATAGTTGTACGAATAGGTTGTCGCCCGGGTGGTTTGGTGTCTAATGTCGAAATATCGAGTTCACCATAAAGGGTAAGCGCCAGCGAGCGGGGGATTGGCGTGGCCGTCAAGCTAAGCAAGTGGGGCATGTGTCCCGCTTTAGCCAACAGTTTTTTTCGCTGTTCGACACCAAAACGATGCTGCTCGTCGATGACGACCAGGCCTAACGTATGCATATCTAGCTTTTCTTGAATCAGGGCATGGGTGCCAATAATTAGTTGGGCCTCGCCGCTGGCAATATGGCCAATTGCAACAGCTTTTTCTTTGGCTTTCATGCCACCCACCAGCAGCGCAACTTTGTGATGCATGCCCACTGACTCTAGGAGCTTATATACCGTATCGGCATGTTGGCGGGCCAGTAGCTCGGTAGGAGTCATTATTGCCACTTGGTAGCCTTGGGCCATGGGCATAAGCGCTGCCATGGTGGCAACCACCGTCTTTCCGGAGCCGACATCTCCTTCGAGCAGACGATTCATGGGGTGCGTTTGCTGCATATCCTGATAGATACGCCACACTACCTGACGCTGGGCATCAGTTAACTTGAATGGCAAATGGGCCACAAATTGTTTCGCTAGTCGCTCATCGAAGGCAATGCCAAGGGCGGTATCGGCCAACAACTCATACTTATTTAGAAGCGCCGCCAGGCTAAGTCGAAACACTTCCTCAAAACCTAGCCGCCGTTTGGCCAGCTGCAATGTGTCAGCATCTGGCGGAAAATGCATTGCTTCCAGAGCCTCAGCTCGAGGCATAAGTGTTTGTTCGGACAACAACCAAGCTGGCAGTGTCTCTGGCAAACTGCGCATTAAGGGTACTGTTTCGCGCACGACACGACGGATCTGATTACTCGTCAGCCCCTTCGTCTCGCGGTAAATTGGCACTATCCTGGCAGTATTAACCGGAAAATCACTCACCAGCTCGACGCTGGGGCTCATGATGGCAAAATGTTGGTGGCTCAGCTCGTATGTTCCGGAGATAAAATAACTCTGGTCCGGTTTAAGCGCAGCGGCCCGGTAAGGCTGGTTAAACCACACTAGGCGCGTACTACCGCTGTCGTCGCTGACCACCGCTTCCGTAATGTGCATGCCGCGGCGCACGTAGCGACCGGTTGCTTGTTTAATCACCGCCTGTATGGTTACCGGACCAGGTCGGAGTTGCTTGATTGAGGTTATCGCCGAAAAATCGTCGTAGCGCCTGGGAAAATTATGAATTAAATCGCCTACGGTGCGAACGCCGAGCACTGCCAACTTTTTGGCCAGCTCCTCACCTACCCCACGTATGGTTGTAACGTTGTCGTCCTGTGTCACCTAGTTCTAGTCCTTGTGGACCAAAAAGAAGATACTCGGCCCAAAGTAAGTACTCGCCAGTGTTGGCTGCATAACTTTTTCTATCACGAGCATGGCTTTTTTGGGCATGATCTTCTTTAGGCTAGGGCTGCGAAGATTCGAAACAGACAAGGTGCGTTCGACGCGCAACCCAACTCTGGACATCTGGTCAATGACAGTTTTGGGGTTATGGTTCACGAACGGAATGTCGTTCTTGCCATCCCGGGCTACCGGGCGCAGACTGACTGGCTCTAGTGGCATCTTGCGGCCGATGTGTTTTAAACGGTTACGGGCATGAGCGTAATTAGCCATTTCAATGATCGCCACACCATCCTTCGCCAAGACGCGCGCTATTTCGGTTAACTCTGGCATCGGGTCGGGCAAATGATGCATGACACGTATCATGGTCAAAAGATCGATGCTGCCGTCTTTAAATTGCAAATCAGCAGCCTGCAAAAGCTTGCGTTCAATGCGCGGATGGTCTTTTAAGAACTCTTCGGCAATATCTAGTTGCCGCTGACTTGGTTCGGCCAGAGTGACCTTCTCGGCATACTGTTCAAGCAAAATGCACAGTCGACCAAAGCCACCACCTACGTCCACCGCGTGTCTAAAATGTCTGTTGCCGAGCAATCGAACAATAGCCATTTCTTCGGATTCGTTCTCGTAATCGCGGCCTTCCCAATATTTTAGATAGTTATGGGTGGTGTCGTTATATTGATCGGCTTTTTTTAGTTGCTTGGTCTGTGCTTTCATATGTCTTTCCTAATCAGAATTCTTCTGCTCGACTAGGGCAGTGTCTTTAAATGCTTTACCTCTGCGGAGTAACAAACGGCCGTTTCGAAAATCGCCAGCCTCTAGTTGCTCTCTCTGAACCTTTTCGCCATTTATAGCTACAGCGTTTTCGGCAACAAAGCGTCGAGCTTCGGTTTTAGATTCCGCAAGGCCCGCCTGGACAAGCACGTCGGCTAACTCAGCCCCTGGGCCCGCCACGACAGATGACAACTCGCGGCGCATAACTTCTATAACGTCGCTACTCAGTACAGAAACATCCTTATTGCCCACCAGGACCTCTGTAATGGCAGCGGCACGATCTAGTTCGGCCTGGCCATGCACCAGCTTCGTGACCTCGCGGGCCAAGCATACCTGCGCTTGGCGGCTCTTTGGGTCGCGTGTATGAGTGACCATAATTTCTTTAATTTCGGTTGGGCTCAGCATGGTGTAAAACTTTAAGAATTCTTCAACCCTATCGTCGTCACAGTTAATCCAGAACTGATAGAACTGCGTAGGCGATGTCTTGTCGAGGTCTAACCAAACAGCGCCAGCCTCACTTTTACCAAATTTTCTGCCGGTGGCTTTATCAATAACGAGAGGCATGCAAAGTGCGTGGACTTGCTTGCCTTCTTTTTTGCGAATCAGTGGCACACCAGAGAGCATGTTTCCCCATTGATCGGATGCGCCAATTTGCAACTCGACCCCCATATGGGTATAGAGCCACCAGTAGTCGTAGCCCTGGATAAGACTGTAGCTAAACTCGGCATAGCTGATGCCACTACCGCTTTCACCCATACGTGCTGCAATAAAATCGCGCTGCATAAGCTCCGTCATGCTGTAGTGTTTGCCCACGTCGCGCAAAAACTCCAGGTAGCCGATGTCCTTAAACCACTCATAGTTATTAACAAGCGTAAATTCATTGCCGGCAAATATACGTTTAACCTGATCGCTGACCGCCTGAATGTTTTTTTCTATCTCGCGTTGATTTTTTAGTTCGCGCTCCTCGTCCTTGCCACCTGGATCGCCAATCAGGCTGGTCGCGCCGCCAACTAGTAGCACTGCCTTCCAGCCATGTGCGGCTAGCTGACGCGCCAGCATGTAGACTGCCAGATTGCCTATAGTAAGACTGTCGGCCGAGGCGTCAGTCCCCAAATAGAAAATTCGCGGCTCATCCAGCCAGGTTATATCGTCGAATGTTTTGTCTTTTATAAAGCCGCGCCACCGTAATTCTTCGGAAAAGGTCATAGAGTTCATAATAATTAAGAGTATATACCATCCGGCCGATGCGTACCTCAGTCTTGTTTTGAATGTACGAGTCGATTTTTGTCGCAGTGCATTTAGGGTATATAATGCGGGTAGTTTATGCACGCACAAACGAGGGTGAGAATAACATGAGTGACTCCAAAAAAAATCAAGGTCGCCGACGGCCAGGCAGTAGCGTGTTTACCACGAAGAGCGGCACCACCATCAAACTCCATCGCAGCCTATCAGAACGCTATAAGGCCCACAAAGACGCCAAGGCTCGCCGACGGGCTGCTTACTTGAGCACATTGCCCAAGAATCGTTTTAAACGCGTGCTCGCTCGTCTGCAACCCAAACGACTAGCTGCTTTTTGGTTTAGCCGAGACGGCGCCATTATGGCACTCAAAATTACCGGTACCGTGATCGTACTTGGCTTCGTTATTATTGTCGGATTGTTCGCGTACTTCCGTAAAGATCTACCAAATATTACTGATTTGTCCGGCAATATTGGTGCTACCGCCAGCTACTACGACCGTACAGACCAGACACTCCTCTGGCAGGATACCGAAGCGATCAAACGCATACCAGTAAGTACCGAGAACATTTCCAAGTTTATGAAGGACGCCACTGTTGCGATCGAGGATAAAGACTTCTACAAACATGGCGCGGTGGACCTTAGAGGAATTATTCGAGCGGGCTTTAACGATGTCTTCAATCGTTCGGGTGGTGTGCAGGGTGGATCAACCATCTCGCAACAGCTGGTTAAACTAAACCGCGAATGGACGGCCGATCGTAGCGTTGGCCGTAAAATTAAAGAGTTAATTTTAGCTGTCGAGCTAGAACGCGAGTACTCTAAAACAGATATCTTAACTGGCTACCTTAATATTGCACCTTACGGTGGGATGATTAACGGCTCCGAATCCGCAGCCCGCGAATACTTTGGTACGACAGCCAAAGATCTTAACTTAGCGCAGTCAGCCCTGCTGGCCGGTATTCCTCAATCACCAACCTTCTACTCGCCTTATATTGCCCTAACTGATCAGGAAACACGCGGTGCGCTTATTGGACGCCAACACTACATCTTAGACCAAATGGTCAGCCAAAAAATGATTACGAAGGAAGAGGCCGAAGCAGCTAAAAATATTGATATCCTAGCCACTATTAAACCTAGGCAAAAAGACTTCTACGAAAATATCCACGCTCCCTATTTTGTTCTAGCGGCCAAGGATCAACTAGAAGAAAAATATAGCTCCGAAACTGTCGTACGTAGCGGTTGGAGGATTACCACAACACTAGATCTCAACTTGCAAAAGATTGCCGAAGAACAGGTTTCCAAGGGCATGAAACAAGTCCGGGCTCAACATGGGGACAATGCCGCTTTTGTGGCTGAGGATGTCAAAACCGGGCAAGTATTGGCACTCGTAGGTGGGGCCGATTTTAACCAACCCGATTACGGACAAATCAATTTCGCAACCCAAAAGCTACCCCCAGGATCAAGCTTTAAGCCATACGATTATGTATCTTTGATGGAAAACACTACCAATAGTGGCGCCGGATCGGTACTCTACGACGTGCAACAAACATTGCCTGGTTATCCATGTACCAACAAAAGCAAACCCAGCAAGACCAATCCAGACGCAAACTGCTTGTGGGATTACGACTTCCGCTACCCTGATGCGCTAACCATACGCTACGCCCTAGGCGGATCTCGTAACGTCCCGGCAGTTAAAGCTATGCTAACTGTTGGCGTCAACAAAACAATTGCGACTGCCGAGGCGCTTGGACTAACCAGTGGCTACAAATGCTATCCGGATGACGAAACCTTAAAGGTACCTGGCCCCTGCTATGGCTCGTCAGCCATCGGCGACGGCGCCTACTTACACCTAGACGAGCACGTTAACGGATTTGCCTCCATCGCCCGCCTGGGCAGCTACATCCCACAAACGTACATTCTTAAAGTTGTCGATTCTAAAGGCAAGTTGATCGATGAGTGGCACCAGCCTAAAGGCAAACAAGTCGTTCGCCAGGATGCGGCCTACATTGTGGTCGACATTCTAAAAGACCCTAAGGCTAGTTACATGGCCCGCAAGATCCACAACTACAAAGGCTGGGAGTTCGGTGTTAAGACCGGTACCACTAACGACGCCAAAGATGGTTGGATGATGGGCTTCTCGACGCAGTACGCTGCTGGTGTGTGGGTTGGTGTCCACGACCGCAACCACGCCATGTCTGGCTTTATGGAAACGATGACCACCCCAATTTGGCAGGGTTGGATGAACGCGGCGCACGACAACATTAAACCGACTAACTGGACTCGTCCCGACAGTGTGAAGATCCTGCCTGCATACGTAGTACGTAATCACGTCGGTAGTTCAACTGTTGAGCCAAGCCCAACAAACGATCTATTCCCGTCATGGTATCAGCCACCCAAGATTGGTGCCGGTGCCGAAGACATAGATATTGTTTCGAACAAAACAGCCACCTCATGCACACCTGACGGGGCTAAAAAGAAAGCCTCTGGCGCTAACTCTCAAGCATATTCGTCCGACATCTTCTGGCCGATTGGTGCGAGCTCTTCTACTGCAAACACTGGTAGCGCTGACGACGTCCACAACTGTAACGACACCAAACCGTCGATTACCCTAACGACACCCACAAGTTGCACCAATAGTTCTGATTGTCTGTTTACTGTAGTGGTGACGCAGGGCACCCACCCGATCTCAAGCGACGCCTATCCTGGCACAATCAACCTGATAGTTAATGGCCAAAAAGTAGACACCTGGTTGGTGAGCGAATCTCCAAGTTCACACACCTTTGCCTACCAGCCCACGTCGCCAGGGACTGCTTCGGTGACAGCAGAGATAATCGATAGCGTTCTATACAGCACGACATCTGACGCGCACAGCGTTACCTTCAATTAGTTCTAATCAGCTAGAAGCACTTAAGGACGGAGACGACTGCGCAATTTTTCGTCCGCCACGGCACTGGAACGATGATGCGCACTTGCTTGGTGTTTAACCTGGCCAAAGACCATCTTGCCGGCCACTGTCTGGTGCATACGGGTTACCGTTACTGGCACAATGCGGCCTTCAAAACGAGCCGCACCTTCGATGACAATCATGGTGCCGTCTTCTAGGTATCCAACGCCCTGATCACGACTGCTGCCTTTTTGAATAATTCTAATATTTAAGGTCTCGCCAGGAAGAGTAATCGGACGCAGACTCTGGGCCAACTCATTAATATTAAGGACCTTAACACCTTCTACGGCAGCTACCTTAGACAGATTGTAATCGGTAGTATAGAGCTGAGCGTGCAATTTCTTAGACAAAGCGATTAACTTATCGTCGATTGCGGGCACTTCTGGAAAGGGAGTGTGATCAATAACCACCTGAATGGGTGCTGTATCTTGCAACTCATGCGCAATATCAAGTCCGTAGCGAGCACGTTCCCGCTTATGCGAATCTTTGCCGTCGGCCAAGTTCTGTAATTCACTCACCACAGCCTGTGGAATAACAAGTTGGTCCGCTACAAAGCCGCTCCGGACTACTTCTACGATTCGGCCATCAATAAGCGCACAGCTATCTAGGATAAGCTTGCGCTTTGAAGTAAAGCCTGGCAGGTGACCGTTGGCTTTGCGTTCAAGTAGTAGCAACACAACTCCCACCAGGATGACAATCTCAAGCAATAAGAACATAGTTTAGTGCTAATTATAATATGCCGCCGTCCCTAGACCTAATCCAGGAACTGATTAAGCGCGTCTCGGACATCAGTAACGCCCTGCAGGAGGGGCAATTTTTTACCACCCCGCTGCATGGGGCCGATGGCGATCGTAAAGCCAAGTTTTTTGGCCTCGGCTAATCGTTTTTCGATAAATGGAACGTGTCGAACCTCACCGCTTAAGCCCACCTCGCCAAATACGACAGCGTTGCCCTTTAGCTGCAAACCTTTGGCTGCAGAACCAATCGCCATACAAATCGCTAAATCGGCCGCTGGCTCCGTAATACGAATACCACCAACGATATTAATGTAGATATCCTGGTCGGCAAGGTTTAGTTTTGTTCGGCGCTCCAGCATGGCTACCAGCAAGTTAATCCTGTTAAGATCGATACCGCTCGCGGCGCGCTTGGGATACCCATAGCTCGTCTTATTGACCAGCGCCTGCACTTCAACTAACAGGGGGCGCGTACCTTCCAGAGTAGCCAACACGACCGATCCATCGCTTACCTGGCGTTCGGCTAGTAATGCTGCGGAGGGGTTTAACACGGGTTGAAGCCCATGCTCAGTCATCTCCAGTATGCCGGCCTCGCTGGTGGGACCAAAACGGTTTTTGATTGCCCGCAGTACTTTAAATCCTCCGTAACGATCACCTTCTAGCTGCAAAACGACATCAACAACGTGCTCGAGCACCTTTGGGCCGGCGATCGAGCCTTCCTTAGTGACATGCCCGACAAGCAGGACCGCCACGCCGCTCTGTTTGGCAGCTTGCAAGATTAGCTGTGTGCTACCAGTAATCTGCGAGACCGTTCCGGCGCTGGAGCCAATACTGGCCGCTGTCATAGTCTGAATAGAGTCGACCACAACGAGTTCGAACTGCTTGTCGGCAATCGTGGCGGCTATATCGTCGGCACTCGTACTAATGGCTAGTTGCAACTGCTTACTCTTAGCACCTAACCTCTCGGCGCGCAGGCCAATTTGGTGCCCAGACTCTTCGCCGCTTACGTATAGGGCGCTGTGGTTTTTGGCAATTGCATCCGCCAGTTGCAAAAGCAGGGTACTTTTGCCAATGCCTGGCTGTCCGGCTATTAAGGTTACGCTGCCCGCAACTAAGCCACCACCAAGTACGTCATCCACGTCCTGGTTACCACTGACTAGCCTCTTTTGGTCACGCGAAATAAGCCCGCTCACCGAATTACCGGTAAGGAGGCGGCCGGCCGTATTGCCGTTTCCGGATCCGAAACTACTATCTAGCACAACCTCTTCTTGCAATGTATTCCAGGCACCGCACTGCGGGCACTTGCCTGCCCAGCCGGATGCAGTTTCGCCACAATTAGTACACACATATCTGACGCGCTGTTTTGCCATACCGACAGTGTATCAAAATCCTGGGGTAGGGGAACCCAGCCTTCGGCAGGTTTCCCCTCCTCCCAACTCCCACCCCTCCGTGGATCGCACTTTCGTGGAGCAAAGTCCGCAAAAGTGCGAAATGTGCATCAGAATAAAGGATCTTTATTGCGGTGTGAGCCGACTATCAAGTGCCTTACTCAACTCGTTTGCCTGGACCGCCAGGGCATTACGCTCCGCAAGAATCCGTTTATATTCCTCAACCTGGGCATTCACAACCTTTAGACGTGAGTTATAGGCATTTACTAAGTTTTGCACCTCGGGTACACCAGCGTTATAAGCCTCGACATTATTGGCGGCTAACAGACCTTCTAAGATTGCCTTCTTTTGATTAATCACTGCCAGCTGTGTTCCAAGACTGGTCTGCGCCTCTTCGATCAAACGCAGTAGTTCTTTCAGCCGCGCCTCATAGGCGGTGATCTGCTGGAAATACTCATCGAACGCCGCCTGTGACGACGCCCGGAAGCTAACTACTTTCTGCCTGTCGGTAAAGTACTGTTTGTAATACTCCTCTAGCTCGGGAGATAGCGTGGCGATCTCGCTGCCAAATATGGAGTGCATTTCGTTGTACAATTCCCCGGGTTCAGTCCTTTTATACCCCTCAACCTTATCTTTGACACTTTGGTCAGTCAAATCATGAGTATAGTAGTTTTCCAGTAACCCATTAATACGCTCACGCTTGCCGGGATCTAATCGCTCGTAGGCTTGGTGGAGCATCTCATGCGCAGCTGTTACCTGTTCTATGCCATGCAAACGTGGGTCGGCAACGTCATATATAAATATGCCTTGGCGATCGCCCTTAAAGCAGCCCAAAACGGCAACTTCTCGTGCTAAATCCGAGCAATCCCTATTAAGCGCGGCTTTGCCGTCTAGACGAGGGTAGTTCACGTAAAAAAGCCGCTCGGCATACGGCGTCATAGAAGTATCAGTGGCCAATGCAGCAATTGCTATCGACGGATCGTAACTTCGAAGCAGCCACCAGTCACGCAGCTCGTCACGCTGAACCCAAACAAGTAAACCACCAGCAAGAATCACCATTAACAACAGATACGGGAGAAAGCGCCTCAGGGCAGTCTTCATATGCCAATTGTATCACGCTAGAGGTTAGCGTTCGGTCAATCTACTCCGTAATCGTAGTGTAGGTAAGTTCGCCTTTTTTGGCACTCACGCTAATAATGTCGCCTTTTTGGTGACGATCGGCCAGCAGCTCGCCGGCAATATGGTCTTCGATAGTATCTTGGATTAAACGGCGAAGTGGACGAACTCCATTGAGCGGGTCATAGCCATTCTCGAGCAAGTGTCGTTTGGCAGCTGCGTCAAGTTGCACGCCAAGCCCGCGTTTGCGCAAGCGTTCACGCAGTTCGTCGATCTGCAGATCAATAATTTTGACGATATCCTTTTTAGTAAGCGCTCGAAATACCAGTACTTTATCTATGCGGTTAAGTAGCTCCGGCCGCATTGTCTTCTTTAGCTGGTCCATAACCTTATCTTTATTGCTGTCATGCAATTCGTCTAGGTCCCGAACTTGGTCGGGACGGGTGGCACGAAAGCCAAGGCCGGCCTCTTTTTGTAGTTTGTCTGCTCCAATGTTGCTGGTCATAATAACAATGGTGTTCGTAAAATCGATCTGGCGGCCCTTGGCATCAGTTAACACACCGTCTTCTAGCATTTGTAGCAACATATTGAATGTGTCTGGATGCGCCTTTTCGATCTCGTCTAGGAGCACCAAACTATAGGGTTGACGTCGAATTTTGTCGGTCAGCTGACCGCCGTCGTCGTAGCCGACGTAGCCAGCAGGTGCCCCAACAAGTCGGGCAACGTTGTGGTGCTCGCCGAATTCGCTCATATCGATCTTAACCAGCGCGCTCTCTGAGCCAAAGAACTCGCGGGCTAAAACCCTGGCTAGTTCAGTTTTACCTACGCCAGTTGGGCCCAAGAAAATAAACGAGCCAATCGGACGCGTGGGCGAACCAATACCTGAACGATTGCGACGAATAGCCTTAGCGACAGCGCGTACAGCTTCTTCCTGGCCGACAACATGCCTGCCCAGACTCTTTTCTAGGTTCAATAGGTATTTAGCTTCAGAACGGATGACTTTTTTAACTGGCACACCAGTAATCCGAGCGACCACTTCGGCCACGTCGTCACCAGTCACAATGAGCGGCTTGCCACCTTTAGCCCCAGCCGCCTGTAGTTTGGCCAACGATTCGTTAATTTGACTAGCTCTCGTTTTGCTGCGAGCAGCCTTCTCGTAATCTTCGGCATCAACAGCCTCATCGATGCGAGTGCTGACGAGTTTTAGCTCTTTTTGCAATTTACGTACCTCTGGAGATGTCTTGCCCTTGTCTACCCGAAGATGCGCGGCGGTTTCGTCTAGCAAATCAATAGCTTTATCTGGCATAAATCGGCCAGTGATGTAGCGCTTGGCAAGCATGACGATGTCGTCGAGCACTTCATCGCTGACTGTCACGCCATGGAATTCTTCGTAGTGCTTGCGCAGCCCTTTCACAATAGCCAATGTTTCTGGAACGGTTGTTTCTGGAACCTGGACAGGTTGGAAGCGCCGTTCAAGCGCAGCATCTTTTTCGATGTGCTTGGTGTATTCGGCTGTAGTGGTGGCACCAATAAGTTGAATTTTGCCGCGAGCTAGGACAGGTTTAAGAATATTACCGGCGTCCATAGCGCCTTCGGCAGCGCCGGCACCAACAATAAGATGCAGCTCATCAATAAAAACGATCGTCTTTTTGTCGGCCTGCAATTCGGCCATCACCTTTTTAAGTCGCTCTTCAAATTCGCCACGATATTTTGTGCCAGCTACCATGCCAGCGAGGTCGAGCATTACGATACGCTTGTCCAGCAAGCTGTCAGGCACATCCTCGGCGATAATGCGCTGAGCCAGGCCTTCAACAATAGCCGTTTTACCCACTCCTGGTTCACCAATTAAGACAGGATTATTTTTTGTTCGGCGATTTAGGATAGTAATGACCCGACGGATCTGAGCTTCCCGGCCCACAACCGGATCAAGCTTGCCGCTCTTGGCCTCGGCCGTTAGATCAGTCCCAAAAAAATCGAGTGCGGTTTTAGCACCACGACGCGAGGTTGTTCGACGGCGCGACTCGCTCGAGGGTGTGTCGTTGTCGTCTTGTTGGCGCTCTAGAAACTGCTCTAGCTCCCCCATTACTGCATCGACGTTGATGTTCATGTCGCGTAGTAATACGGTTGCGCGGGCATTCTTTTGCGTTAGGATGCTGTACAAAATATGCTCGGTGCCACAAAACTCTTGATTGTAATCTTGGGCGGTGTCGTAGGCCATTTTAAGCGTCAATTTAGCCGTTTCGCTTAAGCCCTTGGCACCCAGGTTAACGACCAATGTCTTGGGTGTTAAGTTAAGCGCCAAGCGTGCGCGGTCAAGCGTTACACCTGCACCCTCTAAAATTTTTGCGCCCACACTGCCTTCCTGAGCTAGTAAGCCAAGCAGCAGGTGTTCGGTGCCGACATACGCACTGCCAAAACTGCGGGCAATAGCGTCGGCATGTTTAAGGCTATGCAAGGCGTTATTGGTGAGATGATTCAAGAAATCTTGAAAGTCTGCTGAGTTAGGCATCATGTAATTATGATACCTAAACTAGCACTCACGAGTCAAGAGTGCCAAACATACTATTCCTAGGTTTGTCTGGGATATGTCTAGCTTAGTCTTTTGCCCTGAAGCCCGGAGGGAGGCGTAGCCTAAGCTACGACGACCAAGGACTGGAAGGGTAAGGACTAAGATAGCTATTCCAGGCAGGCCTAGGGGTAGTATGACTTGGTATTCTTGACTCGGGTCAAGAGTGCCAAACATACTGCTCCTAGGTTTGTCTGGCCGGCGCGATGCTTCGTCCTGGGCCACGGCCACGCATCGGGATGCAGCGTGGCGTGGACGGCGAGGAACGGACCGCAAGCGTACAAGTGGTACGCCGAAGGGGTGTCTCGGGTGCTAGGGAAAAGAGCAGCCCGACAAAAAGTCACGTCTTTTTGCCGGCGCGATGAGAAAAACCGTTAGGTTTGTCTCATTACCCCCCTATTCGCCGTGTTTTTCGATTGCTTCGAGCAGGCTATTCTCTAACTCGCTCTTCTTCTTGATCTTTGGCGGAGAAGTTGGCTTGGCAGGTGCGATCTTTTCGGGCACAACATCTTGCTCGGGCGCAGGGGCTACGGTTAATTTTTCTGACTCAATATCCAGTTCAAAGCCAGTCAGTTTGCTGGCTAAACGAACATTTTGTCCGCCCTTGCCAATGGCAATGCTCAACTGGTCTTCAGGCACGATAACTTTGGCCTTTTTGTTGGCCGTATCGAGAACTACTTTCGTAACCTTGGTAGGGCTGAGCGCATTGGTAATGTAGGTTGCTGGGTCGGCGTTCCAAACAATGATGTCGATCTTTTCTTGCTCACCAATTTCGCTCATAACAGCGTTAACGCGCGTGCCATGACCACCAACGAATGTGCCAACCGGGTCAACACCCTGAATCGTGCTGCTAACGGCCAGCTTGGTGCGCACGCCAGCTTCGCGGGCCATGTCTTTAATCTCGACAGCGCCGTTTTCCATTTCTGGTACTTCGGATCTAAAAAGCCATTCTACAAACTCGGTGCAGCCACGCGACACTACTAGTTGCGGGCCACGCAAACCGCGTTCTACATCTTTTAAGAACACCTTAAGACGCTGGCCAGGATAATAACGCTCGCCTTGGATTTGCTCGCTGCGAGGCATAATGCCCTGAGCTTTGCCCAATTCCATGCGTACGATGTTACCTTCTACGCGGCCAACAATGGCGTTAATGACGGTACCGATCTTGTCCTCAAACTCGGCCATAACAATCTCGCGCTCAGCTTCACGCAAACGCTGCAGAATAACCTGCTTGGCAGTTTGAGCAGCGACGCGACCAAAGTCGTTGACTTTCTCGTGGACCTCGATCATATCGCCAACTTGGGCGTCTTTTTTAATCAGCTGAGCGTCTATGAGGCTCATTTCGTATGCCGGGTTGCCGACGGTTTCGACAACTTCTTTGCTGATGTAAGCATCGACATCACCAGTGTTTAGATTCATCGTCACGCGTACTTCTTGCTCGCGCTCACCATAATCGCGTCGATAGGCAGCGGCCAAAGCCTGTTCGACAACTTCTTTAACTGTCTCTTCTGGTAAATTTTTTTCTTCGGCAATGGCTTTTATAGCCGCAGCCAATTGTTTAAAGTCTAATTCCATATATTTCCTTTCTGTGGAGTTTTTGCATGAAAAAAGTCGACCTGTCGGCCGACCTAACACCTTGTATGATACTAAAAAACACTCTTGGTGTCAACCAAAAAGGTTACCTGACGGACAATGTATCTCGTGCTAAAATAACCTGATGACTACTCGCGCTGCGCATACGGAAGATACCCGAGCATCGCTACCGAAAGAAATAATTACATTATGAGTACAAAACAAGTCCGCCGGCTATTCACTGATTTTGCCCCCAAACAATACAACCTGACACTCGACCCCGACCGCAATACTTTGCAATTGACTGGCAGCGTAGAAATACGTGGCCGCAAAACCGGCCGCCCGGCGGCCCGCCTGGTGTTTCATCAGCAAGGTCTTAAAATAACTTCAGCCCGGATTATTAAAGTAGACAAAAAAGGCGAGCAAGAGATTTCGGTTACCCGCATTAATCATCATGCCAAATTTGAAGAAGTACGCTTGCATGCCGGCCAAATGCTGTATCCGGGCGAATATATTGTGCATATGACGTTTACGGGACAAGTTACCCGGCCGATGGATGGCATATATCCCTGTTATTTTACGCTAGCGGGGCAAGAAAAGCGGCTCATCGCCACCCAGTTTGAAAGCCATTTCGCTCGCCATGCTTTTCCTTGTATCGATGAGCCAGAAGCCAAAGCCACCTTTGATCTGACACTATTGTCGCCACTAAACGAAACTGTTTTGGCTAATACTCCGATTGGTACTCAAACCGTACTTGGCGACAAGCAAAAGACCACCTTTCAAACCACGCCGATTATGTCGACGTACCTATTGGCCTTTGCCTTCGGCGAGATGGGTTACAAAGAGGCTAAAACCAAAAATGGCACTACTATTCGTGCCTATGCCACACCAGAAAATGTCACTCATACTGACTTTGCCCTTGATTGTGCAGTGCGGGCGCTCGAATATTTCGAGACTTATTTTGCCATCCCCTTCCCTTTGCCCAAATGTGATCTTATTGCCCTGCCCGATTTTGCTTCTGGGGCAATGGAGAACTGGGGACTGATAACCTTCCGTGAACAAGCCTTACTGGTTGATCCAGACAATACTAGTCTGTCTACTAAGCAACACGTTGTAGAGGTGGTCGTCCACGAACTGGCGCATCAGTGGTTTGGCAACCTCGTCACCATGCGCTGGTGGAACGATCTTTGGTTGAATGAAGGTTTTGCGAATGTCATGGCTTATATGGTTGCCGACACTCTCTTCCCGGAGTGGCAGATGATGACTCAATACATTGTCGACGAACAACAGCCAGGTCTAAAGCTAGATGCACTAGAAAATACCCATCCGATTGAGGTGCCAGTCCATCATCCGGATGAAATCCGCACCATTTTTGACCTAATCAGCTATAGCAAGGGCGGCAACGCCATAATGATGCTAAAAGATTACCTGGGCGAAACAGCGTTCAGAGACGGACTGCGCCATTACCTTGCAAAGCACGCCTACGGCAATACCACCACCGTCGACCTATGGGAAGCACTGGAGATAGCGTCCAAGAAGCCCGTAAAAGAAATTATGACTGCCTGGACAACACAACCAGGGTATCCGCTGGTGAGCGCTGGCGTCCAAGGCAAACAAGTACACTTGCACCAAGAACAATTCTTCGTAAACCCCTTTGAGCGGGCCAAACAATCTACCAAGCGACTGTGGCCAGTCATCCTACATGCCGGTCCAAAGACGCCAGAGGTCTTCGAAAGCGAAGAAATCGACTTTACTCTACCAGATAGCCAGACATTTAAGCTCAATCTAGGACAAATTGGCTTCTTCCGTTCAAGCTATGACCCAAAGCACCTAGCCGAACTAGCCAAACAGGTTCAGGCCGGCAAACTCCAACCAGTGGATCGATTAGGGATTTTAAGTGATGCCTTCGAGACCGCCAAAGCCGGTTACAGCGATACGGTCTCGGCACTCAAATTGTTGCAAGCCTATAGCGACGAAGATCATCCGTTTGTGTGGGACATCATTACCAGTGTCTTAGGCTCAGTACGGGCTATCATGAACGACGAAGCCTTGCGCGAAGCTATGAAACCCTACTGCCGCCAACTAGTTGCCAAACAGCTTGCCCGTTTGGGCTGGGAACCCCGAAAAGGAGAATCCCACTTTGACCTTCTGCTACGTCCCAATATCCTCGCGATTGCCGCTTTAGCCGAAGAAAAAAGCGTCGTGGACGAGGCCTTGCGTCGTTTTTGGGCTATGACCAAGCCCGAAGACATCGCACCCGACCTCCGTGGGGTCATCTACACCACTGCCGCCAGGGAGGGAGACGCCAAAACTTTTGATAGACTGCTCGAACTGCAAGACAGCACTACCTCGGCAGAGGAACGGCTCAACCTGGCCGCGGCGCTGACCGACTTTAAACAACCCGAGCTTATTGACCGCGCTCTTGGACTCATAACCTCCGAGCAGGTGCGCTTGCAAGATACCATATATTGGATTGCCTACAGCTTTAGCAACCGCTACGCCCGGGACGCCAGTTGGCAATGGATGATTAAAAGCTGGCCCTGGCTTAAAGAAAATATAGGTAACGATTTGTCGTTCAGCCGCATGCCGGTTTATGCCGCTCGGGTAATGAGTGATGCGGATTTTCTGCCTGCTTATCAAAAATTCTTCGAATCGGTTATGGAACCGTCGCTTGAGCGTGGTTACAAGCAAGGATGCGAAATGATTGAGTGGCAGTCCGACTGGAAAAAGCGTGATCTGACGGCCATAAAGAAATTTTTTAAGCAGCTCGGCTAGCCAGTCGGAAACCCTGTTCGATCAGTCTATTTGAATGTCTAACCTAAACGCCGTTACTTGCGGGTCTGGGCCAGCTAGCTCCAGGACACACAGGCTATATTCTCCCGCCCAGTCCGTCTCTTGCACCCAACCCTCGGCCGCCCGGCTCATCTGCATTAGTTTGCGAGGCGTCACATATTCCAGGCCAGCACCCTGCTGGCTGTTACTTCTATATTTAACCTCGCAAAAGTAAATCATATCGGCTCGACTAGCTACAATGTCAATCTCGCACCAGCGGGTACGCCAGTTACGCTCCATAATTTGGTAGCCTTTGGTCTCTAGATATCTGGCGGCGACCGCCTCGGCAGCCCGCCCCACCGCAGCATTGCTCATAGTGTCAGTAATTGTACCGGCCTAAAACTGCGGCGATGGAGCTCGCAGATACCCAAGTCCTGCAGGGCGTTCAGATGAGCCGACGTGCCGTATCCAACATGCCTTTCAAATCCATAGCCGGGAAATTCTGTTGATCGCTCGGCCATAAACTGATCGCGAGCTACCTTGGCGATGATGCTCGCTGCGCTCACTTCTGGTATGCGGTCATCGGCCTTAATAATTGCCTCTGCAAGCACGTTAGTCCGCATAAAGTTGTACTTGCCATCAATAATAATGTGGTCGTAAAACAAGTGTATTACTTCAAGTGCCCGTTCCATTGCCAGGCGCACAGCCCCGGTTAGACCAAGCTGATCAATTTCTTCGGACGAAACCCAACCCAGACCAAAGGCCAAGGCCTCTGCCCTAATTTGCACGTCTAACTTTTGACGTTGCTGACGAGTTAGCTTTTTAGAGTCTTTTAGACCAACAATTGGCCGAGCCAGCACCACAGCACCGGCTACGAGCGGGCCCGCTAAACTACCCCTGCCAACTTCATCGATCCCCACAATAGGCATACTGCCAGTCTACATAGAAACTGGCAAAAGTGCGAGCTAGGGATTGTCTAGCGAGCGATCTAAGCTTGATCGTGAGCGGCCAGAGCGGCAGCGACCTTAGCTTCGTTCTTCGCTTCGGCTTCGGCCTTTTTGGCGGCTTCGGCTTCGGCCGCAGCAGCTACTTCAGCAGCTAGCTTGGCTTCTTCTTCCTCGGCCTTGGCATCGTGGATGGTATTTACAGCAGTTGCATCAAAGTTAACACCGCTTAGGCGAGCAGCCTTACCGGTACGTGCGCGCATGTAGGTCAGATAATTACGGCGCACCTTGCTGCGCTTGGTGACTTCTACCTTTAATACCAAAGGGCTGTGCAGCAAGAAACTCTTTTCGACACCAACACCGCTGGCGATCCGGCGGACCGTAATGCGGCTGGTGTGGCTAGCTTTGCGATCGGTTCGAATAACAAGACCTTGAAAAATCTGCACCCGTTCCTTGGCGCCTTCGCGGATCTTTTGGTGCACTTTAACAGTGTCGCCACTACGAACATCTACGACAGCAGACTTCTTGTACCTGGCTTCGACTTGTTGAATGAGGGATTGCATATCTAATAAACCTTACTATGTTTCGCTTTGATTGCTAGTATATCACATCTGTTAATAAAACAAAATGCTAATCCAACCAGAACTTACCAAGTCCTGCCAAATGTGATATGCTATTACATTAAAATATAATTTACGCTGTAGCAATAAGATGTCTGAGATTTACAATGCCTATAATCACCTGCTGGACTTGGCCGAGCAGGGATCGCCATACGAGGAAGAGCTATACCAAATTCCCGGCGGCTATACCGAACCACCAATAGAGGGACGCGAGTGCGTGTATGGCAAACTGTTCCTTTTTTCACGTCTATTTCAAGGCGAAATCACGTCAGTCATTGGTGATGCGACGCTACGCCTCTACTCAATCCATCAGCCAAACAGTCAGAACACTCTTTTAGTTAGCACATATTTCGGCTGGACTAGCCGGCTCGGCCCGCACACTTCGCACTCTACCTACACCATAGATTCTGAGATGACACTCGCTGCCGATCAAGGTATGAGTCCCAACCCAGCGCGCTATCGTGCCACTCATGAGCAAGAATTTCTAGGTAGCGATGCACGCCTAGAATACGTAGCGGAAGGTCTACAGAGCAAAGCTAACTGGCCAAGATCGAGGAGGGCTATGGTCCAACACATCGCAGATCTCTATAGTGCAAAATCCGTCGAGCCCGATCTTCTAGTCATGCTTAGTCACGTGCATGGACTTGGGCCAGTGAAATTTGAGCATTTACCTGTACTTAGCAAATGGGTTAGAGAAAATCCGGACGAGCAGCTATTCGGCTAGACTAACTCACCACTCGATATACTTCTTCTAGCGTTGTGATGCCGGCACAGGCTTTTAGCACACCATCTTGCAGCATGGTGAGCATGCCATCTTTTACCGCCACTGCTTCGAGCGCTTCGGTAGTAATTTGACTAGGCGGCAACTTGAGCATTTGTTGAATGCCAGCAGTCATCTGCAACTGTTCACGAATGGCTAGCTGGCCATTAAAACCAAATGGATTTTGAGCCGAGCTACCTGCCTTATACAAGGTAACACTAGCTAAATCTGGGTGTGGAACGTCTTTCGGCAGACTATCAATTACCTGCTGCAACTGAACCCGCAATGCTTCGTCCGGTTTGTAAGGCTGCTTGGTAGCGTCGTCCAACCGGCGAATCAAACGCTGGGCCATGATTAAACGGATAGCCGAAGCGAACAACGGGTTGACGCCCACAAAATCAATCATGCGGGTCAGTGCTGCGGCCGAGGATGAAGCGTGGAAAGTGCTGAGCACGAGGTGTCCGGTTAAGGCAGCCTGCAAGGCTGTTTTGGCAGTGTCTTGGTCCCGAATCTCACCTACCATTACTACATCAGGATCAAGGCGCAGCACCGCACGTAGCTTTTCGGCAAAACCAGTCGAATTGGCATCACCATGAACTGGGATCTGCACAATACCCGGCATATAGTATTCAACCGGGTCTTCGAGCGTAATAAGCTTGCGCTCGTCGGAATTAAGCGTATTTAGCAGCGAATAAAGTGTAGTTGTTTTACCCGAGCCAGTAGGCCCGACCACCAGCACCAAGCCGGTAGGGTGGCTGATAATATTGTCGACCACATCGCGCTCTGGCTTGCTTAGGCCCAGTTTGTCAAGATTAAGCAGCTCTAACTTAATATTAAACAAGCGCATCACCACATCCTGCCCGTAGGCAGCAGGAACGGTCTCGACACGTAAATTTACAGTTACTGGCTCACCAGTGGCCAGACGATAGGTATTATTAATGTGCCCGGTCTGAGCATCTGGGGAGTCGGAGCTTACATTCGCCGCAATGGCGATAGAAGATAATAATTGGTGGTATTTGGCCCGCTGAAGTGTGGCAATAGAATGCAGTACGCCATCTACCCGGTAGCGAATGCGCACCTCGCTAGCCTGATTCTCTAGGTGAATATCCGAAGCTTTGAGTCGATACGCTTGCTGGACTAAGTAGGCCAAAATGTCGTCGGCCCGAACTTGATCGAGTGTTGCCGAAATAGCCTGCAATAATTTCGCGTCGTCACCCTTAGAAATGGCAATATCTTGATACGTTATCTGCTTGGGCGGGTCATATAAACGCATGTACTCCCGAAAACCGGCTTCCGATATTAAACCAAAGCCCAGGCGCTGGTCGCTAAAGCGCTGACGAAGCGTCGTGATCGTTGGTTGCGAAGTAGTGGTGGTAATGCCAAACAATATGCCCTTGTTATCGATGCGCAGAGGAATAACCCGCATTTGATACAACTGGTCAACAGGTATTAAATCTCTATAAAGAGGCTTTTCGACCGGGATGGAGGTATCGGCATAATTTAGCCCCAATATACGGGCACGCCGCTGAGTAGCGGCTTCTTCGTCGCGCCGGGCATCTTCGCTCATACTTCTAGTATAGACTAAAGCATGAGCACAATATAGCTGGCTAGGGAGTGTTCAGTTTGGCGTATACCACGCGGGCCAGATCGGCGATTTGTCGGCTACGGGCGTCTTTGGTAAGTACAACCATAATAAACTGCCGGCCATCGGGCATGGTAATTAGGCTGGCATCGTGCCAACCGGTCTCGTAAAAACCGATTTTGTTGGCAACTGTCGCTTCGGGCATCCCTTTAGGTATAGCGTCGCGATATATCTGATTCCGCATAGCGTCAAGCAAAAAATCAGTCGACTGCTTCGTTAAATCGCGGTTAGCTTGCAGGCGCTTTAATATATTGGCGGCGTCCTGAGCTGTGGTCATGAAAGCCGGGAACGAAGTGCCGGTAAAACCAAAGTCCGCTAGACGCTGATTGACCTTTTCGTTGCCAATATCGGCCAACAGCGCCTCGGCGCAGGGACTATCCGAGCTATGGATAGCATCGTACAGACAGGTCTGGCGGGTCTTGCCTGCCCGAAAAGCTTCACCCAGGCTATGTTTGCCACCGTCGATATCCATGAGCGCAAGATACACAACATACAACTTGTAAATACTAGCCGTAAAGTATTGCTTATCGGCTTGGTGTGTGGCCAAGGTGGTCCGAGTGGCTGGGTCGTAAATAACAATGCCAAAATCGCCACTTTGGGTCGCCAGCCACTGATCAACTGTTGGCTGTAAATCGATTGGTTTTGGGGCCGATGCTTGCTGCTCGGCCGCAGTCGACTGTTCCTTGCTCGCACTATCTACATCGTTTGCGGAATCTTTTCGCCCAAGCATAAGGGCCAAGCCAATTATCGTCGCAATTGCTAGTACCACTATGACAAATACGAATAGTGGTCTTTTGCCCTTTTTGCTGCGAGGTGTACTGGTGCGATACATAAACTCTTACACATAATAGCAGGCTTGGCCAACACTGGGTTAGCGAATCGAGCCCACATTGCCGGATCACATCTAGGAGCTAAGGGCGGTCAAGTGAGCGGGCGTTAGCCCTTCGGTTGTCCAGACGAACGAGCCGTTGGCGCCAACATCCTGCACTTGACGATGTATATCGCCAAAGGCGGCTGGTGTATTAATCGACGCATCAGTTAATTCAGTTGAGTAGCCAACAGCAATTTTGGTCGAGTCGGCTCTTTCTGCCCAATCCCGGACATCTCGGACTACCATCGCTGGGGTGGTGTCACGCCCGTATGCGTAGGTCATAACGTTAAAACGATCAATCGTAGGAGTTAGTTTGTCAATATCGAAACCGCCCAGGTTGTCGCGTGCTGGCACGGCCATAGTTAGACTCGCTTGAACGGTTGGTCGCAGCGCACCAACGAGGTAAGTAAGTGCCCCTCGTTGCTTTTCTGATGGATACTCAAAATCGAGATCAAGACCAATCTCGCTGCCTGGTCTTCCCAGTGCCAGACCAAGGGCAGCCCGCGCGGCGGCTACTTTGGCGGTAAAACCTTGAGGATCCTGAAGCGCTGCTTCCCAGCCAGCAAGCACTGAGCTTCTGGACGAGGGCGATTTAGCTGGAGCGGCGGTGTCACCATAACCACCAACACTCAGACTCACCTTGGTGTTCTCCCCTAAATGATGCACAAGGTCAACTAGTCCAGCCGGTGTTTGGTCTAACAGCACACCTCCCATGACATTAGGTATAGCAAACGCAACGTAGAGACGTCGTAGGTCGCCGGGGCGCAAGTTGGCTTGCATGGCAGCATACTGTTCTGGGTCAAGCCAATTAGGTACATAGGCGTCAACCGGCGAATGACTTTGGATAGGAGGTTTTTCGGTGGTCGCTGGCGCAGATGTCACAGCAGGAGTTACGGCAGAAGTTTCATCGGGCTGGCTTTCCGCAGTGCAGCCAGTCACTAGTCCCGCGGCTGCTCCAGCAGCTAATCTCAAAACATTTCGACGATCCACTTCTTACCTCAATTATTTCGTATATATTACAACAGATAAGATCAAACTGCAAAATCCTTAACCTGAAGACGGCTGGGCTCTACAGGCCCAGACGTGTAGAATAAGCATATGCGAGATATTGTTTTAGTTGCTCATAATGTGCGCAGTAGTCACAATGTTGGCTCTCTGCTCAGGACCGCCGAGGGGCTAGGAGTACAAAAGGTAGTACTAAGTGGCTACACTCCGCATCCTGGCCGCTTGGGCGACCGGCGTTTACCTCACGAAGTTCAAAAGATTACGAAACAAATTGAAAAAACGGCGCTGGGCGCCGAAAATTCGGTGAGTTGGGAATGGCAGCCAGACGCCTTGCCCGTTATTGCCAAACTCAAAAAAGAAGGCTACGGCGTTGTAGCCTTAGAACAGGCCGATGACGCGCATCTGTTGCATAAGTACCACCCTCCACAAAAAATTGCCCTGGTTATCGGCCGAGAGGTCGACGGTATTGAACCAGAGGTTCTAGAGGCTTGCGACACCGTTGTAGAAATCCCTATGTTTGGCAGAAAAGAATCATATAACGTCGTACAAGCGGCGGCGATGGCTCTATATCATTGCCGCTTTATTGCATAGCAAGCAAATCTACCTATTTTTGACTATTTTACGATTAAATCTTAAAATAACATTAAATAGGAGTGTTCTTTGAGATTTTTTAACACCTTTCGCAGTCCTGAAGACATGCGACCCGCGTTCGTAGAAGCTGCGGCCGGTCTGAACCTTCCTGAGCTAATTGAAGTGGATCAACCCAAACTGCCCCATACCGTAGCACAGTATGACATCGTGCCAATAGTCGCAGATAGTTTGCCGCGCAGTCGTTATGGGCAGCCTGGATGGGAATGGCAAATGAAGACATCCGACCCACAAACTGTTGAGATGGGATACAAGGACTATTCTCCTAAGCTTGGTGAATACGCAACACGACCTTGGGTTGATGGCACGCTAGGCCTAGGGCTAACGTATAGGCCAAAGCCGGCAGAGCCAACCCGTAGACTGGTTGCAGTCGCCTCAGGCAGGATTGATCGGCATACTTTCTTGGTAGAACAATTACAGGCGGCTTGGACAATGCCCGAACCTAGGCGTCGAGACACAGGATTATACGGCGGGTTTAACTGGAACAACGTACTACTTCGCGGACTCGTACAAACCTCTCGCGACATGGGCCTACGCTCAGTACAGGTGCGCGGCGATGCGTACCGGCGTCGTGTTGGTCTGGCGCCTGTAGTACCTAGTGAAACATGGAAGAAAAACTACGACGAGGCTGCGGAAGCAGTCGGGTTCGATCCACCCAGAACACCACGGGATATGTGGCATTTAGATCTAACTCGTAAATAGATCGCTTAACTCACCCTTCAGCCCTAAACACCGCTACGCGCTTATGTTACACTGTCGATAAGATGGTTCTTGTAGCGACACCAAAACAACCAGACTCAATCCACCACAAACGGCGACATGGTCACCACCACAAGACCAACAAGCGCTATCACGACACCTATTGGCCCTACCTGCCGCTAGCGACTATTGTTGGGCTGGGCATCGTATTAAACACGTTCTGGGGCACCATCCAGCAAGCTGTACTGGGCTATGCCACAGATATGAGTATTAGCGGTTTACTCCAAGAAACCAATAACGAACGGATCGCCAATGGCCTGCCGGCACTTGCGGTAAATAGTCAGCTTAATCAAGCGGCCCAAGCGAAAGCCAACGACATGTCGGCCCGTAATTACTGGTCGCACTATACTCCTGACGGGACTCCTCCTTGGCAATTTATAAGCGACGCCGGATATGGCTACCAAACAGCCGGCGAAAATCTGGCCTATGGTTTTGATAGCAGCGACGCAGCAGTTACGGGTTGGATGGGTAGCCCCGGGCACCGAGCAAATATATTGCAGACAAATTTTCAGGATGTTGGGTTCGGCATTGCCAATGTTGCCGACTACCAAAGCAGCGGCGAACAGACCATAGTGGTGGCTATGTATGGCAAATTAGCCGGTGCAAGTACCCCGGTGGCCGCCGCAGCTAAGCCCACACCCACTGCACCTAAACCTACGGCCGCACCAGTTGCGACACAATCAACCCCAGCGCCATCTCAACCGGCCGAACAGCCAAAAGAACTTAACACCACTCCCGATGTTGTAACGGCGAACGGTGGCAAGCCAAAGGCCGTACAAGCCGAAAAGGTTTCCCGCATTCAACTCATTAGCACAACCCAAGCTTCTTGGAGCGCCTTTGCTGTCAGTAGCCTAGCGATCATTGCTGCGGCTATTTTCTTCCTTAAACATGCCGTTTTGTGGCATCGTTTCCTGCTTCGGGGTGAGCGATTTGTTCTGAAACACCGCTTCTTAGATGCCGCGCTTGTCTTAATTGTGGTTGGCGGTGTCATTCTGACCCGCAGCGCCGGTATTATTCACTAGCCCAATAACGATACTATTGGACTTTGATATTCCCAGCGCCAAGCAAATCTTGAAGCTGCGCCACAAACGTTGTGTCGTTGGTAATACTAACGGGCAACTTGATAATTTGCTTGGTAGAGTCTGGTCCAAGTACCAACACCACCTCGGTCGAACCCGGATTGTTATCCAACAGTTGCTTGAGTGTTTGTAATAATTCCTGATTTTGACTGTCAGCCATGCGCACATAGACGCGCGGATCCCGAGCCGGTGGGCTCGACTGGGCAGTCGGCTTAGCCACACTGGCACTAGACTGCTTGGCGCCAGGCAGTCTGAGTGTCTTACCACTTGGTTGATAGGCCATTGCTTGCTCGGCAGTTATTTCCCTGGCGTCGTCGACCATCATTTTTAACTCCTCGCCGGTATTGCCTTCGCGGTCCTTTGCCGAAAGTTTGCCGCGCACCAGTACCACTCGATCGCGCTCCCACAGGCCAACAGTCTGCTGAAATGCGCCTGGGAACAAGATTAATTCCATTTCGCCAGTTTGATCTTCAACTTTTATAAAGGCCATCTTCTGACCATTTTTGGTCATAATTTCACGAACGTCTACGACAGCACCACCGATAACCGCAGACTTATTATCGTGCGTAGGCAATAGTCCGCTAATAGGCATGGTCTGCTCGGCCAAAAATGTTTCGAACATAGACAATGGATGTTGGCTAAGATATAGACCGAGTAGTTCACGCTCCCAAAGCAGCTGATCGCGTTGATTAAAGACAGTAGCCGCCTTATCGAGGGTTAACTTTGGCTTGTGCATGGCAGAGTCATCCTGGCCACCAAAAAGATCAACTTGGCCGCTTAGGGCTTCCTTTTGGAGGCGGTTCGCATAAGCCAACATAACGTCTAAGTTATGTAGCAGCTGGGAACGATCGCCAAAGCGATCAAAAGCCCCAGCCTTAATCAGACTCTCTAAGGCCTTGCGATTAACGATGCGGACATTAACTTTACTAAAAAAGTCTTCTAGGCTTACGAAACCATTATCGAGGTGTCTGGCCCGCAAAATTTCTTCGACCGCGCCGGTGCCGACGTTCTTGATGGCGCTCATGCCAAAACGAATCTGCCCGGTTTTAGGTACGACCGCAAACTCCACAAACGATTCATTAACATCTGGCGCGAGCACCTCGATGCCCATGTGCTTACACTCCGTAATCTCAATCGCCAGGCGGTCGATGTCGTCGTAATCGCTGGTCATCAGAGCGGCCATGAAGGCCGAAGGGTAGTGCGCTTTCAGATACGCCGTCCAGTAAGAAGTTGTACCGTAGCATGCTGCGTGTGCCTTAGGAAAACAATACGCCGCAAAAGCTTCGAGCTGCTGCCAAAACTTCTCGAGTACACGTTCGTCGATGTTGGAAGTTTTAATGGCGCCGTCTATAAAATCTTTTTTTAGCGCCGCCAGCACCTCTGGCTTCTTTTTGGCCACACCCTTGCGTAGCGTGTCCGCTTGGCCGCCGGTAAAACCACACATCTCGCGCGCAATCTGCATAACCTGCTCTTGGTACACCAAAATGCCGTAAGTGTTCTTGAGAGCGTTCTCCATGCTGGAGTGCAGATATTCGACCTTTTCTCGGCCATGTTTGCGCGCTACATAACGATCAATAAACTGCATCGGACCGGGACGATACAACGCACCCATGGCAATAATGTCGTTAAATTCGGTCGGCTTTAATTCTTTTAGGTAGCGTTTCATGCCGGCCGATTCGAACTGGAAAATACCCGTCGTGTCGCCGTTGCCTAATAGTTTATACACTTCAGGGTCGTCCAGCGTCAGGGAGGCTAGATCAATATCTACCCCGTACACCTTCTTCACAATCCGCAGCGCGTTTTTAATAATGGTAAGGTTGCTTAGGCCCAAAAAGTCGATCTTCAGCAGGCCCAACTCGTCGATAGGCCCCATAGGATACTGTGTCGAAACCACGCCCTTCTGTGCCATTTCTAAGGGAACAAATCGAACAATCTCGTCAGGTGCAATCACTACTCCCGCAGCATGCACGCCATGCGACCGAATCGTCCCTTCCAACTGGATGGCTAGATCAAACACATTCTTGACCGTCTCGTTCGTGTCGTACTCCCGCTTTAAATCAGCATTTTCTTTGATCGATTTGGCGAGAGGGGTATGTCTGCCCTGTATCGGCGGGGGAATCATTTTGGCCAGTCGATCGGCTTCGGCATATGGCACCTGCAACACGCGCGACACATCGCGCACCGCGTTACGTGCCGCCATCCGACCAAAGGTAACGATATTGGCCACCCGCTCTTTGCCATATTTCTCGACGCAGTACTGAATTACTTCGTCGCGGCGCGTGTCCTGAATATCAATGTCAACATCGGGCATACTAATGCGATCCGGATTCAAAAAACGTTCAAATAGCAGGTCGTAGAATAGGGGATCGAGCTCGGTAACCTTCATGGCATAGGCCACAATAGACCCGGCCGCACTGCCCCGCCCTGGCCCGAACACAATGCCATTGTCTTTACCCCAGTTAATAAGATCAGCCACAATTAAAAAGTACCCATTGAAACCCATCGAGGCAATGATGCCTAGCTCGTAGGTGGCGCGGTCGATTACTTCTTTTGATAATAGCTTTTTGGCTTGAGCGATCGTCAATTTGTTGGCTTGCTCTTCGGGTTTGCCGCCGTAGCGCCAGGCCAAACCGCGCCACACCCACTTGTCCAAATAGCTTTGCTCGGTTTCGGCATCAGGCACAGGGAATTTAGGGATCAAAATACTGCCCAGGTCGATTGTCACATTACAACGATCGGCGATTTTGCGAGTATTGGTTATAGCCTCGGGGTGGTCCTGGCCCCAGCGGGCAATGATTTCGCTCGGGTCAGTGACATGCAGTTCGAAATTGGCCAGCGACATGCGCTTTTCGTCGCTCATAAATGAACCCGTTTGGACACAAAGCAATATTTCGTGCGCTGTCTGATCTTGATGCTTTAAATAATGCGCATCACAGGTTACAACAGTAGGAATGTCTAACTCGTCTGCCAATTTAAACAGATCTTTGTTGGCGGCAATCTGCTCTTCCCACTTTGAAGGGTGGTCGGGGTGACCATGATCCTGAACCTCGATGTAATACCGGTCGCCAAAAATGCGCTTATACCACTCGGCAATCTCTTTGGCTTTGTCGTATTGGCCTTGGCGTATATTCTCTCCTAGTTCACCGCCAATACAACCGCTCAGGGCAATGAGTCCCTCGTTATATTTCTCGAGTAAGACGTGGTCGACACGCGGCTTGTAGTAAAAACCATCCAGGTTGGCAATGGTGCTCAATTTCATAAGGTTGCGGTAGCCGGTGTCGTTCATGGCCAGCAAAATTAAATGATAGTACTGTTTGTCTTTGCCTGGCTCTTTATCGGCTATGGTTCTAGATGCAATATACGTTTCCATGCCAATGATCGGCTTAATGCCGGCAGCTTTGGCCTCTTTGTAAAATTCGATCGCACCGCTTAATGTGCCATGGTCGGTCTGGGCCACTGCTTCCATGCCAGAAGCTTTTACATACTCCACGAGCGCCGGAACTTTGGTTAAGCCATCCAGCAAACTATATTGCGTGTGATTGTGCAAATGCACATAATCACTTGCCCCTAATGCAGTGCTAGCCTTTGTGGCCCCGTTCTCCCTCATAGTCTTAGCTATAAGTATACGAAAAACCAAGGATTAGCAGAAAGTCTTTCTTACATCTTTTTGAGCACTCGCGACAAATCGACTCCCTTGCCGAGTACTGGCTTCCAAAGATCGCCTGTATGTTTAAGACGTTTGAGAGCATTCTTGATTGTAAAATCCGTTGGCAAAAGCTTGGGCGTGACCTCGTTCCAATGGAGCGGCATGGAGACAGTGGCGTCGGGTGTCGGACGCAAAGAATATGGTGCAGCCAATGTTTGCCCGGCGCGGTTCTGTAAAAAGTCTACATACACTCTATGCTGACGCTTTTCTGGAAGGCGCTCGACGCTTGTTATTTTTGGCAAACGCTTATTAACCTCGATAGCAATCAGTTGGGCAAAATCTTTTGCCTGTTTATAGGTATATTTTGCGGCCATAGGGATATAAATGTGCAGGCCAGTTTTGCCTGATGTTTTAGGATGCGTGGGCACGCCCCATTCGTCGCAGACTTGCTTTACAACTAACGCCACTTCTACTACCTGCTTAAACCCCACTCCTTCGGGGTCAAGGTCAATCACAATCCAGTCTGGCCGGGCCTGGTGGCCGACGCGCGAATTCCAAGGATTAATCTCTACACAGCCGAGCTGCACCATATACAAAAGAGACTGAAGATCACCTCCAACTATCCAACGCAAATTTTCGTTATTCGATTTGGAAAAAATGTCGGTATGAGGCACCCAGTCTGGCAGATGCTCATTATTTTTCTGATAAAACGACTCGCCACTAATCCCGCTTGGCATACGGTTAAGTGAATGCGGTCGATCTTTAAGATAGGGCAGTATATACTCGGCAACTGATTCGTAGTATTCCAAGATATCGCTCTTTGTGTAGCCATGTTTTGGAAAAAACACCTTGTCCAGGTGCGTAACCTCAAACTTATATTTCCCCTCCGCGCTCGAGCCGGTTGATTTTTTGGCCGGGGATTTGGTATTCGCGGATTTTTCACGGTGAACGTCGGTTGGTTTTTTGTCGGGCCGCATGCCCTCGAACTGCGGATGACGCATATGTCCCCCTTCGGTCCATTCACTAAAACTCATTTCGCACACCAGCTCAGGTCTCACCCAGTGTACTGGCGCATTGGGCTTTGGTTCGGTTTGAAAAGGCGATGTGTCCCGTTCGTGTTTGGCTAATCTGTCACGCAACAATTTGCGCTCTTTATCGGGAATGCCACCGCCGGAATGGCCGACGTAGATTAGTTCGCCCTTTTGGTACACACCAACAAGCAATGCACCCAAATATTGACGACCGCCACGCGGTTCGGTATATCCGCCAATCACCACTTCCTGGCGCAGATGAGTCTTAATTTTAAGCCAGCTACCACCCCGCTCATCTTCTTGGTATTCGCTACTGGCATCCTTGGCAATCATACCTTCCATATGCCGTTTCTGCATTTCGCCAAACAGCTGAACGCCCTTTTCTTCGACGTCGTCACTATATTGCAAGACCCCAACACGCGGCATGACACTTTTTAATAGTTTTTTTCGATCACGTAGTGGCATGGTACGTACATCAAAGCCGTCGCACCACAAAATATCAAAAAGATAGTACCGAAGTCTGCCCCCGGGATTACTATGGTACTCCTGCATCCACTCAAAATGAGGATTGCCGTCATCGTCAACTACGACTATTTCGCCGTCAACAATGACATCGTGCTGAAAGGCACGCATGGCCTCGACAACTTCGGGATATTTTTCGGCAAAGTTAGTATGGGCCCGCGAATACAGACGGATATCGTCCGCCTTTTTGCTGCCAATTGCGCGGTACCCATCCCATTTGATCTCGAATAGCCAGTTATCTTTGTTAAACGGTTCATCTACAAGTGTGCTGAGCATTGGTGCCACCGTCCAGGGCGCGGCTTTTTTAGGATAAGACTGCAGGCTAGCTGCTCCTCCGATATCATCAACCCGTTTATGACTCCTGACTGAAGTATCTTGCTTTGTAACGTCGGCATGGGTAGCAAACTCATCACCTTTTTTGACAAGCAGCCAGGCTTTTTTGTCGTCCCCACGCATTTTTATTAACGCAAACTCACCCTTAAGTTTCTTGCCATGCAAAATAAATGTTATATGCCCTTTTTTAAGTTCGGCCCGCAAGGTTTTCTGTTGATTTTCTGGGTCGCCCTTACGTGCCTCGTACCAGCCTTCGTCCCAGATGATTACATTGCCGGCCCCATAGTTACCTTCCGGGATAACACCCTCGAAACTCCGGTACTCGTAGGGATGGTCCTCGGTCTGAACGGCCAAATGATGCACGCTCGGATCAAGGCTGGGCCCTTTGGGAATAGCCCAGCTTTTTAACACACCATCTAACTCTAACCTAAAATCGTAGTGCAAGCTCGAGGCGTGGTGTTCTTGCACCACAAAAGCTAACCGCTCGTCCCCACTCTTTTTTGCGGTACCTCGAGGCTCGGGAGTGCGGTTGAAGTGTCTTTTCCGGAAATACTTACCAAGGCCCATAAAACTTATTCTTTTATGCTGGCCTTAAGGGCTGACATCAAATCTTTGGAGGACGTCGGGCTGGACTTCCCGGCCGTCTTTTTAGGCTTTTTGCCCTTTGTTTTGTCTTTAATCATTTCTTCTAGCTCTTCGGTGTAGGTGTCGTGCAAATCTTCGGCAATAAATGGCTTCGTTTCTTGGTGTATGAGCTTAAGCGCCATCTCAGCTTCCTTTTCGGAAACGTCTTTACTAGCTGGGAAATGGAGTTCGCCGGGCTGCCTAACGTCCGAAGGAAAACGCATTTGCTCGAGCACGAGGGCTCTGCCAACTGGTTTAATCACCGCCACGTGTTCGCGCTCATGCAGCACAAACTTCGCCAGGGCAACTTTGCCAGATTTCTCGAGAGCCATATGCAATAAGGCGTAAGCCTTCTCACCACCCTTAACCACTTCAAGGTAGTACGGTTTTTCAAAATAGCGGATATCAATATCGGTCTCTTCCAAAAACTGTTGAATATCAATCGTCTGGGTTCTTTTGATATCCAGACTCTCGAGCTCTTTCTTGGTCAACACCACATAGTCGCCCTCGCGGAATTCGTACCCCTTTACGATATCGTTCCAAGGGATTTCCTGGCCGTCCTTGCGACAAATACGGGCGTACCGAATTGGCGCATGGTCATCTTTATGCAACATGTCTAGATCGATACCCTCGCGTGGATTTGTCCCGCTATACATCCGCACCGGGATGTTAATAAGTCCAAAACTGACCGATCCGCTCCAAATTGCCCTCATGCACCTACCCCCGACTCACCAATGCTAAAAGATTAGGATTTTTTCGACAGGAATGACTCTAGATGCTCGACTGCTTCTTTGGTTTGCGCAATAGCGACTTTTAGATCTTCGTCCTGAGCATCGCCCTCATGAACGGCGCTTAGAATTTCGCGGGCCTTTTCTTTGGCAACTTTTGCAGCTTCCATAGACTTCTCTAGATCTTCGCGGGCTGTGCCTTTTAGTGTAGAGGCGACTTCGCGGGCCCGATTAAGAAGCCCACTCAGCTCGGTGTGCAATTTCTTGAGCTGTTTTTCGGCTTCCACCAATCCGTGGCTGGCGGCATCTTTAATATCTGACCGAGTTTCTTTGCCGCTTTTGGGAGCGGTCAATATACCGGCAACATATCCGGCAGCGGCCGCAATTATGGTACCGATTGCAATCTTTTTGCCTGTTTTCACGATTGTTCCCCTTTATTTATTGTCTTTGTGACGCACTAAGTCCATTAGACTATTAACGAACTTCATGACGCTAAGTTGACCGACGGTGCTTTGCACCATCTTGGCAGTATTCTCGGCCGAGTCGACAAAGCTTTCGGCCTTGGCCGCAACGTTCTGCAAAGACTTAAGTAAACGGATAAGATTTACACAGACGATAATCGCAAGCACCAGAAAAACGGCTAAAGTTGAGGATAGTATAAGAAGCAAGGATTGTTCTGCTGTATTCATAAGCTTATTCTACCACATATAGAATGGATCATTGATGGTCAACTCTAGTTTGTAGGAACTCCCGGAAGGCCGGACCTATATCCTCGCGCTCCAGCGCAAAATCGACCACCGTTTTTACATATTCTAGTTTGTCGCCGGCGTCATAGTATCTGCCATTGGCGATTTCGGCAGCCAACACCCGCTTATGATCGGCAAGCATCAGCTTGAGTGCATCGTTGTACCATAGTTCATCGCCTTGCTTGACTTGTTCTTTAGCCTGGTGCAAATAGTCAAAAATCTCGGGGGTAAAGACGAATCCGCTCACTGTCGCCAAATCCGATGGGGCCGCTTCTCGGCTGCCTGGTTTTTCGACAATGGCATCGACATCAATCAGACCAGGTTTAATCTCTTTACCACCGGCATAACCATAGCGCCGGTAGTCCTGTGGATTGCTGGCCCGTATGCAGGCCAGCACAGAAGAGTGGTATTCGGCGTACAGATCACTCAGCTGCTTAAAACGCACCGGGTTGGCAACAATAAAATCATCACTCCAGGTATAGATAAATGGCTCGTCACCAATAAGATGCTCGACGTCAAGCAGTGGCACACCGTTCCCATACATTGGGCTCTGCCTGACATACACAAAATTAGCCATCTGGGCAATCGCTTCAATCTGCGCAATCAGTGGCCGTTTCTTGGCTCCACCCAGTTTTAAGTTGGCGATTAAGTCCCCGTTCGGGCTATCGAAATGATCTTCGATGCTGCGCTTGCTATAGCCAGTAACGATAATAATATCTCGTATACCGGCGGCCACCAGCTCTTCAACGACATACTGAATGATGGGCTTATCGATGAGCGGCAACATCTCCTTGGGGACAGCCTTGGTCTGGGGCAAAAAGCGGGTTCCATACCCAGCAGCGGCAATAACAGCTTTAGTGGGTCGTGTTCGAGATCTCATAAAGGGCCTCCGTTTTATGACTACAGCTTTAGCTGTTTTTTGATGAGCTCTGCGGCTAATTGTGGGTTGGCGCGCCCTTGGCTGGCTTTCATAATCTGCCCAACCAAAAAGCCAATCGCTTTGGCCTCGCCACTACGGACATCTTCGGCGGCTTTAGGATTTTCGGCTAGTACACCCTGTACAATTTTTTCTAGCTGGCCAGTGTCGGACTGCTGGACTAGATTGTGTTGGTTGGCATAGGCCGCTATATCGGTTACTGGTGCGGTGTCACTCAATATTTTGGTCAACAAGGCTTTGGCATTTGTAGAACTCAATTGATCGGCTTTTACAAGCGCAAACACTTCACGATACAGACGCAGACGACCCTCGTTGTCGTGCGGGCTAACGACTTCGCCGCTGGCGCGCAGTGGAATTTCTAGATTAACGACCCAGTTGGCAATCGCTTTAGCTAAATCTTTATCAGAAAGAGTTGCTTCCACCAATTGTAGGTAGCCCACGCTGGGAGTCTCTAGTTCTCCCTCAAGCAAACTATTGATTTGGGCCTGATCGAGCCCTAGGGAGTGCAAACGTTTGCGCCATTCGTCAGGCATGACTGGCATCTCTGCCCGAACGGCGGCGATCATCTCATCACTGAGTTCTACTGGCGGGATGTCAGGATCAGGGAAGTACCGATAATCATGGGCGTCTTCTTTGGTACGCTGCGCAAAGGTTCGTTGCTTGGCATCATCCCAACCGCGGGTTTCCTGCAAGACTTTCTCGCCCTTTTCTAGCCGCTCGATCTGGCGATCTATCTCGTGATCCACCGCTTTTTCGACTGCGCGGAACGAGTTTAGGTTTTTGGTCTCCGAACGTGTGCCCAGCGTAGCGTCTTTGCTGACGCTGACGTTTACATCAAAACGCATATTGCCGTAATACAGGTTGCAGTCAGAAACATCAGCATATCGCATAAGCAAATACAGTTCTTTCGCAAAGGCTTTGGCCTCTGCCGCGCTATGCATATCTGGCTCGGATACAATTTCGAGCAGTGGTGTGCCGGCTCGGTTAAAGTCGACCAGACTGTAGTCCTTGCCAGCTGGATGGGTACTTTTACCGGCATCGGCCTCTAAATGCGCTCTGGTGATACCAATTTTTTTGAATGCGCCGTCAATTTCTATATGTACCTCGCCACCTAACACAATTGGATGCTCATACTGGGTAATCTGGTACCCCATGGGCAGATCAGGGTAGAAATAATGCTTGCGGTCAAACGTCGTAAACTTTTGTGGCGTGGTACCGAGCGCAAAAGCTGCGCGGGCACCAAGGTGTACGGCTTCCCTGTTGAGTACCGGCAATGCGCCCGGCAGACCAAAACTTAAAGGGCCAATGAGCGTATTCGGCGCAGCCTCGCGGGCGTCGTTACCTACGGCATCAAACAGCTTGGTCGCAGTTTTAAGCTGCACATGACATTCAATACCAATAGTGGCAGTGTACTTCGACCGGATAGCAGAAGACGTCACTATAAGGCCCCCAGATCTTTTAGAGCTTGGCGGACGCCAATCAGCGCCTGCTTTACATCGGACTCCTTGAGTTTTATCGAAGGGTCGGCATCGATTTTATTGCGCAATTTGTGCGCAAACCATACGGCATCGTTATCAGTTAAGTCGCGCTGTACATTTACTAAGCGTTCGCCAATAGTGTGGCCGCGTACATGCTTCTTTTTGAGTGCCTCGCCCAGTAGATCGTCGGCGTCAACGACCACTTGATTCCACAAATCCTTATTAGCGCACTTTTTCTGTAGTTCCTGCCATTTCGTTTGAAAGCGGGTCACCTTAAGCTTGCGGGGGCGCAGTCGGAACCAAATGATCCAAAATAGACCAACGAGTAGTAATAGGGCAAATGCGGATATTAATATCGGGATCACCTAAGTAGCTCCTCTATATGTTTAGCCACCCCTAGTAGTGCGCGATCGGCCCGTTGTGCAGCCATAATCTGTAGACCAACCGGCAAATCGTTTTCGTCCACACCGACTGGGACGCTAATCGCTGGCACACCAACCAAATTGGCAGCAACAGTCATAATGTCTGCCAGATACATTTTTAGCGGATCGTCCGCGTTTTCGCCAACTTTAAAAGCCGTGGTGGGCGCAACAGGGCCAACCAAAAAATCAAAATCTGTAAAGACGTCATCAAATTCGTTGATGATTTTAGTTCGAACGGTCTGTGCCTGACGATAATAAGCGTCGTAGTAGCCACTCGAAAGCACGTGCGTGCCAATCATAATGCGACGCTTGGCTTCCTTGCCAAACCCAATGCCGCGCGATTTCATGTAACTTTCGTCTAAATCTTTGGCACCTTGGTAGCTAAACTGGTACCGCTGCCCATCGTGACGGCTTAAGTTACTACTCACCTCTGCCGGCACAATTATGTAGTACACCGCCAAAGCCAAGGAGAGTGAGGGTAGACTCACCTCTTGCACATCAGCACCGGCCGCCTTCATTTTATCGATAGCGGCCTGGATGGCTTGTTTGACCCCAGGAGCGACGCCTTCGGTCATATATTCTTTAATAACGCCAACTTTCTTGCCATTCAGGCTAGTGGTAGCATTGGCGTACCCGTCTGGGTCGCGCTCGATTGTGGTGCCGTCTAGGGGGTCACACCCGGCCATAACATCAAACACCAAGGCTAAATCGTCAACGGTCTTGGTAAGCGGCGCCAGTGTATCAGTACTGCTAGCCATAGCCACTACGCCATGGCGAGAGGTTAAACCATATGTCGGCTTGTAGCCTACACAGCCGGTAAAGCTGGCTGGCAGACGGATTGATCCGCCGGTCTCGGAGCCAAGCGCAAAGGGCACCATGCCCAGCACCACGCTAGCCGCCGATCCACCAGATGAGCCACCAGCTACCCTGGTTTTATCATGAGGATTGAGGGTAATCATAAAATCGCTATTTTCGGTGCTGGCACCATGGGCAAAGGCATCTAAGTTGGCCTTAGCCACACAAACCGCACCCTCGGCCTCTAAACGTTCGATGACTGTTGCCTGATACGGAGCTACAAATCCACGCAACATATTACTGGCGGCTGTCGTCTCGGCACCAAACATCAAGTAATTATCTTTGGCGATGTAGGGCACGCCCGCTAACCGGCCAACTGGTTGCCCATTCTTGACCATAGCGTCAATACTAGCGGCCCGTTCACGAGCACGCTCGGCGGTTGTGGCAATAATGGCACCGTATTCTTTTTTGGAATCGATGACCCCAAGAGCACGCTCTACTAACTCTACAGCCGTAACCTTCCCTGTACGGACATCTTCGGCAATCTGCTCAACTGACTGCCACTCACCAGCAGCGGCACTCAATGAACCCATTTCAAATGATCATCCTTTTAACCTTAAGTTGGCCATCCTGTGTCTCAGGCGCCAAACGTAGCAAATCGTCACGACTAACCCCGTAATCAAGTAATTCATCGGCACGCATAACATTTGTAAGCCCAGTTACCTGAGTCGTTGGTTTAAGCCCGGCTACATCGGCATTCTGCACCATTTCAACATAGCGCAAAATGTTGCTGAGTTCGGATCGATAGGCTTCGATCTCGTCTTCGGTTAACTCCAGACGTGCGAGCCGAGCCAATTTCAATACGTCGTCTCTAGTAAGTTTTGCCATATCGTCTACCAATTATATCAGATGTTAGCCCGCACTACTTTAAACGAGTGCTATAGATTCTGTGTTTGTGCAAGTGTGCTCAGTTCGGCGGCGGTGGGCCAGGGATTAAATGTACAGCCTCCCAGATTTATCGATTGTTGCTGCATGACTGGGGCAGATTGCCCAGGGGCTGGGCAGGTGCGGTGGCCGAACCCCAGCCAATGGCCGGTCTCGTGGTTAATAACCATCACTCGATAATCTTCTAGGCTACCGCCGGCGGCATTCCACGGATCGGTTGCTCCTTGCCAGCGGTCAAAGTTAACAACCACATTGTTACCCGAACGACAGCTATAGTACGAATCACAAACACCACCAAAGCTGGTCATTTGTCCAGGTGCGCTCAGCCAAGCCGTATAGTCACAGCCACTGTCTACTCGCACAAGGGTTAGTTTGCCGCCACTATTCCAGCCACGCGGGTCGCCATACACCGCTGCTAACTTATCGTTAAAACCAGACAGAAACGATGTCTCCACGCCACGAACATTGGTGCAATAGCGATATATCTTACCCTGCTTGGCCAGCGAAAAAGTCACAGGCTGGCCCTTGCGCAAGGCATACGCCAGCGCTTGCACCGCACCCGACTGATTAACGCTTTCAATCTTGAGCTCCTGGCCTAACTTGGCCGCAAGTTGTCCCATCGACGCCTCGGATGGTTGCATAGTTTGACCACTGGGCTCGTATAATCCGCCAATTTCGGCTTTGGTAAGTCGTCTGTTCTGTCCATTGTGCGTGAACGTCAAATTAAGATTTAAACGCGATTGCAACTCAGTCAGCTGGCCAGCTAATTGACCCGTAGGCTCGGCAGCCGTCGTGACGGTAGTCGGTACATCGAGTGTCTTTTTGCCCAGCTCAAGCGCCGCTAGTAACTGCTGTTTAAAGCGGGAGGTGTCGAGCTGATACCCAGCTTCTGGTGGCAGAGTGGCAAAATTCTCACCACTAAAAGCGATACGTTCGGGCAATGCCGCCTGAGCAAAAAAGGCTTTCAACTCCTGGCTACCGGCACTAAACACGTCGCTATCGACAGTCAGTTCCGCGGGGATAGATTTATGCATCAGCACGCTCAAGACAGGCAACCATGGCTTAGAATCGGTAATTTTTTGACGAGTGGCCGGCCAGTCAACCGTCACACCGATGTCTTGGGGATGTAATGCTTGGTGCTTGTCGCCTTTGCTCAATGTTATTGCCTCTGGCAATATTTTGCTCTGTGGCACCTTTTTATTGAGTTGATCGTATGGCACGCTACCCACATCAATAGCGCCAACCTGATATTTTGGTAGCACCCGATTGCGGTAACTAAACCAGATCGCTGCGTTGGCAAGCACAAACACAGACACCAGAACGCCAACAGTAATCAGCGTCGGTCGCAACCATCTGTGATTCGTAGTTCTAGACACCGACTGACCCGGTTTCAGGCGTATACTCCGCATAAAAAAAAGTATAACACCAGGCCGTCTTGGCCTCCTTAGCGTGCCTAAAATGTGAGGAATATCTCTTGCTATCCAATAAATTTGTAATATAATGCAAATTATGGGAAGGCTTTCTAATTTACCGGGAGGTATATATGACACTAACAGCCGAAAAACCTACAACTAAAGTCGACGCTCGACCGTCACACAGAAAACGCAACGCTATCGCCGCCGCCACTGCTGGTGGCGTTTTAATAGCTGGCGCTGGCGCCGTCGGCTACGCTGCTGCTCACAATGGACCGGCAATCAGAACAGAAGGCTCGCACGAAATAGTCGATGCCTCGTCCAGCGACAAATTGGCCGTACTAGGTGGCATGTGCCTACAACGCGCACCGGATGGTGCTACATTCATAGTTATGCCCATACCTGTCACCCTTAAAGGCACCGATGGTGTTTGGGGTGTGCAGGGTCCAAATGGCAATGGTGGTTTAACGCTCGTTCGATATAAAGACGGCGTAACCGTCTGTGCTCCAGAGGCTAGCCAAAGCACTCCGGCAAGCGTCGATGGGCTTGGCGCCCACGACCCCGGTAAAGTGCCACCACTCGGCGAACTTAACGCTTCTGAGTACGATCAGAGCGTCTACCCAGGCGTGCCAATACTTCCTGGTCTCTAAGACTTACATTTTCTGCCGAACGTCGGCAATAATATCACGTAGCTCGGCCGCTTTTTCGAATTCTAAATTAGCGGCCGCTAGCTCCATTTGGCCAGTCAGATCACGCAGTAGCGAAGCGTATTCGTCTTTCGGTATCTTTTTAAGATCGAGCTTCGCCCTTTTAGCCTCTTCGGGCAGATCGGGCCTAAGGCCCTTTTCGATAAGTTTACTGATACCCGCCGGCGTGATGCCATGCTTGGCGTTATAGGCCTCTTGAATATCCCGCCGACGATTCGTTTCGTCTAGTGCCTGCTGCATGCTAGCGGTAATACGGTCGGCATACATAATGACACGACCTTCGACGTGGCGCGCTGCCCGACCGACTGTTTGAATGAGCGCCTGTGTACTGCGCAAAAAACCTTCTTTATCGGCATCTAAAATAGCTACTAAGCTAACCTCAGGTAGATCCAAACCTTCACGCAACAGGTTAATACCGACAAGCACGTCGTACACGCCGAGTCGCAAATCGCGCAAAATATCGGTGCGATCCAACGTTTCGACGTCACTATGCAAGTAGGCAACCTTAATGTTCAATTCTTTAAGGTAGTCGGTCAGATCTTCGGACATCCGCTTGGTCAGGGTAGTTACCAGTACGCGTTGGCGCTTTTCGACGGTAGCGCGAATCTCGGCAAGCAAATCGTCAATCTGGCCCTCAATCGGACGTACTTCTATGGGCGGGTCAAGTAAACCTGTTGGACGAATCACCTGCTGAGCAGGTTCTGGGCTACGGCTCAGTTCGTACTCTGCCGGTGTAGCGCTGACATATACCACTTGATTGATGTGTTTTTCGAACTCGGTAAACGTCAGCGGTCGATTGTCGAGAGCGCTTGGCAGGCGAAACCCATGCTCCACCAAAACTTCTTTGCGAGCCCGGTCGCCATTGTACATACCCCGGACTTGAGGGATGGTCATGTGTGATTCGTCAACCAGCATTAAAAAGTCATCGGGATAATAATCGAGCAGGGTCGCCGGCTGCTCGCCCGGCGCACGATTGGTAAGATAGCGGCTATAATTCTCGATGCCTTTTACAAAACCAGTCTCGGCCATCATTTCGAGGTCAAAGCGGGTGCGTTGCTCGAGCCGCTGGGCCTCGAGCAGTTTGCCTGCATGCTTAAACTGGCCTAATCGATCTTGCATTTCCTGTTCTATCTGTCCAAGCGCAACTTTTAGTTTGTCGTAAGGTGTAACGTAGTGGCTGCCGGGGAAAATGTGCACTCGGTCTAGCCGGCTAATTATTTCGCCGGTTAACGGGTCGATTTTGGTTAGGCGATCGACCTCATCACCGTCAAACTCAATACGATAGGCCTCTTCCTCGCCAGCTGGGAACACATCAACTACATCGCCCCGCACCCTAAACGTACCGCGGTGAAAATCAATGTCATTGCGTTGATACTGAATATCAGTCAGCTGCCGCATAAACTTATCCCGTACTCGACGCTCGCGCAGATTAATCTGTATGCTTAGGCCGTCATAATCCTCTACCGAGCCAATACCGTAAATACAACTGACGCTGGCCACGATAATGACATCGCGCCTAGTCAGCAACGCGTCGGTGGCCGCATGGCGTAAACGATCTATCTCTTCGTTGATTTGACTATCTTTTTCTATGTAGGTATCCGAGCGGGCGATATAGGCCTCGGGCTGGTAGTAATCGAAGTAACTCACGAAGTAGTGAACGGCATTATCCGGAAAAAAACGTTTAAACTCAGCATACAGCTGTGCGGCCAAGGTTTTGTTGTGGCTAAGCACCAATGTTGGCTTACCGGTGTTCTGAATAAGATTGGCCATGGAAAATGTTTTGCCAGAGCCAGTCACTCCCAGCAGGGTTTGCTGTTTCAGACCCTCACGCAGGCCTTTAGTCAATTGAGCAATAGCTGCCGGCTGATCACCCGTCGGCTGATAGTCACTCTGTAAAGCGAAATCACTCATCTGTATATTGTAACCCGAGTTCGACATTCGTCGAACTCTATAAAGAGAAGGAAACCCAAAATGGAGTTTCCTTCTCTTTAGCTCACCACAGTTTACAGCTGTGGTTCGGATTCTCATCCTTCCTAGGTAATCTGTCCCCGGCTAGTAAATCGCCGGGGACAGATGATTGTTTTATCGAATTAAGGGAACTATTCGGTTGGACGAGTAAAGCGTTTGCCGTCGGCCGACACGCAAACCTCGGGGTAGCTTTGTTGGATGGGGTTGCCGGCCTGGGCACATTGGTCGAATGTGTTTATGCTGGCCTGCGAGGGTCTTAGCCACGCCAGCCAAACTACAGCCAGCAAACCAACAACACCAAGCACCACCAGCACAATCTCTGTCACGGCCACCCCTCTTTTGTTGTCTGTGTGCATGGCCGACGTGTCCTCCTGCATGGCAATGCTCTTAGCCAGCCCTAGGTGGCGGCGAATTGGGGTTACGGCGCAAATACCAATGCTCGTCGCGGGCTAATTGTTCACGAATATCGGCGTATTTTTTATCCAATACCTCTACTATGCGCTCTATTAAGTTCTCGGGATTTTCATCATACACAACGATGTCTCCCTGCGGAGGTTCGAGTACCTTCATGAGCTGTGGAATGATATCTGCAGCGCCACCAGTGCTGGTTAGAATACCGCAAGGCTTACCAGCTTCGAGCGCCGAGGTAAATTCGTGCAGGCTACCAAAGCGGCCGCCCAAGGTTACGACTGCATCGCTGCTTTGTACTAAATACAAGTCCCGACCGACATACTCCATGCCGGTAAAGTTAATAAAATCAAACACATCTTCGGGCAACCGATATTTACGCAAATGCTCGCGCAGTGACGATGCCGGCGAAAAGCCGACACTAAATCCACCCTCTTTCTTAGCACCAAGCGCAGCGTAATAGGGCAGACCGACGGTCGCGCCAGTCGTTAACACATGACCGCGCCGAGCAATAGCTTGGCCTAGGCGAAAGGCTATGTCTTGGTTTTTGGGTACCGTAATACCTGCAGCTGCCCCCGAGATACAAATACTGTAGCGTAATCGCTTGCCTTTAAGGTCGGTAGTCATAGACGTCTTTCTCTATTATAAGGATACTCATTTTGATTATGTTTGGCTACCCCGGCCCTCTAACGCCAGTTCTGGTTCTCGGACCAACGCGGGCCCAGACAAATCGTTCGACAACTGACGATGTACGGCCGCCTCTAAGTTGCCCTGGTCAAGATAGCGCAACATTAACTCATGCCACAAGCCACCGCGCACAAAATGGGCCACCCGCTGGGCAAAGGGCAACTTATTGCAGTAATTAAGCGCTACGTCGAGAGCATTACACGACACTGGCTTGCCCTCATGGAGGAGCGCTAACCATTCGGTACCTTGCCAAAATGTGAGTGTGGGCTCCAGTTTAGCCAACACGTCTTCGCCTGGTTGCCAGGCCAAGTCTTCGGGTTGTACATGTGGCTCAAACACTTCTGGGTGATAGGCCTGCGGGTTACGGGCGTAGTAGCGCTGTACCATGGTCCAGGGTACTGGCTGACCAGCTAGCTGCGCGGCGGTATATGGCTCGCTCGCCGCTACCTTTTGTAAAATTTTGCCAAAATCGGGTTGTACTTGTTGTAATTTTAGATACGAACTATACGAACGAGTGCGGTTTATCTCTTCCAAGACCAATAATAAGCTGGTAACGGCCAAACCATCTACTGGCGCCTCAAGCGGCATGGGCAGTATGACAATCACACCCAGCTCTTTAAAAGACAATATATTGTGCCTTTTTCGGTCGACAAAATCGACCGCCAGCTTTTGCCAACGCGCAGCCTGGGGAAACACAATATTGATTTTGCGCGATTCAAAATCGCTGGGTCCCAGCGCCGCATACTGATCGCGGAACTGACGATGCCAACTTGCCGACTCAGCTATAAAGGCCGCGGCATATATTTGTGCAACTGGTTCATGCTTGAGCATGGAATCAAATGATCGATACCCTAAGCGCTTCATGGCCATCTTGGGCGGCTTACTCTTGAGTAAACGCTTAGCTACACTCGCCTTCAACCCAAAACAGGCAGCGGAGTCACCCTGCTGAACAGTTGATTGCTGCACACGCACCAACACATCGCGCGCTGATGCACTGCTCGCAATACCTAGTGCCTCGCGCACCCGTACTTCATCAGCCTTCATGCGCTCTTGTAAGGCTTCGTATAATTCGGGGCCAGTTGTATCCTTCGGGTCAAGCCCTAGTTCGGCAATCTTTGCCCGGGTACGCTGCAGTAATTCAGTCGTTAAACGAATATCAGTGCTTGGGCTGCCGGCAGCCTGTTCTAACTCCCGAAGCCCCAGACTAAAGGTCGGTTCAACCGCTCCAAGTAGTTGCGACAAATAACGCGTCATGTACTTTCAGGTTACCACAAGCAGCATAGGCTCGCTAATGACAAGCAGTTATATGGCCTTTGGCTTATAGTCTCTAGGCGCGTGATGCAGATATTGCTGGAGTTCGCGCTCACTTAACAGGCCGGCGGTACCGCCAACCTTCTGTACAACACTCATAGAATTAATAGGCGCCCAGCGCAAGGCATCTTCTATATCAAGACCCCTAGCCAAGGCTGCCACAAAGGTGGATGAAAACGCATCGCCGGCACCAGTCCGCTCAAACGGTGGCTTAGGGTCTGGGTATGGCGGCATTTTAAGTCGCTTCTTGCCATTGGACGCATATGCGCCTTTCGGGCCATCGGTAATCACCACTACCTGTGGACCTAATGCGTGTAGATGGTCAAACAAATCGTGTATGTCGTCGTGTTTGCCGCCACCAACTAGTGCGGCCTCTTCGCGATTTACAAGCAACACAGCCGTACTTTGGTAGATACGCTTCAGTCGTTCCACCCCAGCACGCATCTGGAAGGTACCTGGCTGAAAGGCCAATAACACCTCGGTATGCTCGTCTAACCAATCGGCTACTTCATCGTGATATTCGAGTGCCCGCTCACTGATGGAGCTAAAATACACCCACCGCGGGGTGTCTTTGTCGTGCAACCTCGGCCAGTCGTAATCATACTCTTCGTGCTTAATCAGAATGGTGCGCTCTTGCTTGTACCAGAGCACAAAATGATAATTACTCTTCTTATTGTGATTGATACGCACAAAACGGCTATCTACTTTATTCTTGTGCAGGGTTGTAATGATATCGCGGCCTTCTTGGTCGCTACCAACGTTGGTTACAAAACCGGTTTTGAGTCCAAGGCGGCCAAAAGCAGTGGCCGCATTTGCTGCGTTACCTACCGCACGAACTATTTCTGTATGATCGAACGGCAACTTCGTAGCAAATGGAATTGCTAACCACTCACCGCCCTGATCGTCGGTAACTACCTGTGCCTGATCATCAAACAGCTTAATAAAGGCGTCGGTAACTACATCCCCAATACAGAGCACGTCAAACTGCATATGTTTATTGTGCCACGTCCTTAGGGTAATCTACAAGTCCTGCGCACCCGAAACAAACTGGTCACTTGCCGGCGCGTCCGCTTTAAACTCACCCTTGCTGGCGGTAGCAGCTAATTCCAGTTGATGATAGAAAAGGTCTTGGATATCTTTGGTGGCATCTGGATTCTTGGCCCAGGCTTGGAGCACCGGATCTTGCAAGGCTCGGGAATAAGAAAACGTCAGCCCCCAAGGATGCGGGCCTTTTTGGGCAATGCGACTCACTATATGGCTAAGGTCGGCAAAGGCATCATCACTCGTCTGGCCACCGCTCAAAAAGACCACGCCCCCAAGCTCGGCCGGAACATGCCCTTGTAATACGCGCACCGTGCGCTCGGCAACGTCGTCGGCGTCGATGGGCGTGCCACTATCTTTGCCAGGCAGCACCATGCTTGTCTTCAGCACAACCCCGGGCAAATGAACCCGGAATAGGCGGATTGTTTTAAACAGCATGTCAAACGTATGCGCCATTACAGCCTCGCATCGCTCAGCGGTATGCGTGCCATCGAACAGAACTTCTGGTTCGACAATTGGCACCACCCCAGCATCCTGGCAAATCCGCGCATAGCGCGCCAAGGTATAGGCATTTGCGCCAATGCATTGGTCTGTCGGGATATCAGCGCCGATTGTTATAACACTGCGGAATTTCGCAAATTTGGCGCCAGCACCGGCATAGCCAGCCATGGCCTCAGGCAACCCATCAAGTCCCTGTGTCACTTTTTCGCCTTCAAATCCAGGTAAGTCCACTAAACCCTTGTCTACTTTTACGCCAGGCAAGATACCTTTATCTTTAAGGTATTCCCGGAAGACTTGGCCGTCTTTGCCACCTTGCCAGAACGTTTCGTCGTATAAAATGACACCGGTTAAAAACTGCTCAGCACCCGGGGTAGTAAGTAGAAGTCCCCGATATTCGCGCCGGGTCTCTGACGTACAGTCAACGCCAACCGCCTTAAATCGTTTTTCGCAGGTTGCGGCACTCTCGTCAGCCGCGAGCAATCCCTTACCGGGTACCACCAGTTGTTTGGCTATCTTTTCTAGCTCTTCCTTGTTCATGTCGCACCTTGTTTACGGGTCATGACCTCGTGCGCCGCCATAGCAATATGTGGTGCGTCCAGACCGAAGTGTTTTAATAATTCGTCTGGCTCGCCCGACTCGCCAAAACGGTCTAACATACCAATGCGCTTAATCGGAGCGGGCAAATGGTCGCCCAGTAATTCGCTAATTGCCCCGCCAAGCCCACCAATCGCCTGACCTTCTTCGGCAGTTACCACCGCGCCAGTTTTTTTAACGCTGTCTAAAATAGTCTTGGCATCAAGTGGCTTGAGGGTCGGTACGTGGACCACCTCGGCCGAAATGCCATCTTTTTTGAGCATGTCAGCAGCTACCATCGCTTGGTAGGTCATGGTACCTGTTGCAATCAGGCTCACGTCGGTACCTTCGGCAAACACGTAGGCTTTGCCGATTTCAAAAGGAGTATCTTTGGTAGTAATAACTGGAGTTGCTTCCCTCGCTACACGCATGTAATTTGGGCGCTTGTCGACGGCCATCGCGAGAGTCATCTTTTCGGCCTCGACGCTATCGCAGGGTGCCATTACCACCATGTGAGGCAGTGCCCGCATAATCGCCAGGTCTTCTAGCATTTGATGTGTCGCGCCGTCCAGGCCGACACTCAAACCGGTGTGCGCACCAATTATCTTAACCGGCCGCTCGTTCAGACAAATAGTGGTACGAATTTGCTCCCAACAACGGCCAGGGCAAAAGGCAGCATAACTAGCCACAAACGGCACTTTACCCATCGCCGCTAGACCTGAGCCAACCGTTACCAGATTCTGCTCGGCCACTCCAATCTCAACAAAACGATCCGGAAAAGCATCACGGAATAGGCTTATTTGGGTACTCTCGGTCAGGTCGGCGCAAAGCGCTACAATATGATCCCAACGTTTACCAGCCTCTACGAGGCCCCGGCCAAAACCTTTACGATTAGCTTCCATAACAATATCCTTGGCGCGGATATCAACAATTAAATGCATATCAGTCATCGTAGGCCTCGCTCTTAATCTTGCCCTGCAAAGTGCGTAACTCCCGAAGGGCGGTCTTGGCTTGCTCGGCATTAGGCGCACCCTGGTGCCAGTGAAAATCGTATTCCATAAAATCAACACCCTTGCCTGGAATGGTATGGGCAATAATAACCGACGGTTTTTCTACAATGGCCCGGGCCATGGCACAAGCATCAATAACGGCCTCAACATCGTTGCCATCAATCTCTAACACGTGCCAGCCAAAGGCTTCCCACTTCGCGCGTAGATCCTCGAGCGGCATAATCACCTCGGTGGGTCCGTCAATCTGAATATTGTTACGGTCTACGATAGCAATAAGATTGCTCAGCTTATTCTTGGCGGCAAACATGGCTGCCTCCCAAAAATTACCCTCATCGTGTTCGCCGTC